>Ga0123355_10001319_pt1 | contig 34575 bp, 34 predicted proteins | sample TergutEmb28metaG_3_FD_89872 | JGI IMG/M metagenome (GOLD analysis project Ga0123355, IMG submission 89872) | Embiratermes neotenicus P1 segment gut microbial communities from Petit-Saut dam, French Guiana - Emb289 P1 | ecosystem: Host-associated > Arthropoda: Insects > Digestive system > Gut ...
CCGGTTTTGACCAATATCTGGAGTCATAAACTGGAAGAAATCAGCGAAAAACGCAAGGAGCATATGCTGCGTCCCGAAAATATTGCAGACATTGTTCTCTTTCTTATGACAATCGACCCCAATGTGCATATTGGCAATATCACTGTTGAGCCATGGTTTTATGTGAAGGGTAAGTGACCTAAGCAAAGAAACATATCAACAATATCTCTCAACGGAAGAAACGTTACGACGGAGGGGCAGGAGAGAATTTTGGATTGGAACTATTATAGGATTACTTGGTATAATCGTTTCTTTCATACCTTTCAATGAAATTTTAGGAGGAATAAAGCATGCTAAATCTCATGGAATGGCACTTCTCAGTACAAAACGGAATGTATTTCGACAAACGCAACGAAACCCAATCTTATATTGTTTTTTCAAGCAATATTATGACGGATGGGTCTTGTAATTATGCTGTTTTAAAAAGTAGCATTAACCTGAAAGACGAAATTGAAATTATTGAACATGAGTTCAATAATATGAAAAGGACACCTTGTATCTACTTGTCAAATGAAGAGCATTATGTTCAGCGTTCAAGTTTTCTTGAGCAGCGTGGTTATTCGATTCTTTCAGAAGAATCGGTCATGTTGTACTATAAAAAAAATACATACATCAAATTGAAAGTAAATTTGAATACTGTACGAGTAACAGACGCCAAGAGTGCAAATGATTTTATTGATGTCTTTACAAGCGCATATGGAGGAGAAAAAACTCCTGAATCCCCGTACGGAGAAAAACTTGATAAAACTTACATTGATGCTCTTTCACGTACATTAAACGATAATCAAAAATTCTTTAATTTCGTGTGCTATGAGGGGAAAATACCGGTATCAATCGCATCTCTTTGTTTCGACGCTGGCAAAGGCGGAATTTATAGTGTAGGAACTACACCCTCGGTTCGTGGAAAAGGATTTGGAACGGTCGCTATAAAAGCTTGTATTGATAAATGGCAAGAGTTAAATGGCTCCGAATTATTTTTACAAACTGAGACAGGAAGTACCGTAGAAAAATGGTACCAAAATCTTGGATTCGAAATTCAATTCATTGGGAGACTTTTTTCAAAGGAGTCTTAAATGGATAACGCCCAAAAGCACACACCTCATAATTATTGCGATTATATACGCAAACGCAACGCTCGGTATATTGAATATATCGAGCTTTTTTGTTGATAGCTTTTTTTGAAAAACCCTTGACAACATCACTCTAACTTGTATTATTCTACAAGTTAAACCAGTTAACTTTGGAATACCCCTGCGTTTTATGCTAAACTCTGTATATAAATTACGAACGGTCGAGAGCAGCCGTCCCTACGAATCCCACAAGGTTGGGTGTAGGGGCGGTCGCCCTCGACCGTCCACATGTTCTTTAATAATATCTGGTTATACTACCACTGTCCCGGTTTCAAATCCGGCGGCAAAGGATTTGGATATGTCTCACCATCCAGCATTTCAAGCCACGTTTTCTTTGCTTCTTCAACAAGCCCCATATCAGTCAAATATTCATAGCCCGTACATGCAAGAACCTTTGCAGCCAAAAGCATGCCCTTATGCGCGATAGATGATTTACCCTGCGCAACAACTTGCCAGGAGTGCCCGGCTGTTCCTGCGGCCCAAGTTGCGGCGCTGAATTGACCCGTAGGCACAACCCAGCTCACATCACCCACATCTGTCGAGCCCCCCGCTCTCGCGACCGGATTATACGGCGCACGGAAGTTGAAAATAGGCTCATCTACAATTTCTTTTGCCTTCTGCTTGCCAAGTAAATTTTCCGCAAAAGACTTAATGTTCGCCCTATCAAGGTCTGTTATAACACTTCTGAATTTTTCAGCATATTCCAATTCCTGCTTAGAATAATCATGAGGCAGGAAATAGTCGAGGTTCGCGTCAAGCTTTTCTGCTATAGAGTCGTTCCCTATGTAGTCCGAATAAGCGGCAACCTGGCGAATATCAACCTTTGTTTGAGTCATGAGTGCCGCACCCCGCGCGATATCGCTGACCCGCTCAAAGAGCTCTTTAACCAAAGTCACCTTGGGCGCTCTTATTGCGTAGAGAACTTGAGCATAGCTTTGGACAACATTAGGCGCTTTGCCGCCTGTATCTGTTACAGCATAATGCACACGTGCATCAGAGATCATATGCTCTCTCATGTAATTAACACCAACATTCATAAGCTCAACCGCATCCAGCGCAGAACGACCCAAGTGAGGCGCGCCCGCTGCATGAGAGCTGGTGCCGTGGAAATCAAAGAACACACGGAAATTGGCCAATGACCCGCTTCCCGTAACTTTATTCACAGTACCCGGATGCCACGTAAGCGCCAAATCGCAGTCGTTAAAATATCCGTCACGCACCAAATACCCCTTACCGCCGGCATTCTCCTCCGCCGGGCAACCATAATAGCGTATGGTACCGGGCAAATTCTTTTCAACCATCAATTCCTTCAACGCAACTGTTGCCGCCAACGCCGCCGCACCTAAAAGCTGATGCCCGCACCCATGCCCTTCTCCGCCCGGTACAATTGGCGTGTGCGCCGCAACATCGGCTTCCTGAGAAAGACCCGAAAGCGAGTCAAACTCACCCAAAAACGCTATAACCGGCTTGCCGCTGCCATATTCGGCTATAAAAGCAGTCTCTTCACCGGCCAAATCAACCGTCACTTTAAATCCTTGCTCTTTCATGTAGTCCTGCTGCAACTGAGAAGATTTGTACTCTTGAAATCTTGGTTCCGCAAACCCCCAAATTTCGTCAGAAATATTGGTAAAGTCAGTTGCCTTGCGCTCAATAAAATCCGAGAAATATTTACGAAAGTCCATACTCCGCCTCCATATAGTTTATTTTTCACGTTCTTTATTTTTTAGCTTTTTCTGCTCTAAATACACGAAAAGGTCGCTCATTGTATCCCTCAATATAGCCACAATAGGAATTGCAGCAATCATACCCAGAACGCCTGCAAATGCTCCGCCTACTGTTATACTTACAATTATCAGGAGAGGGCTCATTTTAAATGACTCGCCCATCAGCTTTGGCTGAAGCACGTTCCCATCGAGCTGCTGAGTGATAATCAGTATAATACCCGCAATAAGCGCCGTCCCCGCCCCTTGAGTTAGCAAGACAATAACCACAGCAATCAATGTTCCAATGATTGACCCAAAATAAGGTATATAGTTAATCACACCCAGGAAAATCCCAAGTGTCAAAGCGAACGGCGAGCCCAGAATGAACAACTGAATACCCACAACTGTTCCCAAAATAAAACCATCTATCGTCTGAGTATAGATATATCGCTTAAAATATTTGTTTGCCCTCGTGGAATATTCAAGTATTATACCGGCAGCATTGAAAGAGAAAATCACACTAATAAGCCTGCTGAGGAAAACTTTAAACTTGTCTTTTTCAAATAAGATATAGATGGAAGATACAAAGGCCAAAAACCCTCTAAATAACGTAGTCGTAACCCCAAATATAGCCTCGAAAGGCAATGACCAGTCCATCGACATACCTATTTCGTTAATCAAGTCAGCCCACACTGCGCTTATAACTATAGGCTCATTCAAAATATTCATATTATTGATATCATCAACGATTTGAAGAAATCTGTCATAATACATTTGAGAATTTTCTACAAAAAGTGCTATACTGCTGTATATATACGGAATAACCAGATTCAGAAGCAAATACACCAAAAACAAAAACACCAAATAAGTGCAAACAATACTGAGTGCTTTCTTCTTTTTCTGGATAAATTTTACATTACATCTTCCAATCAGCTTTTGCAATGCCCCCGATGGAATACTCAAAATATAAGCAAGTAAAAAACCATGAAAAAAGGGAACAAAAATGCCCCAAATTCGAAGCACAAAATTGGCAATAAGGCTAAATTCACTCACCAGCCGGTGAGCTATAATAACTGCTACAGCAAGGAAAAAGTATGGTAACATCATCTTCACTTGTCTGGGGTCCATTAAATTTCTCATAAACAAAGCTCATCTCCTTCTTATAGGCGACGGCGTATTGCCTTGCCTATACATAAAATTATAACCAAGAAGGATGGAAAAATCAACCAAAAACGTATGGCTTGACAAATCTAGGGTGTATTCGACTAATGTGCCTAAGGTTTGAGTGGTGCAATACAAGGGCGAGCTTCCATGCACGCCCGCAACTTTTGGCGAAACTCGTTAGCTATCGTCCGATTCAGATAGCAAAAAGCGGGGCAAGCCCCGCCGCCTATACTAAAATATGGGACGCACACTGTGCGCCCCATACTCCCTAACTCTAATAATTCTCTTTCACAAACTTCTCTATCCTATCCATACCTTTCTCAATATCAGCCATCGCTATAGCATACGACAGTCTGATATGATCCGGTGCACCAAAGTCCGCACACGGCACAACCACAGTGTCATAAGCGCTCAAAAGCACATCACCAACGTCAGCTGCACTCTTTATTTCAACACCCTTTACGGTTTTCCCGTAAAGTCCGGACACATCAATATACAAATAGAACGCACCGTCCGGCCTGTTGAACTTTAAATGAGGAATCTTATCTGCTCTGTCACAGATATAATCTCTGCGCTTCTCAAATTCAACTCGCATATTCTTAACAGCTGCCTGGTCACCCTCCAGAGCTACAATCGCCGCCATTTGTGTAATACTGTTAGGATTTGACGTCATATGGCTCTGTATATTGCTCATAATGTCAGCAATTTCCTTCACAGCCGCCGCATAACCAAGCCTCCAGCCTGTCATGGCATATCCTTTAGAGAAACCATTGATCACAATAGTTCTTTTGAATATTTCTTCATTGAAGCTCGCAATGCTCACATGCTTAACGCCACCATACACCAATTCTTCATATATCTCATCAGCAATTACAAATATGTCTTTCTCCACAACAAAATCCGCGATTTCTTTGAGCTCCGCTTCACTATAGACAGCACCTGTTGGATTGCTTGGCGAGTTCAATATAAGAGCCTTCGTTTTGCTCGTATATGCGCTCTCAAGCTCTTTTCTTGTCATTTTATAGCCATTACCAGGATCACTTTGGATTATCACTGACTTACCGCCGGCGATATGAACCATTTCCGGGTAACTGAGCCAGAAAGGCGCAGGCACAATAACTTCATCACCCTCGTTCAAAATAGCCATAAAGGCGTTTGTCAGCGAGTGCTTCGCACCATTCGAAACAACAATTTGCGCCGGCTCGTATGTAAGCGAGTTATCTCTTTTCAGCTTGCCGCATATGGCTTTCCTAAGCTCAACCGTGCCGGGAGCAGGAGTGTATCTGGTAAAACCGATGTTGATTGCCCTGATTGCCTCTTCTCTGATATGCTCCGGTGTGTCAAAATCCGGCTCTCCCGCAGTAAATGCCACCAAATCGATACCTTCAGACGCCATTTTCTTGGCCTTGGCAGTAATTGCCAGCGTTGATGATTCTTTAACTTGAAGCCCTCTTTCAGATAATTTCATATTGCCACCCTTTCTTTGCCATATTATGCTACTGTGTTTAAAGTAACTTATTATATACATTATAACAAGTTCCAAATCTTTTTCAAGGAATAAAATTCTATATTTCGGCAGATAATATCCTAGAAATTCGTCATAAATTAAAGTAAGCGCTGAACAACCTCATTCCAACTGGATTGCTTCAAATTCATTAAAGTACTTCGTCGTCAGCACTTACTAAAAAATCCTCAGGAGATGATAAAGTGCAACCATTAAATGCATCAATCAAATGCAATGTAGACAACTGCAAGCACAACAGCCTAAAATGCTGCACACTCAACGACATTATGGTAGGCAACACCGCTATGGAAGCCTCTTGCAAGGCTGAAACCGAATGTGTCAGCTTTGAAGCGCGCTGCTAGGGCACATCACAAAATAGGGCAGATGAGGCTAAAAACCCTCACCTGCCCTATTCTCATCTTTATACTCTTAGCCCAGGCGCACCACTTTGGCACGGCACACCCACCTGGCACTTGCCACAGCCATATCGCGGATTGTGCTTATCAAACACATTATCTAAGAAGTCCGAGCAAACCAGATCATCCTTACCCTCTTTAAGTGTTATCGCACTAACAGGACAATTTTTTATGCAGACTCCGCACATCGTGCAGTATTCATACACGTCATTATACCGCCTTAAATCCTTCGGCAAGTCCAACTCCGTTACTATGCTCCCAAACCTCCCACAGGTGCCTCTTTCAGTTATAAGCCCTTTCGAAAGCCCGAACGTCCCCAATCCACAGGCGAATGCCGCATGCCGCTCAGACCAATTCGCTGTGAACCTATTGGTACCCGAATCTAATTTCACCCTAGAGTCACCTGTTTTAAATCTTGAGTCAAAGCTTGGCGCGATGCTTTTATAGCCCGCCTCAGTCAAAAGATTTTTAATATATATCGCAAGTTCTTTCAAAAACAGCTGCCCTTCATATCTCGCGTGGAGCCACTCCTCAGCCGGCCACTCGTAATTAAGAGCATTCGCGGATTTAATTTTATCCGAATAGGGCATGAAAAACGATATGACTGTCTTTGCACCGGGCAGCCATTCATGCGGAGGCAAAAAATGGCTGCCAATGACACCCTCAGCCTTGTATTTCATGTACAACCCATCATTCGCGCAACCAAAGGCAAAAATAGGTAAATCAAATATTCTCATCCCTATATGTTCGGAATCCAACGCATTTTCCTTAGAAATATAGTTGCCGGGCAATTGCATAAACTGATGCGCATACGAAATAATTTCGTCTCTGGTCATTCTGGTCTCCTCCGCCTCTTCTATCTATATGCAATTATTTTATGCGTATATCTAAAGAAAGTCAACGCTGCTTGTCGTACAAACCCACCACAAAACTCTTGACACACATATAATTTACCACTATAATGGACTTTGTTGCTATCAAGTATTTTTGCTTGACAGCATAGTATTAGTATCAGTTGGGGGGAAATTATGGACAAATTTTTGCACAAGTCACTCCTATATGATTATTATGGCGGTTTTTTAACGCCAAAGCAACGTGATGCTTATATTATGTATCACCATAATGATATGACGCTTTCAGAGATTGCCGAAAGCACAGGCACAACGAAACAGGCTGTTTCGTATATGCTTCAGAGGGTCGATAAATCATTTGCTAAGTACGAGGCCCACTTAAAGCTGATTGAGAACAGGTCTATCATAAAAGAAAAGCTTGATCTTACCGCTTCACTCGCAGTCGGCAGCAATGCTGTCCGGATAAAAGAAATCCTGTCAGAAATATTGGATATAGTATAGAGGATGTCTACATAAAGTTAATTAACACCCACCCTCTAGATTGGAGAAATTAGCATGGCTTTTGAGAATCTTTCTAATAAATTGCAAGATGTGTTCAAGCAGCTTCGCGGAAAAGGCAAATTGACAGAAAAAGATGTCAAAGATGCCATGCGTGAAGTTAGACTTGCGCTTTTAGAGGCTGATGTTAACTTCAAAATTGTCAAAGACTTCGTAAATAATGTCACGGAAAAAGCTATAGGCTCTGATGTTTTAAGCAGCCTAACCCCGGGACAGCATGTGGTAAAAATCGTTAATGACGAGCTCGTAGAGCTTATGGGCAGCACCAACAGCCAGCTCACCTTCTCGAGTAAGCCGCCAACTATTTTCATGATGGTCGGACTTCAGGGTGCCGGTAAAACAACTACTATCGGCAAGCTCGGCGGACTCATAAGAAAGCAAGGGCGCCACCCCATGTTTGTGGCTTGCGATATTTATCGCCCTGCGGCTATAAAACAGCTTGAAGTTGTAGGTAAAACCTATAATATCCCTGTGTTTTCGATGGGCGACAAAGTAAGTCCTGTTGAAATTGCGCTTAAATCAATCGAGTATGCTAAGGAAAACCATTTGGACGTTATCTTCATAGACACCGCCGGCCGCCTTCACATTGATGAAGAGCTTATGGGCGAGCTTGAAGATATTAAGAAGTCTGTCAGACCACAGGAAATTTTATTAGTAGTTGACGCCATGACCGGTCAAGATGCTGTTAATGTCGCTCAGGGTTTCAATGACCGCTTAGGCATCGATGGAATAGTAATGACCAAGCTGGACGGCGATACAAGAGGCGGCGCCGCACTTTCTGTTCGTAATATAACAGGAAGACCTATCAAATATGTAGGCATGGGCGAAAAAATGGAAGATTTAGAAGCCTTCCACCCTGACAGAATGGCCTCAAGAATTCTTGGCATGGGCGATGTTCTGAGCCTCATAGAAAAAGCACAGGAAAACTTTGACGAAGAAGAAGCAAAAAAACTTGAAGCCAAAATGCGCACCATGGACTTCAATCTGGAAGACTTTTACGGTCAGCTCCAGCAAGTGAAAAAAATGGGTCCGCTTAAAAATGTATTGGGTATGATTCCTGGCATAAGCAAGCAGCTGGATGGCGTGGAAATAGACGACAAAGCTATGGTTCATATTGAAGCCATAATACAGTCTATGACACCTCACGAAAGAAGAAACCCGGACATATTAAATGGCTCTCGCAAAAAGCGCATCGCACAAGGCGCGGGGCGTAGCGTGCAAGAGATTAACAGTTTACTCAAGCGTTTCGAGGAAATGAAGAAAATGATGAAGCAAATGCAAGGCATGTCAAGGGGAAGAAAAGGTAAGATGAATTTGCCTTTCTTTAGATAGTGTTGACATGAGTTAGTTGTACGGCTTTTCATGTCTGATTTTTAGTCAATTGAGGAGAGGACGACGACGCATTCGTGCAAATCCAAGATTTGCACTCAACGTATTCGGAGATAATCTGCTAGGTTACACCGGCAAGAAGGCCGGACGCCCGAAGGGCGGCTTTTCACGAAGTGAAAAGTGTTGAAGTCCTCGACGAAAAGTGATTAAAAATCAGCTGGAAAGACGTATGACATAACTCACGTCAACGCTATCTATATAATAAATATAAACAAACCCTAATGAAAATTTTATTAACCAGGAGGTTACAAAAAAATGGTAAAGATAAGACTTAAGAGAATGGGCGCGAAAAAAGCTCCGTTTTACAGAATTGTAGTAGCAGACTCAAGAGGCCCGCGTGATGGTAAAAGTATTGAAGAAATCGGCCACTATGACCCTACTAAAAATCCGGCTGATGTTTTAATAGATGTTGAAAAAGCAAAAAAATGGATCGCAAACGGCGCTCAGCCTACAGACACTGTAAGAGCCTTACTTAAAAAAAGCGGTGCTCTTTAAAAATTCATCCAGAAGTATCTCCATGAAAACAAAAAATGATTTTATATCATTTTTCCTTGCCTTAATGGTTACCCTTGGAGTGCTTACCGGGTGCGGCGAGGTAGCTAAGCCTTTTGTTGAGCCTATTGTACCGCCGTATGATGAACCTTCAGTCGAACATGTTGTGCAGGCGTATGACGAACTTTCCACAACAACAGCTTATGATGATTCTTGGGAAAATCTAACGCATGAAGACATTGCAATGATAATCGAGACTTTTCTTATCAACTATCCTCAATTTGCCTATGATTTTTCAGGAGCAATCGTTGCAATGCAAGGCTCAGATGTGATATGGAGCAAAGCCTCCGGCATGGCCAACTCTGAACAAGGCGTCTATAACTGTTTTGATACGCCATTTCGCATTAATGAATTGACCAAGCAGTTTACCGGCGCCGCTATTTTATTGTTAGAGCTGGATGGTAGGCTTAGCAGAACAGATACATTGGACAGTTTTTTCACAGGGCATGAAAACTTAGCAGACTTCACTGTGACAGACTTACTTGCCATGAGAGGCGGCTTTTCTGTTTTATTGCCTTATATTATGTTTGACTATCTGGACTCTCTTACTGGTAGCCTTGATGATGTCACGTCGCTGAGTGTCGATGAGATGGAAGCGTTTTTCATATCACACTGGAGTGGAGAACTTCATTTTGGGTTTTTAAATGACGGAAGAGCGCTAGACGCTACTTTTTCCTACACTCCCGTGGACTATTGGCTTTTAGGACGAATCATTGAGCAAGCCTCCGGCACGACTTATGAAGAGTTTATTCAAAGCAGAATATTTACGCCACTAGGCATGAACAATTCCGGATTTTACGGTATGCACGATACAGCCAAGCCCTATCAGCAGTTTCAATCTGAGCGTGATTGTGTGAATTGGTCTCATGCTCACGCGTTTTCAGCCGGTGGCATTGTTTCTACCGCTAACGATTTGAAGCTCTGGTTGGATGCATATTTGAATGGCGAACTGTTTCCAAAATATATGCTAGAGCAAATTTTTGACAAAGAATATAATTTTGGCTGGAATCTCTCACCAGATAATGGCATATGGTTTGAAGAAACATCAATGGTTGGACTATCGATGGGTTTTCATAGCTACATCCTATATGCTCCCGATAATGACATAAAAATCATAATGTTATCTAATGGGTTCCCATATGTTGCCAGAAATCTAGTCTCGGCAGTATATACCGTACTATCTATGGCAGGACTTGTATAACGCATTATCTTTACCTTTCACAGAAAGGAGTGTTTTAATTTATGAAAGAACTACTTGAGCTCATTGCGAAAAACCTTGTGGACAGCCCTGAAGCGGTAGTTGTCACAGAAACCCAGAGTGAGCGCGGCACAATTTTGGAGCTTCGCGTAGCGCCTGAAGACATGGGCAAAGTAATAGGCAAACAAGGAAGGATTGCAAAGGCTATAAGAACCGTTGTGAAAGCGGGCGCAATCCAAAACGATACACGAGTAATTGTTGAAATCGCACAATAATATTAGAAGTCCGCTAAGGCTTATCGAAATAGCAATTTGGAAGTTCACTTTGCTCTATATTGATATGCCTATGGCGGACTTTATACTATAGTCAAATGACCCCAAAACAATAGCAAAAGCTTGCTTGTTTTTCGCATCTTATCGTCGCCGGAACCCCCTCTCTCACCCTAAGGTGCTGCGGTAACCTGGCTTCTCAATCTACAAAAAACACTGCGCTTTTCTGCTACTGTTTTGGGGTCATTTGACTACTATCTTTGGAGGTAAAAGGCAATATGCGCTATTTTGAAGTAGGAAAAATAGTAAACACTCATGGAATCAGAGGCAATGTCAAAGTCGTATCGCATAGCGATGACCCGGATAAGTTTTTCACATTGAAAAGTGTTATCATAGATGGCAAGGACTTTGAGATTGAGCGCGCGGTACAGAATAAGCAACTTGTGCTTTTAAAGTTTAAAGGTATTGATGACATGAATGCCGCACTGCAACTAAAAGGAAAAATCCTCAAAATACCTGAATCGGAAGCACTCGAGCTTTCTGAAGGTGAATACTATATCCGAGATATATATGATATGGAAGTTTATGAAGCTGACGGTGAGTTTTTAGGCATAATCGCTGATATTCTCTTCACGGGTGCCAACGACGTCTATGTAGTCAGAAAAGAAGGCAAAAAAGACCTTCTCATACCCGCTATAGAAAGCTGTATTTTGAGCGTGGATATTACAAGCAAACGCATGAATGTCAAACTATTAGAAGGGCTTAGAGAACTATGAATTTCTACGTACTTACTCTTTTCCCGCAAATTCTGCATGGGGCACTGGGTCATAGCATTACAAAAAGGGCTCAGGACAGCGGCCTCATAAGCATAAACTGCATTGATATTCGAGATTTTTCAGGCAATAAGCACAGACGAGTTGACGATTACCCATACGGCGGGGGCGCGGGGCTTGTCATGCGACCTGAGCCGGTGTACGATTCATATATGTCGATAAAAGATAGGCTTTCACCATCTACGAAAGTAATTTTCATGAGCCCTACAGGGCGTAAGTTCAGCCAGAAAGAAGCTGAACAACTAGCGAAAGAGGATGATTTGGTACTAATCTGCGGCCATTATGAAGGCATCGACCAGCGTGTAATCGATGAAATTGTTACAGACGAAATATCAATAGGCGACTATATTCTAACCGGCGGAGAAATTGCAGCGGTTGTTGTCATAGATGCTATTTCAAGGCTCGTCCCGGGCGTTTTAGGCGCCCCTGAGTCTCTGATGTTTGAAAGCTTTACAGACAATCTTTTGGAATACCCGCAATACACGAGACCTCAGGAGTTCAGGGGCCGAGCAGTGCCTGATGTTCTGATGAGTGGCCACCACAAAGAAATCGAAAAATGGCGCGCGCAAAAGTCGCTGGAAGTGACGATACTAAAGCGGCCGGATTTGCAGTAAACAATTGAAAGTGTATAGCATAGCAGAAAGCAACGAGGTCGGCATTTTTATGAACTCTATATACGATCAAGAAGTATCAAAGTACGGCAAAAACGATGCGATAATAGCACTTGGGTTTTTCACGTACTTTATGATACGAAATTTTGCGGTTCATATATTCTATTTACAGTTTAATATCTCCGCCGAGTCATGGCGAATATTAATTTACGCTACCAATATTATTGATATCTTAATCGTGTTTGCGATTGTTAAAATCAGAAAGCAAAGTCTCGCTTCAATAGGCCTGCACAAGAAAAATATCTGGGCAGCGCTTGGACTTGGACTTTTGTTTGCCCCAATTTTTATATTTCAGAGAATCGTGCCGGTAGGCATGGGGACGCGAGAGTTAAGTTCTTTGGGTATTTTTATGCTTCTTATAATGAGCGTGTCACTTCAGGCTGTTAGAGAAGATATAGGCTTTGTAGGCTTTATCCAAACCAGATTACATGGACTGGTAAAAAGTGATCTTTGGGCCATAAACCTAGGAGCGGCTTTGTTTGCAATGGCACATGTTCCGGCCCGATTAGTACACGGCATGATTATAGGGGATATGACCTTTATCTTGTTGCTGGTGAACTGGTTCTTTATGCATCGTGCGTTCGTATTACTTTTCAAAAGACACTTTTCTCTCGTTCCTGTTTTCATAATGCATATAGCCTCAAACTTTCCAAGCCTTTGGCAAGGCAGTGGAAGAGCAAGTTGGTTGTGGACTGCGATTCCAACCGCTGTATTTTGCATTGCTGTGGAGATATGGTATTGGAAATGGAGTGAAAGCCGCACGGAAATCAATTTTTGATTTCCGTATCGTTAAAATACGTCGTCGCTGACACTCCTTTTGTATTTTAACGAGGCACTTAAAGAATAAATCGGCTTAATGTTCGCTATGCTCACATTTGGCCGCCGATTTTCCTCAGTCGGGCAAAGCCCGACTTGCGGATTTAAGTCTGCGACGCTTCGGAAACTGTGAAAATTGAATTCCGTGTGAAAGCCATAATCACTCTTGCAATTAATCGCATAAATAACTATAATTAGAAGAAAAACGCCAATAAACCCGGAAAGGAGGGATACTATGACGGTTCAAGAAATCTATAATGACTTAATCGCAAAAATCCAAGCCAGCAACCCCGGCAGGGATTTATCTGACGTTGAAAAGGCCTATAATATGGCTTTAGGCGCTCATGGCGACCAGCTTCGCAAGTCAGGTGAGCCGTATATTATCCATCCTTTGGCAGTTGCTGTTATATTGGCTGAGCTGGGTCTTGACGTCGAGACGATAATAGGCGGCATATTACATGACGTTATTGAGGATACAGAATACACTTATGATGATTTGGTCAATGAGTTTTCAGAATCCGTTGCGAGCCTTGTTGACGGTGTAACAAAACTTGATAAAATTGAACTCGAAAAAGCGCGCGGCGAGCAGGAACGTGAAATGCTGAAAGCTCAAATGGAAGAAAATCAGGAGCGCCGCGTCAGAGAGAAAAAGCTCAGATATGAAGAAGAGCAGGAAAAAGAGCGCGATAAAGAAGAAGCGCTGCTTCGTGAGCGCATGAGTCGGAACGACGAGGCGCAAGCTGAAAACTATCGCAAAATGTTTCTCGCCATGGCCAAAGATATCAGGGTCTTGGTTATTAAAATTGCAGACAGGCTGCACAATTTGCGTACACTAAAGCATATGGCGCCTGACAAACAGAAAAAAACCGCGAAAGAAACGCTTGATATATACGCTCCCCTAGCCCACAGACTTGGTATCGCCAGGATTCGCCATGAGATGGAGGACATCTCGTTTAGATATTACGATCCTGACGCCTATTATGACCTTGTGGACCGCATAAGCCGCAAACAAAGAGAGCGCGAGGAATTTGTAAGGCGAATTGTTAAGAATGTTGAAGAGCGCGTTCGGGATGCAGACATCAAAGCCATGGTTGAAGGCCGACCGAAACTGTATTTCAGCATTTACAAAAAAATGATGAGAAAAAATATAACCCTTGACCAGATGTATGATATCTATGCCATCAGGGTTATTGTCGATACATCAATGGAGTGTTATGAGGTTCTAGGCATAGTCCATGATATGTACAAGCCCATGCAAGGCAGGATAAAAGATTATATTTCCATGCCTAAAGCTAATAAATATCAATCGCTTCACACTACCCTGATCAGTGACAGCGGCGAGCCGTTTGAACTGCAAATCAGAACCTGGGACATGCATAGAACTGCCGAGTATGGCATCGCCGCACATTGGAAGTATAAAGACGACCCACAAGCCAAGGATTTAGGCGCTGATATTGACGTCGATGTTGATGATGACGTTGGCTGGCTCCAGCAAATTCTCGAGTGGCAAAGAGAACTCTCAGACAATAGAGAGTATTTATTTGAGCTAAAGACTGAGCTTAGCATGTTCAGAGAACATGTGTACTGTTTCACGCCTCGGGGGCAGGTTGTGAGCCTTGTTTCAGGCGCAGGCCCAATCGACTTTGCTTACGCGATTCACTCGGCTGTAGGCAATACCATGATAGGTGCAAGAGTTAACGGCAATATTGTCTCCTTTGACTATGAACTTCAAACCAGCGACAGAGTTGAAATCATAACGAGCCGCAACTCAACAGGGCCAAAGCATGAATGGCTTAATATTGTCAAGAGCAGCCAGGCCAGAAGCAAGATCAATCAATGGTTCAAAAACCAAAACAAAGAAGAAAATATTGTCAAAGGCAAAGAGCTCTTAGAAAGCGAAGCGAGGCGCAAGAAATTTGAGTTCAGCGAGCTTCTAACAGACACTCGCAAAGACATAATCCTCAGAAAATATAATTTTAACACCATAGAGCAATTATACGCATCAGTCGGCCATGGCGGCATTAAAGACGGCCAAATCATAAACCGTCTGATTGACGAGCATAACAAAGATGCTGAGCGCAGGCTTCGAATTGAACTTCAGAACGCGGCTTTTGACGAACAGTTGCTTGCCGAAAACATGCAGGTCGATGACAACGATACCAGAAAAAAAAGCTCAAAGAGCGGCATTGTCGTACAGGGCATAGGCGATTTGTCTGTTCGCTTTTCAAAATGCTGCAGCCCCGTACCGGGCGACGAAATCGTGGGATTTATCACCCGCGGACGCGGCGTTTCTGTGCATCGAACCGATTGTAGTAATATTGTCCATCTCTCAGCTTTTGAGCGTGACAGACTGATAGAGGCTTCGTGGAATGTCCCTGATACAGAGCACGGCCAAAACTATAGGGCTGATTTGAACATCATATGCGAAGACAGAGCCGGGCTTATCATAGATATATCAAAAATACTTTCAGATAACAAAGTGCCGGTCAAAACCTTAAACGCAAGAAGCACCGGCACAGAAGCCATTTTCAATGTCGGAATAGAGATAGGCTCCAGAGAACACTTGGACAGAGTATGTCAAAAAATACTGGCCGTGCCGGGCGTGGCTGAAATAAGGAGATTTTCATGAGATGTATTATACAGCGGGTTAGCCGCGCTAGTGTGAGCGTTGACAACGAGGTTATCGGCCAAATAGAAAATGGCATAATGGTTCTTGTCGGCGTCGCAGAAACAGATGATGAAAAAACGTTTGAATACATGTCAGGAAAACTTGTACATTTGCGCATTTTCCCTGATGAGAACGATAAAATGAACCTATCCACAGCCGATATCGGCGGCGGGATACTTCTCGTGCCTAATTTCACATTATATGGTGACGCACACCAGGGCAGACGCCCAAGCTACACAAAAGGCGCACCACCAGCCATCGCAGCTGATATATTCGCGGGCTTTGTAGCGCATGTAAAAAAGCACTATGACAAAGTCGAATGCGGCGAGTTCGGCGCACATATGCATGTCGATCTTATTAACGACGGACCTGTGACGATTATGATTGATAGTGATAAATCCTTCTGATTGCAAGGGGGCGCCTGATGGAAAACCGGGTTGAAATATTAAGAGGTTTCATTGATGCGTTGATCGCAAATAAAGAACGTGGAAAATACTGGTATAAAGAAGGCCATCTGCATGCGGTTTCCTGTTTTACTGCCATGTATGCGATAAAAAGAAACTTAGACTCTGAGCTTGCAGTAATGATTGGGCTTTTGCATGACATACACACATTGTTGGCAGACGATTCAACAAACCATGCAGAACTAAGCAGTTTGAAAGCCAGGGATATATTATCAAGCTTGAAAATTGTTTCAGATGAAGAATTGGAAATAGTCTGTAATGCAATCAAAAATCATAGCTCAAAAGACATTATACATGATGAGTATAGCGAACTCATAAAAGACGCTGATTTATCTAACAATTACTTTTTCAATCCCTCTGTTCCACATGTAGAACGCGGAAATGCACGGCTTGAAAAATTGTTTGATGAGCTTGACTTGAAATAAGGAGGACTCCCCTTGAAACTAATACACACACCTATGCCACCACTCTATGTTAACACATATTTTTACTACGATGAAAACACCAATGACGCCTGCGTGATAGACCCCAGCGGGAGCATCAGCAAGCTTATGGATATAATAAACGAGAACGACCTCAATCTCAAATTCATCTTAATCACTCATGGACATTATGACCATATTGGCGCAGTTAATGAGCTTAAAGACAAGACAGGTGCACAAATTTTGGCTCATTCTGAGGAAGATGCGTTGCTGAAAAACCCAGCAATTAACCTTTCTACACTTGGTATTGGGCGCTCAATAAGCATAGTCTGCGACAAGCTGCTTACAGACGGCGATACGATTGAGTTTGGTGCAGGCAAGCTTTTTGTTATCCATACGCCCGGCCACACCGCGGGCGGCGCGTGTTTTTATGATGAGGAAAATGCCGTGCTGTTTTCAGGTGATACATTGTTCAAAGGCACCACCGGACGCTATGACCTCCCAACAAGCAATGGACCCGCGCTTTTTTCAAGCATAAAAGATAAACTTTTTACGCTCCCAAGTGAGGTCAAGGTCTTTCCGGGGCATGAAGCAGCGACAACCATAGGCGAGGAAAAGAGCAACAATAGCATACTCAGGCGATAATATGAAAACGCCTGTAGGATTCACCCGCCACAATGATTCGTATAATCCACATCCTCTGTAGGGACGGGGTTCCATCCCCGCCCGCCATGTTAGGATTTACATTCAAAGGACACAACACCCATGGACTACAAAATCATCGGTCATAATCACGAAGTCGCTATGATAGACATGATTCAGGCCTTCTATCCAAACGAAAAATACAAGGCGTTAATGCCTGACGAGGCTTCGCCTAGATTTTTGGAATCACGATATCAAAATGGGCTGGTTTCGGCCCGTTTTTTTATAGACTCTGAATGTAGGGGAGAGATAAAACTTCCATGCGATGATAACAATATCGCACATACGGTCAAACTTAGTATTCATGCGCTATTCAAACACGACCAAGACCCCCCCTGGGGCATCCTGACAGGCATTCGCCCGGCAAAGATAGCGTCCTCTTTAATCGAATCCGGGACAGTGGATACAGAAATTCTCGCGCACATGCAAGAGAAATTTTTGATTTCACCTGAGCGCGCCCTACTCTGCCTCGACGTCGCTAAAGCTGAGAAAAGCTTACTGGAAAATTGCTCACCAGGTGGCTATGGGCTTTATATAGGTATTCCCTTTTGCCCGTCCAGGTGCTTGTATTGCTCATTTACCTCATATCCGATTAAGCAGTACGCACCGCTCACAAGCCGCTATGTGGACACAGTTAAAAAAGAGCTTGAACACACAGCACAGCTATTTGAAGGACAAGCCCCCAGCTCCATTTATATAGGCGGCGGCACACCTACCAGCCTTGATGATATGAGCTTTTCAGAAATTCTCAAAACCGTTCGCCAGACCTTTGACTTATCAAGGCTAAAAGAATACACTGTTGAAGCCGGGCGTCCGGACACCATAACCGACACGAAGCTGGATATAATGCGCAGTCATAACGTCAGCCGCATTTCTATAAACACTCAAACCATAAACGATAAAACGCTCGAACGCATCGGGCGGCAGCACACAGCGGCAGAGTTCATGTCAGCCTATGAGCTCGCACGTAAAAAAGGTTTTGCTCATATAAATATTGACCTTATATTGGGCCTTCCGGGCGAATGTGAAGCGGATGTGGAACGATCTTTAGAAGCTATCACCGCCCTTTCTCCGGAGGAGGTCACCATACACACATTGGCCATAAAGCGAGCATCAAAATTAAAAGAAGAGCTTGCAGAAACGCCACTTGCGCAAATCGCTCAAATGGAAAACCTCTTGCGCCTATCAAAACATTATATGGACAACTTCACGTATAAGCCTTATTATATGTACAGGCAAAAAAATACGCTTGGCAATTTCGAGAACGTGGGTTATAGGAAGCCAGGCTTTGGCTCCTTATATAATGTGCAAATCATGGAGGAAAGCCACTCCATCGCGGCTGTTGGTGCAGGCGCAATAAGTAAGTTTGTGAACCGCAAGACAAACCGCATAGAACGCGCTTTTAATGTCAAGAACGTTGATGAGTACATGGCGCGCGTGGATGAAATGAATTTAAGAAAAACAGCGGCTTTTGCCAAAGTTTTTGGAAAGCAGGTGGATTATTATGCAAAACAATGAGCACTTTGACCTATGGTCAAAAAACTACGACCGCGACGTGGGAGTGTCGGATGACAATAACGAATACCCTTTCGCCGGATATAAGAAAGTATTAGGTGATATATATAACAAAATCATGCAAAAATCACCTACTAAGGTGCTTGATATAGGAGTTGGCACAGGAACGCTGAGTCACAAGCTGTACGAACATGGCAATCATATCACGGGCATCGACTTCTCTGATGAAATGTTGAGTATTTCGAGAGAAAAAATGCCAAATGCCGAATTTATTAAGTGGGATTTCACCAAGGGACTGCCTGAGAATTTAAGCAAATTTGACTTCATCATAAGCACCTATGCCCTACACCACCTCACTGATGATGAAAAGCGTGAATTCATACCCCTGCTTTTGGAGCGCCTGAATGATGATGGTATTGTTATCATTGGCGATGTGGGATTTTTAGACCGCGAATCACTTGAGGCGTGCAAGACTGCCGCCGGGGACTATTGGGACGACGATGAGATTTATTTTGTGTTTTGTGAATTGCAAAGCCGACTGAGCGATGTATGCCATATGGAGTTTGAGCAGTTTTCGCATTGCAGCGGGATTTTGATGGTTAGACCCAGATAAAGACTGTAAATCTAAACAATAATGGAGCGAATAATTATGAGGATACTTGTTTTTTCAGACTCGCATGGCGATTCTGAAAGCATGGCACAGGCTATGAAACGATTTTACCCCGATACAGCAATATTTTTGGGCGATGGAATTGACGATTTCCTCATACTTGAAAAAGATTTTCCGTACACAAAATTCTTCAATGTAGCAGGCACTATAGACGACAAGGGCGACCCTGCAAGGCTTGAAAAGTTTGAAGGCGTGGCCATTTATATGTCCCACGAGGAAAGCCTCACAAAAATCAAAGAAAATAGAGAACATATCTTTGAAGCAATGAAGTTAAACGCACAAATTGTATTATATGGACACTCACATGTGCCTGAGCTATTTGTTTATCGCGGAATCACATTTATGAATCCCGGAACTATTAGTAAGGCCTATGGATTTCGCACATTTGGCCTGATAGATATTGTTGACGATGACTATCTATGTGAGATAATGTTTGCTGATTTGCTTGTGCTTTAGTAAATTAAAGATATTAGATACTACACAATATAACAACAACCAAAGGAGAGATAACATGGGCGAAACAATGCACGGCATGAAAAGGACTCACATGTGCGCGGAGGTCACTGAGAAGTTTGTAGGCCAGCGCGTCACGGTGATGGGCTGGGTTAATAAAAGGCGCAATCTGGGTCAGCTGATTTTCATTTCTTTAAGAGACAGGTCAGGTCTTGTGCAAGGTGTAATTGACGAGAACAGCGTCTCAGCGGAGCTTTTTTCAAAGGTTTCGCATGTGCGCGGCGAGTTCGTACTCGCCTTTTCAGGAGAGGTTAAGCTTCGCGCGCCTGAAAATGTCAATGAAGATATGGAAACAGGCAAGATCGAGATTGCTATTGATGAGTTCAGAGTCCTGAGCGAGGCGGAAGTGCCTCCGTTCCAAGTAACTGACCAAGGTGTTAAAGAAGACTTACGTCTCAAACATCGCTATATTGACCTGAGGCGTCCCGAACTGCAAAAGAATTTCATTTTGCGTCATAATGTCAGCAAAAGCGTTAGAGATTACTTATCCGGCCAAGGCTTCTTAGAGGTCGAGACACCTATTTTGACCAAGAGCACACCCGAAGGTGCCAGAGACTATCTTGTACCGAGCCGTGTGCACCCGGGCAATTTTTATGCGCTGCCTCAGTCACCTCAGCAGTTCAAGCAAATGCTGATGATTTCAGGGTTTGATAAGTATTTCCAAATAGTTAAATGCTTCCGCGACGAAGACCTTAGGGCTGACCGCCAGCCGGAATTCACGCAGATAGACATAGAAATGTCTTTTGTAGACGAAGAAGACGTTATCACGTTCAACGAAGGCCTCATGAAGACTGTGTTCAGTGACGTTGCCGGAGTTGAGCTCGAAATGCCTCTGCCTCGCATGAGCTTTGGGGAAGCCATGGAGCGCTACGGCTCTGACAAACCGGACATTCGCTTTGGCTTAGAGCTTAAAAACATCACAAACTTGGTATCGGATATGGATTTCCCTGTTTTCCAGGAAGCTACCCAGTCTAGTGGTTCAGTGCGCGGCATTTGTGCTGCAGGCTGCGCTAAATATTCCAGAAAACAAATAGACAGCCTCGTGGAATTTGTAAAAACTTATAAAGCCAAGGGCTTAGTCTGGATTTCGCTGGCTGAAAACGGCGAGATTAAATCCTCCGCCGCGAAATTCTTCACCGATGAAAAAATGAACGAAGTCATCAGCGCATTTGGCGCCGTAGCCGGTGATCTTATATTAATATGCGCAGGCGACGATGAAATTGTGTTTGACTCCTTGGGCGCACTCAGATGTGAAATTGCCAAACGCGAAGAACTCACCAAAGACAACGACTACAAACTTCTTTGGACCACTGACTTCCCGCTGCTTGAGTGGAACGAGGAAGACGACAGATTCTACGCTCGCCATCATCCCTTCACAAGCCCCAAGGAAGAGGACATGGACAAACTGGATACTGACCCCCGCAACGTGCGCGCGAAAGCCTACGACCTTGTGGCAAACGGCTACGAACTCGCCGGCGGCAGCATAAGGATTTATCAAAACGACGTACAGTTAAAGATGTTTGAAAAGCTTGGATTCACAAAAGAAGCGGCAGAGGAGCGCTTTGGCTATTTCCTTGAAGCCTTCAAATACGGCACTCCACCGCACGGCGGTATCGCTTATGGACTCGACCGACTGGTGATGCTCCTAGCGCATGTTCACGCGATTAGAGACGTCATAGCTTTCCCAAAAGTCAAGGACGCAAGCTGCCCTCTTACAGACTCACCGGGTGAAGTGGAACAGACACAGCTTGATGAGTTGGGGTTGAGCATAGTGAACCAGACTGTGCGTGGTGAAAATGTGGAAAATAATTAAACATATAGTGAATCAACTTTAAAAAGGACACGCTTGCGTGTAGTTTTTAAGATTGATTCACATCCTATTAGGCGATACACCGTAGGTGTAGAGCTTGGTGCAAGACCCGCGAAGCTGCGTGGCTTGGTTCAACTTAAGGGCTTTTCTTATGTTTAACGACTATAAAACGCGCCTCCATCAATTCTGATGAAGGCGCGTTTTTAATATATCAAGATTACTCCCCCTGCTCTACCTAACATCAAGCCCATAGCTCAGAAAAATCTTCCTGGCATGCCCGACCTCTTCCGCGGTAGGCGTAGGAGAATTATTGAGCTTATAATCCAGATTAAGCTGACGCCACTTATACGCACCCATCTGGTGGAATGGAAGTATACCGACTTTCTCAATATTTTTGAGTGTCGCCAGATGAGCAGCCAGTGCATGCAGCTCGTCCTCATCGTCAGTAAGATTCGGTACAAGCACATGGAGCGCCCAGGCCGGGATGCCGACTTTACTTAGATAATCGGCAAACGCCAGTGTCCTGTCTATCGTAACGCCGGTAACTTTCTTGTAGGTATTCGGATTGATGCTCTTAAAGTCCAGAAGCACCAAATCCGTATACTCAAGCAGTTCTTTGGTGAGATTGTCTATATCGGCATAACCGGCAGTATCAAGGGCCGTATGCAGACCTTCCTGCTTGCAAGCCTTGAACAAAGCGGTTGCAAACTCTCTTTGTATGAGCGGGTCGCCGCCGCCTAAAGTGACGCCGCCACCCGAGGCTTTGAAGTAGGACCTGTACTTTAGAATGTCAGGTATAAGCTCGCCGACAGTCATTGTCCGCGAGCTTTTAGCGTTTATATTCCAAGTGTCCGGGTTATGGCAATACATGCACCTAAGCGAACATCCTTGTGTAAATACAACATACCTGATCCCGGGGCCATCCACAGTACCGCATGTTTCTACCGAGTGGATTTTACCTACGACATCATAAATATTACTCATATCGCTTAAATCCTGTCGTGGAATGTGCGATGAATAACATCGAGCTGCTGCTCTCTTGTTAATTTGATGAAATTAACAGCGTATCCTGATACGCGAATGGTGAGCTGTGGATAAAGCTCAGGCTTATCCATCGCATCAAGAAGCGTTTCACGGTCAAACACGTTAATATTAACATGGTGTCCGTTATCACCGAAATATCCATCCATTATACCAACAAGATTCTCTATGCGATCCTCAATCGTTTTACCAAGTGCCGCAGGTACAATTGAGAATGTATAGGATATACCATCCAATGCATGAATATAAGGCAATTGTGACACAGAAGCCAAAGAAGCAATTGCGCCTTTTTTATCTCTACCGTGCATTGGGTTTGCGCCCGGTGCAAATGGCTCACCATCTTTTCTGCCGTCAGGTGTTGAGCCTGTTTTTTGGCCGTATACCACGTTTGAAGTAATCGTGAGTATAGAAGTCGTCGTTACAGATTCTCTGTAAGTCGGGTGTTTTCTAAGCATGTTCATAAAGTCCTCTACAATCTTTGAGGCAAGAGCATTTGTCTCTGCATCATTATTGCCAAACGCAGGATAGTCGCCTTCGATTTCATAATCTACAGCAAGACCGGCTTCGTTTCTGATGACTTTAACTTTAGCGTGCTTGATAGCTTGGAGTGAGTCAACAACAACAGAAAGTCCGGCAACCCCGGTCGCTTGAGTACGCAGAATATCTCTGTCATGGAACGCAAGCTGAAGGCTCTCGTAGTTGTATTTATCGTGCATATAATGGATAACGCTGAGTGTTTTGATATAAAGCTCCGCAAGCCACTCCGCAACTTCCACATAGCGGTTATAAACTGTATCATAGTCCAAATACTCGCCGGTAATAGGTGCAAACTCAGGGCCTACTTGCTCGCCGCTAACCTCGTCTTTACCGCCGTTAATAGCGTAGAGAAGTGCTTTCGCCAAATTCGCTCTTGCTCCGAAGAACTGGAGCTGCTTTCCTATACGCATAGCAGATACACAGCAAGCGATGGCATAATCATCGCCCCAATGCTTACGCATAAGGTCGTCATTTTCATACTGCACAGAGCTCGTGTCGATAGAAGTTTTTGCACAGTAGTCTTTGAACTTTTGAGGAAGGCTCGTGCTCCATAAAACTGTAAGGTTTGGCTCCGGAGCAGGACCCAGATTATAAAGCGTATGAAGGAAGCGGAAAGATGACTTAGTAACAAGCGTACGTCCGTCTTCACCCATACCGCCAATACACTCAGTAACCCAAGTTGGGTCACCTGAGAACAAACTGTTATACTCAGGAGTTCTTAAGAAACGAACCATTCTAAGCTTCATTACGAAATGGTCAATAATCTCTTGAACATCTGGCTCAGTTAATGCGCCGCTCGCGAGATCTCTTTCGATATAAATATCAAAGAAAGTAGATACACGCCCAAGGCTCATCGCTGCGCCATCTTGCTGCTTAACTGCCGCAAGATATGCAAAGTAGGTCCATTGTATTGCTTCAGTAGCGTCTTTTGCCGGAGCCGAAACATCAAAACCATAGCTCGCAGCCATTTGTACAAGCTCTTTCAAAGCTCTTATTTGATCGCTTAAGTTTTCTCTCAGACGTATAGTGTGCTCGTTCATATCATGCGTGCTGAGCTCTTTTTTCTCTTGTTGCTTTTGCTCGATGAGCATATCTGCTCCATACAGCGCCAAACGTCTATAGTCCCCGATTATACGTCCGCGTCCATAGGCGTCAGGAAGTCCTGTTATTACACCGCTGCGTCTAGCGCGCAGCATTTCTTCGGTGTATACATCAAAAACACCATCATTATGGGTTTTGCGATAGTCTTTAAAGATTCTCTCTGTTTCCGCGTCCAGCTCATAACCATATGACTTAAGAGCATTTCTTACAACAGCAAGTCCGCCAAAAGGCATTATAGCCCTCTTGAGAGGCTTATCTGTCTGGAATCCAACAACTTTCTCAATATCTTTCTCAAGATATCCAGGTCCATAAGCTATAATTGAAGCAGGTATTTTGGTTTCTGCATCAAGTACGCCCTTTTCAGTTTCCACTTTGCAAAGTTCTAATGTTTTTTGCCAAAGTTTTTCTGTGTTTGCAGTAGGTCCTTCCAAAAACGACTCGTCACCTGTATATGGTGCGTAGTTCTGCTGAACAAAGTCCCGAACGTCAACCGTGTTCTCCCAATTGCCGCCCTTAAATCCACTCCATTCTTTCCGCATAATAATTCACCTCTTCATTATATTTATCGCACATTAAAAGAGCAATATCAATAAACTCTTTGCTGCATATAGCAGCTAGAGCACTCTAAAGTAATTTTAACATGAAACGATATAGTTATGCAAGAGGATTAAGTCAGATTGTAAATTTTCCGCGAAATATAGCTGATTAACTTAAAAATAGGTTACGTAAAGCGCAGTTAGTTTCTCGTCAGTCGAGGAGTGCCCGACAACGCATACCGGAAGGAGTATGCTAGAAGGGCACGACGAAGAGGGACGTAAAAATAACAAGCTTTATCGACATATTTTTAAGTTAATCAGCTATGTAGTCAAATCCATGTCGCAATACGCATTTTTTCCATATTTTTATTCAATCCATGCAACCAATCGCTCATTTCTGTGTTTATATAGTTGAAGACAACATAACCACCCTGAGGAGGACTTGCTATGTTTCAAATAATTTCAGACAGCGGCTGTGATTTTACTAAAGAAGAATCTCAAAAATATAATGTGGATATTGTTCCATTCTATGTTTCTTTTGATCAAAGCACCCACCTAAAAGAAGGCGTAGATATCTCCAAAGAGGAGTTTTTCAATAAGCTGGTTGAAGAGACAAAGCTTTTTCCAAAAACCTCTCAACCCAGCCCACAAGACTATATCGATATACTCACTCCACACCTAGATGCAGGCAAAGATATTCTTATCTTAACCATATCGTCAAAGTTAAGCGGTTCCTATTCCAGCGCTACCCTTGCAGCAGAAATTCTAGCGCAAGAATACTCTCAAACAAGAACCATTACTATCATTGATTCACTAAACGGCAGTATAGGTCAAGGTCTTATTTTGCGAGAAATAATCAAAATGCGTGATGCAGGCTTAAGCTTAAGCGAAGTAGTAACGTACGCAGACAAAATATTAAAATCCACACGCGTATATGTAACGCTGGACAGCCTGGAGTATGCGAAAAGAGGCGGCAGAATAGGCACAACAACGGCATTCGTAGGCAATATTCTAAAACTTCGCCCTATTCTGCATGTAAAAGAGGGCCGAGTTTTAGAACTTGACAATGTTCGAGGAAAAAAGAAAGCGCTCAGGCTAATGGAAGAGTCACTACTAAATGTGCTTAGCGACGTAAAAAACAATGTTAGCCTGGCAATCGGCCATATACTTAGCGAGGAGGATTCCGCCGGGTTCAAATCCTGCCTTGAATCGTCACTCAACATAAAAATAGATAATCCCATAACGCATATAGGAGCCACCATAGGTGCCCATGCCGGCCCCGGGGCATTGGCTATTGCTTATTGCAAAAAATACAAATTTGTGTGAAAATATAAGGGAGGTACTATAACATGAATAATTGGTATATAATAGCTCAAATCTTGGGACTAGTGACTATTATTTTTGAATTTTCATCATATCAGATTCAAGACAAGAGAAAGTATTTCTTGACGACAGGTATCGGCAGCTTCTTTTGGATATTAATGTTCATTGCGATAGGTTTTGCAACAGGGATAGACACACAATTAACCTTGATTGTCGCCGGCGTCTACAGCACTATCCGCAACTTTGTGTTTTTTAGAATGTTCTCTGAAAATACGCCTGAGAGCAAAGAAAAGTGGCTTAACTTCCTGCTGCTTATGATTTCTATAGCTCTAATCGTTGGCATAGTCTCTGTTCTCAGAGTGCCTTCGTCAATCAGATGGATACATCTACTCGGACTGGTAACCGCTCTGCTTTTCGCAGTGGGCCAGTATATGCCCGGCGTGCACTGGGTTCGCATAACTGTCGTTCTTTGTTCTGCCGCGGTATTGCTCACTCAAACGCCTTTAAATATTCTGTACGGCGATTTTCGATGGAATATAATGGGTATTTTGATTGAAGCAACAAAAATTATTTCTGTTGTGATATTCTATGTAGGATATATAACAAAACATAAAACGCCGCAGCTACAGCTTGAAAAGCCCTAGTATGGATGTTCGCTCCTAATTAATATACTCTGAGGTGGAAGTTTTGGAGGACAATAAAATTCTCGATTTGTTTTTTGAACGGAATGAAGACGCGATAAAAGAAGCGCAGTTAAAGTATGACCGGCGCATGTTTCGCACTGCCATGAATATCTTGGAGGATAGCTCTGATGCAGAGGAGTGTGTAAGCAGCAGCCTATTAAAGGCATGGGAGGCTATTCCGCCCGCCCGGCCCGATATGCTTGGAGCATATTTGACAAAGATATCCCGTAACCTAGCCATTAACAAATGGAAATCGAATACTGCCGCGCGCAGGGGCGGAGGTGAAATGGTTTTGATGCTAAGCGAGTTGGAAGACTGTGTGCCATCCGCCCAAAGCCACGAACCCGAAAAAATGTATGAGGCCTCGCAGTTGAACCAAGCAATCAATAGCTATCTCGCCAGTATGGATCAAACAGCACGAGTCGTCTTTGTTCTGCGCTATTTCCACGGCGAAAGTATACGCAACATCTGTGACCGCTTTGGAATGTCAGAAAGCAAAGTTAAATCGTTATTGTTCAGGTCGCGAAATAAGCTTAAAGCCCATTTAACTCAATTAGAAAAGGAATGAGTCATATTATGAAAATTACACTTGAGAACCTGCTGAGCCTCATTGGCGAAATCGATGATATGTACGTGGAAGAGGCCGAGATGGCCGAGATAAGCTATATAAGACGCATAAAAAACAGACGTGTGATTAAGTACAGCGCGACAGGTTTTGCTGTATCCGTTGGACTTGCTGTGCTGTACTGGCGGTTCAGGCAGAGGAAGGCGGTTTAAAAGCCCTACCCCGTGTGCTGTATTAGAAATTGCTGTGTGCTAACTATACAAAATATTTTATTCCTCCTTATCAAACGCGACATATAGTTGTCGCGTTTTTGCTGTAAAATGGATACATAGGAAGAACCACTATAGTAACCCGACCAAAAAAAGGAGGAACAAACCATGTTCAAAATCATACCAAGTTTCACATTTAGCGGGCAATGCAGCCAGGCAATAGAGTTGTATAAAAACGCCTTTGGTGCAGAGATTAAAGTAAAGCTGCTATATTCTGACGCTAACCCAAATGATTTTAAGTATGAAAACGAAGATGAAAAGAACTTTATTTTTCATTCTCAACTAAAAATAGGCGACCAAATTATCATATTATCAGATGATTCCGGCGGCATGCTAAGTGATGATATTCAAGGAAAAACAGGTAAAACGTCTTTACAAAATCTTTTAGTAAGCTTTTCATCAGATGTGGAGTTCATGAAGGCTTATGACGTATTGTCCGATGGAGCAACGATTGTCGTGCCAATACACAGTACTTCATATGCCTCATGTTATACTTTCTTGATTGACAAGTTTGGCGGCCGCTGGGAGCTCATGAGTGGCCATAGTTCAGCTAACTAGCCTTTGTAGTCAAACACACTTGATTTGCTTAAAGCTATTTAGATAGTGTGGACATGAGTTATGTCATATGTCTTTTCGGCTGATTTTTAGTCTTTTTTCGTCGAGGACTTCAGCACTTTTCACTTCGTGAAAAGCCGCTCAGAATTTTCGCTTTTAGCGAAAACGGCGCTTTGCGCCGCCGGGTTCTTCCGGTTCCTACTACGCACGTCCGGTTTCTTCCGGTTAATCCTGCGGGCGTCCGGCCTTCCTGGATGCCTGGGCGAGCAGGCAGCTTTGCTGCCGGCCAGCCTTGCCGGTGTAACCTAGCATTCGCACAATCGCTTCGCGATTATGCTCAAGGGATTATTTCGAATACGTTGAGTGCAAATCTTGATTTGCACGAATGCGTCGTCGCCCTCTCCTCAACTGACTAAAAATCAGACTCGAAAAGCCACACAACGAACTCATGTCCACACTATCTAGGACAAATACAGAAAGGGTGCCCTGCCGGGTCAATCATTACACGCCAAGAATCTGTAAACTGTATTGGCGAAAGAACTGCACCACAAGACAAGGCGTGGGCAACCCCCTCTTCAATGTTTTCAACAAAGAAATCTAAATGCGTCATTTGCTGTTGTTCTCCTGCTTCGGCAGGCCACACAGGACGCACATAATTTTCATCATATTGAAAAAGCAGTTGAAACGGCATGCTATCATTATCATTATCATTATCATTAAATACAATACTATTAATGGTATACTTCCGTTTTTCCCACCCCAGTAGCTTTTGATAAAAATCAGAAAGTTCATCGGGATTGTTTGAGTCTAATGTAACACCCAGTTTAGTTAGTTTTAAACCCATGATCTAACCTCCATTCTCCTTCGTAAAACACTTACATATAGCTGATTAACATAAAAACACGTCCATAAAGTTTGTTATTTTTGCGTCCCTCTTCGTCGCGCCCTCCTAGCGTACTCCTTCCGGTATGCGTCGTCGGGCACTCCTCGACTGACGAAAAACTAACTGCGCTTTACGTAACGCATTTTTAAGTTAATCAGCTATAATCTTCAACGATTTGGATTGAAATCGTGCCATAAGGAGATACTTGACTAGATATAATCTCTACAATGGCACCTTTAGGAATATCGGAAAACAAGATTTGCTGACCACTGGCATCAAATACAACGGCGTAAGCATTCTCGAACAAGTTGAACTGACGATTGCTATAACGATTATTGTAGCTCGAACTATGCCTATGGCGCGGTCTATCACTTTCATCTGGACTAAGGCCATACAGCAGCAGGCGGCTCCGAGCCAATGTCCTTGGTTTGTGTTCATCTCTTAAAACTTCCGCAAGGTATATTATCCCGCCATTAATCCCAAGGTAGTATGTCCTATTAATAATATCAACTTCGACATGTGCCTCATATTGTGTTTGTGCCCCATCTGAAGTGCGATGCCAAAATGTCTTTACAATGCGATATCTTCCTGTTTCCAGTTCGCCGTATAGCCATCCCCAGTACTTGATAATAAGACGCTGCTGCCTAGCACCCAGGAACTGCTCACCATCCAGCATAGAGCCGGGAGCTAATTCCGGCATATCCAACCAGGCTCCATTAGTATATTTTTGTAAAATATAGTCCCTGCTAAAGTAGATTGACCCTTCCTGAAAAGCATTAGTTAGCTGAAACATCGCAACTCTGGGATTTATGATTCTACGAACACCCATATGAATGCCGTACATTTCTTCATTAATTGTGGTGTCTTCAATTGCAAATTCAGCCTGTACTCCCATCGTCCTTGCCGTATCAGGGTTTTCTAAGCCAATTGAAAAACTTTTTTCTATACGAAATTCACCCGGATCTATATTCCCGGTTCGTAGCTCCAATTCCAGGTAGCTATTCGGCTCCAGCTCGAAACCATTGGCACTTTGATGCCCATATCCTCCAAAAGCTGTCCAACGACCATCAATATTCTGTACGATTGTAAAAGGGCTGTTAAATGACGTACAGCAACAAGTTCGATCTCTCATTACTGTGTTGTTAAATACCGCATAATAGCCAGTACTGTTCGTAATAAGGAGGTTAAGCCCATCCCGGGCTCTGCCTGTCACCTCCATTGTAATTCCAACATCTTCTATTTCCCGTGGTTGGCTTGTAAATTCTGCATATACTCGGTCCCAAATAATATAATTTGAGCCCACGTGCCTAAATGTCTTTACAATCCGGGTTGGAAAATCACCGATTGCACGAGGCACCCAAGTGTAGGCAGTTACTATTTGCTCGCTGTCTTGCAGACTAACAGCAGGACTATCGCTGGAGCCTTCCCAGCAAGTAGACCATTTGCCGTCCTGATATGTCTCGATTATAAACCCCGAAAATGATTCTAAATTAAACCCTGAGTTATTGGTCACAAGAAAAGCCGCACCCCATGGGCTTATACTGTCTTGCAATACATGCATGGCGATGTCAAGGTCCAGCTGTTCCGTAACACTAAACCGTTCAACCGCTTCGACTTGAAGGCTCGAGTTTCGGCGGCATTGAAATGGCATTATTATGCGGTATCGGCCGCGCGGAAGCTCCCATGTTGCAGAATAAGTCTCTCTCGCTCCAGCGTTTACATAAAATGACGCTAAATCAGTAATTTCCTTGACCAAATGCCATTCCCCATAAATTTCTTGCTCCAACCGAGGTGTGCCTGCAATAGCTAAGTTACGACTGGTATTATTAAACACATCGAAGCTGTATTCCGATGGATCATCTGTGCGCAAAGCCAAAACTCTAACATTATCGATATTATCCGGGCCGCGTGTTATTAAAGAAGCCATAAATATGGCAATGATTCCTAAAACCACAAACAGAACTAGTTTTTTTTGTCTCTTTTTCACTGATTGCTCCTACCTATTTTATAGTTGATCCGCTTTGTTAAAAAGCAACTGTCTAATACAAAATCTTCCCCTGCTCACGATAATACGCCAGCAGCAAATCCACCATACGCCCATAGCTGCGCACGCCGTCCTCCTGCTGGTTTAGACGCAGATAAGTGTCATTGACTCTGGTGGCAAAATCAGCCGCAGGACCTTGAAATGACTGCCAATATGCCCTGGCCGCAGCAAAATCACGCCTAACCTGCTCAGGAAGCAATGAAAACAACTCGCTATAACGATCTGCACCCACAGCCTGACGCAAGGGGGTCAGCGTATAGCTTAGTGCCACATAAGCCGCGCTATACTGAAAATCTACATTCACAGAATTTCGACTTGCCAGATACGCTATGAAATTAGCCTCATCCTCACGCATGTGCCCGGCGACATGTGCCAGCTCATGGGCTATGACGAAAGGAATCGACTGCCCCGGCATGTCTCTATTATAATGAGCCTCCATGGTCCAAGGCGAGAAAAAGCCGCCTATGTTGAAATTGGAAAGCGCCGCGCGTGACAAAATCGGCGCCTTAGCGCGTGGGAAATAAGTACCCAGCGCACCATACATGCTATCAAGCTCACGCATTGCTCGGCTCGCATAATCATGCATCCCATCCCACCGCAGTGCAAAGTGGCCGCTCTCGTCTGTTTCTATTTGAGTCACTAACACCTCAGCGCGCTCAACAAGCAGTAAATACAACTGCACCAGCTCATCCGGTGAGGAATCTCGAACAGTAATTCCTATATGATCGGCGTATGTTTGGCGATTATAATTAATACCTGCCGCCAGCACAAAAAGCATAAAAATAATGGCGAGCGTGTTAAAAAGGCAGGGCAAAGCAATTTTTACACCCGCCTTCAACTTTGCTCGCCCATGAACTGTAAATAGCCGCACCACAGTGAAAATAATCATCACAGGCACTGTAACACACAGCAGTATTAACACAGCCTCAAAGACCGAGAATGGGAACAGCCCAAAAAACCAGCCTAATGTGCGCGGCAAAACCGGGTATACATATGTCGCGTACCATGTCGCGAAATTCTGGCTCATATGCGATATCATCAACACGAGAAAGCTCACGACAAAAATAATTAAGCCGCTTACCCATCTTGCAAAAAAACACCTGTTGCGAGCCTTCCTGCTCTTATAAGCGTCAAAGCGCCTGACTTTCATATTACTAACCTCTCTAATTCGACAGTTGCGCAGCTCCAATTATTCCCGCGTCATTGCCCAGTTTCGCTATGACAATACGAGTTTTTAATATGCCGCCAAAAGAAAGCGCTTCCATCCTATTTTCTATCATCGAAATCAGTGCGCTCCCCTGCCCGCTCACACCACCGCCAATTACAATGGCCTCAGGCTGAAGAATATTAACAATATTGACAATACCTATGCACAGATAGTCTATATACTTTTCCACGACTGCTTTCGCAGAGCCATCCCCTGCCGCAGCCGCATCAAACGCAGTTTTAGCATTCACTTCTTCCAATTTACCGTTTACAAGACTGTTTATCATGCTAGAGGGGTCACTTTTCGCTGCATTAACAGTTTTACGAATCAGCGCTGTCGCAGAAGTATAAGCCTCCCAGCACCCCTTAGCGCCGCAAGTGCAAGCCTCGCCATCCATTACAATAATGTGGTGCCCGACTTCGCCAGCGCCAAAAAACGGCCCGGAGTAGGCTGTTCCATCAATAACAATGCCGCCGCCAACGCCTGTCCCCAGCGTGACTGTAACAGAATGCTTACTTCCCTGCGCCGCTCCGAAAGCGTTTTCTCCAAGTGCCGCACAGTTAGCGTCATTTTCAACATATACAGGGTACTCAAGCCCCTTGTTTACCAGCTCTGCAAGAGCTACATTTCTAAAATTCAAATTGGCGGCAAAAAATACTGTACCGCTCTTCGGGTCTATTACGCCAGGGCTGCCGATTCCGACAGATTTAATGTCCGCAGGATTTATGGCGCTCTCACTCACCAACACTTTACATAGTTCGCTGATATCATTTGCTATCGCTTCCGCCCCGCGCGAAGCATTCGTAGGAACGCTTTTTTTGAGAACTATCTCCCCTGTGGCTGACACTATTCCGCCTGCAATATTCGTTCCGCCAAGGTCTATGCCTATATTATACATATGCTCCTCCTTATGCCTATCCAACAGTATTTCTCAAAACCCCAAGTCCTTCAACTTCACACTCTACCACATCGCCCTTCTTAAGCATCTTAGGCGGGTCAAAGCCCATACCCACACCTGACGGGGTACCTGTGGCTATTATGTCACCCGGATATAGTGTGATACACTCGGACATTTCAGAGATTACCTTTGCTATACCATGCACCATCAATTCAGTATTCGAACTCTGGCGCAGCTCTCCATTCACACAGCTGTACAGATTCAATGAAAACGGCATCGGCATTTCATCTTTAGTCACAATCCACGGCCCCATGGAAGCAAAGCCATCCACACTCTTTCCTAAAAACCATTGATTGTGCCTCCTTTGCACATTCCGCAAAGTTATATCATTAAACACGCTGTAGCCAAATATGTAATCTTCCACTTCTTCAGGCTTAATTTTCTTAGCCTTTTTGCCGATTATAACCGCCAGCTCCACCTCATAGTCCAAAGCCTCATCGACTTCCAAATGCCCGTCAAATGTAGCCAAGTGCCCTGTGGTAGTTGCTGCGCGCTTGCTGAAATAAACCGGAATATCAGGCGCGCTGCCTCCGAATTCCGCCGCATGCGCCGCGTAATTAACCCCAAGGCAAATTATATCATGCATAGGCTTTGGTATTGGAGACAAATATTCTATCTCGCTCAGAGGGTAAGTCTCCCCGGCTGAGAAGTCAAATGCAGATATCTTCTTCAGTTCTTCCGGCGTAGCATGTGATATGAGATCAATCATATCAGCAAAATCAAAGCCCATGGCATTTATCTCCGCCATATGGGTCTGCTCTTGATTCACAAGGCCTAATATGTTGTTGCCTTTTTTGTTTTTTGCTGTAATAAGTCGCATATACAATCCTCCTTGGGTGATTTGGACTCGACTTTCCTGTCGGTACATATTGCACCTGCCTGTAGAAATTCCTCACTACGCTCAAAATTTCTTCGTTATGTGCTTTAACTGCTCTTACTCGACTTTCCCATGGAAAGTCTCATTGCACCTGTCTGTAGAAATTCCTCACTACGCTCAGAATTTCTTCGTTATGTGC
>Ga0123355_10001320_pt1 | contig 34545 bp, 28 predicted proteins | sample TergutEmb28metaG_3_FD_89872 | JGI IMG/M metagenome (GOLD analysis project Ga0123355, IMG submission 89872) | Embiratermes neotenicus P1 segment gut microbial communities from Petit-Saut dam, French Guiana - Emb289 P1 | ecosystem: Host-associated > Arthropoda: Insects > Digestive system > Gut ...
CCGGCACATACTTTTTCTTTTCTGCCAATTTCTTGTCCTCCCGTGATTATTTTATCTAGCTGTTGAAAATGCTTATTAACTGTGCGGTGGCAATAGTTGCTTTGTTATTTTTTCAACGCACATTTCTGGGTTGTGTACAATTAATCTATACCGCCCATTTGTGGAACGAATAGATAGACCCCATCTTCGTTTCTTCAAAGACTTAATATCGTCATACCTAAGCTCAAAGTTATGCAGTCTTGGCCAGAAGTCCCAAGTCTTGAATCCATACCCCTCAATACCATTCTCATAGACATATATCTCGTTCCTGCTTATGACCTTCCCTGTTGTCCAGGCGAGGGCGATTATTAGGACGGCAGAAATCAACAGGTCTGCAAAAAACGGAAAGGCGGGTACTTCATCCCATAGCCAATAAAACTGAGTCCGTATTTGCCAGTTGTCCCAGCGGCGGTAGAAATTAAGGCCGCAAGCTATCAGAGAAAGAGCTACCGCAACCCATTGTCGCTTTATCAAGGCATGATTTCTGCCGAACTCCGTAAACAGCAATTCTCTGGCGTCGCTCATAATCCACCGCCTAATATAATTTCCTGTATATCTACAAAACAGCCGGGTGTTTTGTCCTTACCCCAATCTCCCAACCACAATGCGGTCAATGTCAAGCGTATCTTTCAACGTCCTCACGTCAACAAACCCATTTCCCTCCATTATGCCGCGCAAAAATTCTGCCTGATTTATGCCACACTCAAAGGCAAGATATCCGCCGTCTGCGAGTCGGGATTTCCATTTCGACGCGATGGCGCGGTAAAAGTCCAGTCCGTCAATACCGCCGTCTAAGGCGTGGGCGGGTTCATAATCCCGGACTGAGCTGTCTAGGCGCTCAATATCCCCTGTCGGGATATACGGCGGGTTGGATACAATCACGTCAAATCTGCCCAACAGCTCCGGCGGTTCTTTAAGCGCGTCTGCCTCAATTGCCGTAACATTGCGTGTAAGCCGGTTCTTAAGTATGTTCGCGCGGGAGAGTTTCAACGCTTCGTGGGAATTGTCCACCAGCAGCACCCGGCAATTCGGGGCATTCGCGGCGATGGCGAGGCCTATACACCCGCTGCCCGCGCAGAGATCTAATATCCTGCTTCGTTTGTTCTTGGCGATCGCTATCACCGCATCCGCCAAAAGCTCCGTATCCACGCGCGGTATCAGTACCGACTTGTTGACGATAATCGGCAGACCATAGAACTCCCACTCGCCGACGATGTATGCGACAGGTTCGCCGCCCAGCCGCCTAGCAACCATGTCCTCCAACACACGCAGTATCGCGCTGTCGGAAACGAAAAGGTTTTTCGATTTCACCAGCTCTTCGCGGGACTTCCCCGTCGCGCACCCGATAATCAGCCTCGCTTCAAGGTCGTGCGCCGATATGCCCCCGGTACGCAGACGCCGGCGCGTTTCTAAATAGATATCATTATATGTGTTCATATTCGGAAGCTTACCACTTATCTTCACCCTCGCCCTCTGGTATTACAAGCTTTAACGCTTCAATCGCCACTTCGATCATCTCATCATCCGGTTCTTGAGTCGTGAGGCGCTGCAACGCCTTGCCCGGCGCGGAGATGATTCTTGTCAGAAGATTGTCACGTCTTCCTGCCAGTTTTATTATCTCATAACTCACCGCGACAACGACCGGCAGCAACAAAAGCCTCAGCACAATGCGTATCAGCAGATTTTCCCAGCTTGTAAATGAAAACACCAATATGCTCACCAGCATAACTATAAATAAAAAGCTTGTCCCGCACCGCGGATGCAGCGTACTCTGCGCACGGACATTTTCCACCGTCAGCGGCAGTCCCTTTTCATAGCAGTATATCGCCTTATGCTCCGCACCATGATACGCCCAGACGCGCTTCATTTCTTTCAGCCTTGTGGCAAGCCACATGTATATCAAAAATATGATAATACGCAGCGCGCCCTCAATCAGGTTCATAAGTATCGTGGACTCAATAAAACGTGAGACAAACCCCGCCAAAAATGTCGGCAATAGCATGAAAAGCCCGACCGAAAGCGCCACTCCGACAATGACGGCAAAAGTCACCAGCACTTTTTCAAGCGCGGCACTGCCGAAACGTTTTTCAACCCAGCTTTCGAACCTTGACGGTTTTTCGTCTTCGCCCAACTCATCGTCCGGCATGTGCTCTGCCGAAAACATCAACGCGCGCACCCCGATAGCCATTGTGCTTATGAAATTGACCGCCCCACGTATGAACACAAAGCCGACTATCGGATACTTATCCTTTAGCAGTTTGTTATCCTCGACCTTTGTAACAAGCGCATCTTTTGTCCGGACCACTATGGCCTGCTTTTTCGGCCCCCGCATCATAATGCCTTCAATCAGCGCCTGTCCACCGATTGAAGTGCGGAATTGCTTTTTATTTTCAGCCATTTTTTTACCTCTCTATTTCGCCTGTCGCACTGCTTTGCGGCAGATATATTGTCACTAAGAATCCGCCGCCTTCGGCATTTTCAAGTTCCAGACTCCCGCCATGGTATTTTATTATCTCGTCGCACACCGCAAGCCCTATTCCACTGCCGCGGCCTTTCGAGTTGCTGCCTTTGTAGAACTTCATCTTGACATTTTCAATCTCATCTTCCGGCACGCCGGGGCCGAAGTCGCGTATATTTATCCTTACATACTCCCCCGCCATTTCTATCGAAACCTCAATCTGCTTCCCCTCATTCCCGTATTTAGCGGCATTGTCGAACAGATTCAGAAACACTTGCTTTAGTCTGTTCGGGTCACCCGGTATCATCGGGGGTTCATCCAGAAGACACTCATAGCTGAACCCAAGCTCATCCTGATGCAAAAGCTCCCTATACGTGAAAATGGCGTCTTCAAGCTCCGCGGCGATATCTATCATTTCGATATTCAGCGTAAACCGTCCGTCCTCCATCCTTGTGAATTCTAGGAGTTCTTCTACCATCTTGGTAAGACGCCTGGCTTCTTTCAATATTATGGCGATTCCGCTTCTCGTCTCGTTTTCCAGCTGGTCGTTGTACATCAGCGTTTCTCCCCAGCCGGTTATCGCCGTCAGCGGAGTTCGGAGTTCGTGTGATATTGATGACAAGAATTCTGCCTGTATCTTTTCCGTCTGCGCAATTTTAAGCGACATTTCATTTATCGACTCAACCATCTCACCAACTTCATCTTTGTAGCTGTTGCTTATCTGAACACCGTAGCTACCCTCGGCAATGCGTTTTGACATTTTTGTTATCTCACTGACGGGAGCGATTACCGAACGGAGGAAAACCACGTTCTGGAAGATGACAAACACCATAACAAGTGCCCCAACACCGATTATGGCAACGATATTCAATAACACCTGCCTGTCAACTTGCCGCAAACTTGTTACAAAGCGCATGACGCCTATCACATGTCCCCCGGAAAGCAGAATCGGCGCGGAGGCCGCCATGATGCGCTCCCCCGTCGCCTGATTACGCCCGACCCAGGTTGATATCTGCCGCGACTCAATGGCAGACCATATATCCGGCGTATTCGGCGAAGTGTCCGCCGCCATGGCAAACGTGGAAATCATTATACTTCCGTCCGGATTTAAAAACTGAAGCTCAAGCCTGTCTCGTTCCTGAAACGTCTCGGCAAATCGGAACGCGCTGTTATAATAGTCTGCGTACGACCGGACGCCGTGCGTAGCGAAGAAATCCGTCGCCGTGCGCGCTTTTGACTCAAGCCCCGTCCTGACGGTGGAATGGTAGTAATTATATATAATAACGGAGAATAGGCAAATCACGACAACAAGCGCGGCCAACACCAAAAGCACCGTGCCTTTCAGCCATCGATGCCGCAGTCCCCTTGTAAAATACGTGAATGTGCCCTTCAAGTTCTCTCTCCCATTGATTTTTTAATTATTTCCTGGCACATAATGCCAACTTTCAAAGCGATATCCTCATCGGAACTAATCATAGTCAGATAAAAATTACCGTCTTCACTCACCCGCAGCAATTCAGAATTATCGCAGCTCAACGCATTACAGTAGCTCTCAGTGGTTAACCGCTCGGGTCTGAGAGAAATGCTTTTGCCGCACTGCATTTGCAAAAGATTTACGCACTCGCCTATTGAAATGCGGTCACGGCTTATCAGATGCAAAACTCCCGATTTGCCGATTTCTATACAACTCATAACAGCTTGCGCCACATTGGGTGCTGTGTTTAAATTCATATAGAGATTTGAATATATGGGCTGTCCGCTTTCCGCCTGCTGAATCAGCGATTTCGCGTAATCAGTGGAAAATATTTTAGGCAGCCGGATGGTTAAGCATTTCCCGCCCAGGGCGTTTACCAGTAATTCTTCACAAGACTTTTTGAATTTGCCGTATGCGCTGATGGGATATGGTACACTGTCCTCCGAATGCTCACCTCGGACATCCCCGTCAAAAACATTTGCCGTAGACATAAAAATCATCCGTCCCGAAGTATCTTTTAAATATGCCGCAACCCGCCTGTGCGCGTCCATTTGCAACTCAAAGTCCCCGGTCAACGATGAAATAACCATATCCGGCCGAATAGATCCAAGGATTTCGTCAAGCTCGGCAGCATCTGAAATATCATATCCGCGCCAATATTCCTCACGTATATTATCCGGCTTATTCCTATTGAATGTGCCATAAACCGCATATTCCTTTGCGCCGGAAAGCACCTGATATAAGGCGCTTCCTATCGTGCCGCTTGCCCCCAAAACAAGGATTTTCATCTTTAATTCTTCACTTTTCATTAAACAATCGCAATTGCCGCCTCACAGTCCCCATTTGTAGCCATACCCCCAGACTGTCGTGATATACGTAGGATTTGTCGGGTCGTCTTCTACCTTAATTCTCAGTCGCCTGATATTGACGTCAGCTATTTTCAGCTCCCCGAAATAGTCGCGCCCCCAGACTGTGTTGAGTATATCTTCACGCGAAAGCGCCTTGCCCGGATTGTCCATAAACATCTTCATAATCGAATATTCCACCTGAGTGAGTTTTATACGCTCGCCGTTTTTCTCAAGTGTCCTGTTCCTCGTGTTCAACCTGAACGGCCCCTGCACTATCTCGCCCGATTCAGCCGCGCCGAGCGCGCCGGTTCGCCTGAATAGCGCATCAATCCTCGCCGTCAGCTCCGCTGGGGAGAATGGTTTTGTTACATAATCGTCAGCGCCGGTCATAAGACCCGTTACCTTGTCCATCTCCTGCGTCCGCGCCGTCAGCATGATGATACCGATATGCGGGTCAGCCGCGCGGATTTTACGGCAAACCTCAAACCCGTCCGTATCCGGCAACATGATGTCCAGTATCGCGACTTTGATATCCGGGTGTATCCGCAACTGCTCAAACGCCTCAGCGCCGGTTCCCGCCTCTATAACCTCGTAGCCCGCGCGGTTTAAATTGATAACCACAAAGCTGCGTATACTTGTCTCATCCTCAAGCACAAGAATTTTTTTCATCTTACAATCCCCTTATATTAGACCTTTACAAAAAACCGCGTAGGGGCGCGCATTGCGCGTCCGATTAGAGTTGTTTTTTTGCGGACAGCCTATGGGCTCCTCCGGCGAATCACAGATTCGCCGTGGCGAGAATGACCGCCCCTACATGCTTAGATAAACGTATACCTTTGCACAGCGCTACCACAGCCAGTCTGCATATACCAGCCTGAAATTTGCTCTTATCAAATCTTCGTCAAACGTCAATCCGAAACTGTTCGGCGGCGCGATCAACTCAAGCGCGTAGATAGACGCGCCTTCCGTCCTCATAGCCGTTCTTCCCGGCAGATTTGCCCGCTGTCTGCCTCTGTCGCCTGTGAGTCTGTGTATTCTTAAAAAATCTTCAAAAGACCCGCCATCTCCTGCGATGTAGGAGAAAATTACAGTCCGCTCACCCTGCACTGCACCTTCCCTGCGTACGGAGACTCTGTCGCGCCAATCGAAAGGCAGTATCAGATACCATTCATCGAAAATGTTATGAAACGTCGTCAGCACAAGGCGGCTGTGGCCGCTGCTGTCGAACCCGTACCAGTCAATCGCATAATACTCCGTCTCCGACTGCGCCGCAAGCAGCCTCGGAACCGGCACTGCTATTCCGCCGTCCCTTACAATATCCGCACTGTTCATTCTGTCTCTGACAGTAAATGTACTTATACCCTCCGGCATTCTCATTGATATATTTACAAAAATCCCGTCCTGTAAAATGCAGATATCTGTTACGATACTGCCGTCGTTGAATCTGCCTTCACTCTCTATAAATACGGCGGACACACCATCTGTCAGCATGCCTGTTTGGACTCTTGTGATCGCGTCAATCCCTTTTGACAAACGCGCCTCAAAACTTAATATCTCTTGGTCCGGCATCAATGTAAATACCTCAGCAATAGCGACTGTGTCCGGCGTGGGCAGACGGATCGCGACAACATCAGAGTTGCCGTTTCCTGTTAAATCATGTACAGCAATCTCCGCGTACTCCACACGAGCCAGCCTGACATGCTGAAAATCTCTGATTGAGAATATCTCCATATGTTGCAGCGCCGCGCCCATTTGCCAGCCAATGACAAGTTCCATTATCCCGTCACCGTCCATATCAACATATCTGATGCTCTCAATTGCCGTGCCGACACCTTCGATAATATCGGCAATTACATAGTCTCCGTCAACCATTTGGAAAATATATATCTTCTGCGTACCCTCTTCCGGGAGTGAGAAAAACGCGATCACCTCGTCAACCCCGTTACCGTTGAGGTCTTTCATCTGAACCGCCTGCCTGTTAGGCCCCCCGGTCGGTGGTGAAAATTCGGCACCGGTATCAAGCACTGCGCTAATGTGCCTTTGCAGCATTAAATCTTGTTCAGTAAGACGCGGCAGACTATAAAGCTCTTCCGCCGTGATTCGCAGACAGCCGAATAGAACCACGGCTATGGAGGCTATACTCAAAGCTGTTAAAACTTTTTTGATCGTCTTCAAAATCTGTCGCCCCCTCTCCGGACATTGTCTCTCAAAAGACACTCGTTTTATTATTATATCACAAATCTTTGATTTCCGCTAGTATTATCTCAATTTTTCACTTATAATGACCAAAAACAGATTAAAAAACAGAGGGTATGGTTTTTATGAAACTTTATTGCGCACCTATCAGCGGCGAAGGCAGGCGGGAGGCGGTTTATTCACTGCTTGAATACGCTTATCTGACTGAATACGGCGATTCTCTGCCTGAAATAAAAAAGACCCCTAACGGGAAGCCTTACTTCCCAGCCAGGGCCGACATACATTTTTCACTCAGCCACACAAAAACCCATGTGCTCTGCGCGATTTCCGCCACGCCTGTCGGGGTTGACATTGAGTCCCCCCGCACGATAAGCCCGCGGGCTGTCAAGTTCTTCGCCTCGGCTAAAGAACTCTCTATGTTCGACCCGCTTGACCTTTGGGTACTGAAAGAGAGTTATATTAAACTCATTGGCGACAGATTAATATCCGTAACAAAACTGCGGTTTTCACGCGTGGGAGACACGATAGTAACCCCGGGTGAAGCGGTTTCGGCAAAGCTCTATCAGATAGACGGCTGCCGCGCCGCCGTTTGCGCGTTAGACACGGATTTGTCTGGTTCTGTCGAACTCGTCAACGGTTCTTGTGATTTATTCCGGCTTGCGTAAGGTCGCCTCAATTGCCTCCGTGATTGTCTTAACCTCAATCAGCTTCAATCCCTGCGGCACGTCCAGTCTGTTTTTGATTCCGCGCGGCAACACACAGGCTGTGAAGCCCATCCGCGCGATTTCAGACAGACGCGGATTAATCTGTGACACTTGACGCAGTTCTCCGGTCAGGCCGACTTCCCCCACCGCCACAATCTCTGAGTTCACCGGCGTATCCATGTAAGCCGCCGCCAGCGCCAGTATTGTAGCTAAGTCCGCGCCGGGGTCGTCTATACTCAAACCGCCTATCACGTTGATATACGCGTCGCAGCCGGAAACACGCAATCCGCCGCGCTGCTGAAGCACAGCCAGCAGCATCTGGCTGCGGTTAAACTCAATGCCGTTTGAATTCCGGCGCGGCATGTTGGCGGCAGATGGCGTTACAAGCGCTTGAATCTCCGCCAGAATCGGCCGCGTGCCCTCTATAACGCACGTTACGCATGTGCCCGGAGTGTTCTCCGGCCTGCCGGCGAGCAGCATTTCCGACGGATTCAAAACCTCCGAAAGTCCCGTCCCAAGCATTTCAAATACACCGATTTCGTTCGTGGAGCCGTAGCGGTTTTTCGCGGCCCGTAGTATCCTGTAATTCATCGACTGTTCACCCTCAAAATACAGCACGCAGTCCACCATATGTTCCAACACTTTCGGCCCGGCGATGGCGCCCTCTTTATTCACATGCCCCACCAAGAATACCGTCACCCCGTGTCCCTTGGACAGTTGCAGCAGCGACATCGTGCAATCTTTCACCTGCGTCACGCTGCCGGGGGCAGAGCTGATGTCGGGATTATACAGCGTTTGAATCGAGTCCACAATCAGCACGTCCGGCTTTAAGTCCTCAAAAGCGTCTAAGACTTCCGATATATCCGTCTCCGCGAGGACGTATGTACTCTTGCCGGTCACGCCAAGCCGTTCCGCGCGCATTTTTATCTGGCTTTCGGATTCCTCCCCGGAGACGTAAAGCACGGTCTGATTACCGTCCAGCTTCCCGCACAATTGCAACAGCAGCGTAGATTTGCCGATACCCGGCAATCCACCGACCAAGACCAGCGAACCTGTCACAGCCCCGCCGCCAAGCACTCTGTCGAATTCCTTATACCCCGTTCCAAAGCGCATTTCAGCAGTTATATTCAGCTCATCCAGCCTGCCGGGGCTTTTTTTATTTTTACGCGCGACGGTCTGCGTCTTCGTGGCCTTCTGCTGATACGACGCGGGCTGTTCCACGACAGTGTTCCAGCTGCTACAAGCCGGACATTGCCCCAGCCATTTCGGTGTCTCGTTTCCGCAATCTGTGCAGAAGAATACTGTTTTTGCTTTCATATGTATCTTCTCTTTCCCTGTTTTTATATGTCTGTAGAAAATGCTTATAATATCTCCCGTATCCTTTCTAAGACTATTGGTAATATTTCGTTTGTTACTTCCAAATAGGTTAAATTATCTGGCAGAGAATCAAATAAGCAAACTCTCTCCATTTCGCTTTGCTGTGGTATTTCGCCCAAAGAATAAACTTTTGCGATAAAAACCTGACTATTTCCAGAAACGTCTGCACCATTAAAGCTTCCCGAAAGAGAATAATCACATAATGGCTCTATGTCAAAATCAATCGCTCCTGATTCTTCAAATAATTCTCTTTTTGCGGCTTCCAGTGGCGTTTCACCAGCTTCAATATGCCCACCCTGTGTTTCCCACGTCGTTCTTTCCTTGTGTTTACTGAGTAACCATTTCCCCTTATAAAAGGCAATAACATCAGCATATATATAGTTTCCAAGTGTATTAAATGGATAGGATCTACATTTCATATTTAACCCCACAGTATATAAACTTTCTACATCCCTTCAAACAACCCCCGCTGATTCAAGAAACCCGCCCCTACACAAGCATAAATTTGAACACATCCGGTCTCAAGCCGAACTCATCCTCACATGATTCAACAAACTGCCATCCCAATCTCCTGTAATAATTGCTGGTATGCTCCGTTCGAAGATATACTTCACTATATCCTAAATCTTTAACAATGGTTTTTACACGCTCTATCAATTGTTCACCAATTTTAATGCCCCGATATTGTTCGTCAACATACAAGGCGGCAAGCCAAGGCGTATAGTCCCTGCATTTTAGGTCATTTCCCACAATAGCCGTAGTACCGACGCACTTATTATCTAACTTAGCAATCAAACGAATCGGCAATTCATTTTTATGACATGATTTCACAGATGTCAGCACTCTTTCATAAGAAATATCATTCCTTATGTCTTTAACAAATTCATTATATATCCACTTGGCAACCGTTTCAACATAAACGATATTATCTGTTAAATATTCAATCGTCATCTTTGTACACCTCTAATCTTCACTTTCAACGTATTCCAAAATATCACCGGGCTGGCATTTCAGCACCTTGCAAATCGCGTCCAGCGTGGAGAAGCGGACTGCTTTCACTTTCCCGGTTTTCAAGTAGGACAGATTGACGTTTGTGATGCCAACTTCTGCCGCAAGGTCATTCAGTTTCATCTTTCTGTCCGCTAAAACTCTGTCCAGCCTAATAATTATCATAACGTATGGTCCGCCTCATCCTGAAGATGTATGCCGTAGTGGATGATATACGCGGCGACAATAAACGCTATGCCCGAAACAGCATTATCAAACAGACGCGCCCTCATTAAGATTTGAATTTCACTGAAGCGGGAAAACGAGTTCGCAATGCCAACGATAAGTTGCAGAATAAACGGCAGCACAACCGCCAATACCCTAACCAGTCCGAAAAATAACAAGTATCTAGCGTTTCGATCGGTGAAAATACTGCCTTTACGCACATTCCCCAACACGCGGCCAAGAACCCAAAAACCAATCATCTGCGGTATGGAGCCGACAGCAAACATGACGAAAAGCCCGATCCGTGTCGCGATGTCAAACTGCCCGTTTGTAAATATTAACCATGTCTCGCTCGGCAAAATCCCGCTCACCCACGGACTAGACATATAAGCCAACAAGATTTGCCCATATTCGCCGGACAGAGTGAAGGTGAAGGCCTGCCGCAAAATGATGGCCACGCTTAACGCAAAAGCACATGTTACAAAGTAGCAAAAATACTCCATAATTTTGACAACAATCTTTGCGGGGCGTTCGTTGAGCAGTCTATTGAATCTTTCCACGTCAATCACCTCACGGTGATTATAATCCCATGCATAAAATATGTCAATAATTATTTAATGTTAATCATTAATTTTCTGCAAATAACTCCCGCTGGCTCAAGAACCCCGCCGAAATAATCGCCGCGATTTTCAGGCGGTATTCGCCGGTTTTCAACAGCGCCTCTTCCTCCGGGTTGGAGAGAAATGCGCATTCCACGAGAATTGCGGGAACTGTAACTTGGTTCATCAGGAAAACATTGCCCGGCACTCTGGTCGCTGTGCGTCGATTCTGTGAGCCCATCGCGGTTATGAACAGCTGCTGCATACTTTTGGCAAACGCCTCGCTTCCAGCCGTTCTCGCGAATAGCACTTGCGTCCCGGACGGGCCGGGGGATGGGTATGTGTTCTGGTGAATGCTTATCAGCACCGCGTTTTCTATCGAGTTGATGAGACTTACCCTGTTTCTTGTGTCCTCAACTTTCTTCGCGCGAATCGTATCGGCGCTTGGTGAGTATGTGATATCCTCCGAGTCGCGGGTCATCACGGTTCGTACACCAAAGAACCCCATAAGCTGGTCAAGCCGCTGGGCTATATCCAAGTTCACTTCACTCTCACGCAATCCGTTTGCCGACACCGCCCCGCCGTCCGCACCGCCATGTCCGGGATCGATAATCAGCGTCAGGCCTAAGCATATCTCCCGCGCTGCCGGCGTTGATTCCTCCGCTGGCCGGTGCCTGATTATTAACGTTGCGATAATGGCAATTGCCGTAAGCAGAAGCGCGAATTTTAATAGTAAGCTTTTCTTCATTACCACCCTCCCCTTTCAAGAACATGCTATGAACCAGGGAGGCGGGATATGTATAGTTGTCTGAGGACTGCTGGCCTAATTATCGACACAGCTGTATAGTCTTATTTATTACCAGTATTAGTGCCATAGGCTTTATTTTTTTACAAACAAGACATTATTTCGTTAAATTATATCACATTTCCCGAAGAGTTAACAACACCTTTGATTCCTTCATAATATATTACGAGTAACTGCTTACTTAAAAAATGATACTGGAGGAAAAACCTTGGAAGAGATGAATGTACATCAGGGCAGCAATATATCGCCGGGGACTGCGGAGAATACCGCACCGGCTTCCGCCCGGTTAAATAATGATGAAATGGCCGCCGTCAGCGTGTTTGAACCTATACCGCTAACAGCACCGATGGCTGCAGGCGTACCAGCTCCCGCCGACAGGTCGGGCAACGCAAGACCCCCGCTGCCTCCCGCAATGCCGCGGTCTGAGGCTATGCCGATCATGCCACCATCTGTAATGCCGACGCCGGCTACAATGCCAAGACCCCAAACCCCTCACATGCCAATAAAACCCGAAACGGAGGAGTGCGGATATAAAAAGGGAGAGCTTCCGCCATGCGCGCCGCTCGCCGCCGCTTTTGTACCGTTTCAACAGAAAGATCCGCCGAAATACGCGGCCGCGGACGCCTTAACTCACGGGACACTGTTCCCCGGACTTGATCTGCCGTTTATGAATATCGCGAATAACACACGTTGTTAAGGAACATTTTAATATATAACCCGCAGCAAATGAGTTAATCCATACGCCCGGCAAAGCGGTAAGCTATTCTGACGCTTTGTCTTTTTTCTGACCCTATACCCTCTCCAATCTCAATTCGTTCAATTAGCGCGGCTAGGGTTTCATTATCCACTTCTTCAAGCGATAAGAATGACCGCATACTAGCAACCCGGTTTTGCACGTCTGCTGTCTGCCGCTCAACTGCGGCAACAATTTTCGCCAGATTGCTGCACTCGGCCTGTTTTGCGGCTCGCTCCTCCTCGGCAGCGGCTGATAGTGTTTTGAATGTATCAAGGCCAATCGTGCCATTCAGCCTGTCCTCATAAAGTTTCGTACCAAGCGTCTCCAGTTCAGTTAGCCGGGTCGCAAGCCGATTAAGCTCGTGTTTTGCTTCTTCACCGGAAGTCTCAGAAATGCGTCTTTGGATTTCTTTCAGCATACATCTCTCATCAATGTTTATCCGCGCAAGATTCTGGCGAATATCCTGCCGTACAATCTCCATCAGTCTCAACTCCGATATTGAGTGCGGTGAACATTCAGAGCGCCCTGTATACGAGTACAAACCGCAAGAATAATAGCGATGATTAACGATTTTCCCATCCTTTCGTGTTCGTTTTTTCACTGTGCAGGTGAATCCGCCGCCGCAATCTTCACATTTTAGTAATCCGGAAAAAAGTGCTTTCTCTCGTTCTGCCTTGCCTAATTGAGGCCAACAGTCTGCGCTGTACGAATGCGCCTTGTCCCACATTTCCTGACTGACAAGGGCGGGATGCGTATTTTTGCACCATACCCAACTATCCTTCGGCTTGTTAATCAAACGTTTATTCTTGTAAGACATCGTTCCCTTTTTGAATTTTACTGAATGACCAAGATACGCTTCGTTTTGCAGAAGCTGCCGAACTGATACTTTCTGCCACACATTGTTTTTGTTATATGGATTACGTTTCCCATCACGGTGATATCCGTAACTCTGCGGCGCCAGTATCCCGTCACAATTCAGCGCGGCGGCGATCTTTGCGTAACTCACGCCTTGCCCCCGCATTGTAAAAATCCGATGCACAACCTTGGCGGCGTAATCATCAACCGCAAGGCGTTTTTGTTCTTCGGAGGTTTTCATAAAACCATAAGGGGCGAAAGCCCCAACATAACCGCTGTTTTCGGCTCTCACACGAAGCGCGGATTTTACCTTTCTGCTTAAATCCTTCAAATAATAGTCGTTTAGCAGAGAGCGGAACGGCAGAAAGTCGGCATTGCTTTCCGAATCGATGTCATCCATCAAGGCGATAAATCTCACGCCCAACGACGGGAACACCTCATCGGTATAGCGACCGGTCTCAATATAATTGCGGCCAAGCCGGGACAGATCTTTTACAAGGATCATATCGATCAACCCGGCTTTCGCATCCTCAAGCATTTCAAGGAATGCCGGGCGGTCGTAGCTTCCGCCGGCGAATCCATCATCAATATAACTCCGCACAACATTCCATCCGCGAAGATGGGCATATTCATGCAGAATGGCTTTTTGGTTTTCGACGCTCGTTGACTCCTGCCGGAACGGGTTGCCGAACTTGTGAGCGTTCGTGGTATCTTCAACAGATAAGCGGACATACAACCCCGCATTATACAGCTTCTGCATATGTTTCACCCGTCCCAACTGCTTCTTCGTCGATTTCCCCAACAAAGCGGTATGAAATATCAACCTTGCAAATTCGCTGCCCGCCTATTTTTTTAGGTTCATACACTTTGATCTCGTCGATGAGTTCCAGCAGAATCGTCTGTGTCAGGGGTTCCAATTCGGCATACTCACGGATGAGATTAACCTGAGCACCTGCATCATTGTGGTCTGTTTCGCAGGCTTCTACTTTACTCCGCAGGACTTTGACCGTATTCGTTTTTTCTCCGCGCTCACACTCATATTTCCGCATCAGCGCGGCAAATATGCTTTCGGTAACCGTTCCGCTCATCCTATCTTCGTAAAGCATCGCAATTACTCCATCTAATTTTGCCAGCCTGTCCTCACACGCTTTTAATTCGCCTTTGTATGTATCAAGATATGCCGTGGTTGCGCTGCTTTTCTTTTTATTAATCGCAGCCATCACTCGCTCTTCGTCATACTCAGCCAATTCCGCATGCGCGCGTATTTCGTCCAGCACAAGTTGAATCAACGCCCTCTCGTTGATCGTGTGAACCGTACAGGCCGCTTTGCCGCTGCGGGCGTAGTTGCTGCAAATGAAATCCAGTGCCATGTGGATAGAACCGTCTTTGCGCGGGTATTTTCTGCTCAATGCCCTCATGTTACACCCACAATCAGCGCATTTCAAAATGCCGACAAAAATGCTCCGGCATTCCCCGGTAGTATTGCGCGGTTTATATTTCTTTTTTTCCAGCTCCCTGACCATGCTCCAATCTTCAATACTGATAAGCGGTTCATGGGTATTTTCCACTCGTATCCACGCTTCCTGCGGCTTATTGACCAGCTTATGGTTTTTGTATGACATCGTGCCTTGTTTGCCTTGCACCATATGGCCTATGTAAACTTCATTGCATAATATGGATTTAACGCTGGTTTCATTCCACAAGCCGTTCTCTTTCAGCGGATTGCTCTGCCCATTTCTGCTGTAATAAATCGTTTTCGGTGACGGGACACACTCATTGTTGAATACGACCGCTATGGCGCGGTACCCAGCTCCGCCGCAACGCATTTCGAACATTCGCCGCACGATATGCGCGGTTTTATCATCTATGATAAGATGATGCTTATCCATCGGGTTCTTCTTATAACCCAGCGGCGCATATGTGCCGATAAATTTGCCTTGTTTCATATAAGCCAGCTTGACTGCCCGAACTTTCTTGCTGGTATCCTTTGAATGAAATTCATTAAATAGGTTACGGTACACCATCATATCGTTATCGCCCAGCATGGAGTCTACTGAGTCGTTCAAGGCAATAAATCGGCAGCCCAACCGAGGCAATGTCTCTTCGGTCAGCCGTCCGACTTCAATATAATTGCGGCCGAGCCGGGATAAGTCCTTGACGATAATCAGGTTTATGCGCTTATCTTCGGCGTCCCGCATCATACGCTGGAATGCCGGACGCTGAAAGTTCGTGCCGGTGTGGCCATCGTCAATATATGTTTCCCTTATATCCCACCCTTTTTCCTGAGCATAATTCGTCAGCAAAAGCCGTTGATTTTCAATGCTGACAGACTCACCCACGCGCTCGTCATCCTTAGACAAGCGTAAGTATAATCCGGCTATGTATTTAGTATCGCTCATTTCGTGTGCCTCCGATAAATGCGCAGCCAAGCCGGCAGTCGATATGTCCCTCCGGCTTAGCGTTAACTCTGATTGCTTGCTGCTTCAAGTGCGCAGCCATTGCTTTGCCTTGCTGTCCATTTCGTTGAGAACGTGCCGGACGGCCAGCTTTTCTAACGTAGGGCCTAGTTCTTTCTCCCCCATATATATGCTGGTGACACAGTAAAGCGTCTTGCCTATTTTCACCTCGCGATAAGAAGATGTATGGTTTTCATTTATTGTATTGTCAACGCTATTATTTAAATGCACATAATCACCCGCCTCTTGCACAATCCTATGAAATGTGAAAGTTGTCCTATTCAAAATAGTCCGCCGGTTTGGAAAAACGCCCTGGGCGGCAAAAGAAGCCGTCTGCACAGACGGCTTCTTTTGGTCATTTGCGTAATTTTATCGTATCTTGGCAGACGGAACTGCGTGATAGAGGATTTATATGGGCAAAGTGCAATAAAATAATTTATACTCCCTCTTTTTTTATTATTTTCTCAAATTGCTCAATGGCTTCCATATCTTTTTTCATAGCCTTGCGCCCCTCGTCGGCTAGGATTTTTCGTCCATCTTTTGAACGGAATTTTTCGAGTCCCGCTCCCTCCCAGCCAATGCCCTGCGACCACAAAAAGCCACCGTATTTTGAACATTCATCAAGTGCGTTAATAGCAATTTCCAGTTCGGTTTTCCATTCGGGAAAGCGTTCTGCGAGTGAACGGTAATATGGAAGGCCGCCGTTTCTTCCCCAGATTTGACACAAACCATCGCAGTATTGCCCCAATATATCATTCACTTTTTCCGATGAAAGTTCGCTTAAATCTTCATTTTCAAGCATATACAAAAACGCTTCCCATGCGGCAAAGCCGATGTTCGCCGAAGACACCCGCATTGTTTTGCTGTCTATTTTATCTTTGCGTTTTGAACGATTAACAATCAACTTCAACAAATCAAGAAAACGCACACGTTCAGGAGCAACATCGTTTTTCTCTTTCAACAGAATATAATCTGTAATCGTATCTTCCCAATTATCTCGAGAAACGGTTTCTGATAGTTTTTCGTCATTCGGTCCGTCGATTCCCTCTTTGCAAATGATTGTGCTTCCACCATTTTCGTAGCCGATAACTGCGTTGAATCTGTAATTTTTTGTACCTAACGACATAATCGGAAACCCTTTATCAATGGAATCAACGAAGTCTTTTTTGATTTGTTCGTTATCCGTATTCAGCGGTTTTCCTTGGTTATCCCGAAGAACTTTGATACACTTAACTTCCCATCCAAAGGTTTTTAGTAAACGCACGATGTCTTCATAAGGAGTTTCATCAATGCTTCCTAAACATTCACAACCACGGCTCCAACTTCCGGGTATCCAAACGAATCGATTAGCCATTCCGCTGTACACGGCTAATTCCGCCAATTCCGTTTTATCTCCCGCTCCGTTAAAAATGGACGTCAAAAGACTGAAAGTATAGTCAACTTCACTACCGTCGTAGTTGACTTCCGGTATATTCGGAATAATTTTTCTTTCCATGTTAAATCCACCCCGTATATAAATATCAATTGTAAGCGGATAAAAATGTTTCAAATTGTCATTTGATACCCTCGCGGTTGCAGGCGTAATCCCATGAAACCGCGTAAACGCTTTCGTAAAACTATCCGGCGAATCGTAGTTATACTTCAAAGAAACATCAATAATCTTGGCTTGCGTATTTTTAATTTCCTCGCCTGCAAGCGTCAATCGTCTGTTTCTAATATATTCGCTTATGGACAGCCCCGTAGCAATATTGAATATCCTCTGGAAATAATCGGTTGATGAATGTATATGGGTGGCTACATTGTCAGCATTAATATTTTCCAAAAGGTTATTTTCAATGAAGTTTATTGCGTTTTGAATATCATTAATCCAATTCATTTTATCACCCCATAAAAATGATATATTTTTTTGTGATTACTGTCCCGTCTTTTTTCGGTTTTATTTGTCCTTGTTAGGCAAATAACCCCCGGAAGTTCAAGCCGGGGGTTATTTGCTTAACATATTAAAACCTGCCGATATTCCTCGCGGTCATAAACGCCTCGCATGTCGCGTCGGTGATATTCCGCGGCGACACGCAGTCGCCTATCATGTGGAACTCCGGCGCGCAGAAACGCAAATCCGCCGCCGCGTCCCTTGCCGGGGTCTGCCCTGTGGCGTAAATCACGGTATCAGCGGGAACTGTTTTTTCCCCGTCCGGTGTCTCGCAGACAACTCCGTCAGTTGCTATTTCCCTCACTTTTGTGTTGAATTTAATTTCAAGCCCGCGATCCCTGATTTCAGCTTTCAACCCGGGCATGTGCAGGAAATTGCCGCCGTCACTGATACTGCCGAGCTGTTCGATAACCGTGACTTTCCGGCCGTTGTCAATCAGGTGCAAGCCCAACTCAACGCCAACAAGCCCCGCGCCTAGGATCACGACATTCTGTCCCACTTTATTGAGCTTAACATACGCATCTATCGCAGACAGGACGTTGTCACTGCCGATTCCTTTGATATCAGGCTTCAGCGGGGACGCGCCAAGGGACGCGATAATCACGTTGGGACTCTCTTTAGCGGCATATTCCGGCGTCACCTCCGTGCCGAGCCGCAGGTCAATTCCGGACTGCTTAATCGCCGATTCCTGCTGATCTAAATAGTGTTCAAGATTCTTTTTAAAGTAGACGCCCTCTTCACATCTCAGCACGCCGCCGAGCCGATCGCCTTTTTCGCACAGGATGACATCATGTCCGCGGGATTCACACGTCAGCGCCGCCTGCATTCCGCCGATTCCGCCACCTACTATAAGCACTTTCTTTTTAATCGCCGGCGGGATATCATACCGCATCTCAAGCTCACGCCCGCTTTCCGGGTTGATCGCACAGTACGGCTGTCCGTAGTTCATCTCGTTTGAAAAACAGGCAAGGCACCTCAGGCACTTACGCGCCTCAACTCCAGCCCTTGCTTTGTTCGGGAGGTCTGGGTCTGCCAATAATGCCCGCGCGGCCTGCACGACATCCGCTTTGCCGGAGGCGATTATCTCTTCCATCAGCTCCGGGTCAGAAAGCGCACCGACCGTTGCCACCGGGGTTTTGACGTGTTTCTTGATTTCGGCGGCGTACTGCACGTTGCACCCATCCTCCAGAAACATGCTTGGATGCGTCACGGCAAAGACCTCCTCCACCTCATGGTTGCCGGCGGAGACGTGTATGAGATCTACATGCCCGTCCAGCTGGCGCGATATCGCAACACCATTATCTATATCGTACCCGCCATCATAACATTCAGAGCCGCTGATGCGTATCTCAATCGGGAATCCGGGGCCAACGGCTTTTCGTATGGCATCGCAAACGGCCACGACAAATCTGGCGCGGTTTTCTATATCGGGGCCGCCCCATTTGTCGCGCCTGGTGTTCGTCTTTGGTGAGAGGAATTGGTGCAAAAGCCAGCCATGCCCGGCATGTACCGTGACCATTCCGAAGCCGCAGCGTTTCGCCATTGCCGCCCCCTCCGCGAATTTGCGTATCGTGCGCTCAATTATCTCCTCGTCCATCGCAAGGATTTGCCTGCCGTTAAGCTCACACTCGACCGGACCGTAGGCAATCCCCCTTGATTCCGCGCCGAAAAAGCCTAAATCCCGGTTGGCATACATCCCGGTGTGCTGAAGTTCCAGCGACGCGACAGCGCCATAGCTTTTAATTGCAACCGCCACAGCGGCGAGGTTGCGGCTGATATTAGGCGTATCCAGGCAGATATGCCCGGCCCCGCCTTTGCCGAACTCGGAATCCACCACACCTTCAAACGTCGCAACGGAAGCGGCGCCGCCCATCGCCTTTCTGCCGTAATAAGCGCCCGCGCCTTCGTTTAAGTACCCGTCCCCGTTTATGTTCTGATATCCGGTGGGAGAAGCAAAGATACGGTTGCGGAAGACGGTGTTTCCCAAAACTATCGGTGAGAATAAGTGCGGATATTTGCATTTATACATAACTAACTGCGCCCCCTTTATAAATTTTCATATATTTAAATGTCCGTGATTTTATTGTAAATATTTCCCAACACGATTATAGCACGGCCCACATATTTGTCAAGTGATTTTTCGTGTTTATTTGACACCGTACGCAAAATATTGGCGGCTTCCGCCTGCTCCAAAGCCGTACTTTAACATTGACAAATTTACTGACATGGGGTATCGTGTAATTGATATATCAAACAAAATCTGAAAGGACGAGCCTATGAAAAAGAGTAAGTTCACGCCTGACAAGACCAACATAGTAAGCTTCAGCCTTATGGGACCGGAATCCGGAGGGCCCTGCCTTGTGGACTCTAACGACGGCAAAATTACCAGGATAAGGCCGTACTTTTATGACAAGGAATATACAGACAAATATTGCAATCCGTGGGAAATACGTGCCCGCGGGAGTTCGTTCCGCGCGCCGGAGAAAGTCACTATATCGCCGTTCGGCCTGACATATAAGTCGCGGGTATACTCAAAGAACCGCGTTAAATACCCTCTCAAACGCGTCGATTGGGATCCGAAGGGCGAGCGCAATCCGCAAAACCGCGGGAAGTCAAAGTACGTGCGCATCTCTTGGGATGAAGCGGCGCAGATCGTCGCGGATGAGCTTGTGCGGGTCAAAGAAAAATACGGCCCCGAAGCTGTGCTGTGCCAGTCTGACATGCACGGAGAGGGTAAGCATGTCGCACCGAGTCACGGCTGCCCAAACCGCCTGCTGTCGCTGATGGGCGGCTATACGCTGCAAATGCGGAACATGGACAGCTGGGAGGGCTGGTATTGGGGCGCCAAACACGTCTGGGGATGTGAGCCTGTCGGTGAGATGATGCCGATGACGAATCTTTTCCCAGATATCGCCAAACACTCTGACATGCTGCTGTTTTGGGGCTGCGACCCGGAAGTGACGCCCCTCGGCGTTGTGGGACAGCTTCCCAGCCGAATGTGCTATTGGTTCAGGCAGATCGGCATTAAGAATGTATATATCTGCCCCGATCTGAACTACGGCGCGTCTCTGCACGCCGACAAATGGATACCCATTCTACCGAATACTGACGCCGCGTTACAGCTGGCGATAGCCTATACCTGGATTACCGAAGGTACGTACGACAAAGAATATATCGACACCCACGCCTATGGGTTTGAGAAATTTGTGGATTACGTACTCGGCAAATCTGACAATACTCCAAAAACGCCGGAGTGGGCGACTGAAAAGTGCGGAATTCCGGAATGGACGATAAAAGCGCTGGCGCGGGATTGGGCAAAGAAAATTGTCAGCATACTTCACGCCAACGGCGGCGGTTATATTCGCGGTCCGTATTCGTCGGAACCGGCGCGGCTTGAGGCTATGCTGCTCGGTATGCAAGGTGTCGGCCGGCCCGGCGTGCATCAGGCGAAAGTGATTGAATTCAATCTGTGGAATAAGGATTACCCAATACCGTACCAAGGCGAGTTTTTACCAGTTGTTCCTCATGCCGGCGACCCGCTGCGCCCGGTTGACGGGGACGTCCCAGAAGAGATCAATATGAACAGGTTCACGCTGAATGACGCGCAGAAAGAGCGCGCGCCGGAGCTTATTGAGCTGTTCAAGCAGCACCCGGCACCGCAGCAGTTTATCCCGCGCACACTGATCCATAAGGCGATATTGGACGGCAAGGCTGAGTGGTACGGGATGCAGGTATTCAGCTCCAGCCAGATTCCGGATAAGGACAATAACCGGCTGCCGACCGGGTATTCCCAGTTTGAGAAAATCGTCTATCCGCGCCCGGGGTTGTCGAAAATACACATGATGTGGACCACGGCGCCATGCAACACCACATGCTGGAATGACGGGAACATGATGATTCGCGCCATGCAGCATGCGGATATAGAGTGCATTGTCGCACAGCACCCGTGGCTTGAAAATGACTGCTGTTTTGCCGACATAATCTTCCCCGTGTTGACAAAGCACGAGATGAATGATATTTGCAACGACCTGTCAAGCGGCGCGTTTGTATCGATCTATCTCACAAGGCCTCAGACAGACACTGTCGGCGAGTCTAAGTCCGACTTCGATGTCTGCGCCGAAGTCGCGAGAAAGCTTGGGCCGGATTTTTACAAAGCGTATACCTGCGACCTCACAGAAGAAGAGCGGGTGCGGTTCTTCTACGCCGCTACAGGCTGTGAAGATTATATGACTTGGGACGAGTTCAATGAACGCAGAATCTTTGTCGTGCCAATCAAAAAGGACGCTGATAAACTTCCAGCGGGAATGTATAACTTCTATAAAGACCCAAAGAATCACCCGCTGGAAACGCCTACCGGTTTGTTGGAATTTTCATCGTCTGCCATTGAAAAGCACATGCCGAACGACCCGGAGCGCCCGCCCGTCCCCGCCTGGATTGAAAAAAGTGAGAGTCACGACGAGCGGCTGTCGAGCGAACGCACGAAGGATTATCCGCTGATTTGTATGTCGAATCACGGCAGATGGCGTATGCACGCGCAGTGCGACGATATTATCTGGAACCGCGAGATTGAGACAATGAAGATCCGCGCCAAAGACGGTTATCAATATGAGCCATGCTGGATTAATCCGGCCGAAGCGGCAAAGCGCGGGATAAAGCACGGCGATATAGTAAAGGTGTATAACGAACGTGGAACCGTCCTGTGCGGCGCGTATGTGACGGAGCGCTTGGTTCCGCAGGTGTGCTATGTAGACCACGGTTCGCGAGTGGACTCGATAATCCCCGGCGAAGTGGACAGAGGCGGCGCAATCAATCTGATTACGCCGACGGCAATGACATCAAAGAACGCAACCGGCATGGCGACAACAGCGTTTTTGGTCGAGGTCGCGAAAGTAACGGACGAAGAGATGTCAGCTTGGAAACGCAATTACGCGGACTCGTTCGCCAGAAAAGTTGACCCTGCTGCCGGAGTTTGTCTGGAAGGCTGGATGTTGGACAGCTGATAAATAATCTAAGATACTCAGAACCACCCGTTTTACGGGTGGTTCTTGTTGCACAAACAAAGGCTCCGGGGAAACTCCGGAGCCTTTACGTTTAAATTTCCCTCGTCGCCCAGAAAGCGCTGCCGATTGCGTCACCCATCACGCCTGCTTTTATAGCATCTCCAATTACATAGGTCTCGGGCACAATTTCGTTTAGTTCATCAATCATGCCCTTATCCGGCTTCAAGCCGAACGCTATGACGGCCGTATCGCACGGTATTTTTACCTCTCCGCCATCTGCTTTCCTAACGGTTACACCGTCATTTGTGAATTCCTGAACCGCACACTCCGGCATAAGCTTTACGTTATTCTCCGCCAACAGCCGGGTCAGCGTCGGCCTGCTGAAATGCCGCATATCGCTGTAGAACTGGTCTTCAGTCAGTGTATCCACCAACGTGACGTCACGGCCCTCCATCGCGAGAGCGAGGGCGCATTCCGTGCCGGACAATCCGGCGCCGCAGACGACAACTTGGCTGCCTGTCTCAGTTTCTTTCCGATCAACTACACTGACGTCTTTAACATTCGGCCCGTCAATGCCTTTTATATCCAGGCGAATCGGTTCCGCGCCAACGGCAATGATGAGAGTGTCCGGCGACTCCGCGCGGACTGCCGCGGCGTCAGCCTTTTTGCCGAGTACGATCTTCGCACCGCTCTCTTTCGTTTTGCGCACGGCATATTCGGCATATCTGCGGAACCCGTCTTTGAAGCTCAGTGCGCCCGCTTCCGGCAATCGCCCACCAAGTTTGTCGCCCTGTTCGTACAGAGTTATCTCGTGTCCGCGCTCGGTCAGATACGTTGCCGCCGCCATTCCGCCGGGTCCGCCGCCTATTATCATAACTTTCTTTTTCTTCAGCGCCGGCAGCGGCGTTGAAAATCCCCGATATTCCCATCCAAGCGATGGGTTGACGGCACAGCTGTTCAGGTGCGGACCGAATTCCCGCAGGCAGTACATGCAGCGCAAACATGGCTTGATATCAGCTTCCAGCCCTCTTGCGCCCTTATTTACGAAGTCTCCGTCAGCCATCAATGCCTTTGCCATCGCCACGATATCGGCCTTGCCCGATTTGATTACCTCCTCGGCATGTTCCAGTGTGGAGATACCGCCCACGACCGATACGACCAGATCCGGGCACGCCTCTTTGAACGCGGCGGCATACGGTACATTGACTCCGGCCGGTATGTAGTAGTTTGGCATGTTATAGCTGAATGCCTCACCATACTCCAAGTTCCCCGCCGAGACAACGATCATGTCTATATACCTCTGCGCTTCTTTCATAAACCGGATGCGCTCTTCCAGCGTCGTGCCGCCGGGCAAGTATTCATTACCAACGACACGCATCTCAAGCGGCATCCTGCCCTTTACAGTGCCGTAAGCCGCCTCTAAAAGCTCCAGCGGGAATCTCCAGCGGTTCTGCTCTGATCCGCCGTACTTATCGCCGCGCTGATTCCACAGCGTGGAGAGGAAGCCGGACATAAGATTGCCGTGTGCGTAATGGATCATTGCCATGTCGAACTTTGCTGCCATGCAGCGTTTCAGTGCCGCGACGAAATCATCGATAACAGTCAGCATTTGCGTGCGCGTGATCTCCTGGAACCGGTGCGCGGGTTCGTGATACGGCGCGACGATGGACGGAACCCACGCCCTCCGCCCCTCCGGCAGAGTCATGGCACCCCACTGTCCACCATGGATAAGCTCTGCCGACAGTTTGCAGTCATATTTGTGCAGTTCGTTAGCAAGCATGGTCAGACCCGGCACGTCGTGGTCATTCGTCGCGGATAAACAGCCGTAGAAATCCCGCGCCTCCTCAAAGTTCACCGGCGTGGAGCCGATGGTAACAAGGCTCGCCCCCGTTTTGCCCTGACCGCTGACGAATTCCAGCATCTCATGCGTCACTCTCCCGGACTCATAGTCCGCGTGGTTCGTCACGATAGGTGAATACTGGATACGGTTTTTCAACGTCATGTTGCCGACCTGAATCGGCTGGTACACATGCGGATATTTAGTCAGCGCCATATGAAGTTCCTCCTAAATTTATTTCCCTCACCGCCGAATTTGACGGCGTAATAACACAAAATTGCTGAAAGCTGCATGACCATTTCGATGATTTGCAAATATTGTACCACATTTTTCACCGCAATGCATGGACTTTTTGGCGATTCAGATGTATAATTGCGTGGAGTGAATAAATTTTATATACGAAAGGAGCGGATTGTATTGGCTATAGTAAAAAACCCGCCTATTGAGTCCATGACAGGGGCGTTCGATATAAAAGGGAAAAACGTTGTCGTCACAGGCGGTAACCGCGGTATCGGCCTTGGTATATCGACTGCCTTTGCCCAGTGCGGCGCGAATGTCGCTATACTGTGCAGGAACGAGGAATCCGGCAAATCAGTGGCGGAGAGCTTCTCCAAATACGGAGGGCGGCATACCTGCATTCAAGTTGACATCGCGAACCAAAGCTCCGCCGCCGTGGCCGCGAAACACGTTTACGAGTTCTTTGACCGTGTGGACGTGCTTGTCAACAACGCCGGCATCGGTTCGACGACAAATTTCTTCGCGCCGAACGGGTTGCAGGAGTGGCACAAGATTATCAATACAAATCTGCACGGCGTGGCGAATATGGTTTATTCCATCGTACCCGGCATGAAAGAATCCGGCCACGGCGGCACGATAATCAACATTTCCTCCGTCGGCGGCCAGCGCGTGTCAAACTCACGCGAACATGACAACTCCCCGTACAACGCATCGAAAGCGGGGCTTGATATTTTTACAAAATACTTGGCGCTGACGTTGGGCGACTACGGCATACGTTGTAACGCGATTGCACCGGGGATGACGCATTCGGACTTGGACAAAGACCTGCCTCCGGCCGCATTTGAAATGGCTGAGAAGACATTACCGACACACCGCTTCGGCGAGCCGATTGAAATCGGAGCGCTATGCGTATTCCTGGCCTCCCCCGCAGGGTCGCAGATCACCGGCACAATCATGGTGCATGACGGCGGATTGATGACAATGGTGTAAGGATTTCCCCCTTTTCCCCTTCGCGCACGAAGGGGAAGGGGATGTTCCCATCTGGCTATAAGTTAATTATAATTTGATTAAAGGAGGCATCCATATGGTGGTTAAACCTATTGATATCAAGGCCGATAAGCGGGTGTTTAAAGCTGCGAGTCTTATGGGGCCGCGCAGCGGACTGCCCACGGTGGTTGAGTCTGACAAGGACGGCAATCTGACGCGGATACGGCCTATGCATTATCGGGATTATGTTGACTGGGACAGCAAAAATCCCTGGAAGATCGAGGCACGGGGGAAAACACTTACCCCGCCGGATCGCACACTGCCGGGAGTCTACTACATGTCGTATAAAAAGCGCGTGTATTCAGAAAACCGGGTGAGATGGCCGTTAAAACGTGTTGACTGGGACCCGAAAGGTGAGCGCAATCCGCAAAACCGCGGGAAATCGCCCTATGTACGTATTTCATGGGATGAAGCGGCACAGATCGTCGCTGATGAGCTGTTGCGTATGCGGGACACATACGGCATGTCGGCCGTGCTATCGCAAGCGGATATGCATGGTGAGGGCAAGCACGTCGCACCCAGCCATGGCTGTGCCAACAGATTGCTGTCACTTCTGGGTGGATACACAAGCCAAATGCGCAATCAGGACAGCTGGGAGGGGTACTCCTGGGGCTCGAAAAACGTCTGGGGTGGGGAGCCTGTCGGAGAAATGCAGCCCTCTGGCAATGTGTGGCCGGATATCGCGAAGCATTCAGAACTTTTGCTCTTTTGGGCGGCGGATCCTGAAACCACACCGGTCGGGTTCGACGGGTATATGTCCAGCCGCCTCAATCAATGGCTGAAGAGCATCGGCCTCAAATACGTATATGTTGACCCCGCGCTGAACTACTCAGCGTGCTATATGGCTGACAAGTGGATCCCGATTTTGCCGAATACCGATGCCGCGATGTTTCTGGCGATTGCGTATGTATGGCTGACAGAGGATACGTACGACAAGGAATACGTAAAAACCCACGCGGTTGGGTATGAGCCATTTTTTGACTATGTGCTGGGCAAAGAGGATGGGGAGTCGAAAACCCCGGCGTGGGCCAGCGAAAAATGCGGCGTACCGGAATGGACGATCAAAGCCGTGGCGCGCGACTGGGCGAGCAAAATAACCAGTCTGACGATAGGCAACGGCGGCCCCGGTATCCGCGGCGCGTTTTCGACTGAACCTGCGAGGTTGCAGTCAATCCTGCTCGGTATGCAGGGCCTCGGCAAACCAGGCGTCCATCAGGCAAAGTGGCTGGAGTGGAATCTGCACACGCCTGTATATCAGATGCCGTATCAGGGTGAGGCGGTAATAAACCTGCCGCACCGCGCCGAACTTGTCCGCCCATATGATTCGTCCCGTGAGTGGCTCGCCAAATCGTTGGAAGTGCACAGCCCCGAACGGACTGACGAAGCCGCAAAAGAGGCAAAATCGGACGAGCCGTTTAAGATTCAGGATGATATAGGTCAGGGCCGCTATAAGTTAAGCGAAGTCGCAAGCACGATTGAAGAACTGGCGGAGCTGTGCAAGATCACCGATATCCCGCCGCAACAGTCTGTGCCGCGCTGTATGGTGCATGACGCCATATTGAAAGACAGCATAGAGTGGTGGGGACTGTACTCATTCTGCGGACCAGCAGAGCAGCAGTGGACAAAGCATGTGTTTCCAAGACCGGGGCACTCCCGCCTGCATATGATCTGGACCGACGCGCCCTGTAATGTCACCTGCTGGAATGATGGGTTCAACTTTGTCAAGGCATACCGTTCACCGGAAATAGAGTGCATTGTCGCACAGCACCCATGGATGGAAAACGACTGCTATCTGGCGGACATCATACTTCCCGTCGCGACAAAGTTCGAGATGGATGATATCTGCGACGATGCCGGCGGCGGTACGCTGACATCGGTATTCCGCGAGTATCCGGCCTGCCCGCCAATCGGGGAATCTCTCAACGATTTCGACTGTGTGGCGACTGTAGCGAGAAAAATCAGTGAAGACGTCTTTATGGCGTATACGGGTAACGATAAGGCAGTCGAGCGTGTTATTGAACTATTTTGGCAAGGCTCCGGCGTCGCGCATCTTGACACCGAAGATGAGTTCCACAAAAAAGATATCTTCGTTGTGCCGGGCGACACAAGAATTCAGGAGGCGCCGGCGGGGCTCGCCGAATTTGCCGGCAATCCGGATGAGCATCCGCTCTCAACACCGACCGGCAAGCTGGAGTTCACATCGACCGGATTGCTGGAACATTTCCCGAATGACGAGGAACGCCCGCCGTTTCCGAAATGGATAGAGAAAAGTGACCTGCATGATGAGCGGTTGTCAAGCCCGCGCGTGAAGGACTATCCGTATCTATGCATGTCAAACCACGGCAGATGGCGTTTCCACGCAAATCTTGACGACGTGACGTGGAGCCGTGAGATAGAGACGATGAAAATTCGCGCCAAAGACGGCTATCAGTATGAACCGGCGTGGATGCACCCGGCCGCGGCAAAAGAGCGTGGTATAGCGCATGGAGATATAGTGAAGGTCTATAACGAGCGCGGCACGGTTCTGTGCGCGGCGTATTTGACTGAGCGGCTTATACCGCAAGTGATTTATGTCGATCACGGCTCGCGCTTTGACCCGATTGACGTTGAAACGCTTGACCGCGGCGGTGCGATTAACCTGATAACGCCGCACAACAACATTTCAAAACACGCAACCGGGATGGTTGTCTCCGGCTTCCTTGTCGGCATTGATAAAGTCACCGACGAAGAGATGGCCGGGTGGAAAGCAAAATATCCCGAAGCGTTTGCACGTAAAATCGATGAAGCCTGCGGCGTCTGTCTTGACGGCTGGCTGATTGACAGTTGACAATCGTTAATGTAGGGGCGGTCTGTGAGCGCCCCTGCAAAGATACCATAATTAATTAGGAGGTTTTTATGCCGAAAGTATTTACTGTTGATGTTGCTAAGTGCAACGGGTGTTATAACTGCCAACTTGCCTGTAAGGATGAGCATTCCGGCAATGATTGGACGCCTTATGCCAAGCCGCAGCCGGATATCGGCCAGTTTTGGGTAAAGCTCCAGGAAAATGTAGGCGGTACGATTCCGAAAGTTAAGATACATTACATCCCGTATTTGTGCAATCACTGCGAGAAAGCGGCCTGTATGGAAGCCTGCGGAAGAGGGTGCTTCTACAGGCGGGACGATGGGCTTGTTATCCTTGCCCCGGAAAAATGCGATGGGTGCGGCAAGTGTATGAAGGCATGTCCGTATCACGCGATATTCAAAAACGATGAGTTGAAGATATGTCAGAAATGCACCGGCTGCGCGCACTTGCTTGACAATGGCTATAAGTTGCCGCGCTGTGTGGAGGCGTGTCCGACTGATTGTTTGCAATTCGTTGAAGAAGCGGATGCACAGGCCTTCATCGTTGGTTCGACAGTCAATATGCCGGAGACGGGGCTGCGGCCTCGTGTGTTCTACCGCAACATACCGGGCAAATTTATTGCCGGGACAGTATACGACCCAGTTGAGAAAGAGGTTATCATCGGCGCGAGATGCCGGGCGACAAACGGCGGCAAAACTGTTGAGGTGCTCTCCGACGAATACGGAGACTTCTGGTTCAAGGACTTGGCAATGGGCAAGTACGATGTTGTCATAGAGGCAAAGGGCTATGAATACAAGACGTTCGACGCTGTTGACGCAACGATTGACGTCAACTTAGGCGACATCGCCATGGACCGGGTGTAATAGACTATACGCACCGGAACCGCTCCGTCTATAATATAGAGGAGCGGTTCCGGTTATTCATTATGTTTTAGAAAGGTGATGATATTATGCCATATATCAGATTAAGCGTGACGCAAGGGCGTACTTTTACATGCGCACCCTTGGTCTGCGGATAATGCTTATTCGGTTTGGTATTGCGCGTCTAAAATGCTCATAATCTCAGCGCGCATTGCTCGCTCCGCGCCGGGATTCATCCGGTACCAGCGCCAGCGCTGTCCCCGATGATGATTCCGTGCCACAATGATTTCACCTGTTCCCCAAGACCTGATTTCAGTGACGCCGTGTCCGCCCGCAGCCGGACAGTTAAAATACAGGTTCAAATTGTAATCATGTTCGGGGAGCTGAAATGTCCCCCCGCCGCGAGGATTAAAGATACCTCTCAAAAAACCTGGCAGCGTCCGGTGGTATCTGCGAAATGAATACCGGGCCACTATTTCCCGAATCTGCATGAACTCCTCGGAATCATTTTCAAACCTATATACCCGAGAAGTCTCGATGATGTTGCCGTATTCATCAATGAGCCTGCCGTCCTCGACGGTGATACCCTCGACGCGCTCAACATGGATAAGCATCAGCACATTCAAGCTCGCGTTATCGCATATGCGGTTTGCAAATGACAATGGCCATGCAAGCAGCAAAGCGACGCCGATGATGACAATACCCGCCAGTACCCATGCAAAGAAGCGACGTTTCTTTTTCATTACTTTCCTCCCATTCAGAACGAGCCGCGCTTTTACATGTATGTTTTTATTTAACCAATAAGCCCTTTGCTACGTTCTCTTCAATCGCATCTTCAACCCATTGCCATAGTGAGGGAATCGCTGTTTTGACAGGTAGTACGCGTGTTCTCGTACGCTCGGCGGTTGCTTTGAATTTTACCCACGCACTACCTGTACCGCTTTGATGAATGAGATAAAACGACTGAAACCTGTCTACTGCCGAAGCATAGATTGAATCCGGGGTTTCCATAGCATCAAACTCTTCCCAAAGATTACGATATTCATTCGCCTGTTCTTCGGGTAATAATGCAAACAATTTATCTGCCGCTTCACGTTCACGCTCTTCTTTGCCGACATTAGCGGCTATATCATTTGCAGGGGTATCGCCTGCAAAAACTTCTACCAAGTCGTGTACAATTGCCATTTTAATTACACGATCAATGTTTATGCCATCAAGCACACAATGCTCAAACAAAGTCATCGCCATGAGTGCGAAATGCCATGAATGTTCCGCAGCATTCTCGTATCTTGAACCGTCAAACAATGTTGTTTGACGAAATACTTGTTTCATGCCATCAACGATTCCTAAAAATTTGAGCTGATTTTGCAACTTTCCAGTCATTGTTTTACCTCCGAAAACATAAATCCCCCAACCTACGCCGCTTTAACCCTCTTCGAGTGCCGTACGTTGCGTATGAACACGGCCGCTGCTACTACAAGGCAAATCACACCGGTAAACTGATAGCGGAAGCGTGTGGAGTCCCCGCCTAGGGCATATGTCAGGTTTGTTATTATCACAGGCGACAGAAAGTTGCCAAGACCAGGGGCGATGCATAAAATAAACATCGTGGCCGTCGAAGAGTTTGACGGTTCCGTCATGTTCGAGACGTTGAATATACATTGCGGCATGAGAAGATTCAACGCAATGCCGAACATTACCATCGCCGCCATAGACATAGCAAGAGATGTCGGGAACAGATTGAAAATCGTAAATCCTAGGAAAAGCAGGAAGAACGCGGCGGTGATCGTATGGTCATGCAGATACTTCGTTATTTTTTGAAACAAAAATCCGGCACAGACCCCGCCAACCAGCATCACCGATGTCGCTATCCCGGCAGTAGACGCGTCCCCAATGCCGCCGGCCGCGAGATGTGTTGACAGGTTCATCGCTGCGACAATGTGCAGCGTCGCGAACAAGAATATCAATAATGTATGATAGTACACGCCACCGGGCAGCTTCGCCCTATTGTTTGTACCACCGGGCTTTATTTTTTTGTCTTTCGGCAGGAACATAAACACGGCCAGCGCGGACAGAAGTGCCGGCAGCGTCGTCAGATATCCGCCGTACCACACGATTGCTATAAGGAACCCACCAATCAAGCTTGCGGCTATGCCACCGATATTAAGGAACGCCGAAAATGTCCCCGACATAAACCGGCGCATTTTTTCGTCAAAGTTGTCGAACATTATGCTCTGCAGATTTGGGATGCACGTACCCATACCAATGCCGACAAAAACGCTCAAAAGACCTAAATGCCAGAACTGCGTATTCAGGAAAATTGCCGTGAGTCCCGCAAGTGCCATGATAGTAAATCCGGACATTACAGCGCCTTTTTTTGACATCAGCCCATATCTGATAAGCACAGCCGACGCCACGCCGCCCACAACCGACAGCATGGCGTTCAGTGACATCGCTGTTTGTATCGACTGCAGCGACCTCTCCGGGAAAACTTCAGTCGCAATAACGTCAATGGCGGGCATAACCGCGAATTGCGGCATCAGGACTAATGAGGCCAGAAGTATTGTCCACATCATCGCCCTTGTGCTGGGTGTTTTTTCTGTTTTTAGTGTCATTGAAAATTAAATCCTTCCTATATTCCTTGCAATCGTATACGCAGACTGCGTCGCGGTCAGGATATTTTTAGGCGTCACGCAATCGCCGATCTGATAAAACTCCGGAGTGATACCGGACAGCGCGAACGCATCTTCACGCAACGGTATCCGCCCCAGCGGTCTGTTCTGTTGTTGACTATCGGTGACATGAATTGCGCCAGCAGCCAGCCGTGTCCGGCGTGGACTGTCACCATGTTGAATCCGCAGCGTTTTGCCCATGCTGCCGCCTGGCCAAACTTGTCGATGATATACAGTATCATCTCCTCGGTCATCGCTTCAACTTCGCCGTATTTGCTGTCGGCCATATACACAGGGCCGTACAGCGTCCCGCCCATCACGTCCACTTTGCGCCTGATGGCTTCGCTATTCGCGTCCGACCCGTAAGTTTTGCCGCCGGGGTCTTTGATGAATCGGGCGTACATCCCGGCATGACTCAACTCGGCAGACGCCACCGCGCCGTTGCGCGTTATCGCGCTCGCCAATGATGACAGGCCGGGCAGGGTATTCGGGTCGTCCATGCGTATAAGATACGGATAATGCGTACCGGTCGCGCTGTCCACAATACAGTCGCCGATACTGACTGACGCAAATCCGCCGACAGCCTTGCGCTCAAAAAAAGCGATTTCGTCAAGGCTTGGCAGATTATCCGCCCCTACATTGTAATACCCCTGCGGAGCCGAGAAGATGCGGTTACGGAACACGGTGTTCCCAATCGCGAACGGCTCAAACAAACGCGGGTATTTTATTATGCTCATTTTCGCCCCTCCATTTTATTCATGGTAAGACTCCCACCAAATACAGGTGAGAGTCTTAAATTTAATTATCCGTCCGGTTACGCAAGAGGGACATCCCCGGATTGGTATCGGCATCTGTGGTATCAATGTTGTCAAACCCCTTGATTGCCATCGGCTTTGGGCGATATTCAAATTCTCATTGAAGTATATCACGTCATAGGGGCAGGCGTCAACGCAATTGCGGCAGCCGGGGCATATTTTGAGACAATATGTACAAAGTAAACGCGCTAATTGTTGACATTTGCCAAATATTGTGATATATTAGAAATGGATTATTATATTTAATACATACAGATAACACACAGGAGATGATTATGATGAAAAGGACGTTAGCACTGCTGCTGGCTTGCATATTAGTGTTGGGGCAAATTCCACTGATTTCCGCCAGCGCATTGACTGCCGGAGAAAGGCCCCCTATTGATATTCCTGCAACCATTACCAATATCCCAACCGGCTATACTGTAGAACCCGGCACTGCCAATACAGTCGATTGGTCAGGTGTTTGGGATACATTGCGCCCCGGCCAGATTTGGACGGATACGTCGGTGTATTATCCGCAAACAGGCGGGTATTACGATGGCACCGCCATCATTACCATTTATATTTGGGCGAAGCAGTTTGAGAAAGAAAACGGCGAACTCGGCCTGCTGGGTGACGACAGTAACATCACCGTTGAAACAAGAATGGGGCATTTCTCGCTTTACGCGGTGGATTATCCGTTGAGCACAGATGACGCTGTGTTCTATCCACCGAGCGCAGCATCGGACAATGAGCATATTACCGGCGTTGACTTCTCACGAACCGATGACCGGATGCGGTGGAGCATTGATGAGTCGCATATTATAGACGAAGAAGCGCCGTTTGCCATCCGCTACTATCTCTATTTAGCACCCAGAGACACATGGATGATCCGGTTCGCCTATACCACGCTGGGCTCTGAACTCGTGGTCAGGTTTGAGCCGGCGAACGACAACCCGGAATACTGGACGACTGTATGGGTTTTGTATGAGGCATTCTCCTTACAGAATGTGAGCTGGAACAACGGCAACGGCATGAACAGCGGATTCGTCACAGACAACGACCTGGGTATCACCTTTCAACTGGGTAGCAACGCCAATGGAAGCTATCAAAACCAGACGGCTGAATCTGTCAGTTGGAGTGCTAGCAACCTCGCTAACCGCGTACACTGGGCCAACAATGCCCGCAACATAGCCACAGGGCAGCTTTATTGGTGGCATCTGTACTGGTATTCTGGCTCTGGCACCAGAAACTTTGTTATCACCATCAAAGACGCATATACAGACATTGACGGCAATACCCAGGACAGGTCGTATCACATCGGCGTCCCTGGCGGCGGCGGCAACACGTCGATACCGGGTGACCTGGTGCTTTCCAGTGAAGTGCCTTTCAGAATACCGTTTCCGCCCGACAGTCCGTATCGTTGGGACGGTGACACAGGTTATCTGATTTTTGAAGCGCCTTTGCACGCAGAAATTGTTCTGACTGACGAGTTGTGGGACACACTGCAGCCAAAAGGCAATGTCATCATTGAGAAGCAGTTCCCAGATTTCGATTTCAGAGA
>Ga0123355_10001321_pt1 | contig 34533 bp, 29 predicted proteins | sample TergutEmb28metaG_3_FD_89872 | JGI IMG/M metagenome (GOLD analysis project Ga0123355, IMG submission 89872) | Embiratermes neotenicus P1 segment gut microbial communities from Petit-Saut dam, French Guiana - Emb289 P1 | ecosystem: Host-associated > Arthropoda: Insects > Digestive system > Gut ...
GGGGTAGGCGTCGGCCGCCACCACGGTGAACTCCGCGCCTGGATCCACCTCGCGTGCCCGCAGCGCGGCACTGATGCCCGCGTCGCTTCCCCCGATGGCCACGATGTGCATAATTGGCTGCCTTCCGTGATTGGTTCCTCGACCTAGCTGACTTTCCCGTCCGGCACCCGCGCCGAGCGGGCCCCGTCCAGCGAGGTCGTCTCGTGTGGCATGACGGCTCGGGCCGCCTGAGCGGGCGTGAGCGCGGGGTACAGCAGCCTGATGATCAGCACCCCGGCGATGCCCCCGCCAACCTGGGCGGCGATAAAGATCGGCACCGATGAAGGCGCGATCCCAGCGAACGTGTTGGAGAACATGCGGCCGATGTCGATGGCGGGATTGGCGAAGCTGGTGGAGGCGGTGAACCAGTACGCGGCGCCAATGTAGGCGCCGACCGCCGCCGGAGCGGTGGCCGCCCGCCCGGTCCTGGCCAGGGCGAAGATCACCAGCAACAGCCCCGCGGTCGCGATTACCTCGGAGAACGCGTGCGGCCCGGAGGCCCGGTGCTTCACCGAGATGGATACCGCGGACAGGCTGAACATCACGTTTGCGGCGATCGCCCCGGTCACGCACCCTGCGACCTGGGCCGGCAGGTAGGCCAGCGCATCCCGCCACGAGATCCCGCCCAGCGCGGCATCGGCGAATGACACGACGGGATTGAAGTGCGCACCCGAGACCGGCCCGAACATCAAGATGATCGCGAACAGCCCGGCCGCGGTAGCCGCCGAGTTCTCCAGCAGCTGAAGGCCGGTGTCGGATGGCGACAGCTGCTGGGCGGCGATGCCGGAGCCGATCACGATGGCGGCCAGGAACGCGCTGCCAAGGAACTCCGCCGCAAGCCGGCGCCATATCAGTGGTGCACTCTTCACGGGTGCATCTTGACACACGCCGATAGCTCAGTCAACATTGAGTCAATGAATGACGAGGAAACTAACAGCCTGGAGCGACGTGCCGTGGTGCATGCTGCGCTCGCAGATCCGGCGCGGTTGCGGGTCACCGACGCGCTGGCCGACGGTGACGCGTCGCCGTCCGAGCTCGGCGCGCTGCTCGGGATGCCGTCGAATCTCCTCGCCCATCACCTGAACGTTCTGGAGCAGGCGGGGATCATCACCCGCCGCCGATCCGAGGGAGACCGAAGGCGTAGCTACCTGCGGCTCGTCCCCAGCTCCCTGGAGGCGCTCGCCCCTGGAAAGCGCCATTCGGCCAGCCGGGTGCTCTTCGTCTGCACCGCGAACTCCGCCCGCTCGCACCTGGCCGCCGCGCTGTGGCGGCGCGCCAGCGGTATCCCCGCGGCGTCGGCCGGCACGCACCCGGCCGACGCGATCGACCCGGGCGCGGTCGACGCGGCACGCCGCCACCTGCTCCCGCTCCCGAGGCTGCGGCCTCGCCGCCTCGCCGACGTCGCCGAGGAAGGCGACCTGGTCATCACCGTCTGCGACCTCGCCCACGAGGAGCTCGGCGGGCTCGCAGCGGTGCACTGGTCGGTCCCCGATCCGGTCCCGGCCGGCGACCCGGGCGGCTTCGACGTCGCCGTGGACGAACTCGCCCGCCGAGTCCGGCAACTCGCCCCCCGCCTGGCCGCCCCCGGTCAGGCCACTGGCCAGGCCTGCTGACGGCCGTTCATGGCAGCTCCCGCGCTTCCCGATCCCCCCGGCCGCACGGCGCCCGGCACGCTCGTCGCCCGGTTGGCCACGGCGCTCGCCGAGCACAACCCAGGCTGGCAGCTGCCCAGGCGCAGCGACTTGGCCCGGCGTTACCACGTCACCATGGCCGAGATCGACGCGGCGATCGCCGTACTGGCCGACCGCTGCCTAGTCCGCGAGAGACCCGATGGTCACGTCTACCGAGCCAGCCCGGCCGATTTCCTGCTAACCCTGGACCAACTACCCTGCCTTGGGACCCGCATAGACCCGATGGGCGGCCCGATGGAACGCGCCAGGCGAGTTGCAGTGCACCGCCTGGTGCCTGAGGAGATCACCGGCGCACTGCGGCTGCCGCTCGGAGCGCAGGTCCGCGCCGTCCAGACCTCCTGGCTTACCGCGGGCAAGCTCTCAGCGGTCGCCACGACTTACCTGCCCGACCGATTGGCCGCGCTGCTGACGCCGGCGCTGGAGGAACAGGATGATCCCGCAGCCGGGCTGAACCCGATCCTGGCGCCGCGGTCTGGCTGCCAGCTGGGGTCGCCTGCCGCCCTGCTGGTTGAGATACAGCCGCCTCCGCGCTGGGCCGCCCGCATGCTCCGGCTCGCGCCGAGCGACCCCGCCATCATGCTCACCGTTCGCCTCGACGACCCGGCCATTGGTATTCCGGTCGCACTCACGACCGCGATTCTGCATCCTGGCCGGTTCAAGGTGACGGCTGAGGCACCGCTGCCCTCCGCGCGTTGGATGGGCCCGGCCGGAGGCCGCCCGGCTGACGATGCTGTTGAAACCAGCAGGCATGCGCTGCCTGGCGGCCTGTCATTGCGCGACGCCGCCGCTGTCGGGATGCCCGCGCCCTAGAACGGTTGCCAGCTCACCAGCCCGGGAGACGTCACATGCCGGCGATGAGCTTTTCCACCCGCTCGTCGACGGAACGGAACGGGTCCTTGCACAGGACCGTGCGCTGGGCCTGGTCGTTCAGCTTCAGGTGCACCCAGTCGACGGTGAAGTCGCGGCGCTTCTCCTGGGCCCGGCGGATAAACTCGCCGCGCAGCTTAGCCCGGGTGGTCTGCGGGGGGATGGACTTGGCCTCGAAGATCTTCAGGTCGGTCGTCACCCGGTCGACCGCGCCGTTGCGCTGCAGCAGGTAGTAAAGGCCGCGGCCACGGTGCACGTCGTGGTAGGCCAGGTCGAGCTGGGCGATCCGCGGCGCGGAAAGCGGCAGGTCGTGCTTGGCCCGGTACCGCTCGATCAGCTGGTACTTGGTCACCCAGTCGATCTCCCGCGCGATCCGGTCAAGGTCACCGTCCTCAATCGCGGTCAGCGCCCGCTCCCACATCTCCAGGACGCGCTTGCTGATCGGGTCGAGGCCGTTCTTGTCGGTGAAGTCCTTGGCCCGGTTGAGGTACTCCCACTGGATGTCCAGGGCGGACATCTCTCGCCCGTTGGCGAGCCGTACCCGGCTGCGGCCCGTCATGTCGTGGCTGACCTCGCGGATCGCCCTGATGGGGTTGTCGAGTGTCATGTCGCGCAGCACCACGCCGGCCTCCACCATGCGCAGCACCAGGTCGGTGGAGCCGACCTTGAGCAGCATGGTGGTCTCGGACATGTTCGAGTCGCCGACGATGACGTGCAGTCTCCGGAACCGCTCCGCGTCGGCGTGCGGCTCGTCGCGGGTGTTGATGATCGGGCGGGACCGCGTGGTGGCCGAGGAGACGCCCTCCCAGATGTGCTCGGCGCGCTGGCTAACGCAGTACACCGCGCCCCGCGGGGTCTGCAGGACCTTGCCGGCCCCGCAGATGATCTGCCTGGTGACCAGGAACGGGATCAGGATGTCGGCCAGCCTGCCGAACTCGCCGTGCCGGCCGACCAGGTAGTTCTCGTGGCAGCCGTAGGAGTTGCCCGCCGAGTCCGTGTTGTTCTTGAACAGGTAGATGTCGCCGGCGATGCCTTCCTCGCGCAGCCGCCGGTCGGCGTCGACGAGCAGGCCCTCGAGGATCCGCTCCCCCGCCTTGTCGTGCGCGACGAGGTCGACGACGTTGTCACACTCCGGCGTGGCGTACTCCGGGTGGCTGCCCACGTCGAGGTACAGGCGGGCGCCATTGCGCAGGAACACGTTACTGCTCCGGCCCCATGACACGACGCGGCGGAAGAGGTACCGAGCTACCTCATCCGGCGACAGCCGCCGTTGCCCGCGGAAGGTGCACGTGACGCCGTACTCGTTCTCAAGCCCGAAGATTCGCCTGTCCACGTCACTAGGCTACGTTCACTTCCGTCGCCGGTCACTATGCCCCGCCGAACCCTTGCCCCGGCCGGCCCCGGTCGCCTCAGATCGTGCCGCTCTCCACAGCGGCGACGATCCACGGGATAACCCGGTCAAGCATCGCATCGAGCGTGGTAGTCGCCTCAAAGCCGAGGACGCGCTTGGCCTTCTCGGTGGCCGGGACACGGCGCTGGACATCGAACTCGAAGGGGTCGTCACTGACAACGCGCAGCGGCTCGTCCGGGCCCTTGATCTTCTTCCAGATCAGCTCGGCGAGCTGGAGCACGGTGGTGGACTCGGCCGTGGACAGGTTGAAGTCCTCGTTGCGCGCCGCGGGGTGCTCCATCGCCAGCACGATGCCGCGGGCCAGGTCGGCGCCGTAGGTATAGTGCCGGATCTGCTCGCCCGAGCCGAGGATGTGCAGCGGGTCCTGGCCCTTGACGATCTTCTGGATCAGGTCGGGGACAACGTGGCTCATCGCGAGCTTGACGTTGCCGGACAGGATCTCCTCATCGCCAAGCGCACGGGACTCGCCGGTGCCGACGCAGTTGAACGGCCGGACGATCGTGTAAGGCAGCTCGTACTGGTCCCAGGCCGCCCGGGCAAAGTACTCCACGGCCAGCTTCTGGAAGCCGTAGGAGGACAGCGGCGGCGGCACTTCGCGCTCCTGACCCTCGTAGGACGGCCACTCGGGTGTCGACTCGAAGACCATCGAGGACGACAGGTAGGTCATCTTCTTGAGCTTGCCGCTCTTGTGCGCCTTGATCGCCGCGTCACAGGACGAGGCGATGATCCGCTCGTTGCTGGCCAGCAGGTCGTAGGCGTAGGTGTGAAAGTAGGAGATGCCGCCGATCATCGCGGCGCCCGCGATGAAGTGGTCGCAGTCCATCAGCAGCTCAGTCATCAGCGCGGTGTCGCGGCAGTCACCCTCGACCAGGCGGTAGTCCGGGTGGTGGTCGTAGGACTTGGCGACCTTGCCGTACTTGGAGAAGTTGTCGATGCCGACGACGGAGTAGCCCTTGTTCAGCAGCTCTTCGACCAGGTAACCGCCGATGAACCCGGCGGAACCGCTGACCAGAACCCGCTGCATGCCCGATACGGACGATGACTGCATGCTTGGTTGTTAACCTCTCTGAATTTCCTGACCGCGGTCCCTTACCTGGTCCGCGGTCAGACGGCGTCCGAAGGCGAACCGGTACCACCTCAGGTAGCTCGGTATCCACTGGGCGACCCGGAAGTTCGACATTCCCGCCTGGCGGTCAAGCCAGATCGTGGGGATCTCCGCCACCGGCAGCCGCATGCGGCGCGCCTTCGCGGTGAGCTCAATGCCGATCTCGAACCCGTCCCTTGAGTCGATACCCACCATACGCACGAAATCGGTCGAGTAGGCCTTGAACGAGTTGGTGGCGTCCCGCGTCCCGACATGCGCGAGGGCGCTCAGCGACCGGCCCGCCGTCCTCGACAGGAACCCCTTGAACAACGGCCCGCCGACCTGCTGGCCGCCGGGCATGTACCGGGAGGCGGCGGCGACCGCCACGCCGCGGTCGACGAGCCTCGCGAGGTCGTCGATCTGCCGCGGGTCGTCACAGCCGTCGGCCATGGTGACGACGGCGACCGGCGCAGCGGCCGCCTCGACACCGAACCTGATCGCGTGCGCAGGCCCGCGGCCATAGCTGTTGACGAGGTAGCGGAGCCGCGGCTCCTTGAGTACGTACTCCTCGACAACGGGGATCGTGGTGTCTTCCGGCGTGTCGACGATCACCAGGACCTCGCACGGCAGGTGCACCGACTCGAAGATCCGGTCAAGGACGGGGATGATGTTGTAGCCCTCGTTGTAGGCCGGGATGACGACGGAGACCCGGGGCGCCGCCCCGTCACCCTTGGTACCTCTCATATGCGGACGCCCGAGCCGAGCACGTTCCAGATGTCGGCGACCGGCTTGTCCGTCACGAGGCCGCGGTACTGGGAGTGCGGCGTGGCGACGACCAGCAGGTCGGACCGGGCGATGACCTCGTCCTGCGGCAGCAGGTTCGGATCCACCGTGACGTACGGATCGGCGCACAGGACCTTGTCCGCCTTGAACTCGAGGATCCTCTTGAGCTTGTAAGACAGGCTGGACCTGATGTCATCCGACTCGCCCTTGAAGGCCATCCCGAGGATGCCGACCGTCATCGTCGACAAGTCGTAGTTCTGCTCAAGCCGGTGCACGACGTACAGCGGCAGGCCCTCGTTGATCGTCATCGCCGTGTGACCGAGCGCGAAGTTGTTGTTGTTGAACGCGGCCAGCTGCATCGTGTCCTTGAACAGGCACGGCCCGGCGGCGAATCCGGCGGCCGGCATGTCGGCGGCGCGCGGGTAATCCTGGGTGATCCCCTTGCGGATCCGCTCGAAGTCCAGGCCACGGTCGTTGGCCATCATGTAGAACTGGTTGGCCGCGGCGAACTTTATGTACCGCCAGACGTTGGTGAACAGCTTGGCGAGCTCCGCCTCCTCCGGCGTGAGTTCGACGATGGACTCGGTGAGCAGCGAGAAGAGCCTGGCTGCGCGCTCCTGGCCCTGCCGGGAACGCGCGGACACGATCTGCGGCAACTCGAACAGCTCGGTCATCGCCTTGCCCTCAGCGATCCGCTCCGGGCAGAAGGCCACGTCGATCTCCACGCCAAGGCCGGCGATCATCTTCTCCACCAGCGCCGTGACGCCGGGGAACACGGTGGACCGGAGCACGAGCAACTGGCCAGCGCGCAGGTGCGGGGCGCAGCCGCCAAGCGCCCTGGGGACGGCCGTCTGGTTGGGGTTCAGGTGCTCGTCGACCGGCGTCCCGATCACCACGACCACATGCTCCGCGGTGGCGACCACGGCCGGGTCGGTAAAGGCGCGCAGCCGGCCGGCTGCCACGACGCGCTCCAGCAGCGGCCCGGCGCCCGGTTCGTCGAAAGGCAGCCGGGCGTCGTTGACCGACGCGACCGCCGACTCGCTGATGTCGTAGATGGCCACCCGGGCGCCCCGGTCCGCGAACGCGATAGCCAGCGGCAGACCAACGTGACCGCATCCCCCGATGACAACCACGTCCCGGTCGAACCCGGAGCCTTCAGGCGATGCCGCCATATTAGTTCCCTTCAGCCGCCACGTCCCGCGCCGTTGCCCGGCTACATTCCTACAGTAGCAACAATGACCGAGCCATTTACTCACCGTCAAACACTCTACCGGACATACTAAATTGTTATGAAGGCGACCGGTTGGATGCCATGACGCGCTCATCGCCCCAGGTAGCAAGGGTTGTTCGCGACTGGCCGCGGATGGCCATTTTCGTTTGTAAATGCAATAGGCCGCCGCCGGGGCCGAACCCCGTGGCGGCGGTCTATTGCAATTTGTAGCCACCCAAGCGCTTAGGGCTTAGCGGGTAGCAGATTAAACGCACGTTACCGGCAGCCGGCCCGCTCGGCCCTTGGCAAAGTGGTGCACGGTAAGCACCAGCGGGTGGCGGGCTACCAGTCCGTGGCGATGTACTTGGTCTCGGTGTACTCGAGAAGTCCCTCGTGCGCGCCCTCGCGGCCGAGGCCGGACTGCTTGACGCCGCCGAACGGCGCCGCGGGGTCAGAAACCAGGCCGCGGTTCAGCCCGATCATGCCCGCTTCCAGGGCCTCCGACACCCGCAGCCCGCGCCGCAGGTCAGATGTGTACACATAGGAAACGAGACCGAACTCCGTCGCGTTCGCCCAGCGGATCGCGTCTGCCTCGTCGGTGAACCGGACCACGGGCGCGACCGGGCCGAAGATCTCCGTGTTCAGGATCGCGGCCTCCGCGGGCACACCGTCGAGCAGCGTCGGCTCGTAGAAGAACCCGCGGCGCTCCGGCGCCCGGCCGCCAGTGACCACGCTGGCGCCGTCGCCTGCCGCGCCGTCCACCAGCTCCGCCACCTTGGACCGGGTGTCCTCGTTAACCAGCGGGCCGAGCTCGGTCGACTCTTCGAGCCCCGGGCCGATCTTCAGCGACTTGAGCCGCGCCGCGAACGCCGCGTTGAACTTGTCGGCGACCGCCTCGTGCACGTAGAAGCGGTTGGCGGCGGTGCACGCCTCGCCGCCGTTGCGCATCTTCGCGATCATCGCGCCCTCGACGGCGGCGTCGATGTCCGCGTCCTCGAAGACAAGGAACGGCGCGTTGCCGCCGAGCTCCATCGAGGAGCTGATCACGGTGTCGGCCGCCTCGCGCAGCAGGATCCTGCCGACCTCGGTCGACCCCGTGAAGGAGAGCTTGCGGACCCGCGGGTCGTGCAGCATGGCCGACACCGTCGCGCCCGACTTGCGCGAGGTGAGCACGTTGACGACGCCGTCGGGGACGCCGGCCTCCGAGAGCAGGGCAGCGATCGCGAGCGCGGTCAGCGGGGTCTCGCCGGCCGGCTTGAGCACCACCGTGCAGCCGGCCGCAAGCGCCGGGCCGATCTTGCGGGTGGCCATAGCCGCGGGGAAGTTCCACGGGGTGACGAGGACGGCCACGCCAATCGGCTGCCGGAGCGTGACGATCCGGTTGGCTCCGGACGGCGCACGCATCAGGGTGCCCTCGATGCGCACCGCTTCCTCCGCGTACCAGCGGAAGAACTCCGCCGCGTACGCCGCCTCGCCGCGCGCGTCGCGCAGCGACTTGCCATTCTCAGCCGACATGAGGCGAGCGAACTGCTCGGCGCGGGCGGTCATCAGCTCGTAGGCCTTGCGCAGGATCTCGGCCCGCTGCCGCGGCGGGGTGGCGGCCCACGCCGGGAGTGCCGTGTAGGCGGCGCCGACAGCGTCCAGGGCGTCCTCGACCGAGCCGTCGGCGACCTCGATCAACGGCTCCTCGGTGGCGGGGTCGAGCACCGGGAACGTGCCGGACGTCTTGGCCCACTCACCCCCGATCAGCAGTCCGGTCGGGACGTCGATACCGGTGAGTTCGGCGATACTGCTCATAGCTGCTGCTCCAAGGCCCCGATGGGCCGTCTCGGTGATCCTGTGTTAGAGGGTATGCCCCGTATTTTCGGCACTGGCATGCTGGGCTGAACAGGGCCGTTAGACCGGCGAGTACTCGCCTTCCGCGGCCTCGGTGACCTCGGCGAACGGGGCCTGGCCAGGCCTGCCGAGCGTCGCCCACGCGGTATCGACCACCGCCTGGGTCGACAGACCGTACTTGGCGAACAGGTAGGGACCGGTCTTCGAGCCCTCGGCGAAGGTGTCCTGAAGGCCGATCCGGCGCAGCGGCCTGCCAAGTCCGGCCTCGGCGATCGCCTCGGCGACCGCGCTGCCAAGGCCGCCGACGATCGTGTGATTCTCGGCGGTGATCACGATTTTTGCCGCCGCGGCGACTTCGGTGACCGTCGCGGTATCGAGCGGCTTGATGACCGGCACGTTGACCACGGAGACGGACACCCCCGCCGCCGTGAGCAGCCGCGCCGCGCCAAGCACCGGGGCGAGCATCATGCCGCTGGCGAACAGGGCGACGTCGGTGCCGGTCATGAGCACGTCAGCGCGGTCCAGCCGCAGCTGGTGATCGTCGCCGAAGATCAGCGGGATCTCGCCGCGCTTGAGCCGTACATAGACCGGACCGTCGACGTCGACGATCGCCGCCGCCACCTGCCGGACCTCGACCGCGTCCGCCACGTCCACCACGGTCATGTTCGGGATGGCCCGCATCAGCGCCACGTCGTCGATCGCCTGGTGGCTCGGCCCGCCTGGGCTGGACACGCCTGGCATGAATCCGAGGATGCGGACCTTCAGGTTCGGGAACGCGATGGCGTTGATGATCTGGTCGAGGGGCCGCCTGGTGGCGAAGACCCCGAAGGTGTGCACGAACGGGGTGAAGCCATCGCGGGCGAGCGCGCCTGCGATGCCCATCATGTTGGCCTCGGCCATCCCGGCGTGGATGAACCGCTCCGGGAACGCCTCCTGAAACAGGTCGATCTCGCATTGCCGGGTCAGGTCGCCGGTCAGGCAGACGATGTCGTCGCGCTCCTTCGCCAGCTCGACCAGCGACTGGCCGTAGGGCTTGAGGACCGTGGGATACGGCGGCAGCCGCAAGCTCCGCGCGCCCGGTGCGATGGCGGTTTCTGCCATCGGGCGCGCACTGGCGGGGTCGTCCCCCCGGAAGACACTAGCCATCGTTGCGCTCCAGTTCGGCGAGGAGCTCCGCCTCGGCCGCGGCGGCGAGCTCTGGCGGGAGCTTGATGAAGTGCCCGTCCGCGTCGGGCGGCAGGCACCGCAGTCCGCTGGTGGTGGAAGTGCGGTTGATCAGAACGAACGGCTGCCCCGTGGTTCCAGGCCCCGTGGTTCCAGGCAGAGTATTTCCAGCCGCGGGCTGGCCCGCCTCGGCCAGGGCATCCAGGATGGCACCGACGTCGTGGCCGTCGACATCGCGGGCCGTCCAGCCGAACGCCTCCCACTTCGCGGCGATCGGCTCGATCGTGGTGATCGTGTCGACTGGCCCGTCGACCTGGGAGTTGTTCGCGTCGAGGAGCACGGTGAGGTTGCTGAGCCGGTGGTGGCCGGCGAACATGGCCGCCTCCCAGACCTGCCCCTCCTCGAGCTCGCCGTCGCTGACCATGGCGAAGGTACGCCGGTTCTTGCCTCTCAGCCGGTCGGCGAGTGCGAACCCCACCGCGGCGGACAGCCCTTGGCCCAGGGACCCGCAGACGTAGTCGGCGACGGGTGAGCGCTCGGTGCCGATCGCCTCCACCGGCGAGCCATCAAGCCCGTATCCGGCGGCAGCCTCCGCGGAGAGGATGCCGAGCTCAGCGGCGGCCGCGAAGATGCCGATGACGTAGTGGCCGGGCGAGCAGACTAGCCGGTCCCGGCCCGGGCGCATCGTGGCGAAGAGCGCGGCGACCTGCTCGGCGCTCGACAGGGCCTGTCCCAGGTACCCGAATCCCTGCGGCGCCACCATCCGGACGGCACGCAGCCGGATGAGCGTAGCCAGCCGGCCCGGATCGCTGACCGTCCAGTGCGTGCCCGGGTCGGAGACGTATGTGGCGGCCGGGGTGCTGGCGGTAGGCATGTCGTCATTCTCCTGTCGCCCGCGAACAGGGGTCAATGGTTTCCAGCAATCGATTGCATGTGACTTGGGCCGCTGCCGTCCGCAGGCTCTTGCTGTTATCGCTCGTAAGCGGAGACCGCGGCGGGGGACGAGGCCCGGGCGGCTAGCAGCGGGTCCCTGGTGTGGGCGGCGCGGGCGGCGGGAACGCCGCCGCCGCGACGGCGACGGCGAGCGCCGCGGCGATCAGGCCCGCGATCGGCACCGGCGACAAGCCGGCCGCGATCCCCCAGCCCATGCCACTCGCCTGGCCTTGTGCGTTGATCAGCCGGGGGGCGATGGCGAGACCAGCGAAAACCCCGGCGACGATCCCGATCGCGGTCACGATCGTGGTGCTGACCACGAGCGTCGCCATTACCTGGCGCGGGGTCAGGCCCATCGCCTTCAGGATGCCGGCCTCGTGGACATGGTCGCGCAAGCCGACATCGGTGGCGGTGAGCAGGTTCGCCATGGCGATCAGCGCGAGGATCGCGACCGCCACGACGATCACCAGCCGGACGACGCCGAGGCGGTCCGCGGGGTTGTCGGTCACCTGGACGTCGAGCCGGCCATTCGAGGCGGCCAGCAGCCGGGCACGCGCGGCGGCCGCGGAGACGCCGGGTTTCAGCACCAGGCTGTAGAACATCGGCGCCGAACCGCTCCCCGCCGGAAGTGCGTCCAGGCCGAAATCCACCACGTCACCGTTGTCGTCGGGCTCTATGGTGCGGCCGACGATGTGCAGGATGACCGGCACTCCGTTGATGGTCGGGTCGATCCAGGAACCGACCTGGACATGCATCAAGTCGAGGAAGCCCTGACCGGCGACAGCCTCGTCCGGCGCGGCGAACATGCTCCCCTGTACCACCTGGAACGGGTACGGCTGCCGCGAGGTGCCCATCGCGCGCGCCACGAACGTGCCGTTGTCTCCCGGCAGCAGGGTGTCGAAGTGCGCACCCGGATAGCTGCGAAGGACCTGGCTGTCCGCCCTGATCAGGGCGGCCGTTTGCGCGTCGTTCAGGCCGCCGGGATAGACGGTGAGCGCGCTGGCCAGGCCGATCCGGCCGGGATCGGATGTGAAGGAGCCGACCGTGGCCCAGCAGCCGAGCGCGATCGAGATCATCGCCATCGGGATGGCAACGCCCGTCACGGTAAGCGCGGCTGGCAGCCGCCGGGTCAGCGCGTCGCGCATGCCGAGGACGAGCGGCGCGGGCAGCCGCACGAGCAGGGACAGCCGCGCGATCACCGACAGGTGACCGCGCGGCGGGCTGGGCTGGACGGCGGCGACTGGCGACACCTTTCCGGCCCGCCAGGCGGGGATCGCGGTGGCGACCACCACGGTGAGGATGGTGCCCGCGGCGATCAGCACGGTCCAGGAACCTGGCAGCGGCGCCAGGGTGACCGGGATCCCCGGGGCCGGCCGGACGAACTCCGGCGATGACACGATCCGGGCGGCGACCAGGCCGAGTCCGGTCCCGGTCACGCCGAGCACCGTCTGCTCGGCGATCAGCGTTCGCACCACCTGGCCGGGGGTGAAGCCGAGCGCCTTGAGCATCGCGAGGTCCCTGCGCTGCATCAGCACCCGCCCGGATGTGACGTTGGCGATCGCGCACGGCGCCGCCACCAGCGCGATGATGCCGAACAACGCGAGCAGCAGCCCGACAAGCCGGTCATCGCTCGCCATCGCGTCCATCGCCTGCTGGCTGGTGGTGATTCGCTGGAACGGCGAGCTCTCGCTGGATCCGTTGTAGGCGTTGAAGACTTCCTGCGAGACCTGCCCGACGCCCGCCGCGGAGGGATCCGCAAGCGTCAGGCCGACCACCTCAGTTGTCTCGCTCGGCGTGGGCTCGACCCGGTTGAGCAGCCGCTGCTGCGCCCAGATGAGTCCCGGCGTCGTCTGCGGATAGAACCCCTGATCGGCGGTGTCGGCGATGCCGATGACCTGCATCCCTACCGTGGTGCCGTCAACGCCGTCCAGCTCGATCCGGTCCCCCACGCTCACCCCGGTTGCCGCGGCGAACGACGCCTCGATGACGACGCCGTCCGGCCGGCCGGCCTTCAGCCAGCTGCCCGCGACGACGAGCGGCGCGGACATCGCAGGCAGTGCGGGTGTCATTCCGTCGAGCTGCACCGGCGACTTCTGCGCGCGTTGCACGAGCGTCGCGGGTGCCGCGTCGTAGGGTGCGCCGACGGCCCGCACCCCGGGCAGGGTCGGCAGCCCCTTCGTCGAGGTCCCGTCGGCAAGGTAGATGAGCACGTCCGCGCCGCGCGTCCGGTCGAACAGCTCCTGCCAGGGGTTGAGTGCCCCCTCGAGCAGCATGGTCGCGAGCACGAGCGCGGTCACCACCCCCGCGACGACGGCCACCAGAGCGGCGGACTGGCCGGGATGGGCCCGCAGGTCAGCGCGTGCCCAGCGCACTCCGCCGCGCATGGCCGTCAGCCCTTCAGTTCGAGGAACGTCCCGATTGGTGTTTCCCGGCGCGGGGCGGGAGCGACCTTGGCGTTGTCAGCCACCATCCCGTCGAACAGGCTGATCACCCGGTCCGCCATGCCCGCCACCTTGGCATCGTGGGTGACCATGAGGATGGTCTGGCCGGCGGCGTGGCTGCGGCGCAGTAGTCGCAGCACATCACGGGAGCTCGCGCTGTCCAGGTTGCCGGTCGGCTCGTCGGCCAGCAGCAGGCTCGGCTCATTGGCCAGGGCACGAGCCAGCGCGACTCGCTGCTGTTCGCCGCCCGACAGGCGGGCCGGCGCCGACCCCGCCTTGGCCGCGATACCGAGTTCGTCGAGGAGTTCCTCACGGCGTTTACGCGCCTGCCTGGGGGTCGCGCCGGCCAGCAGCGCGGGCAATTCGACGTTGTCGGCGACCGTCATGGTGGACAGCAAGTTGAAGAACTGGAACACGAAGCCGACGTGCCGGCGCCGCAGGACAGCCCACCCGGCGGGAGACAGCCCGTCGACCCGCTGCCCGCGTAGCCAGATCTCCCCGCGGGTGGCCGGCTCAAGCCCGCCGAGGACGTGCAGCAGCGTGGATTTTCCCGAGCCGGACGGGCCCATGATCGCGACGAACTCGCCGACCCCGACCTCGATGTCTACCCCGCGGATGGCCTCCACCGACACGCCACCCGACCGGTACACCTTGACCAGACCGCTGGCCCGCAGGATCCCGCCGCCAGCGCTCGCGCCACCACCCCGGTCTCCCGTGGTCTTCACGGGAGATCCCCAGGCGGGCATGCAGGGGCGGGAGCCCCCTCGTACGGCGGGGTCACCGGGGAGGCTGTCCCCCCGGGGGCTGGCAGAGCCCCCCCGGGAGCTAGCACAGCTCCTCCTGGCAGCGTTCGAGCCATTCCAGGTCGGCTTGCAGGTGGAGCACCGCGCCCTCGATCAGCAGCCGGGCCGCCGGGGTCGCACGTTCCATGCGCGCCTGCATGTCCATGAGGTTACGCATTATGCCGAAGTAGTGATGGCGCTGCGAGTTGATGAGCTCCATCCGGTCGGCCAGACCAGCCATCGGGGCAAGCACGAGCTTCATGAAGAACTCATCGCGCACCCGCGGGCCCTCGATCGGCTCCTCCACCCACGCGGCGAGCTGCTCACGCCCCGCGGGTGTCAGCTCGTACACCTTCTTGTTCGGGCGGTTGTCCTGCGCGACGTCCTGGCTGCGGACAAGACCGTCCTGCTCGAGCCGCTTGAGCGTGACGTAGATCTGCCCGATGTTGGGCGAGGGGTACGCCTGCCCGAAGGTCTGCTCAAGGGCGAGCTTCAGCTCGTAACCGTGGGCTGGTTCCTTCGCGAGCAGTGCCAGCAGGGGCTGCCGCACCGTCTTGCCTCCTCCTGTGGAGCCGCGTTCTGGAGTGGAGCCGCGTTGATCTGAGATTAACGCGGCGGCTGGCAATCGTTAAGTAGTCGTTGACACATACATAACAGGGGTGCATAACATGAATGTATCCCAAATGCAGGCTGCCCAATGGAGGGCTGATGGTCAGCATGAGGCGCGCAATGGCGCGTGCCCGCGTCGCCACGGCGATCGCGGTCGCCGCGGCGGGCCTCATGCTCTTGGCCGGCTGCGCTCCGGGTGGGCCACCGTCGGGCGGCGCGGCCCCGGCCGCCAACGGGATCGGCCCGATAACCTTCGCCACCGGGAGGGACTACGCGCAGTTCTTCACGGCACTTATCGGGCCGTGGAACAAGGAGCACCCCAATGAGCGGGTAACGCTGGTGCTGCTGCCCGAGGCGGAGAATGGACAGCTCGCCCAGCTGACCGCCAACCTCCAGGCGGGCAGTTCGGCATATGACGTCATCGACATGGACGTGATCTGGACCGCGCAGTTCGCGTCGGCCGGCTGGATCATCCCGCTGGACGGGAGCATGTTCCCGCTCGGTGATTTCCTGCCGCCTGCGGTCGACACCGCCATGTACGACGGCCACCTCTGGGCGGTGCCGTACTACAGCAACGCGGAGGTGCTCTACTACCGCAAGGACATCCTCGACAGAGCGAAAGAGCAGCCACCCGCCACCTGGGCACAGCTGGCGGGCCTCGCGCAGACCCTCGGCCGCGAATACCACATGCAGGGGTACGCGAGCCAGCTCTCGCCGTACGAGGGGCTCACCGTTAACTTCGCCGACGCCGTACAGTCGGCCGGCGGATCGATCCTCTCGCCGGCCGGCACGGTGACGGTGGACTCGCCGCAGGCGCAGGCCGGGCTCAGCTTCCTCGTCGACGGCCTGCGCCAGGGCTGGATCACCAAGTCCTCACTCAACTACGAGGAGGAGTCGTCGGCGGCCGACTTCGAGGCGGGCAAGCTGCTTTTCCTCGACAACTGGCCGTTCGTCTACAGCCAGGCGAGCCAGCCGGTGGCCGGCAACAACGTCGTGGGGAAGTTCGGCGTGACGCTGCTGCCCGGCCAGAACGGCCCGGGGTCAAGCTCGCTCGGCGGCGCGAACCTGGCGGTCAGCGCCTATTCGCGGCACCAGGCGTCGGCCCTCGCCTTCATCAGGTACCTGACCGGCTTGCAGCAGGAAAAGCAGCTCCTCATCGACAGCGGGTTCCCGCCCGTCTGGACGAAGCTGTATTCCGATCCGGCGATGGTCAAGCTGTTTCCGGACCTGCCCGTGGTCAAGCGGGCAATTCTCGCGGCGCAGCCGCGACCGTCTATTACCGACTATGACCAGGCGAGCCTGGCCATCTCGAGCGCGGTCTTCCAGGCGCTCACCTTCAAAGAACCCCCATCGCAGGCCCTCGCCAGTATGGCCGGGCAGCTCAGGCAAATCATCCGAGACGGATAAAAGCGCGGACTCGGGGCAGATGCCACGGTTCGTTCAGATCAATGCAAATCAATCCCCTAACTCAGTGTTACGAGGTGATAGCAGATGAGCGGAAATAGACCCCTGCGCTGGCGTACCACGGCGGTAGCCGTCGCCGCGATCGCGCTAGCGACGGGCACCGCGGCCTGCAGTTCCGGCGGGTCGTCATCGAGTTCCTCGGTCGCCGCGAGCGCTAAGCAGACCATCGTGTTCGCCGAGTCCGGGCTCGGTACCGAGGGCGCACAGACGCAGAAGGCGATCAACGCCTTCGAGGCGGCTAACCCGAACATCAAGGTGACCGTGCAGGTGCTGTCGTCGGACTCGACGACCTATCTGGCGTCGCTCGAGCACTATTTCATCTCCGGTTCGTCGACACCGGACGTGTTCGAGTCCGACGTGACCTACCCGGCGAAGTTCGCCCAGGCCGGCTGGGTGCTGCCGCTGACTCAGTTCCACCCGGCTTCCAGCCAGTACTTCGCGCACGAGGTCGCCGCGGGCACCTACAACGGGACCCTCTACGCGATGCCGTGGTTCGACAACCCGGAGGGCCTGTTCTACCGGACCGATCTCATCAAGACCCCGCCGACAAGCCCGGCGCAGGTGGTCAGCGACGCCGAGGCCGCGATGAAGGCCGACAAGTCGCTGAAGGAAGGCATCGCGTTCGAGGCGGACAAGTACGAGGGCGCCATCACCGCGTTCCTCACCGTCGACTCCGCGTTCGGCGGGACCCTTGACCCGTCCAACGTGAACACCCCCGGCAACGTGGCCGCGCTGAACTGGCTGCACGCCGCCATTTACACGAACAAGATCGCCCCCCAGGCGGTGACCGGCTGGCAGGAGGGCCAGGTCGAGGAGCAGTTCGCGTCCGGGTACACGCCGTTCGCGATCGACTACCCGTTCGTCGAGGCGCAGCCGCTGGCGGCTGCCGTGAAGGGGCACGTCGGGTACATCCCGTTCCCGGCCGGGGCCGGCGGCACCCCCGGCTCGGCGCTCGGCGGCGAGATGCTCGCCATCAACGCCAAGACCGCGCACGCCGCGGCGGCCTGGAAGTTCATCCAGTACCTGACCAGCCCGTCGGTTGAGACCGCGCGGGCGATCGCGGTCGGCGACCCGCCGTCGCTGCCCAGCGCGTACACCTCCGCGCTGTACAGCGCCGCGCCGTACTTCAAGAACGTGCTCACGCTGAACCAGTACTCGGCGCCGCGTCCGGTGACGCCGAACTACCTGACGGTGTCGTCGGACCTGCAGACGCTGTTCTCGTCGGTGTTCGCGAATGCGTCTCCGGGTGCGGCGGCCGCGGCGTTCGCGGCGGGCGCGTCGACGATCAAGTCGGACGCGGCAGCCACACCGGGCAGTTAGCTCCGATGGCCGAGGACATAAGCGCCGGCGGTGTGAGCAGCGCTAGCACCGGCGACGCCGACTCGGGGGCGGAGGGGCGGCCCGCTAACGCGGGCCGCCCAGCCCGTCCGCCGCGCCCGCCCATGGTCAAACGCCTGATGCCGGCCCGCCGGGGGCCGGCCCCGGTGGGGCACGCGCGGGAGCGCGGAGACAAGCGGCTCGGGTACGCGCTGGCCGCGCCGGTGGTCATCTTGCTGCTCGCGATCACCGCTTACCCGCTGATCTACAACGTCTGGAACGCGTTCCACTTCGACAACCTGACGTACGGCAACCTGCCGCACAATTTCGTCGGCTGGGCGAACTTCAGCAAGATGTTCTCCTCGCCGCAGTGGACGGCGGCGCTGCAGCGGACGGTGATCTTCACCGTGGTGACGGTCGCGTTCGACATCGTGGTCGGCCTGGCGCTGGCGCTGATGATGCACCGGCCGTTCCGCGGCCGCGGCTTCCTGCGCGCCGCGATCCTGGTGCCGTGGGCGATGCCGACGGTGGTGTCCGCGATGCTGTGGAAGACGATGTTCGACCCGAGCGCGGGGTTCGTCGACTACTTCCTGGCGGCGTTCCATCCGGCCTGGTCGGGTCTCGCCTGGCTTAATATCAGCGTCTGGCGCTCGTGGACGGCGATTTTCATCGCGGACTCGTGGAAGAACATCCCGTTCGTCGCGATCATCCTGCTCGCTGGCCTCCAGGTGATACCGAACGACGTGTACGAGGCGGCCCGGATGGACGGCGCGTCCTGGTGGCAGTCGTTCCGGTCGATCACGCTGCCGCTGCTGAAGCCGGCCCTGTCGGTGGCGCTCATCTTCCGCACGTTGCAGGCACTGCTGGTGTTCGACGTCATCTACATCATGACCGGCGGCGGCCCGGGCAACTCGACGGAGACGCTGTCGTTCCTGAGCTACCAGACGTTTATCGTCAACACCGACTTCGGCCTGGGCGGTGCGATGTCCATCGCGCTGGTCGTGCTGGCCCTGCTGGTGTCGTTCTTCTACGTCCGCGTCTTCCGCATAGAAGCGTCCTGAGGGGGGTGGTTTGCGCATGACAAGCCCCGCGGACCTCCGAGGGAGGTCCGGTGCATGACTAGCACCGTCGCCGACGGCGTTCCCGCCGCGGCCACCCCAGTTGCCCGTCGCGGGCACCGCCGGGTCACACCCCAGAAGATCATCCGGGAGACCCTGTTCTACATCGCGGTCGTCATCGTGGCGCTGATCGCGCTGTTCCCGTTCCTCTGGATCCTGCGCACCTCGCTGCTGTCCGACAGCCAGGTCGCGGCCGGGGTGGGCGGCGCCAACGGCATCATCCCCTCGCACCTGTCCGGAAACGCCTACAAGGAAGTGTTCACCAACTCGTCGCTGTCATTCCTGCGGCCGCTGCTGAACAGCATCATTGTCTCGCTTCTCACCACGGTGGTCACCGTCATCGTCGGGTCCATGGCCGGCTACGCCCTGGCCCGGCTGCGGATCAGGGGGACCGGGCCGATTCTGGCTTTTATCCTGCTCGCCGGATTCTTCCCGGTGCTGGCGATGATCGGGCCGCTGTTCCTGATGTTGCGCTACCTTGGCTGGCTGGACAGCATCTGGCCGCTGATCATCGTCTATCTCGTCTACACGCTGCCGCTCTGCACCTGGCTGCTGCGCAACTTCTTCCTGCAGATACCGTCCGAGCTGGAGGACGCGGCGCTGGTAGACGGGGCGACCCGGCTGCAGACGCTGCGCCGGGTGGTCATCCCGGTCGCCATCCCGGCAGTGTTCACGGCCGGGATCCTGTCCTTCATCCTGGCGTGGAACGACTTCGCGTTCGCGGTGTCCTTCCTGTCGACGACGAATCAGTTCACCGCACCGCTCGCCATCACCACGTTCGGGCAGAGCCAGTACCAGACCTTCTACAACATCATCGACGCGGCGGTGGTGATCATCTCGATCCCCATCGCGCTGCTCGTGCTGTTCGCGCAGCGGCGGATCGTGTCGGGGCTTACCGCTGGCTCGTTCCGCTGAGGTCACCGGGGTAGCTGACGCCGGTCAGCTGCTCGGAAAGGGTCCAGAGGCGGCGCGCGGTGGCCGCGTCGCGGGCGCGTGCCGAGCGGCCGACGAGTTTCGGGGCGCCGCCGCTCCCCATCCGGCCGCCGGGACCGGCGAAGCTGTTGCCCGGGATGTCGGCGGTGGCCGCGTACAGGGTGGGCAGCGCGCCGCCGGCCGCGTCCTGGGCGAAGCGGTTCAGCAGGTCCGCCAGGGCCCAGTCCCAGAACTTGCTGCCGCTGTGCGACTGGAGGTTCGTGGCGGCGTAGCCGGGGTGGGCGGCGTTCGACCGCATCCGTGATCCGGCGTCGGTCAGGCGGCGCTGGAGTTCGAACGTGAACAGCAGGTTGGCCAGCTTGGACTGACCGTAGGCACGCCAGCGGTGGTAGCGCCTGCGCTCCCAGTTGGGGTCGTCGAAGTCGATGCGGCCGAGCTGATGGGCACCGGAGGAGACCGTCACAACCCGTCCGCCCGCGGTGATGCTGGGCAGCAGCAGGTTCGTGAGAGCGAAGTGGCCGAGGTGGTTGGTGCCGAACTGCAGCTCGAACCCGTCGGCCGTGCGGGACAGCGGCGGGATCATCACCCCGGCGTTGTTGATCAGCAGGTCGACCGGGCTGCCCCAGTCGCGGGCGAAGGCACGGACCGATTCCAGGCTGGCCAAGTCGAGCGGGCGGACCTCGGTCGTGCCCTTCAGGGTCGCGGCAGCCGCCTCACCCCTGGCCGGGCTGCGAACCGCGAGGATCACGCGGGCGCCCGCGGCCGCGAGCGCCTTAGCCGTCTCGACGCCGAGGCCGCTCGACGCACCGGTGACGATCGCTGTTTTCCCGGTCAGGTCCGGAAGTTTCCCGGTGAGGTCCGGAACGGCGGGCGCTGGCATGGGCGACCGTCAGCCGGTGGCGTTGAGCCAGCGGACCGGTGCACCGTCGCCCGCCCGCCGGAACGGCTCAAGCTCGTTGTCCCAGGCGGTGCCGAGCAGCTTGTCCAGTTCCTTCTCAACAGCCGACGCGCCGCCCGCGGCAATCGCGAGCACCGCGCGCAACCGGTTCTCCGGCACCAGGAGATCGCCGTTCGCGCTGGTGGTCGCGGCGAACAAGCCGAGGCTGGGGGTATAGCAGTAGCGCACCGCGTCGCAGCCGGGCGACGCCTCTTCGGTCACCTCAAACCGCAGCCGGTTCCAGCCGGCCAGCGCGGAGGTGATGGCGCCGGCCGTCCCCGGCTGCCCCTTCCACGTCAACTCAGCACGAAGAGACCCTGGGGCAGCGGCCTGGCTGACCCAGGGCATGCTGACGGCCGTTCCGACCGTCCCCGCCACTGCCCACTCAATATGCGAGCACAGCGCGGGGGGCGCCGAATGGACCTGCAGAACGCCATAAACCGACACCGGTGCCTCCCTAGACGAGGTTCGCCTTCCCCTGCGGCCTCATTGGGGGGCTGCCGTGCTACTTGCTTCGCACGGGCTGGCCGGTACCTGCGTCATATTCTGCCGTAGGCCCGCCGGGGACACCAGAGGTATTCGCTAGAAAACCTCGCCGGCGAGCGAGCATGACCAGCGCCGCGATCGCGGTGACGGCGACGCCGGTCCACATGACGTAATCGCCCGCCTGGTCGTAGAACGTCTTCGCAGTCGCGGCCGGAAGCGACAGCCTCACCGTGACCACGCCGTGGCTGTCCTGGCCGAGCCAGATGAGCTGCCTGCCGCGCGCGTCGAACGCCACCGTGTCCCCGGTCAGCGCCGCCTGCACAACCGGCCGCCCGGTCTCGGCGGCGCGGATCGCGGCCAGGCTGGCGTGCTGATCGGGGCCCCAGGTGCCCTGGAAGGTGGAAGTCGACGACTGGTAGACGATCAACTGCGCGCCTTGGTCCGCCTCCACCCGCGACATGTCGGGAAAGGCAGACTCGAAGCAGATGAGCACCCCGATCGGCAGCGGCGCGCCCGCCCGGTCGGTGGCGCTGAGCAGGTGCGCACCGATGCCGGGCACCATGTTGGAGGACGCTGCCTTGCTGATGCTGGTGAGCCAGCCGAGCTGCTGGCGGAACGGGATGTACTCGCCGAACGGGACGAGGCGCGTCTTGACGTAGGTGCCCTTGACCCCGGTGGTGCTGACCAGGACTGCCCACTTTTCATGTCCCTTGCCCGGCGGGGTGGTGTCCTGGTCGGCCAGGATCTCGGCGCCGTCCTTCGCGGACAGCGCCTCGAGCTGCGCGAGCAGCGCGCGGTCAGCGGGCAGGGTGCCGGTGAGGTCGTCGGGGATGGAGCTCTCGCCCCAGACGATCAGGTCGGGCATCGTGCCGCCCAGCTTGCCGCCCTTGCTGAGCTCCGCGGTCAACGTCTCGCTCGCATCGGTGCTGAGCGTGGTGTTCGTGATCAAGCCGGGCTGAACCATGGCGATCGACACCTGGCGGGTGGCGGCGAAGGGTGCGGTGAGGGCGAATGCCAGCGGGCCGGAGCCGGCCACGGCAACGAAGGCGACCAGGCCTGCTACGGCGCGGGAGAGCGGGCGCGGCACCATGCCGACCGTGCCAGTGCCGACCGTCCCAGTGCCGACCGTGCCAGTGCCGACGGTGTCCGCGGGGGTGGCCAGGATCGTCGCGGTCCCGGACCTGGCTGACGGGAGGAACAGCGCTGGCCACAGCGCGCCGAGCAGGACCACCAGGGCGACGTTGGCCATGATCAAGGCGACGCTGACCAGCCAGACCCCGCCGACGGCGGCCAGCGCGAGCACCGTCGGATGCTGCCACTGGGAGGCGCCCCACAGGTCCCAGGGACCGCCGAGTCCTTGGTAGGAACGCATCCACTCCGGGATCAGCCAGCAGCTCGGCACCACGATGAACGCGGCGGCCAGCCGCCGCCAGGAGACGCCGGGCCGGAGCAGCCGCCGCACCGCCACGGCGAACGGCGACCACATCCACCCCATCACGCCGCCGAGCAGTATCAGGCCGGGGCCGATCTCCGGCGCCATCCAGTACAGCATCGAGATCAGGTAGCCAGCCCCGAACCACCAGCCGCGAGCGATGGCCTCTTTGGTCGTCTCGGCCCGGGTGAACAGCGCCATGGCCGGCACCAGCGCGAACCACGCCAGGTAGGACAGGGACGGACCGGGGAACACGAGGATGACCGGCACCCCGGCGGCCAGGAACGCCAGCCACCGCACCGGATACTTAAACGGCCTCGCGAGCACACGGCGCAACCTCACGCCTCTATTGTCCGCCCTCGCGACGGTTGTCTGCATCATCGAAATGGTCATCGAACGGCAGCGGGGGCGGAGGGATTCCCTCCGCCCCCGCTATCGCAAGGAACTAGGCGCGGGACGCCGCCTCCTCCAGCGCGCGCTTGACCAGGACGCGGGCGAGGTGCTCGCGGTAGGCCTTGCTCGCGTGGATGTCAGAGCCGGCGGAGGTGCCGTCGGCCGCCCGTGCGGCCGCGTCGGCCGCCGACGCGCCCGAGGCCAGGGCCGACTCCACCGCCGAGGCGCGCAGCGGGGTCGAGCCCATGTTGATCAGCGCGACGGCGCCGCCCTGGACGGCCACGCCGACGATGGCGAAGTCGATCGCCCGCTTGTTGAACTTCTGGAACGACCACGCCGAGGGCTTGGCAGGCTTCGGGACCTGGATCTCGGTGAGCAGCTCACTGGGGCCAAGCGCGGTCTCGAAGATGCCCTTGAAGAACTCCGCGGCGGGCACGGAGCGCGTTCCGCCGGGGCCCTTGACCACGAACGTCGCGTCGAGCGCGAGCAGCGAGGCCGGCAGGTCGGCGGCCGCGTCCGCGTGCGCCACCGACCCGCCGATGGTGCCACGGTGCCGGATCTGCGGGTCGCCGACCGCTTCGGCGGTGTGCGCCAGCAGCGGAATGTCAGCCTTCAGGAGCTCCGAGGTGGCCACGTCGTGGTGCCTGGTCAGCGCGCCGATCGCCACGTAGGTGCCCTCGTCACGGATGTAGGAAAGCTCCGTGATCCGGCCGAGGTCGATCAGCACGGCGGGCGAGGCGAACCGCAGCTTCATCAGCGGCAGCAGCGACTGGCCGCCGGCCAGGAACTTGGCGTCCTCGCCGTGCTCGGCCGCGGCACCGAGCGCTTCGTCGACGGACGACGCCCGGACATAGGTGAACGAGGGTGGGATCACTTGGACGCCCCTTCGCGGGAAGCCGCGGCCGCGGCCAGCGCTGCCTTCACGATGTTGTGGTAGCCGGTGCACCGGCAGATGTTGCCCTCCAGGCCCCGCCGGACGTCAGCCTCGGTGGGCGACGGGTTCTCCTTGATAAGGGAAGCGATCGCCATGACCATGCCAGGGGTGCAGTAGCCGCACTGCAGCCCGTGCTCCTCGTGGAAGGCCTTCTGTACCGGATGCATCTCGCCCGACTCCGAGGCCAGCCCTTCGAGCGTGGTCACCGAGCGCCCGTCCGCCTGCGCGGCGAGCACGGTGCACGACTTGACGGACTCCCCGTCGAGCAGCACCGTGCAGGCGCCGCAGGACGTGGTTTCGCAGCCGATGTTGGTCGCGGTCAGGTTGGCGGTGTCGCGCAGGAAGTGCACGAGCAGCAGGCGGTCTTCCACGTCCGCCGAGATTTCCTTGCCGTTGACGGTCAGAGAGACCTTCACTTCGCGCTCGCCTTCTGGATTGCGGTCCAAACTCGTTCCGGGGTCAGCGGCATGTCGACGTGCCGGACGCCGAGATGCCTCAGGGCATCGATGACCGCGTTGTGCACGGCCGGGGTGGCCCCGATCGTGCCGGCCTCGCCGATGCCCTTGACACCGAGCGGGTTCACCGTGGTCGGCGTCTCGCTGGTGAGCAGCTCGAAGCTGGGCAGCTCCGCCGCGGTGATCGCGCCGTAGTCCATCAGCGTTGCGGTCAGCGGGTTGCCGTCCTCGTCGTAAAGGATCTCCTCCACCAGCGCCTGCGCGGCGCCCTGCGCGATTCCGCCGTGCCGCTGGCCTTCGAACAGCAGCGGGTTGAGCACCGGACCCGCGTCGTCCGCCGTCACATGCCGCAGCAGCGTCACCTTGCCGGTCTCCGCGTCCACCTCGGCCACCGACAGCTGCGTGCCGAACGGGAAGGTCGGCCGGTCAGCGGTGAACCGCACGTTGGCGACGATCAGCCCGTCGTCGGCGGCCGCCGCGACCTGCGACCACGACAGCGACTTGTCCGGGTCGCCGGCGATGTGCCAGGTGCCGGTCTCGGTGTCGAGCACGACGTCGGCCTCGGCCGCCTCGAACAGCTCGGCCGCCTTCTTGGCCCCCTCGTCCTTCACCTCGATCGCCGCGTTGTGCACGGCCGACCCGCCTAGCTGCAGCGAGCGCGAGGCGTAGGTGCCCACGCCGTCCGGGATCAGGTCGGTGTCACCGTGGATGACCTCGACCTTGTCCATCGGGATACCGAGCTCCTGGGTCACGATCATCGCGAACGCGGTGTGGTGACCCTGGCCGTGCGCGGACGAGCCGGTGTAGACGGTGGCCGTGCCGTCGTCGTGCACCTCGACCTTGGCGGTCTCGCCCGCCCCGCCGTCGGCCGCGGTGATCTCCACGTAGGAGGCCAGGCCGATGCCGAGCAGCTTCGTCTCGCCCGCCTCGATGCGGCGCTTCTGCTCCGCCCGCAGCTGGTCGTACCCGGCGGCGGCGAGCACCTTGTCCAGCGCGCCCTCGTAGTCGCCGGTGTCGTACGGCGCGTGCGTCTTGGTGACGAACGGGAACTGGTCAGGCTGAATGAAGTTGAGCTTGCGCACCACGACGGGGTCGACGCCCGCCTCGGCGGCGTACCAGTCGACGACCCGCTCGATCGTCGCGGCGGCCTCCGGGCGGCCCGCGCCGCGATAGGCGGCGATCGGCGTGCAGTTGGTGACGACCGCCTTGTAAGCAGCCTGCACCGCCGGGATGTCGTACACGCCCGGCGCCATCAGGTTGGTCAGCATCGGGAGGAAGCCGCCCATCCTGGAGTACGCACCCGAGTCCTGCACAACGTCGAGCCGGTATGCCTTGATGTGCCCCTCGCGGTCACCGCCGAGCTTGATGTGGTGCACCTGGGCGCGGCCCTGGGTCATCGCCATCAGGTTCTCGTTGCGGGTTTCCACCCAGCGGACCGGACGGCCGGTGTGCTTGGCGGCCCACGCGATGAGGATCTGCTCGCGGTCGACGCCGATCTTCGCGCCAAAGCCGCCGCCAACGTCCGGCGCGACCACCCTGATGGCGTCCGGCGGCAGCCCGACCGCGGTCAGGATCAGCCGGGAGAGCTGGGCGTTCTGGGTGGACGTCCAGACGGTCAGCTTGCCGTCCTGCCACACCGCCGAGGTCGACCGGCCCTCCATCGGGAGGGCGGCGACGCGCTGGTTCACGATGTCACCCTCGACGACGACCTCGCAGCCATCGAAGATCGAGTCGTCGCTGATGTCACCCCCGCCCTGCACGCACACGTTGGTGCCCGCGTCCGGGTAGAGCAGCGTGCCGGCCGCGAGCGCGGCCGCGATCGACGGCACCGCCGGCAGCGGGTCGTAGTCCACGCTGACCAGTTCGGCGGCGTCCTCACCCTGGTAGGTGTTGTCGGTGAGCACGATCGCCACCGGCTCGCCAACGAACCGGACCCGGTCCACCGCCAGCAGCGGCTCCGACCACTTGCCGCCCAGCGGCACCGGACCCTCCGACGGGGGGTCGTCGGGCGACGGCTCGGGGGCGGGCGGCGGCGCGGGGATGTCGGTCATGTCCGCCACGGTCAGCACGGCGACCACGCCGGGAGCCTCGAGCGCCGCTGAGGTGTCAATTCCGGTAATCAGAGCGTGCGCCACCGTCGACCGCACGAACGTGGCCCGCACTGCTCCTTCGAGCAGGGGCTCCCGTACATCATCGACATAGACGCCGCCTGAGGTCAGAAGCCGCGGGTCCTCCGTACGGATCACCCGCGTGCCAAGAATGCTCATTTAACCTCCGCAGATACGGCCTTCGTGGCGAACCTACACCCAACAAGTTGAGCGCTTCTAGCCCGTGCTACGCAAAGTTGCGCCACCCCGATTGTGCGCATCCCATGAGGTAGCAGGGCTGATTCTGTAGTCACATTGCGACTTCTTTGCGGCTTGCCGCAGGCTGATTAAAAAGCCATTTAAAAGCCCCTTCAGCCGAACGAACAGAGGGCGACCGCGGGGCTCAAGCGCCATCCCGGGCACCGGGGTCGCGCAAAATAGCAGGGTGCACTCCGAGGTCGCAGCCGAAGCGCTCTCCGCGGTGGCACTGGCGGTAGTCCTCGCGTGGGCCGTCCGGCGGCCGCGCGGATGGCCGGAGGCGGCCGCGGCGGTGCCCGCGGCGGCGCTGCTCGTCGCCGTCGCGGCGGTGACGCCCGCGGCGGCGCTCGCGGAGGCGCGCCGGCTCGGGCCGGTGGTGGGGTTTCTCGGCTGCGTGCTCGTGCTGGCCAAGCTCTGCGACGACGACGGCGTCTTCCGGTACCTCGGGGGCTGGCTGGCCGACGGCCGGCTCGGGCCAGCCGGACCGGGACCGCGCGGTGGCGGTGGCGAGCCGGTGCGGCTGCTCCGCCGGGTGTTCCTGGCCGCCGCGGTGACAACCGCGGTGCTGTCGCTCGACGCGACCGTGGTACTGCTTACCCCGGTGGTGCTCATCGCCGCACGCCAACGCGGCGTGCGGCCGCGACCCTACGCGTACGCCTGCGGTCACCTGGCGAACTCGGCTTCGCTGCTGCTGCCGGTCTCCAACCTGACGAACCTGCTGGCGTTCACCGTCAGCGGCCTGTCCTTCGGCAAGTTCGCGGCCCTGATGGCGTTGCCATGGCTGGCCGCGATCGGCGTGGAGTACCTGGGGCTGCGCTGGCATTTCCGCGCGGACCTGCGGCCCGGGTACGCCCGGCCGGGCGCGTCGCCCGGCGCTGGCCTGCGACAGCCGGGCGGGTCGCCGTCGGCTGGCCGGCCAGCCGACGGCGAAGGGCGCGGCGATCCGGCCCCGGTCTTCGCCCTCACGGTGGTCGCGGCGACGCTCGGCGGGTTCGTCGTCGCCTCGGCCGCGGGCGCCAATCCCGCCTGGTCGGCGTTGGCCGGGGCACTTGTCCTCGCCGTACGGGCGCTGGCGAAGGGCGAGACGCGGCTGGCTGACATCGCGCGCTCGGCGGACGTTCCGTTTCTGCTGTTCGTCGTGGCTCTGGGCGTGGTGGTAACGGCCGTCGCCGATAACGGCCTGGCGGCCGGGCTCCGGCCCGGGATGGTGTCCGGCACCTCGCTGCCCGCCCTGCTCGCGGTCGCCGCGCTGTCGGCGGGGCTGGCGGCGCTGGTCAACAACCTGCCAGCGGTCCTGGTGCTGCTCCCGCTCGCGGCACCGGCTGGAGCAGGTGCGGTGCTTGCCGTGCTGATCGGCGTCAACATCGGCCCGAACCTGACCTACACCGGGTCGCTCGCCACGCTGCTGTGGCGGCGGGTCTTGCGCGGCTACGGCGCGGACGTCTCGCTCCGCGAATTCACCGGCGCCGCGGTGCGCACGGTGCCTCTCGCACTGCTCTTGTCCGTGGTCGCCCTCTGGCTGGGGCTGCGCGTGCTTGGCGGATAGCCCCGGGGAGGAAAGCGGCAATTCCAGGTCCGTGCACGGGAACGACCGAGGTCCCCTGAAGAACTTCTTAGTTCTTGGGGCCCTGCGCCGCTTCTTGCTGTTATCGTTGGAGCAGAAGGCGCGGCGGGGGCGCGCGTTCGCGCGCTTAAAGTACGCTCAAAGTGGCACTGCAGGTTATGCCTCACCTGAGGCACAAAGTGCCTACGGGGTATCAGATAAGGACTGTCCGCTTTGCTCGTTTTATATGTGGATTGAGCGGATAAGACGCGACGCAAATCGCTGGCCTGGAGAAAGCGGATCGGTGGGCATGCCAGCAGAAGGCCGGACTGTCAGTGTGGACCGGCTCCGGCCTGGGGATCACGCCTTTCTGGGGTATGCCGACGACGAGGCACGCTGGGACGTACTGCGCGCCTTCACCCAGCAGGGCCTGGCCCGGGATGAGAAGGTCTTCGTGCTTGCCGACGTCGGCTACTCAACGGCGTGGGTGGCGTCCCGGGTGGCCGGCGGGGCCGCTGCGGCGCGCCGGGCACTGCGGGCCGGGCAGCTTGTCGTGTCCAGTACACCGCGGTTCGCGCGGGGGAATTTCGACGCCGGGCGGCTCGTGGAAGGCGCGCGCCGCCGAATCGATACGGTGCTCGCCGAAGGGTTCAGCGGGCTGCGCAGCGCGAGCGAGATGTCGCTGGCCCTGGCCCCGGTCGACCATCTTGGCCAGGCCGTCGAGTTCGAGGCCGCGCTGCACGCGGAGCTGTTCACGGACGAGGCGCATGCCCGCCCGTACACCGCGCTGTGCTACTGGGATGAGCGGGTGTTCGGCGGGACCGCGGCGATGGACGCCGTGCGCGACCTGCATCCGATGATCGTGTTGCCTGCGCTTGGTTCACTGCGCACCACAACCACCCCGGACGGCATCGCCATCGCCGGGGACGCCGACCTGGCCAGCCGGGAGCCATTCGAGGCCGCACTCCGGGAACTGGGCGGGGTGACGGCGGCCACGGTGGTCCTCGACATCACCGGCCTGTCCTTCTTCGACGCCTCCAGCGCGGCCGCCGTGCTGCGGGTCGCGGCCGGTCTCGGCCCACCGCGGCGGCTTGAGGTCCGCTGCCGGCGCGCACACCGCCGGCTGCTGCAGCTGCTCGGCGGCAGCTCGATCGGCCAGCTGTCGATCATCACCGAACGCAGCTAGCACCGGCGATAGGAAGGCGCCCGGCCGGGTGGTCCAGCCGGGCGCCTTGGTGTGGCGATGTTCTGTTGTTGTGCGGGTTCTAATGTTGTGACTGTCTCTTGTTGTTGTGACCTTCCCTTGGTGGTGTCAGGCGCTGGTGCCTGCCTGGTGACCGGCCTCGTTGATGTGCTCGATGGCCGGAGCTGCGAGACGGGCCCTGCGGCCGTCGCGGAGGAAGAGCCTGCCGAAGCCGAACAGGCCGGCCAGGAAGCTCAGGGTGCCCAGGCCGAAGGCGAACAGCGAGACGATGTAGGTGATCTGGGAGACCTTCCACCAGGCGTAAGCAGTCAGCAGCATGGACCGGAGGGTCGTGCCCTTGAAGACCGTGTCCACCAGGCCGGAGAGCTTGGTGTTGTTCGGCTGGGCCATCGACTCAGTGGACAGCTGGGAGTAGGTCTTGCCACCGCTCATGTTGGCGAGGTGGACGGCGATGAAGTGGTCGGCATAGGCCTCGGCCTGCTGGCCGGTGAGCAGCTGCTGGCCCGCGTACTGGCTGACCGACGGGATCATGCTCGGCGTGATCTCGGTGCCCGCCTTGGCGTGCGCGAAGGCGGACGCGGTCGGGAACGTAATCTGCTGGGCGGCGAGCTGATTCTGGACGGTGTTGTGGATGTAAGCCGATCCCCACAGACTCAGGACACCGACGATGAGCAGCACCACGCCGAGGCCGGTGCCGATCCACCCGAGAAGCTTGTCGATAGTAGTGCGGCGCATTTTTGGGACATCTCCCTGAATTTCCGCCGGGCCTTGTTAGCCTGGCTTCCTCTGGACTCCGTTACGTTCCTAAGAATCGCCTCATAACCGCTGGTCAGGCATGGCGCAATGCATCGATCCACGAGGACCTACGTCACCGGGTGACGGACGGTGCGTCCCAGACCCCGCCCGGACGCGGGCTCGCCGTCAGGAACTCCGCCGCGCTGCTTTTCGCCGCCGACATGTACGGTGTGCAGCTGGATCAGCTCACCACGCTGACCGGCGGGGAGCGGTCCGCGCGCGCCGCCGGCGCACGCTGGCGGGAACTCGGGTACGCGGAGACCGGACGGCTCGGACCCGGCCCTGGCTGGCTCTGGGTGACGAAGGCGGGACTCGCCGCCTGCGGTCTGACCTACAAGCCCGCGCGGCCCGCGCTGTCGCGCCTCGCTCACATCAGGGCGGTCGCGGCGGCCCGCATCGCACTCGAGGCAACGCAGGGCTACCAGGCGGCGAGCGCGTTCTGGCGATGTGAACGGCGGATCAGGGCGCGGCACGGGGTCGGCGTACGGCAGCACCTGCCGGACGCCGAGGTGCACTGGCCGGACGTGGCAGCGGTGGCGTGGGCCGGGGAGTGCTGGGCGGTCGAGGCTGAGCTCACCCCGAAGACCGTCGCGCGCACGGTGGCGATCATGCGGGAGATGCTGTCCCGCACCGGCGACTACGGCTGTCCCGCCGCCGACGTGGCGGTCCCCGGACGGCCGCCGCGGCACGCCAGGGTGCTCTACCTCTGCTCCCCCGCCGCACTGCCCACGGTCCGCCGCGCCCGCGACACCCTCGGTCCGCTATCGGCCAGGATCGAGGTCCGCGACCTTCCGCCCGGTGCGCTGCTCCCGTAAGGCCCGGTGCGCTGCTCCGGAAAGCGTCATCCCTCCGTCCGGCCGGAGCGAGGTCTGGCACCAGGCCGAACGCCAGTCCCAGGCCCCCCGTCCGGCCGCTGGCGTAAGCGAAATGTAAGGCCGGGCGGGCTCCCGACCGTCCGTGCGCGATGCTGTAGTGGGCGCGTGACACAGCGACACCGGGGGTGGCCGGGACGGCCATCGGACGGTGGCCGCCCGGGCAGGCCCGCCGCCAGGCGCGCCCGGTAACCGCCGTGAGCCGCCATCGAACTCGCTCTTACCACCGCATGGAGGCGCGGCGCCCGGTGCGCCGGGCGGCCTGGCGGCTGATCTCTGTTGTGCTGCGGACTGGGCTCGCGGCCGCGGTCGCGGTGGCGCTCGCGCCGGTGACGCTGGTCGCGGCGGGCACGGCGGCATACGGCTGGTGGCAAGGCTGGTCACCGCGGCGGCTGTACCGCGCGGCGCTGTGGTCACTGCCGATGGCTGTGGCGTGGCTGATCGCGGTCGCGGTCTGGCCCGTTGGCACGGCCGGTCCGGCAACGACCGGGACCGGAGCGGCGAGCACCGGCGCACCGCCGGGTGCGGGCAGCGGAGCGCTATGGTTGCGGGTCGCGGACGCTCCCTACCGGGCCTGGGTGTCCATGTGGCAGCTCGCCGGGCACGGGCACCTGGTCGCCGCGCTGATCGCGATCGCGCCGCCCGCGGTTCCGGCTGGCATCGCCATCGGCGGGCTCGGCTGGGCCTACCGGCTCTTCCGGATGCGGACCGGGACGGGCGGACTCACGCCCGAGGCGCCTGCCGCGTTTGACGAGCGGCAGTGGCGGCACCAGGTGCGCGCCGCGCTGGCGCTGGCCGCCGCGCCCGGCGCTCTCCCGCTGCTTGCCAGGAACGGCGACGTGCTGGCCGGCGCTACAATCCGGTCGGTCAGGCACCGGGCCGGGCGGCAGGCGGCAATCCCGTATGCGCGATTGCGCTCGCACCAGGTCGTCATCGGGTCAACCGGGACCGGCAAGACCACGCTGCTGCTGCGGCTGTGGGCCGGGTTCATGGCGGCCGGCCTGCGCCGGTACGCGGACGGGACCGGGCGGCGGCCGCTGCTCGTGGTGCTGGACTGCAAGGGCGGCGCCTCCTCCCGGAAGGTCGCCGACCGGACCCGGCAGGTGCTGCGAGACACCGGCGCACGGTCGATCGCCATCTGGCCGGACGAGGCGTCGCTTTCGCTGTGGGCGCTGCCGCCCGACCGGCTCATCAGCACGCTGGTCGACCTGATCGAGCACGGGACGGGCGGCGCGGCGTACTACACCGACGTGATGGAGGCCCTGGTGTCGCTGGCGGTCTGCGCGCCGTGCGGGCCGCCGGCGAACTCCATCGACTTCATCGGCAGGCTGGACCCCGACTGGCTCGCCAGCGTGTACGGCGCGAGCGGTGACGGTGCCGCGGCGGCCACGGCTCGTTCTGCGGCACGGGCTTTTCATGACGTGAGACTGCGGTTCGCGGCGCTGTGGCGGCGACTCGGGGCGGCACTCGACGGTGGCGCGTCGTTCGCGGACGCGGACGCCTGGTACTGCGTCCTGGAAGGGACGGCGGAGGGCGCGGTCGCCGAGGCGCAGGCACGCGCGCTGACCGACCTGCTCGCCTTTCACGCGCTCGGCGGGCAGCGCGAAATACTGCTCGCAGTCGACGAGTTCTCGGCCGTGAGCAGGCGGCTGCCGATCTGGCAGCTGCAGGAACGGGCGCGGTCGCTCGGGCTCGCGGTGCAGGTGTCGGCGCAGTCCTGGGAGGGGCTCGCGGGAACCGAGGACGAACGGCACCGGATCGCGGCGACCGCCGAGGGCGGGATCTGGCTGCTGCGCACCCCCCGGCCCGAGCCGGTGGTCGCGCTGGCGGGGACGCTGGCGCGTGCCGACAGCACGCGGCGGTTCTCCGGTCCGGGCGCCTGGGACGGCGCCGGGCAGTCGCGGACGCGGCTCGTGCCGGTGCTTGACGGGGATATCGTCCGGCGGCTCGACGTAGGGCAAGTCGCCTACGTCTACCGCGGCGGCGTGACGTTCCTCCAGATCAAGCGGCTGATCGGGCGGCCGCCGGGATTCGCGGCGGGATCGGGCCACAGCGGCCTGCGGGACGTGACCCTGGTGCCCGCCTTCGCCCGCCCGAGCCTCGCCGGTCCCGCCGGGAAGAGCGCTGGCGGCCCGCGCGCGGCGTCCGGCGAGCCGCCGATCATGCCGCTGGCCACGCCGCCGTCGGTAGCCGGAGACGCACCCAGTGCGGGGCCGGCTCCCGGCAATTGGCCGGGGGCCGGCCCCTGGCCGGTCCCCGTGCCACGGCCGCCGGACGCGAGCGAGGTGCTCGATGAGGCGTTCGGCGAGCCGCGGTGAAGCCCGGCAGGCACGAGGGGCGCTGGCGCGGCTGGGCGCTGACCTTCCGGCTGGCCATCGCGGCGGTGGCGGCGGGCGCCGGGGCGCTCGCGGTCGTGGTCACCGGGTGGACGCCGGGCAGCATCGGCGTGCTCGCCGGCGCGGTGACGGCGCTCGCGGCCGTGCTGCGAGGCCTGGTAGTCAGCTAAGCCGCAGCGCCCAGCTCGCTGATCGCTAACCGGCAGCGCGACCTCCCGCCGCGGAGGCGATCGCGGGCGGCCGGCTCGCCAGCTCGTCCAGCAGGTTCTTGTTCCAGGTCAGGATCGTCCACTGCCGGAAATGGTAAATGCGGGCGGGTTTGCCGAACGCGCGAATGGCAGCGCCCGGGTGAATGTAGCCGCGCGGACCGTACTGCCTGGTCGATACGACGAAGTTCGCGTAGTGCAGCCGCGGGTCGAACTGCGAAGCTTCTTCTTCGAAGAGGGTTCCGCGACTGACATAGTCCGGATGGAAATTCGGCACGGTCATCGTAATGGTGCCGCCACTGGCCAGTTCGATGGCTCCGGCATCGGAATAGTCGGAAAAACCGGCGGTGAGGTGGTGTGCGCGCAGCCAGGGGGCGAACGCCTGATCCTGCGCGGCGCGCTGGGGCTGCAGCACGCCAGAGCCAAGCGCCACCAGGTAACCGCAGCCAACCACGGCCAGCGCTGGCAGCAGCCTGGCCTGGGTGAGCCGCTCCGCGAGTACCCGCCCAGCCAGCACCGCGCCGAACGGCAGCACGCAGGCGATCTCATGGGCCTGGTCGGGGTTATACGGCAGCGTGCTGATCCCGTAGGCGATCAGCGTCAGCAGAATCGCCACGGTAAGAATCCGCGCGATCAGGTCATCGCAACTGAAGAACCGGCGGACGACCTGGCAAACCGCCCATACCGCCAGTGCCACGCCGGCCAGATGCACAACCGTCAGCAGGGTTCCGGCACCGAGCGGGCGAGCATTGAAGATGGCGCCGAACAGACGGAGCACGCCGTCGGCCACCATCGCGGTGTTGGCGGGCCACGAGGCGGTGGGCGCGAGCTTGGTGTTCAGCGGGGCGACGCTGTAGCCGCCGAGATGGCTGATGATCTTCACGACGCCGGCGGCCACGACAGCGGAAGCTAC
>Ga0123355_10001322_pt1 | contig 34511 bp, 33 predicted proteins | sample TergutEmb28metaG_3_FD_89872 | JGI IMG/M metagenome (GOLD analysis project Ga0123355, IMG submission 89872) | Embiratermes neotenicus P1 segment gut microbial communities from Petit-Saut dam, French Guiana - Emb289 P1 | ecosystem: Host-associated > Arthropoda: Insects > Digestive system > Gut ...
AGCAATCCAAGAATGTCGAAACCCGCAAGTTTCCTGGATTGCTTCGTCGCTTCGCTCCTCAACGCTTTTATGTTGACGGAAAAGCGCATAATTATTCATGAAAATGCTTAACGTGACAGCCCCCTGTTTTTATACTAATTATCCTCGACGGCTGCTTGGATACAAAACCGCTAATCATGTCGCCCGCTTAAGTTTCATGCTTTGGTTTATTCTGGGGGGCAATTAAACTTGCAATTCGCGACAGCCTTTGATTATTAATAATGATATTGACTTCAATATTACTTACTCATCTCCATAACCTCAAACAACAAGTCAATATTGAGCACATGGACAATATTTATGTCAATCAAGCATCTATCCTTACCCTTCTCATTTAGGCCAAAGAACATCACACTGTCTTCTCGTATTTCAAGGTTTGTGATATCTGCCATTGCAAGGTTTATTACTTTATTACGTTTGGTTTGGGTAAATACCCCATCTTTTAGCTTTAAGTTGTCTCCAAAGGACAATTCCATTGACCTGATAGTCTCTTTTGTGATGTTGTTATTTTTTATGAACCACTCGGTAAATACCCCTGAAAGTATATCACCTGCTGCTTTTATTACGCTAACACCAGGCTTGGATACGGATTTGGTGACTATGGTTATTGGGCGATTTCTGTTTTTACGATTGACTGCACTTTTGACGGCACCTCTAACCCCTGCCGCAATCCCTGCGCTAATTGCCCCGCCAATTCCTCCACCGACAAGCATTGTAGTGGTTTCAGCAGCCTGATCTTGCAGGCCGGCAATTTCGCTATAGTGATACTGGTGTATCTTTTTACCTTTTTTTACAATAACGCCTTCTTCATGGATGGCCACTTCTGCTTTCATATTATTGGACACTATCCAAAGTATCAAGGGTATAAGTCCCGCCATTACCAACGCTACAACGCCCATGATTGTGTCTTCGGGGTCTATTGGGTTGGAAATAAAGTAAATCCCACCTGCCAATAATCCAACCCCAAAAGCGAGCGCAAGCAGCCTTATCAGCCAAATGGTACTACCTCTTGTGCGGCGCATCGCAAATTGATTGCCAAAATTATGTTCCATGGTAATCCTCCTTATGTTTTGTCAGCATCATAGTATTAGCGACACTAAACTTAGTCTATGACGTTTTACGCACATTTTCTTCTCAAAACTCCAAGCCCATTATCCTGGTTATATAATCTTTCGCAAGAAACATTCCCGCTTCATTCTCAAACATTTCGCAGGTATGGTATGCCTGCCGCAAAAGCCTCTCGCCCTCACCAGATTTTCCGATTTGATGTAGGCAATTACCCTTTAGAATGATGAGCATTGGCAGAAAATAAAAAGAACGGGTTTCCCTGCATACCTTGCTGCCCACATCACATACCTCTATTGCTTCCTCATAACGCTCCAAGTAAAAAAGCTGGATGGCCAAATTATATACCACAGTGGGATAATTCCGGCCCATTTCCACTCTATCAATACAGTTTTTTTCCAAGTTGCGCTTCATACGGTAATGCATCATACTGGATTTTTCGTCTTCACCTTCGATACTGTAAAGCACCGCAAGCATATTAATTATCTGGATATCCTGCCTGGATAGGTGATATTCCTCAAATTGCTCCTCGTCAAACTCCGGTATGCTGATTTTTAACGCGTCATGGAGCATTGTACGGACATCTTCTTCCTCCGCCCCTTTATTGATGGCGTTCATCGCTCTTACAACCATGACAAACTGCTGATTGAGCTCGTTTTTCATATAACGCTTATTATTTGCGAGCTGCTCCACCAATGCATCAATTTTGCCAATCATAGGGTCTGCGTAGTCCAGCTTCCTAAGAACCAGATATTCCTCCAGCTCGTTATGGATTTTCTGGACTTCCGTCATTTCCCCATCTAGGAAAAAGTCTGCTGTATTGCTTGGGTTAAAACCCAGCTTCTCAAGGAGTGCCTCCAAGGTTTTTTTGCTGGGCATTGCCCTGCCACTTTCGATACGAGACAGGGTTGCCCTGTCTATAAGGGGATAGGCCAGCTCTTCCTGTGTAAGGCCTTTTTGTTTGCGCAAGCGTTTTATTAAATTTCCTGTATTATAGTTGGGCATGGTGTTCCTCCAATTGTATTCATCCTCCCGTATATTCTATCATATCTGCCCATTCCAAGCATTAACAGTTATCAAGGGGGGGCGGCAACGCCGCCCCCTCTCATGCCTTATTTTGTATTATCTTTAAGCTTCCTATAGCATATAAGCTCAATATCATTTTCCACTATGACTTTATGGGTTTCATCGGACATAAACATCTTGTATTCGCAATTCCGGTCATACCAGTCCGGTATGATATATCTTGCTTCCGGGGTGTCGATTACAGGGTGAAGGGTGAGGAGGGAAATACCGGGCTTTAGGTTGCGTAGGGTATCGTGACAGTATTCGAATTTCTTCTCCAAGGTCATACCTGGTTCGCCCCCCACACTTATTGACCAGTCGATAGGTACTGTTGGAGGGATGTTGTATTTGGCAGCAAGCATTAAATAGTCCTCGTATGAGCCTTCTACCAGCTTTACCGTATGCATATGCAAATCGAAATGGGAGGGCTCTAAGCCCCATTTAAGAGCAAGCTGAGTTTGGGCTTCGAGCTCCCGATGCACATCTTTGGATTTTGCATTTTGCATAACCTCGTCGTTGGTTTGCCACATAAAATGTAATGGGCTCCATAGGCTTGCGGTTTGGTCGTACTGTCCTACCGGTCGCCATTTGCCATTATCCCATTCGCTGGCCAATGTAAGATGAACCCCGGTGTCATACTCCTTGTTATTTGTCCACCACCGGATAAAATCATAGGCATAGGGGCAGGGAACCATAACACTGCAGCTAGTTACAATCCCCTTTTCAAACAGCTCAATACCGGCTGTATTGGCGGCATGGCTACTGCCCATGTCATCCATATGGATTATTAGGTATTTTTTGTCCATACTTTGCTCCTCCTTTTTTGGACGATAATAATCCTCTATCTAGAATATATCAATGCACGATTTTGACATAATCATCAAAATTGCCGTCTACACTGTGAAGAGCCTTATCCCGAACATATACAACCTTAGTCGCAAGCCGATTGATAAAATACCGGTCATGAGAAATGAACAGTATAGTCCCCTTATAATCCGCCAAGGATTCCTCCAAAATCTCCTTGGTGTCGATATCCAGATGATTGGTTGGCTCATCCAAAATCAGAAAATTAATGGGGCGTTGTAGCTCCATTGCAAGGCGAAGTATGACCCGCTCACCGCCGGATAGACTCCCAATACGTTTATAGATATCATCTCCGGTGATAAAGAACTTTGCAAGAATACGACGGGCTTCATTTTCATGGATTTTTGCGTCCTCCTTAAAGGCATCTAGGATTGTGGCCTTCTCGTTGGGGAAGCTTACCTCCTGTTCGATATAACCTATCTTCGCGCTTTCGGCTACGGTGATGCTGCCTCCTTGTGGAGACAACTGTCCCAACAGTAGCTTTATGATGGTGCTTTTGCCTGTTCCATTTGCACCAAGCAAGCATACACGGTCTTTGAAGATTACATCCATATTGGCTTGGGAAAACAATGGAGCGGTATACCCAAAGTTTAAGTCCTGTATGGTAAGCACCCGCTTACCAGAGCGGCCACCCATTGCAAAATGAATGGGCAGCTTATCCGGGTCTATATCAGGCCGCTCTAGCCGCTCAATGCGGTCCAGCTTCCGCTGCATAACGACTGCTCTTCTGGAGAAACGGTTGGCTTCCTTAATACGGCGGATTTCTGCTTTCATATGCTCGATAAGCCTTTGCTGCTGCTTGAACTTTTCAAAATCCAGCAGCATTAGCCGCTCCTGTTCTTGCAGCGCAAAGGAGTAATTACCGCCGTATATTTCTATTTCCCCTTGGTACAGCAGAATCGTTTTCTTGACGGTTTTGTCCAGGAAATAGCGGTCATGGGATACAAGGATTACCGTGCCCTTGTAATCCCGGATAAAGCCCTCGAGCCATTCCAAGGTCTCTATGTCCAGATGGTTGGTGGGTTCATCCAACAACAGGATATCCGGGGCTTGAAGTAGTACTCGCGCCAGCTTAACAATGGTTTTTTGACCGCCACTAAGCTCAGTACATTTTTTTGCAAGAAAATCAGAATCGAATTTGAAAGCCACGCAAATTCTATTGAAGTCAGCTTCGGCTTCGTAGCCGCCTATTGTTGCGAATTGAGTTTGCAGTTTATCGTATTCGTTAAGAAGTTTATCCAGTTGGTCTGTATCCCCCATACCATTCTCCATCTCTCGCAGCCTGGCTTCCATTGCAAAGACCTCCTGCTGGGCCTGCTTAAGAAATGTTTCAACTGAGACATCATCTTCTATATCCGACTCCTGTTCCAGATAGCCCAAAGTCGCGCCTTTGCGTATGGTATGGCTGCCTTTATCGTAGGTTTGCTTGCCCATTATTATTCGAAATAAGGTGGTCTTGCCAGAGCCATTGCTACCAACCAGGGCAACCTTTTCACCGGTGGTGATGCCGAAGCTTATGTCTTTTAGGACTTCCTTGAATCCGAAGTTAATGCTGATATTACTTAATGTGATTTCTGTCATGATTATTCTCCTAACTAGTAATTTTCTTCTGCGAACGCTTCTACGCAGAAAAAATTTGCGGTTTTTGCCGTAGGCAAAAAAATTTCATTATTTGCAAAAAAATAGCGCCTAAGAGAAATACTCTCCTAGACGCTATGGGAAATTGTGATTATATCATCCGATTTCCATAGGTGGCAGATGTGTATTCGTTCTCGACAACATGCCCAAATGGGCGCACTTATCCCCTTGATGGGCTTCGAGAAACGAAAAACCGCAGATATTCAGCATTTTTATTGCTACCATATCAAACGAATGTGTGTGAACCTGATACATCTTACCACCTCCTTTGGGTATGAATGTTTTCGCACAGATGCGGCTTCGCCGCCCCTGCTCACTCCATCTTATATATTTATATAAACCACAGAGGAGCATATGTCAAGCCTGATGATATATCCGCTGCTTTTTCCTAATAGAAGAACTCCACATAAATACAAAGGCAATAGCCACAAAAAACAATCCAATCCCAATATAGCTCCACATGGGCACCTGTATATTTCCTTCGTATTCAACATCGGATACGACATTGCCTGCCTGTAAATCAAATAAAATATCTCGCTCATCCAAGGTTATGATGCGTAGGGCATAGCTTACGCCCCCTTCACGGATAATATAATATCGGTCTACATCCCAAAATATCTGCTCTTGATTGCCTCTGTAAAACTGATGCACCCGCCCCAGTATTCGCCTGCCGTCAAGTTCCGGTATCTCGTCTACGGCATAATATGGGGGATAGAAAAGCAGGAATGTCATCCTGTCTTCTGAGAAAAATATTCTTGTTTGGTAATCGAAATAGGTATTGATTTCATATACAAGGTCGTCACCGCGATATAACCCCGAAGGTCTTGTGTCAAACTCCGGCCAACTTGGGGTCATGTGGATGGTATACCCATCCCCTAAGTACCGATACCAAGGCTCGTCGGGTTCATCCGGCGGGGTGGCATAGGTTGTTAGAGTCATTCCTAGAATGGCTGATATCAACAAAAATACATACGATATGCGCTTGCTCAAAATAACCTCTCCTAAACCATATTCAATTTATTAATATCCTTCAGCTGCAAGTCACCGCTCTGGCCGCCTACCAGGCCTACCAATAAGTATTCCCCTCGCATCGGGTCATGGGTGATTTCTTTCATTAGCCTAAAGTTTTCTACCTCGCCGGTGCTTTTCACATGAATTCTTGGACCGGCGCATTTTATATTATCTTCTCCGATTTTTATATACTCATCATTGAGATAGCTTACAGGCAGATTCGCGGTTATTATTTCTTTTACCCTGTTTTCCAAGGCTGCAAGCTCTGCGGGGCTTACATTAGGGGGGTTGGGGAAAGCCATTACAAAGCCCTTACGTACATCTGTTGTTTCCCATGTGCGTGGCATTCCATATTCCTTCATAACGACTAACATAGTTATATCCTCGGCGGTATGGGCCATCTTGCGGTACTTTGCCGATGGATAGACAATGTCATAAATATCCTTTGGGGTCGGGCCAAAGACCGTTGGCCGGGCGATTATAATCTCCTCCCCTATTCCCACCAGGATTTCCGCATTCATATCTAAGTAGGGGTAGAGCAAATCAAAATGCTCGATTATAAGACGACGGTGCTTTGCCAAAGCCGTGCGCACAAAGGTGACGATTTCATGCATTTGTGTAAACGCCGTCTGGAAGCGCATGTCCATATGAAATGTAGCGGCATCTCCCATACTGCCAATAGGGTCGCGGATTTGCATAATCTTGCCGGGGCTCATCCCATGGTCATCATTGGAAAGCTCCAGCCCCGGGAACATCCCCTTGATAAGGGAGGACTTGCCGGAACCGGCATCCCCTACGATACCGATAAGCCTGTCGTTGATGGATAAATGCCGGTGTGAAATCTGCTCCCCAAGAATCATCAGGCGGTCATTGCCTCGCGGAGCCAGGTAAACGGAATACAACAGGAATTCCTGCATAAAGAACTTGTTCATATGGATACCTCAAAGGCCATAAGGGGGGCGTGCTGTTGCGCGCCGTATACATCAGTTTCTCTCAAATCGCCGGAGGATACAGGGCGGGCAATGGTCACCTTGATGGCCTTTGCCGGGTCAAAGTGGATGATTTCCATTATGTCCTCTGGTGAAATGCCATAAAGCGCGGCAAAGGATTCTTTATTGATAACCCCTGCCGCCGCCACAGAACGGTAAAATTTTTCGGTTTTAAACATGATATCAAAGGTAAGTTCATATGGCCCGGCGTTTTTGGACCGGATAACATCGGCTAGGTCCCTTAATTTATATGTCATTGTACACCCCCATTGAATATAGACTCTCTCTCGCCTCTAAATCCTCATCATAAACTCTTCCATATATCTTGCCCGGTACCAATTCTCCATAAAAAAACATAAGCAGCTCGGATAAAGTAACCAGCTCAAAGCCTTGGGCAATCAAGCTCGGTATAACAAATTCCATTGCCTGTGCCGTTGTTAAATGGATATCATGGAGTAGGATAACGGAGCCGTCTTCCACCTCGTTCATAATGGCCTCATAGATAATATCAGGATTGCGATTGCGCCAATCCCAGGTATCCAAAGTCCAATTGGTGATTGTATAGCCCATCTGAGCGGATACATAACGCACTGTGTCGTTGGTGCTGCCGAATGGGGGGCGGAAAAAGTGTGGTGATGGGACGCCGGTGATGGATTCTATCAGGGCTGAGGTTGATTCGATTGATTCTCTTATCCTTGCTGCTGACAAATGGGCCATGTTGTCATGGGTCCAAGTATGACTAGCTATTTCGCTGCCAATATTTGCAGCGCGCTCTACTATATTCCTGTGCCGTGCTGAACGGTAACCCAGTACGAAGAATGTAGCACGGGCATCGTATCGCTCCAGTACATCCAGGATACGACTTGTATTGGGCGAAGGGCCGTCGTCAAAGGTAAGGGCCACCATTGGGGGCCTTGGGTTTATTGGAATCGGCCCTTGCCCGTCAAAAATCACAGCCTCATCATCAATGGTCACCCGGATATCACTGGCATAAACAGGGGTTGCAAAGAAAAATAATACCAACAGAAGAAAAACGCCTATTATCAGAAGTTGATAATATTTACGGGAAAATGTGAGCAAGGGTCATCAACCTCCATCACATGATAAATGCAGAATTTGTAAACATCCCCCATTTTTATATCCGATGGAGAGAATGGAAAGGCCAGATTGCCCGCAGTGGAAATACGCCCAGGGTAGCCGTAGTGCAGTAAAGTTGACCGGGCAAAGGAACAGATGGTATTGGCGAGCTCCTGAGTAGGAGCCACGGCGTCGATGATAATAACAAGCTCGCCTCCCCTGTCATCCCGGGCTTGACCCGGGATTCCATTATCATTGCCAGAAAATATACCCATCACACCACTGGCACCGCCGCGCCCATATATCTTAAAATCTAAAGCATATTCATGCATTAGCCCAGAAAAATTATCCGCAACCCGGGCCTTAACCTTGGGAGTAATTTCATCAATTTGAGCAATCATAACAGGGTCGGCTGTAGCGGCAAAAGAAACCGTGCGGCAACCGACTTTTTTTACACCTTCGAGCTTGACGGTATATTTTTCTGATGGAATAAACCGGCTACCAGTCACCCGCACTGCCGATTCGGTTTCTTGGGTAAATACGGTCTGGTGTAAGTCCAAAATCCCCCCAGGGCCGGGGAGTACATATGGGTTGGTTTTTTCGTAGAGGGTGTGGGCGGCAACAGAAAGGGTCGTACACATACGCTCAGAAGACAATGGCTCTACCCGGAAATAATCCTCACCGATATACCCCAACATACAATCACTGCCGCTGCCGGGAGTTGCGGCAATTGCGGCACACTCCAGAATTTTGCCAAGATGTGTGGCAAGGCCGGGGTTATAGCCCCGGTGTATAGCCAATGCCGCAAAAACAACCGGATCGTAGGCCCGTCCGGTAAGAATAACTTGCGCCCCGGCATCCAGTGCTTTGAGGATAGGCTCAACACCCATCTGAGCCACAATATGAGCAGCACTATCAATATCTGATTGGGTCAATTGCGGAGCAGGTTTAAGAGGCGTGACTTCACCGTTTTCTAATGCCTTTGAAATGGCGGTTTTACTGATATCACTGGGGATTACTGCCAGGGAAAATTTCAGTTTCTCCTCGACGGCAATTTCTTCGATTATTTCACGATTCCACTGCAAATGCGGAGCCGCGCCACATCCTCCGGCGGAGCCGATAATCACAGGAATCCCCGCCTCAATCCCTGCAGGTATCATAATGGCCAAATCCCGCTTAACAGCCTCTCGGTCGGTAAAGGAAATCCCCGCACCCAAATAATAAGGGCCGGGGTCTGTGGAGCCCGCATCAACGGCAATTACATCAGGCTTGCGGCGCATCCCCTCCTCCCATGAGGTCATAGGGAAGCCGTAGCCTAGTATTGCTGTTGGGGATAGGATTTTTAACATTACAACACATCCTTTAACGCGAGTATCCGCTGCATTTCATTATAAACAATCATATACCCTTCATCCACGCCCATCCCTGGCTTGGCCAACATTTGGTCTGGCCTCGTTGCCATTGCTATATGGGTACACACTTGCCCCGAGCGGTCAGTCTCATTGCAGGTGCCCCCTAGGTAGGCTCCCATGTTGTTGGCTTTGCAATAGCGTATCGCTTCTATAGTGTTGTTGATTCCCCCCAGGTCAGGGGTTTTGATTTGTGCCATATGACCTGCTTTGTTATCTGTAAAGATTTTTATGTCTTCATAGGTATTACACCATTCGTCGGCTACTATTTCTGTGGCTATCCCTTGGGATTCGACCATTTGCCGCAGGGTGGCCAATGCTTCTACTTGGGGTTCCCGGGCACCCATGTCCACTGGGCCTTCTATTCTTATTGTAAATGGGGCGGCGGCGGCTTCTACCTTGGCTAGGAAGTCTACGATAGCTTCAAAGTTGTGGTCTAGGGCAATTCCCAGCACACCGTATACATCAATATGGAGGATGGGCTGGTACCCTTCCCATGGTGCGATTTTTATACTGCGGTCCCGTAGCCAGCCGGCGTATTCCAGTAACTTTTCACCCTTATGCCCAAGCTTGGTCATATTGTTGACCAGGCCATGAGGCAGCACATCCGAGCCTTTTAATATCATCTTGTCTACATTGGTGTAGCGGTCATCGCCAGATTGGGAGAAGATTGGGATTAGAGTATCAGAGAGGGGCAGACCATATTCCTGAGCTACAATTTGGGCCATTAGTTTTTTATTTTTCTTTGCCACAGCGTCAAGGCAGGACTGGGTTACTCCGTAGCGTATGGCCGTGTGGATGGGCAAGGAGTCCACTGTGTGAGCCATTTCTCGAAAAGTGGTAATTTCTTTTCCGATATAAAGAGGCGCGACATCCTGCTCAATAACCGGGATAAAATCCCTTGCAAGAAATAATGGGTCACGCCCTCCCGTACCGGAATACTGCACAGCGGCACAATCCCCATGGGCGATTTCTCCGTTTTCTAAGATAAACAATACGGAAATAGACTCCCCAGCCTGTCGCACCCTGGTAAACCCCGGTGTGCATGGCTCACCGATATAGGCGTTGCCGTCAGCTTGTGCCGTAGTTTTAATAGCCTTTTGGTCATCGAAGAAAAAGCCGGTACGCCCTGGGGCGCAGATTATGTTTTTGATTATCATTTGTTCACTCCAAAATGAAGAGTATAGTTGAGCATATATCAAAAATGTTGCGTAAACACTTAAAAACATGGTCAAAACGGTTTGGCCAAAACGACAAAACTATTTCGGTCTGCCTACCAGATATCCTTTGCCTATGGCATAGATATCATCCACAACCATTTGGAAGGTCACAGGCCGCTTTTCATAGTTACCTCGCTCCTCCATCCTCTCCCGGTGAAAGTCCTTTACATCATCATCAAAGGGCAGGTTACCACAGTCAAGTAGCCGCACCGCGCCGGTATTATCCCTTGCAGGCAGCAGTTTCCCCAGATTATTGCGGCTTGGAGCGAAAGGAATATCCAGCACCCCAGCCTCAAAGGCCCGGACTGTACCAGCAGCAAAATCTCCGCCTCCAAGTTCATATGTTTTATCCAGCAGACAGCGGGTTTCCCTAAGAATCATATCACTTTCTGTGATTACATGAGGGGCATCCAACATATTTTGATCTTTAAGCATTTGCACTAGCTGCTTAGTGGCTTTAAGGCCCGAGGCATTGGCCTCCTTTGTGGGTATTCCCATGGCCTCATGGGGGGTTTTTACAATTACCTTGGTGGCATTAGAAAGAGCCGCCGCTGCCGCCCCCCAAGAGATTACCCCAAAGGCCCTGGACTCGTCTTGAGGGAATCCACCCATCCATTGATGGAGCACTGTTGTAACCTTTACATTGCTGTATCCGTATCTTTCAAGATACTCCTCTGTGATGGCACGTAGACTTTTGATTGCCGCCACATCCTGCACCAGGTTGCCGCATTGGCCGTAGCCTACCGTTATATCCGTAACTCCTTGCTCCGCCGCAAGTAGGCTTTCTATTACAGCCACAGCATGAGAAATACAAGGAGGAACCAACGTCCCGGTAAGAGGGCCGAAGGGTTCTTTATTAATGATAACCCCTGCCTCGGCATACATACCAAGGAGCCTATCACAGTACTGCCAATCAATTATACTTTTATCCAATGGGTAATTTTTCGAATATGGAATATTGTAAGAAATCCCGCCGCCTTCGTAGGAGGTAAAGCCTCCGGCTACGGAGATTTCTGTTAGCAGCCGCGCGTCCGGGGTTCCGTGACGTACCTGCACCGGGGCGTTGAGAGCGGTGTTTATCTCTCGGCAAATTTCCACACCATAATTAACAACAGGGAAGCCGTTAAGCATAGACCGGTTAAGCCGCTTACTCTCTTCGATGCCGGTGTCCGCCTCTGTATAGCGATTATGACGGGTGTAGCTATCAATTGTTGTGGGAAGCAGGTCCGCCTCCCCTTCACTTTCCAGGTATCCCAGTAGCTCGATTAGCATATCCGGCAGGGCTACCCCAGCCCGAGGCTGGATTAGGGTAGTGCCGTCCCGGTCGGCAGCGGCCAGTTTATTGGCGAAGATTTTTTTCTCCGGGTATGTCTTATGAAACGCCACTGCATCTTCAAAATTTACGGCCTTACCTGTGGGCCATTGGGCCAATATTTCATTTTGGATGCTTGCAAAAGCATCAGCGGACAGCTTTTTATTGTGCAAATCCACGTTAAACCTCCATGCACTCGTTTTCTATTATTCTTAAGGCAAGCTCCCGGTTTATACGAGAGAGTAGCCCCATTGCGCCGAAGATATATTTTTTATCTATTAGAAATTTGGGATTTTTGGGTTTGAGAATTTCCTGACCGTCCCCTATGGCGTTTTCCAATATACCATGAGGGTTTCCGCTATAAACTATCGGGCCGCCTATGCCGATTATATACTTAATAGGGCTCAAATCTTTGCCTAGCTGATAGTAGGTTTCCCCGAAAGGGGTAAAAACTCTTTCTAAATGTCCACTATGGCGTTCTACGGCTATATCCACGGCTATGCCGCAGAGCTTTGCGTCGTATTCACTTTCTAAGCTACCTGGGGCTGGAACAAAGGATGGGTCGGCGATGCAATTTCCTTGGTAGGCCTGTAATTCCGGGGCGACGTCCACCAGTGCGTCCATGCTATACCGCATCCCTAAATCCCCTTCCACTGTACGCTTTGCAAAGGGCTCTGGCAGACCTTTTTGGGTTACATTAGGCAAAGTGGGCATACCAGTACACATGGAATATACATCCGTGGTGGCACCACCTACATCCACAGCAAGGAGCGGCCCTAGGCTTTCTGCCAACAACTGAGCCCCTTCGAATACAGCCAAGGGGGTAGGAATAATGGGAGTGGAAAATATTTTTGCCGCTTCTCCCAAGCCTTTTGCCTCGATTATTTTTTCCATGAAAAGAGCCCGTATCGCGTCCTTTGCGGGCATTATATCAAGGGTATTAAACTCGGGCATTACATTTTTGCATATGACGGCGTTTCCCCCTATTATCTTTGCGGCTTCCGACGCAGCGGATTTATTTCCGGCGATTATTACAAAAAAATCCCGGTCAATGCTCCCAAGCACCCGAGCATTGTGCAAAATCACATCTTTGTTGCCGCCGTCGGTACCTCCGGAGAGCAAAATCAAATCAGGGTTGATATCGTAGATTTCCCCGGCTTCGTCGTCGCTTAACTCATATGAATATGTTTTTACCACCTTGGCACCGGCACTACAGGCCGCCATAGATGCCGCCTTGGCTGTAAGTGCAGGAACCAGTCCGACTGCTACCATTTTCAATCCACCCCCCGCGGAGCTTGCTGCCAAGCGGTGGGTGTAGTCAAGGGCGCCGGTTTGACGGTTAAGCTCCGTTAGGGCTGTGTGAAGGCCTTCCCGGATATCCGTTTCTATTGTGGTAAATGCCTTGGCCGTCCCGATTATCCCTGTATCACTGATGGCCGTTACCTTGGTAAATGTAGAACCGAAATCTACCGCGAGAGTCATACACCTAAATCCTTGCTAATATCCTCGATGCCTTTTTCGGGGGTAGTCCCAGGAGGATAAGCCCGGGTAAAGCCCATCTCAAGGAATGTTTGCTCCACTTCGGCAAAATTGCGCTTACCTACTACCAGGTTGCCCCCAACATACATAGGAATCCCAACAAGGCCAGCTTCATCACATTTTTCCCGCAGGCCTCGGCAGTCCATTTCCCCGTGGCCATACAGGGAGGACACCACTATTGCATCCGCAGCAGTTTCGATTGCCGCCTCGATAAATTCCTCCTGGGATACCATAACGCCTAAATTGACTACGTTAAACCCAGCCTCTTCAAAGGCATGTGAAAGGATTTTGATGCCCACCGCATGTACATCCGCACCGATTACACCCATTACCAATGTTTTTCCGTTCATGTATTCACCTTTGCTTTATAAAGTATTAGCACTATAATTGTCATAATCTTTTATAATGTCAATAAAAAACACGAGGTGCCCCGTGAAAAATAATCATAAATTCTTTTCGAATAAAACATGTATGTTCTTCCCCTGTCATGCCAAACCTGAGGGGGAATTTAATTGTCTGTTTTGCTATTGCCCCCTTTATTTTCTGGGAGAAGAATGCGGCGGGGTCTTCCGCTGGGCTATCCACAAGGATATAAAGATAAAAATCTGCTCGGATTGCCCCGTCCCTCATATGCCGGAGAATTATGAGTTAATTACCGGCAAGCTAACAGAAGAATCTATTTCAAAAGTTTTTAACAAGTAACCGAACAAAAAAGACTGTAAAGCCCCCTTCTTCAGAAGGGGGTGGCCCGAAGGGCCGGGGGTTGCCAACTTGCGTAGCGCAATCACTGAGAACCAAAACTTGCGGCCTGGGAACACAACCCCCTCGCCGCCTTCGGCGTCTTTCCCCCTTCATTCTGAAGGGGGCTTTATCCACCCATAACGGCTTCTATATCTTCGATACTGCTGGGGATATCCTTAGAAAGGTTTTCGCATCCGGTTTCTGTTACCAGACAGTTATCTTCCAGCCTAAACCCTATCCCCCAGTCCTCGACGTAAATCCCAATATCCACACAAAAGACCATCCCCGCAGCCAGAGGTGTATCCGGCGTTATCGCCACCATATCATGTACATCAAAACCCACATGATGGGCCCCTCCGTGCCACATATATGTTCCGATATCATCCCAGGACTTACAAAGACCTATCTCCATAAGATGCTCGTAGTTGACCTTTCTGATTATGCCGTCAACGTCTTTCATAGGCATACCGGGCTTGATAATGGAGAACATATGTCTGGAGGTTTCATACGCGCATTCGTATAACAGACGCTGCTTATCACTAAATTTTCCGTTTACCGGCCAGCCCCGGGATACATCCGTTACCACGTTTTTATATGGCACACCCACATCATTGAGAATAAAATCTCCGTCATGGGCAATACCCTTGCAGTCATGATAGTGTATGCAGAAATTATTGATACCGGCGGAGATTATCGGCGGAGCCGCATAGGTCGGAGCACCGGCCTTCATAATGGCATATAAGAATTCCGCTCTTAGCTCCAATTCGGATATACCGGGCTTTGCTCCTTGCATCATCGCGACTATGCCCTTACCCGTAATTTCCTCTGCCTTGCGCATTGATTCAATTTCGCAGGGCTTTTTTATTAGGCGCAGAGCTTTAAGGTGAGGCATTAGGTCCTTGATGATGATATGGGGATAGCGGTCATGGATATATTTTGCCAAGGTATGTTCCGGGCCGTCAGGCTGATTTCTTGTGTATTTGTATAGGGGGAGATATACACAGGAGTATCCTCCCGAGCCAAGGGCAAAATCCAGCTTTTTGTCAAAGTCCTGAGAGTAGTTTATGGATTTTATCCCGGATATATCCGTGGCGTCGTTAGCTTTGATTCGTTCGCCGTTCCAGCGTTCCCACTGCTTGTCGGGAGGCGGGATAAATAGTGTTTCCTCCCCGCCAAGGCTAAACAATATTGCGTCGCGTTGGTCAACTCCTGTGAGGTACAAGAAATTTCTATCGGCGAAATAGTGATAGTACTCATCGGCGGTTTTCCATGGGGCCGAACCGCTGCATACTATAGCTATTGCATCCCTTTCTAAGCGGGAGTATAGGGATTGTCGGTTTTGGGTGTGGAATGTACTGTTCATGATGGCCTCCTAAAATGAATCTTTTTTGTCTGCGGCAAAAACCGTAAATTTTTTCTGCGTAGAAACATCGCAGAAGAAAATTTACTTGGATGAATCTTTTTTGCCTTCGGCAAAAACCGTAAATTTTTTCTGCGTAGAAGCATCGCAGAAGAAAATTTACTAGGATGAATCTTTTTTGCCTTCGGCAAAAACCGTAAATTTTTTCTGCGTAGAAGCATCGCAGAAGAAAATTTACTAGATTGCCTGCTCAGTTCTTTCAATTATTTCATCCTGCAATTCCTTACTTAAATTCCTAAAATGGTCCGAATACCCTGCCACCCGTACAATTAAATCCTTATAATCCTCGGGATTTTCTTGGGCGGCAATCAAGGTCTCACGGTCAACCACGTTAAACTGCACATGATGCCCATCCATTGCAAAATAGGCCCGTACCAAGCCTGCCATTGCTTCAAGGCCCTTTTCACCTTCCACTGCCGATGGGGTAAATTTCTGGTTAAGCAAAGTGCCTCCGGTACGCAAATGGTCCATTTTGGCGGCGGATAGCATTGCCGCCGTCGGGCCGTTTACATCCGCACCTTGGGTAGGAGAAATACCCTCGGACAACGGTTTGCCAGCCCTGCGTCCGTTTGCACTGGCTCCGCACACTTCGCCAAAGTACACATGACAGGTAGTGGGAAGCATATTTATGCGGTAGGTACCCCCTCGAGTGTTGGGGCGGTCTGTTACGCTATTATGGTATGCCAGGAACACCTCGTACATAATGTTATCAGCATAATCATCATCGTTGCCATACTTAGGAGCCTCGTCTGCCAATTTTATACGCATATCATCACAGCCTGCGAAATCCACTTCCAGTGCGGCAGCTAGTTCTTCCATTGATATATTTTTCCCATCGAAAACATGATGCTTTATTGCAGCAAGTGAGTCCGCCACGGTTCCGATTCCAACACCCTGTATATAACTTGTGTTATATCTTGCCCCACCAGCATTATAATCCTTACCTGAGGCAATGCAATCCTTAGTAATAACAGATAAAAACGGTACCGGCATATACCTGGCATATAATGATTCGATAATATTGGAACCACAGATTTTGATATTTACAAAATGACGGACTTGCCGTTTATAAGCATCCATTAACTGAGTCCAGTCGGTAAAATCCCTTGCATAACCTAGTTTAAGACCCAACTGCTTGCCTGAGACCTTGTCGTAGCCGTTATTCAGGGTCAACTCCAGGATTTTTGGCAGATTAAAATACCCGGTGAGAATATATGCCTCTAAGCCAAAAGCCCCCGTTTCTACGCAGCCACTGGCTCCCCCTCGGCGAGCGTCATCTATATTTTTACCTGCGTTTAGTAGCTCCTGGACAATCGCGTCTGTATTGTAAAACGCCGGCTGGCCCCAGCCCTTACGTGAAATCTCTAATGCCCGTTTGAGAAAATACGAGGGAGTCTTTTTGGAAATCTGTACATTGGAACTGGGCTGCAAAAGCCTCATACTGTCCATGCAATCTAAAATCAACATACTTACCGGGTTGACCCCATCGGAACCATCGGGCTTTATACCGCCGGTATTAATATTGGCGAAGTCTGTGTAGGTGCTGCTTTCCTTTAGGGTAATGCCTACCTTTGGCGGTGCGGGTTGATTATTAAATTTAATCCATAGGCATTGCAATAGCTCCAACGCAAAACCGTCATCAATGCCTTTCTCATAAAAGGGCATCAAATGCTGATCCAACCTTCCCGGGCTATACGCATCCCATGGATTAAGCTCAGATGTGACACAGAGATGGACAAACCAGTACATTTGGATGGCCTGCCAGTAAGTTTGAGGCTTGTGCGCCGGGACTATTGAGCAGTTATGGGCGATTTGGCGCAGCTCCTCGCCGCGGACGGCGTCGGGTTCTAATTCGGCCATGGATAGGGCTAGGGCGGCATATCGCTCTCCTAGGATGATAATTGCGTCACAGGCAATATCCATTGCCCGCAGCTGCTCGGCTTTAGCGGTTGCATCTGGGTCATTTGCATAATTGAGGGCGGAAAGGCAATCGGCTATTTTTTCTTTAAAGTCCAGAAATCCATTTTGATAGATTATTTCTGAGCCAACGGTATGCCCCGGGCCCCGCTGCTCCATAAACTCCGTAAATATACCGGCGGCGTAGCAATCCTTCCATTCAGGGGACACGGATTCCATGATTTTTTTACGCATACAGCGTTTTTCCCAATAGGGGCGAATTTCTTTCTCTTGCATTTCAAAGTCTTCAGCTATTACCCCAAAGGAAATTAGCTCCCTAGCATCCATTATTTGCATATCCTCGACGCTGTGGCAGATTAGCTCCGGGAAAGTTGGGGCGATTTGCGGAGCATGGCCCTTTTCTCCGACAATGAGCTCTCCCGGATTTATGCACAATTCCTTATGCTTCATCATGTGGAAAAGTGTGCGAGCGCGAAGCTCAGGAGTGGAAACCTGGCCTTCGTATTCTTTGTAAGCATCAGTTACCAATAGGGCCCGCTCCAGGCTTAGCCAAGGTTTTGTGCTCTCACTTTGGGCACGTAAAGCGGCCACTCTGGGGGATACGTATATTTGCTTCATATTTTCAACCTCCGATTTGAGTGTCGAATCCAGCTTTTTGCCAGTCGGCTAATATTTGAGTCATTTTTTCTTTAGATGGGGTACAAAATTGGGTTGGCATTTTATTTAGTTTTTCCCATTTACCGGTAGCCATGCTATGGTATGGGAGAAGGCAAACTTTGCATTTTGGTGCGATAGCCATGATTTTCGCCATTTCATCACCGTCATTCACTCCACCGATAACTGGAATCCTCAGCCATACTTCTGCCAGGCGAACACAGTTCGCCCCTATGAGTTGGTTTAGGTTTGTTATTATCCGCTGATTATCTCGGCCGGTGTATTGCTTATGCAATTCCGGTGTGGCTAGTTTTATGTCATATAAAAATAAATCTACATATGGCAGTACCACTTCGAAGTTTTCCCATGGCACATCGCCGCAGGTGTCGCAAGTTATATGAATGCCTTTGCTTTTGATAAAGGACAAAAATTCCACCATATATTCCATATCCTGAGCAAGTGGTTCCCCTCCGGATATGGTAATACCGCCAGTTTCACCAAAAAACATCTGGTCTCGCAGCACAATCCGGGCCAGTTCCTGGGGTGTATAGCTCTGGCCGCCCTCATAGCTCTGAGTTTCAGGATTATGGCACCACTCGCAACTCAGCGGGCAACCCTTAAAAAACACCGTAGTCCGTATCCCTGGGCCATCGTAGATTGAGTAACGCTGAATATTTGTTATCATCTGAACTGGATTCCTTGGGCAAACGCTGCAATTTCCTTGTCCATAGTCTGGTATTGCCAGATATCTTTCAGGTTTTGCATAAAATCGCCTCCATGGGAAATATATGTACAATTTACACAAGTATATTTATACCGCACAATTGCATCAACTGTTTATGGCATATAAAAGGTGGAATATTTACAGGTGCATCCCTTACATATCATTCAAATGCTTCCGGTAAAACGCATTGCGGTATTGGCTGGGGGTTACCCCTTCCAGCTTTTTGAACACTTTCATAAAGTATTTTTCATCATCAAAGCCCACATAGTTGGCAATATCTTTTACACTATCTCTAGAGGAAAGAAGCAGGCTTTTGGCAAAATCAATCTTTGTGCGGGTTATATAATCCAAAAGTGAGACCCCAGTGTGCTTCTTAAACGCTCCTGAGAGATAATTGGGATTGTAATTAAATACCTCGGCAACTCTGGTTACACTCAGGTTTTCTATACGGTTGACCCGTATCCACTCCATAATCTCGGTTATGTGTTTGTATGTGGAGGATTCCAGGCCCAGGGCATACCCGCTTACAAAGTCCGCGGTAATCTCCATTGCCAGTAGGCTCAGAGCATAGTGTGCAAGATACTCGGAATACGAGCTGCGTTTATATGCATCCAGCAATTGTCTGTATAGCAACACTTCACGTTTATTATGATGCAAATCCCCGGTCTCGGGGATGATGTAATGGTCGTTGGCGATTCCCGCCTTGGTAAAGACGAGCTGCTGGTTTATTTCATCATGCCCTACCACTATGTACTTATCCTCAGATATCGTGAAATGACACCAATAGTAAGAAAGATGCCCTTGAGAGGCTTTATATCCCATGTGCTGTATACCGGGGAATAGCAACACATATTGATTTGTGCTTATCTCATATTCTTTGTCGCTCTGAGTTATGTACAAGGTACCTAAATCCCCCAAAATTAAGACAAAGGAATCCAGTATTCGTTTTTCGTGTATAAATCCACGATTGTTGATTAGGTTGCCTGCGCTTATCAGGCGCAGGGGCAAAGTGCATGGTGAAACCATGTGCAACATCTGCGATTTTTCCACCTTTCCTGTGATATTGCCGATTACTAAAAAATAGGGCCCCTTGTATACTTGTGGAAATTGCACGTAAGAATGGCAACGCACAATCTTCACGTGTAGCATTATACTATAGATTTATTCTAAGGAGGGTATATGGGACAAAAATCTGCAAAAATTAGTGGTGTAAAAATCAGAGATGAGTTTTGGTCACCTATTCAAGATTTGGTAATGGAAGAAATGCTGCCGTATCAAGCAGATGTTTTGGAAGACAAAGCAGATGTCACCGAAAAAAGTCACGCGGTACAAAATTTACGTATTGCCGCCGGTGAGACTAAGGGCGAGTACCACGGCTTGGTATTCCAAGATAGTGACCTTGCAAAATGGCTTGAGGCGGTAGCTTATGCCTTAAACGTCAAGCCAATCCCCAATCTTGAGAAAAAAGTCGATGAAATCATCGACCTAATAGGTCGTGCCCAACAAGCCGATGGCTATCTCAACACATATTTCACAGTAAAAGAGCCTGAACGCAAATGGCAAAACCTACAGGAATGCCATGAATTATACTGCTCAGGCCATATGATAGAAGCGGCTATTGCCTACTATGAGGCAACAGGAAAGGACAAGTTCCTTAATATAATGCGCCGCAACGCAGACCTAATTTGCTCAAAGTTTGGCCCTCCGGAATCCGGGAAGGAACGAGGTATACCCGGCCATCAAGAAATCGAGCTGGCTCTTTTACGATTGCATGAAATAACAGGAGAAAAGTCCTATCTGGAAACAGCTCAATATTTCCTAGATGAAAGAGGCCGGGAGCCGGACTTTTTCATGGAAGAGACCGAAAAAAGAGACTGGAAGCATTTCGGGATGGACCCGGCAAATCGTGAATACGCCCAAAATCATCTCCCCGCAAAGGAGCAAGCTCATGCAGTAGGCCATAGCGTGAGAGGGATATATATGTACTCTGCAATGGCAAAGCTCGCGGCAGAAACAGGAGATGAAGAGTGGCTTAATGCCTGCCGTGCCCTCTGGGAAAATATCACCGGGAAGCGCATGTATATCACCGGCGGTTTGGGTTCAACTGTAGCAGGAGAGGCATTTACCATAGACTATGACCTGCCCAATGATACGATTTACGCCGAGACTTGCGCCTCAATTGCCATGGTGTTTTTCGCAAGATACATGCTTGAGATTGAGCCTAAAGGCAAATATGGGGATATCATGGAGCTCCAGCTATATAACGGAGCCCTAAGCGGAATGCAATTGGACGGAAAAAGGTTTTTCTATGTAAATCCCTTGGAGGTTGTCCCAGGAGTATCTGGGGTACTTCATGGTTTTAAGCATGTAAAACCTCAGCGGCCAGAATGGTATGCCTGTGCCTGCTGCCCTCCCAATCTGGCAAGACTGATTACCTCCTTGGGGCAATACGCCTGGGGGGAAAATAAAGACACGGTTTTCAACCATTTATACCTTGGGGGAAGAGCTGATTTAGAGCTTGCCCAAATAGGATGTGAAACAAATTATCCCTGGGATGGCAGCATTAAATATACGGTAACCCCTAAACAGGGACGCAATTTTAAGCTGGCAATAAGAATCCCCGGCTGGTGTAACCAATACAAGATTAAAATCAAAGATAAGGAATATGAATCTGAAGAAATCGGTGGCTACATGTATATCCAGCGAGAATGGAGCCCGGATGATATTGTAGAGGTTAAGCTGCATATGGAGCCCAAGCGCATCTACGCCAACTCCATGGTAAGAGCAGCAGCAGGCTGCGTAGCATTACAAAGAGGGCCTATAGTGTACTGCCTAGAAGAAGTCGACAACCACCCCAACCTAGCCGCTCTGCGCCTGCCTCGCACGTCAAAGTTAAAAGCCATACAGCACAATGGCATCACAGTACTGGAAGCCGATGGCCTACGCTTAGAAGCCGAGGCCGCCCTATATAGCGATGTCCCACCCAAGACTCAACCTGTAACCTTACGTGCCGTCCCCTATTATTACTGGGGCAACCGCAAGCCCGGTGGTATGCGGGTGTGGATACAGGAGGGCTAAAAAACCTTTGGCAAAAATGACAAAACCCCGTCATTGCGAGCGTAGCGAAGCAATCCAGAATGCCAGAGTCCACATATTTACTGGATTGCTTCGTCGCTACGCTCCTCGCAATGGCGGGTTGAAATTAAGAGGTGATTGCATGACAAACATTGATTCGATTCGCAAGGATTTGGATGATATATATTTAGGGAACTTGTTTACTATAGAGGCCGATTTAGTCCTACCGGACCAAGGGAAGAACGGGTCAGTCTTTACGTGGAAATCCAGTTTCCCTTGGATAATCAACGATGAGGGCAAGGTAACCCGTCCTCGTACCGGTTCCGGCAACCGCACTGTTGTATTAACAGTAGCAGGGGCAAGAGATGGGGAGAGCCTAAGCCGTGACTTTGAGGCAACGGTACTTGAGCGACCCAGCCGTCTGGTGATTACCGGGGTCAATCCTGTTTTGACAGAAATAGCAAAAGGCAATGAATATCATCTTCCAGGCATAGTTATCGTGGCTAAAGAAGCCAAAGTCTTTGGAACTTTGCCAGTGATATGGAAAGATGTCCCGGATTTTTCAAAACTTGATGTAGGGATTTATACCATTTTTGGTAAGCCATTGGCGCAGGCACCTGAGTTTATTCCCACGGCCACAATTATAGTTTCAGCCAATGGGCCTCAATTTCCAAAAGCCCATTACCCTCAGCAGGTGCAGCCCTTTAGCCTGGAAGAAGTAAAGCTGCTTCCTGGGCATTTTGACGATAATCGGAAGCGATTCGAGGTTTTTTTACTTGGGGTTTGCGATGACCAGATGCTTTACAATTTCCGGGTTGCATGCGGCCTGCCTACCAAAGACGCACAACCAATGACAGGCTGGGACTCCCCCGAGGGGCTGCTTCGCGGACACACTACCGGGCATTATCTGTCCGGGATTGCTCTGGCTTGCAGTGGTTCCGTGGAAAATTCCAAAAAATTCAAGGCGAAAGTCGACTATATGATTGCGTCCCTTGCCGAATGCCAGGAGGCCTTTGAGTCCAGCGGGAACTATGCCCCAGGCTTCTTGAGTGCTTATTCAGAGGAGCAGTTTGATAAGCTTGAGGAATATGTCGTATATCCAAAGATATGGGCACCTTATTACACCTTGCATAAGATTTTCGCAGGGCTCCTAGACTGCTATGAATTCGGCAAAAACAATAAGGCATTACACATAGCAGAACGTCTGGGTATGTGGGTATACAACCGGCTATGCATATTGCCCCAAGAGCAGTTAAACAAGATGTGGGCAATGTATATCGCCGGGGAATACGGCGGCATGAACGAAGCAATGGCACGGCTTTATAAGTTTAGCCCTAATTCAAATTTCCTTGCTGCTGCAAAGCTATTTGATAATGAAAAATTATTCCTGCCTTTATCCCAAAACATAAACGCACTATGTGATATGCACGGCAACCAGCATGTACCCCAAATAATCGGTGCTTTGGAAATCTTCCGCCAAACAGGAGAATGGGAAAGCTACGAAATCGCCCAAAATTTCTGGCAATTTGCAACTCAGTCCCATATCTACAACTTAGGTGGCATTGGCGAAGGGGAAATGTTTAAAGAGCCGAATCATGTAGCCTCGTATCTTACAGATAAAACCGCGGAGAGCTGTGTAAGCTACAATATGCTTAAACTCAGCAAGATGCTGTTTGAATACGCGCCGAAATCCGAGTATATGGATTATTATGAGCGAACGCTGCTTAATCATATAGCAGGCAACGGAGACGCTTCCGGCCCGACGGGAGGCTCAACGTATTTTATGCCCCTGCATCCCGGCGCAGTCAAAGGCTTTGATACCAACGGCAATTCCTGCTGCCATGGCACGGGGCTTGAGAGCCATGTTAAATATCAGGAGAGCATTTATTTCAAGAGCGACAACACCCTGTATGTGAACCTATATATGGCATCCCAGCTGGATTGGAAGGAAAAAAGCATCATACTACGGCAGACCGGGGATTTCTTGAAAGACCAAGGCACCGCCATTGAGATAACAGGCGATGCAGCTATAGAAATCCGTCTGCGTATTCCATTCTGGTTGAAAACGGACGCCACTATCACTCATAACGGAAAAACCGTTGATTTTTCAACGGAAGATGGTTATGCAGTAGTTCCCGGCCCTTTCAACTGTGGCGATAAACTAGAAATTGCACTGCCATTCAGTCTCCGATTGGAGCGCACCAAAGACGACCCGAAAGTGGCATGTTTATATTATGGGCCGCTGGTGCTGGTAATCGACAGCCCTGGACAGGACTTTATTGAGCTTGGCCTTGATGAAGATGTGACCGGGCTTGAGAAGATTGGGGATTTGGAGTTTGAACTTGAGGAGCATCTGTTTATCCCCCTGTTTTTGGCTAATGATGGGCCTTATCATGCGTATTTCAAGGTCAATCACTAATCTGCTACAATAAAGGGGCTGTCCTGCTAAGCAGAAACCATGAATATTTATGTATGTGCCCGTCATTGCGAGCGAAGCGAAGCAATCCAAGAATGCCGAAATGCGCAAACTTACTGGATTGCTTCGTCGCTTCGCTCCTCAACGTTTTTATGTTGACGAGACAAGTGCATGATTATTCATAAAAATGCTTAACGAGGCAACCCCATTTTACTTTCAAAGGATGTGAAGTCTTTGAGAAGAAATACACGAAGTAACTACTCGGTGCGGTTGGTAAATCTGACAGCGGATTGCATCGAGTTTAACTGGTTCTAGCATGTCAGTAGGCCGCACCGATTTTCAGAAAAAAATTTGAGAAGAGGTATGGTTATGAAAACAAAATTATCTGAGTATATGAACATCAAGCGCATTGAGTTTATTGTTACATGGCAATGCGGCGGTAAGTGCAAGCATTGCCAAATTGGTGATGGCATTAATCAGCGCAGCTCCCATCGTCATGTACTTGGGGAGTATGCAGCTGATGCGGTCAAGAAAATTGCGTCGGCATACGATGTAACCTCCGTTATGACCTTTGGCGGCGAGCCCCTTTACTACCCTGATGTAACAGCGGAAATCCATAAGGCAACGACTGAGTGCGGTATCAAGACCCGGCAGATTATTACCAATGGTTATTTTACTAACAACGGGGAAAAAAGCAGTGCTGTCGCAAAGTCCTTAGCTGATGCCGGAGTTAATAATTTATTACTTTCTGCTGACGGCTTCCATCAAGAGTATATCCCCATAGAACCGGTGTACAGATTTGCTCAAGATGTGCTGAATGCAAAAATCCCCGGTTTTCGTTTGCATCCTGCTTGGCTTGTTGATGAAGAATATGAAAATATGTACAATTCCGAGACAAGGAAAATACTGCAAAAATTCTCCGAGCTACCTATCCCTGTCAGCAGAGGAAACAATATTTTTTTGGGAGGTCATGCAGCGAAATACTTGCGGGAGCATTATGAGAAGGTCGAGCTGGATTTATCAGCAAAATGCGGCACCACTCCCCATACCGAGCCACTGACTGAGGTATCATCTATATCCATCGTTCCAAACGGCGATGTAATGATTTGTGGCTTTGTAATTGGCAATATCTATGATGAAGATGTTCTGGATGTGATTGCTCGTTATGACCCGTATAAAGATGAAGCCATGCGCCCCCTGATTGAGGGCGGCGTATCCGGGTTACTGGCCTATGCCAGTGCCCATGGTGTTCAGGTTGATACCACCAAATATTGTGATGCTTGCGACATATGCCACGCTGTTGTGGAGCAGTTGAAGATTTAGAATTTTCGCACCAAAAATACACCCTCAATGATAGAGATTGTATAGTCGTTGAGGGTGTTATCTTTGGAAGAAGTCTATTGTTGTATCCGTACTCGCCCTCTGCCACCACAGTTTGGACAATCCTGTTCCAGTAAGCGGGCCAGTGACTCCCTAGCTCGGCGGCGAGTCAGCTGCACCAGACCCAAATCAGTTATTCCTACTATTTCTGTTTTAATCCGGTCATTTTTTAATTCTCGTGCCAAAGCGTCCAATAGGACGTTTTTATCTTCATCATGCTTCATATCCATGAAATCTATGATAATTATCCCGGAAAGATTACGTAGTACCAATTGCCAGGCTATGCTGGTTGCTGCCTCTAGGTTGGTTGTCAGGGCGGTGGTTCGGAAGTCTTTTTTGCCGGTGTATCGGCCTGTGTTTACGTCTATTACTACACAGGCTTCGGTTTGTTCAATGGTGATAAAGCCACCGCAAGGTAGCTGGACGGTTTTTTTTAGGGCTGCTGAGATTTGGGGGGGTATGTTGTGAAATTCAAATAAATTTGCGGTTTCGAGGCTTTCATATAGAAAGATACGGTTTGCCAAAGTCGGCATTATTCCTGTGACGGCTTTTTTTATAGCATCGAAATCCAGGCCACTTACCCAGATTTCGTCCAAATCTTCCGATATCATGTCGGGCAGCACGGACGGGACAGCGTCATCCTCTGGGTATATTAACGCCGGGAAGTCTGCGTGCTCTGCCTGGGTTTTTATTTTTTTGTGCAAGGTTAGCAACTCATCTATGTCGGCAATGATTTTTTCAGGTTCTACCCCTTGGGCATTGGTACGAATAATTATGCCAAATCCTTTGGGTATGGCTTGCTGGGCAGTTTCTCGCAGGCGGCCTCGTTCTTTGCTATCAGTGATTTTTTGGGATATACCTATGTCCCGGCGCGGACTTTCGAAAAGAATTACATGGCGGCCTTTGTGTTTAAGCTCCATGCCAACATATGCACCTTTTGTGCCTGTGGGGTCTTTGTAGACTTGTACCAATACAGGCTGATTTTTCTGGAGCTTGACTTCCTTGCTTATGTTCATAAGGGCCTTTTTGCCTATTCCTAGGTCAACAAAGGCCATCTGCCCTGGCAATACTACCTCCAAGCGGCCTAGGATAATCTGGCCTACCATGGAGGTGTTTTCCGGGGAGTCGATGTAGATTTCCCGGAGTTTGCCGTCTATTGTGAGGGCGGTATAAACTCCGTCAGCTCGGTTCTCAAAAAACAGGCGTTTCATTGAGGGAAATCAATCCTTTGTTTTCGTCCTGGGTGTATAGGTCATGGCGGATTATGGATGCTGGGCTTATTTCATTGCCGGTTATTAGTTTCGCCACTATGAGGGGGTTAAGAAACCGACCACTACCTGCGGCTAGGCGCATGATGGTATTGCCATTGGTTAAAGAAATATCAAATATATCCGGCCGGACATCTGTGTCTTTTATACCGCTTTTGGTTTTCTTGGGGATAACAATACTGCCTTGGCCCAATATGGCATTGATGCTTTTTTCGTCGGAATAATTAAATATATAATCTGCCGCTGTCGCCAATGCCGCGGCTCCAGGGCCTGTAAATTCCCAGGCTCGACAAAGAATCAAGCCTTCGGGAGCATGTGCGTTAAGCAAGGAGACTATTTCATCACCTGGCATTTCCTGCTCAAGAGTTATGTCGGCATAATCAAAGAAGCTGGTCATGCCTAAGGGGAGAGGCAGCGCAAAAGAAAGCTGCATATGGGGGTTGAAGCCCTGTGAATAGACTGCGGGCAGCCCCGCCCGGCGGATGGTCTTTTGAAAGACTTTGAGAAAATCCAGATGGCCGATATAGCGCAATGGCCCAGATTTGGAAAAGCATAGACGTATTTTTATCAATGGGAGACCTCCGGAATTCTTGTCGGTATACGTTCATTAGCCAATTTAACCAATTGCTCACAGACAGCAAGCACCTCTTCAACGGCGGATTTATTAGATAGTGCAGTTCTGCTATATCGGATAGTCGTAGCCCAACCCCCTTCAGCCCGCTGCAATAATGTTATCTTGCTTTTTGGCATATAAACACAGTCCTTCCTTTGCTATATTGTACTCAACTGTTCCAAATTCCTTTGCCTCTGCCTCGAAGTCGTCCTGGGAAGAAACCAGGATATCAAAGGGTCTGCCATTGCCCCGTAGCCGGTCATAAATTTCTTTGTACACCACATCTGGGTCATGCTCCGAAATTACATATAAGTCTATGTCACTGTCGATTCCACAGGATAAATCCAAGCTGCCTCCAAACAGAATTATATAATCAATGTAATCGGAAAAGGGTTCACTTAAGAAATGTGACAGGGCCCTTACTTGTACTGGGTGCACAAATTGCAAGGGTTTATCCATGCTTGGATTAAATTCATATCGCTGCATCACATCACCTTCTCGAAAACAAAATGATTTAAGAACGCAATCCGCCGAAACTCATCAACATCCCCTACCATACTCTCCAAGGCCAGCATATGCTCATACCAATTGGGGTCAAATTTGATTTCGTTGTTTTGGCCCAGGGCATACATGGCTCTTATTCCATAATGGGCTTTTGCTAACAAAAAGTGTTTATCTGCCCATGATAACAACTCATGATTTTCGTATAATAATCTTTCTCCAAATGTCCTACTTTGGTCGGTGTTGATATCGTTGAATAAATTCATTGCCTTCTTTGGGTCTTCGTCAAAAACCGCTGCAGCAATTACTCTGCCGTAGATATTATGCTTTATTATGGACAATTGCCCACCTGGTTTGGCTGCTGCGGTCAAGGCCGCGATAATTTCTTCCTTTTCCCGGATATATTCCAACACATTATGGCAGATTACCAGGTCAAATTCATTTTTATAGCGGCATAACTCATCTATACCACCGTGGATTTGCTCATATTTATTATCAGTAAAACTACAGGCAATCATATCGGCACTTGGCTCAATTGCCGTTACATCATGCCACTTGGCATAGTGGTTTGCGCATAAGCCAACCCCGCTGCCAAAGTCCAGAATCCGTAGCCGTGGGGTGTTTGGGATGTTCAATTGCATGTATGCCAAATCGTAAAACATCTGGCCCCAGGGTTTATGGACTTGTTCGAGGTAGGTCATATCATTCATCCTCATCACCATCCATACGTAATAGCTTTTCGAGCGGTGGCGACTGCGCCGCACCACCACACTCCTTCTGTATTGTCCCAAGCACCGTATCCAAGTTAACCCGATGCAAACTAGTAAAAATACTCATCTCCACATCCTTATTATCCCGCCTAAGCTGCTTAAGCAGGGCCTTTACTTCCTGCCGTCTGGACCCTCCCCCACTTACGTCAAAAATATTACACGCTTCCGACAGCGGGCAGGCACAACGGATAAACTGCAAATCATTATACCGCGCCCAAGCAATTATTGCCTCCTCGTGGACACAGTACATGGGGCGGATTAGTTCCATTTCGGGGAAGTTTTTGCTTGTAAGCTTAGGCATCATGGTGCCAATCTCCGAATTGTAAAATATATTCATGAGTGTGGTTTCGATTACGTCGGAAAAGTGATGGCCTAGAGCTATTTTGTTACAGCCTAATTCCTGCGCTCGGGCATAAAGAAAACCCCGACGCATTCTGGCACAGAGGTAGCAAGGGGAACGGTCTGTTTTCTGTACTGTTTCGAAGATATTTGATTGGAAAATTTCTACGGGAATTTCTAAAGTCGCTGCATTGGCGATTGTTTTTTGTCGATTGATTTCGTTGTAGCCAGGGTCCATTACAAGAAACTTAAGATCAAATGGGAAGTCGGAAAAGCGGCGTAGAGCCTGCATTAGCTTGGCTAACAGCATGGAGTCTTTGCCGCCAGAGATGCAGACGGCTATTCTATCGCCTTTACTTATCAAATCGTATCGTTTTATGCCCTCGATAAAAGGCCGCCATATCGTAGGGCGGAATTTTTTTGAGATGCTTCGTTCAATTTGCTCAATCTTAGTTAGTGATTTCATATACGTTCCTTATGGTCAAAATCGGAAGAAAAAATCCTTTACCAAAAACGACAAATCGGGAAATGCCTATAAAATGGGATTTATTTTGGGAAATAAGCCTTTATCCAAAACGACAATACCGGAAGAAAGAATCCTTTATCCAAAACGACAAAAGTGGTATGACCTTGCCTCTACCAGTCAGTGGCATGTAGCACCGAGGCGGTCCCGGCTCGGCGCACACTATCCAATCAAGCCGCTATGATTCCCTTAAAAGCCGATAAAAACCCATCCAGCTCCAGAGTTTCCGTCAAATGACTCAGGCTCACCCTCCAGGACGAAAGCGCATTCTGCTTATCCCCACTAACCGCCATCACCGGGCGAGATGGGGAGTTGTCCGTAGAGCAGGCGGATTTTACCGAAACGTAGATGCCGCGATTACTAAGCTCCGCCACACATTGGGTAGCCTTTATGCCTCTTACACTCAAGTTCAATATATATGGGCTGCCTGCTGCCGGGCTGTTGATACGTACATTTGTCAGGCGTTCTAAAAGATATTCCCGCAAGCGGGTTACCTTTGCCAACCAATCGCCTTGATTAGCCAACGCCAACTCCAAAGCCTTTTCACAAGCAACCGCAAGTCCAAGAGCCGGCGTCCCGCTACGGTACAAATTCGTACTCGTCCCACCGTTAATCAGCGGTTCAAGCACAACACCTTCTCGTTTCACCAGCACCCCGCTTCCGCAAATCCCATAAAACTTATGAGGTGAAAAGCTCATTGTCGCCACCCTAGCCATATGGATAGGAATCTTACCCATGGCTTGGGCGGCATCTATATGCAAATGTACATTGGGGTGTTTCGCTACTATCTTGGATATCTCGAGGATGGGCTGAATCGCCCCAAGCTCGCTGTCTACTGTGCTTACACATACCAAAATCGTATCTGGGCGTATAGTGGATTCCAAATAAGCCAAGTCTATTGTGCCATCCGGTAGAATCCTCAGTAACTCGATTTCGTATCCTGCGTCCTGCAACGCCGCCAGCGTACCACTCACCGAGGGATGCTCGAGGCATGTAGATAAAATATGCCGCCCTTGGTACCCATAAGCCCTCGCAATCCCTTTGATGGCAAGATTATTGGCCTCCGTTGCGCCGGATGTGAAAATAATTTCCTCAGGCCTAACCCCAATCATATCCCCAATGGAGCGGGTCGCCCGAGAGAGTTCCTCTCGGGCCTTCTCCCCTGCCCCATGAGCAGACATGGGATTACCGATAAACTCCCCCTCTGTGCGCAAAAATATATCAAGGACAGCTTCACAGGGGGGAGTATGGGACGCATAGTCAAGGTAAATCATTATTTTATTGAGAACACAAACTCTGTATAAGACTCCTGAGGCTTACCCACCACTACAACCGGGGACGGGAACTCCGGTCTGTTTACACAATCCGGGAAAAGCTGAGTTTCCATACAGAATGCGCTCTGCTTTTGATATGCCACACCCTTGCCAGTAACAGTGCCATCTAGGAAGTTGCCTGTGTAGAACTGCAGCCCTGGGCTGTTGGTTTTGACAGTCATAGAAATTCCGCTAACAGGGGAATACACCGTAGCGGCCACTCCGGGGCCTCTCAGCGCATAATTATGGTCGTAACCGCCTTCTACTGCATCAAAATCCTGGCCGATGGACTTGGCTACACGGAAATCAAATGGAGTACCGGTAACATCCGCAAGTTCACCAGTTGGGATAAGAGTCTCATCAACGGCGGTCATTTTATCGGAGAAAATTTGCATTACATGTCCGAAAACATCCTTTGCATCATGGCCATCCAGATTGAAATAGCTGTGGTTGGTTACATTGGATACAGTTTTTGTGTCGGTTTCGGCTCGATAATCAATGCGCAGTGTATCGTCGGTTAGTGTATAGGTCACATAAACCGTCAGCTTACCTGGGTATCCATTCTCGCCGTCAGGACTTACATATGAGAAGACAACTTTATCTATGGCATGTTCTTCTACGGTCCAGACTTTTTTATCAAAGGCATTGACTCCGCCATGGAGATGATGGGGGCCGTCATTGGCTTCCAGTACATATTCCTTGCCATCCAAGGTAAATTTCCCATTGCCGATTCGGTTAGCCACCCGACCACAGACAACCCCAAAATAAGGCTGAGTCTTGCCATAATCCTCTGGATTATCCAAGCCATGGACGATATCCCGCAGTTTTCCTTCTTTGTCGGGTACCCATAGGGAGATAATCCCACAGCCCACATTGGTGACCTTCATGGTTATGCCCATCTTGTTCTTCATTTCGAATGTTTTGATACTCATTGGTATTCCCCTTTCGATTTATGTTTTTCTGATTAGACCTCTTCTGAAATAGGGCAAACAAGCTTGAAGTGCAACTTATTTTGCCCTATTTCAGAAGAGGTTTATTATATGGCTCGTATTGGTTACTGTAAAGGATTTATGATGTATGGGAACTGTCCGCGCCAGCAGAAATTGCGAAGCAATCCAGGAAGCTTGCGCATTTCGGCATTCTTGGATTGCTTCGCTTCGCTCGCAATGACAGGCACCTGCATAAACATTCATGGTTTCTGCTTAGCAAGACAGCCCCTTTCGTGGAAATATAGTAGGAATACGCCTAGAAAGAAAAATGTCTTTCGCCCGGATATAAACGTCCTTTGCAGGGATAATGTAATAACACAAAGTGTGTGATTATTTGCTTTCATGCACAAGCCGCTCGGCATGTGGCTATTATGGTAATTTCTGTGGGAGCCACATTCCGAGCGGCTTGTAATTTATGGATGGTTATATTGCTCTGTGTATTAATTATGCATAGCGTGTAGAAGAGTGAGAATGCGCTAAATGTTGTCGAAAAGTATTGACACATATACAAACATGCTATATATTGGTAACGAAGTTGCTCTTCATGTTTTGCTAATAATCACATAAATGTATTGAGGGTAGATTTATGTCTATTATCCAGCGAGAAGATATGCCTGTAGGCAATAAGATATTAAATCTAAGGAAGCAATTGGGTGTGACCCAAGTGGAGATTGCCGAGGCTATTGGAGTGCGGAGAGATAAAATTGGTGATGTAGAAAATGGACTGGACGAGTATACCGAGAGACAATTGCAGAAAATTCGGGAGTATTTCAATATAGTAGGGTTACCCTTAAATACGCAAGAATGTGTTATCTTTTATAGGCATCTTTATTATTTACGCAATTATGTTAGGACGAAGAGATTACAAGAAGCGAGGGATATACTAAATAAGCTTCTCCATATAGATAATCTGGAGCCCTGCGACCCTGATATGGTAATGCTGTGTAAGATGTTTGAGATTCAGCTATTGATAGCGGAAGGCTATTATTTGGATGCCGAGAAGAAGCTTGATTTATATGACCCAGAAAAGATGCATAATGAAAATCAATATCATTACTACTATAATAGAGGGTACTTAAGTCTTTGCAATGAGGATTATGATAGTGGACTTGAGTACCTGTTAAAGACATACGAGCTGAAAGAAGTTAATGAAAACTTGCTGCCAGAGGATGATGAGCGGCTGTATTATCATCTGGCACAATGCTATACATATTTGGAAATTCCGTACCGGGCTATAGATTTTGTACAAAAGGCTCGGGAGGTATGCTCAGAGGATAGGATACCAAATTATAACTTGTATCTAAATCGTACTCTTGCACGAAACTACATTAACACAAATCAGTTAGTTAAAGCTGAAAAACTACTTGAAAAATGTATAATAGAATATAAGTGTACCCGAGATAATGCTCTTATTGGAAATACGTTATTTTGTTTTGGTTGTCTGCATAAGAAAACCGAAAATTGGACTACAGCAATTATGTATTTCAATGATGCGTTAAGCTATGCACCTGAAGGTACAATTACTTATTATGCAGCTCTCTATAACAAGATTTATTGTATTATACAGACCAGGGCATTCCCCGATGCCAAAAAGATATTGAATGAAGCAAAAACTATGTGCAAGGCAGATTTATTGTGGAAGAACAATTTTGAAGCATTACACTGCTATCTCACTATATATGAACGTGTATCTATCAAAAACGATAAAGAGTGCGATTATATTATCAATACAGCAATACCACATTTTTATGAAAACCATGACTACTTTACAGCAATAGAATATTGCAAGCTCCTTGAACGGCACTATAGAAAAATTAAAAGCAACATGAACTCATTGTTGATGGCGAATGAGATGCTTAAAATCTATGAGCGTTGCCTTATTAATCATGGAGGGGATGTGAACTAATGAGAAAGAAACTCTTTGCTGTAGTTGTTGCACTGATTATTGTGTTCAGTTCGGTTGTATCTGTTTTTGCCGGACCTATAGGGGGCGGCGCAGAGCCACCAATTCTCCCAAGAAGTCTGTCTCTGTGTATACAATGCAATTTTTGCATATGTGACGATGATGATATCGTAATGCTCCGATACTAATCCCCACTTCTCATAACAAGGCTTGATAAGCCCCCTTCCATTGGAAGGGGGAAAGACGCCGAAGGCGGCGAGGGGGTTGTGTTCCCAGGCCGCAATCCATGGCTGTCAGCATTTACGCTACGCAAGCCAGCAACCCCCGGCCCTTCGGGCCACCCCCTTCTAAAGAAGGGGGCTAGTTGTGTGCTTTGATTATTGCAAACTTCTTGAGCGGCATTACAAAAAAATCAAAAGTAACATGAATTCATTATTGATGGTGAAAGAGATAAAAAAGATTTATGAGCGTTGTCTTATTAATCATGGAGGGGATGTGAACTAATGAAAAAGAAACTTTTTGCTGTAGCTGCTGCTCTAGTTATTATGCTTAGTTCTACTGTACCTGTTTTTGCCGGGCCGGGAAGTGGCGGTGGGATAAATCCTCCAATAATACCTCCAATTTTCCCAAGAAGTATGCCCATATGCATACAATGTGACATATGCATATGTGACGACGATATCGTAATGCTCCAATACTAATACATGCTTTGTAATAGGGCTTATGACGGTATGGTA
>Ga0123355_10001323_pt1 | contig 34511 bp, 25 predicted proteins | sample TergutEmb28metaG_3_FD_89872 | JGI IMG/M metagenome (GOLD analysis project Ga0123355, IMG submission 89872) | Embiratermes neotenicus P1 segment gut microbial communities from Petit-Saut dam, French Guiana - Emb289 P1 | ecosystem: Host-associated > Arthropoda: Insects > Digestive system > Gut ...
GACCACGCCATCGAGAAAATCTTGGCGGAACTCAACGCCACGCAGACGATCTTTCCAGGTACCCGCCTTCGGCTGATCTTCAAAATCGGGTCATCCTGACTTCATGGAGATCTGGAGATCTGAGATTGCGCAGTCCGTCGGCCGTGTTTCCCATGAAAAGATAGGTCTTCCCGACGAACACATACGCGTCGGCGAGAGTGGCTGAGCTGCCTTTGAAATGCTCCTGGTAGAGGCGGAGCGCGTCGGTTTCATGCTGCTGGGTGAGGTACTGACGAGCCTGTGCCTTGATGGGACTCTCGCGCTCTTCGCTCGCCAGAGAGCGGACGAAGGTCATTTGCTCCATCATCCGCTGATGCAGGGCTGCCTCGTGCTCTGCCTCGTCCGTCTTGCCCATTCCCGCGAAGGCGCGCGAAAGATAAAAGTGAGCCTGTAACCTCGTGGGATCCATCCGCAGGACCGTTTCGAGAGTCGTGACCGCAGCCTGATAGTCCTTCCGTTCCACTTCGCACTGGCCCAAGCCCACGAGTGAATCCACGTCGGTGGGCTTGAAGGTGAGCAGCTGCTTGAACGCGGCTTCGGCCTCCTGCCAGTGAGCAAGCTTTACATCCGCGGTCGCCAGAAGCTGCCATGCACTCACGTCGTTCGGCTGTACGGTTACGGCATGCCCGGCATACTCTGCGGCGTGAGCCAGGTCCATCAACTTGTAATCGGTGGCGGCAATGTCGAAATCAATTCTCGGGAGTGTCGAATCGGCGTGTTGCGCCTTGAGCAGCCAGCCGAGGCCGCTCGCGCAGTCTCCCGCACCGCACAGCAGTTCGCCGTACTTCTGCCAGATTGCAGGACTGCCGGGCTCGGTTTTGAGGCTCACCCGGATCGCCGCTAACGCCAGCTTGTCCTGCCCGTTCAGGTGATAGGCCTGCGCCAGATAGTACTCGGCGTCTCCATCACCGGGATTGATCTTTGTGCAGTGCTCGAGAAGTTTGATGGCCTGGTCGCGTTCGCCCGAAGCGAGCTTGTAGATGCCGGCCTTCAACAGCAGATCCGGGTCGTTGGGGGCGAGTTTCAGGGCTTCTTCATAGACGGGTCCGGCTTGCTCGGGTTGTCCGGATTCTTCGAGCAACATGCCTTTCAGCTTGAGTGCGGGGACGAATCTGGGGTTGCGTTCGAGTATCTGGAGCGCCAGTCTCATGGCTCCCTGCTTGTCACCGTGTTCGGCGAGAGCGAGAGCCCGGTGCAGTTGGGTGGTCAAAAGGGGGTCCGCAGGACGGGTTGCGGTTTGTGCGACGGGCGACGGCGTCCAAGCCAACAGGAACAGAAAAACACAGAGAAGGATGGCGTACCCGAGGAAGCCGGCTTCTCGCGTGTTTTTCATGAAGCTTCTTTCACTCCATGCGGGCTCGCGATTTCCCCGCCAATCCGGCTTCGGTCGTGGGCTCGATGCAGAGCACTTTTCATCTGGCATGCTTCAGTGCGGGTTGCTTTTCTGCGCTGCGGGTTGGCTTGAGACCACGCCCTTACCCTCGCGCACGACGTAAAACCGATCCGCCGCCAGATTGGTCAGCACTTCCTTCTGGCCGTTGCGCCACAGAATCTCGGCCCGATCGATGCGGTCGTGAGCACCCAGCCCGAAGTGCAGCCGCAAATCGTGTTGCGAGAGGTAGCTGCCGCCGCTGATCACCTCACCGAGTTCGACCAGATTACCGGCCGTTGCTCGCACGCGCGCATTCAAGGCCAGACGATTCGACTTTACGCCTTCCAGTTGGAAGCTGATCCAGTGGTTCGCTGGACCACCTTCGGGACGTAGGACCATCGGTTCCCCCACCAGGTTCTCGACCACCACATCCATCTTTCCATCGTTGAACAGGTCGCCGACTGCGACTCCGCGGCTGACTTGCTCGGTTTCGAGTGCAGTTCCGACCTGCCGGCTGACATTCTTGAAACTTCCATCGCCTTCGTTCAAGAAGAGAAGCTTGGGTTCAAGGAATCTGGTAGCGCGGCCAAGGGTGTCGATCTGCGGATACACATGTCCGTTGACCAGGAAGAAATCCGGCCAGCCGCGATTAGCGAAATCGACGAAGGCGTCACCCCAACCCACGTATCCCTGCGTCCCGCGGGCAATTCCGGAGGCTACAGAAACGTCGGTGAAATTCATTCCGCCCTCGTTGCGGTAAAGAGCCGCATACTCGATGTCAAAGTGCGACAGCAGCAGAGACATCCGTCCGGTGTGCAGATAGTCCGCAATGGCGACGCCCATGTTAGCCTGTTCAAGCCCGTCTTCGTTCGCAGCCACCCCCGAGGTGAGAGCCACGTCCGTGAACTTGCCTGCCCCGTCACCCTGGTAGAGATAGTTGGCTTCGCCGTCGTTGGTGACCAAGAGGTCCAGTTTTCCGTCATTGTCAAAATCAGACCAGATGGCGGTGAGGCCATAGCGGCGTTCGGGATCGTCGACCCCCGATTTCTTCGAGACATCGCTGAACGTTCCGTCACCGTTGTTGTGGTAGAGATTGTCGGGAGATCCCTTCAATCCCCGCGGACCGCATTGCACGTCGATTCCGAGATATTTGCAAGACTTGCCGGAGCCGAAGACCGGGAGTTCGTCGAGGCGAAAATCGACGTAGTGCGACACAAACAGATCGGCCCAGCCGTCGCCGTCATAGTCTCCAAAAGCCGCTCCGGTGGCCCATCCCGTATCGCTTGCCAAGCCAGTGGTCTTGGTCACGTCGGTGAAGGTGCCGTCCCCATTGTTGCGGTACAGCACCACGCCATTCAGACAGGTCACCAGCAGGTCAGGCCAGCCATCGTTGTTGTAGTCGCCGACCACCGCGCCCATCGCCCAGCAGGGATAGGCAACGCCGGCTTTATCGCTCATGTCGGTGAAGGTTCCATCGTGGTTGTTGTGGTAGAGAGCGCTGCGCGCTCTTGTGCCATGCTGGGCCATTTCCACGTTTTGCGCACCGGTGAAATAAATGTCCGGCCAGCCGTCGCGGTCGTAATCGATGAGCGCGACGCCGCCGCTCATCGACTCGGCGATGAACCTGGCTTCAGGACTCGAGAGGTGCTCAAAATGAATGCCGGTCGAAGCCGTAATGTCGACGAGCTTGGGATAGTTCGGAAGATTCCCGGTCGCTTTTCTTTCGGCTTCTGCCTTTTCGCGTTCCTTGGGCGAGAGCGGTGTGGGCGTTCCCATTTGCCCCATGGCCGATAGACCGGAGAACAGCAGGCCCAGGGCGGCAATCGAAATCATCCCCCAGCATTGCAGAAATGGCCCCCGCAGTTTCGCTTCCGCAGCCCGGCTCCGTACTCCGAATCGAGTGGTCATCATCTTGATCTTGCTACTTGGATCTTTGGTCGATTGGCCTCTCTCTTGCTCCGATCGGTTACTCTTCGGACTGCTGCCTGCGAATTTCTTCAGGTTGAACCTGCAATTCCTTATACAGCTCGCGCAGCTTCTCCTTCGTTTCTTTGAATTTCTGGTAGAGCTCCAGTTCGCGCTTGGCGTCATCGGCGCGACCCATCTTTCGATAAAGCGTCCCCAGGCGGTAGTGCGCCGTCGCGTTGGTGGGCTCGAGTTTGACGGCATCTTCGAGCAGCGGCAGCGCCTTGTCCGCTTGATTCATGTCGGTGAGGGCTTTGGCCAATCCAAGTTTGGCGTCGGCGTCAGAGGGCTCGAGTGCGACGGCCTTGGCGTAATCGTCGTAGGCCTGCCGGATGTCTCCCCTTCGCCCGACAATCTCCGCCAGCCCGAGGATCGCCTTTTCATTTTGCGGGTTTTCGAGCAGCGCGGCGCGGAACTCTTTTTCGGCCTCCCTCTTGACTGCCTCGTCGGCCGAAGTATCGAGCAGTTCCGCCAGTTCGAGGTGAACCCCGGGAAGGTGCGGATCAACGGCAATGGCTTTGCGATATTGCGCAATGGCAGCGTTGGTATTCCCTTGCCGGATGTCCTCATGAGCCAGCAACTGGTGCATCTGCGCTGAATCCGGTGCAGCCAAGGAGAGAGCAAGCATCGATTCGCCGGAAAGATCAGCGTAGGTTTGATAGGCTGCGTAGAGAACCTCCGGATTGTCGGGGGCGGCTTTGCGCAACTGCGCGATGATCGTGCTTGCTTCTACCAGGTCCCCGCTTTCCGTGTACAAGCTGACCAACTCCAGACCGACTTCGACCTTGAATTTTGCTTCCGCGACCGACGGAAAGGCTGCCTCCAGGTCTTTGCGTCCCTGGGACATGTCCCGCGTGCGGAGTTCGGCCAATCCCAGCAAACCCTGAATCTTGGCCATGCCTGGCTGCAATTTCACCGCGGTGCGGAGATGCGGAACCGCCTCCCCCGGCTTGCCTTGGAAATACAAGAGAACCCCGAGATTGCCTTGGGTTTCAACACTCTGGGGATCAATTGCGGCCGCGGCCTCGAGTTCGGGAATGGCCAGATCCGGCCGCTTCTCATCGAGAAACTGTTTCGCCTTCTGAATGTGAGCCGCAAAACTGGCGTGCTGGTCTTCCGCAGACTGAGACTGACAAAGACAGGCGGCGACGGCCACCAGCGAGAGGATGACTGAGGACAAACCCCGAGGAACGGCGCCCATTCCGCAAATTATATGACTTCTTACCTTGAACCGGATTCAGAAGCCGTCTTCAGGCCGTCTTGACTTCCATCGCGGCGTTGCGGAAACGGCCTTCCGCTGACCGCTAGTTCTTTGGTCGAAGTTACTTTCTTGGCCTTTTCCTCGAGGCGCTTTCACGACTTGTTTCGCGTTTGGAACCTGGAGCTGAGCCGAAACATGCCCAAATCAAAAAGAAGCGCGGGAGAAATAACGAGCCCGGCTAGGCAAAGGACGGCTTCCAAGTCAGTCAAACTGCAAAGGCCCGACGAGGGCCGCCGTGTGCAGTCACTCCGGGAAAGGACATTGGCTACCGGGCTCCTTAATCTTATTGTAAACAGCCGAGCGACAATGTGGAATCGGGGAAATGGTGTAGACCAGATCCGGATATAGGTACCGCCAGAGCGACTATCCCGACTACGCCGCCCTGCGGGTGCGACCGGCCTTCCGCGCCGCCTGGCTGCGGGAGCGACGGCTGCGCCTGGCCGCACTGGTCTTGGCTCGTTCAGACATCGCCTTGCGGCTGGCGGTGCTCTTCGGTTCGCGCTTTAACGCTTCGGAAACCGCCCGCGAGCGTCTGCCCGAAATCTTGCGGCGCCGGTTTTCGCCTGCCTGCGTGTCCCGCTCCGCCTTTTTGCGAAGTGCATCCGGCCCCTTCGGAGGCACCAATTTGATTCCCCCGCGACGAGCCTTGGAGAGACCGATCGCAACGGCCTGCTCGGGCGAGCGCGCTCCATGTTTTCCCTTTCGAACGTGGCGGATTTCTTCGCGGACAAATTCTCCGGCCTGGGTCGATGGCGACTTCCCTTCGCGCGCATTTTTGCGGGCTCGCGCAATCGTTTCTCGTTCCGGCATAGGAGTCTCCTTGATTCGAAGAGCGGAGTAGGCGCCAGTATCGGAGCGGGAATTTCGATCTTCAATCGGACGATCCCTGTAGACAGGGCTGGCACTTCTAGCAGTCCAGGGGCACGCCGCTCCTCACGCGGTCTGCTTGCGGATCGGGGATTGCTTCGACCTTTCGATGCGCGCCGAGAGCAGGAGCTTGGCCTTTTCCAGCTCGGCTCGCCGCTCCGCGCTCAACCCTCGTCCGCCACGATTGATGAAGTAGGTCACCATGCGCATTCCCGAGCCCGGCCCTTTTGGCAATACCCGCTTCGAGGCCAGCGCCCGCGCGATGGTTGCGGCGCTCTTCGTAAACAGGCCCGCAGGCGGATGCGTGGAATCGGTCTGAACGGTTCGGACCCATGGTTTCTTCTTTTTCTCTTGCGGCATTTTCGGACTCCTTTGGCATTCGCTTCAGGGTCTCATCTGGATCTGAAGTCTGCGATTCTCCTGAGCCGCGACCCGACTCGGCAAGCGACAAGAGAAACTATCGGACGTGAGCCCTGGGATGTCAGTTCGCACCAGGGCAAAGGGGGAATCGCAAAGCTGGCGATAAGGGCCCGATTTGGGGAGAGTTATCACCTGGATAACTTATCTGATTGCGAAGCCGTAGATTCGCCTGAGGATCATCCCGATCCCATCGACTTACAACAGAAGGCAAATAACTCCAGCGCGATCCGTCTTAGACACTACTTGCTTTGGTTGCCTAAATGTGGGGGCCTACAGTGTCAACATTAGGGCATTCCCCCCACGTCAGGGGAGGGGAACTCCTGTTTTCGAGGGTTTGTCAGGAAACTGTAGTGTAGTTGTCATGAATATGTGTCGGTCCGATGGGGAGTGTGTCTGACACTTATCGGAACTAATAGGTTCCATCATGTTCTGCGGTTTGGACGATTGCGTGTTTTCCGCGAGCCGTAAACGTTGATTACAGCTCACGAAGGTTTTGGTCCTACCGGCGTAGTCTCGAGTAGTACTAATGCCTCCGACTTACTTCAAGTGATTCTGAGCAATCCATTTCTATCATTTAGAAACAGATAGAGATTCACGATCTGTGAGGAAGACCTGTTGCTCTGGTCTGGAAGGTGTTTCACGATTTATCTTGCCAAGGTTCAGAAATACAAGTAAAAACGCGAAAAACTACGCTTGAAACACTTCGCTTGGGACTTCCCCGCGCCAACAGTAGTCCCGAAGAAATTCAGGATGCGCTACTCCAGAGCTGGTTCACTTAGGAATGTTCAGGAGATATATGTCTCACATCGTCAAGCTCGGTTCGGTTGCAATTGCTAGGGAGTGCAATTGCTGACCGGGATGGCGATCACCCAAACCGATCCTGGGGTTCAGACTGCGAGTCAGGGCACAGGCGCAACCATCACCAATCCGGCGAATGAGTTCATATGGATTCATCGCCAATCATGGTCTCAAGCGTTTCCGAAGACGTGGAATCAGTGGCTGGCAGCCCGTCGGGAAACAACAGCCACCGGCGGGAGTGTGCCCAGCCGGCCAAGGAGTGAGGGATGATCAAAATTTCGATGAAGAATTCGAAGGGGTTCCGTGTGGCTTTGTGTTGCGGTGTGCTCATTGTCCTTCTTGCCGCGCTGGCGGAAGGGCAACGCGGCGGCGGCGACGGCCGGGCGCAAGACCCAGGAGTGCAATCGGGTACTCGCACCAACGCTGCCGGTGTGGCCACCGGCGGATCGCTGATTTCGGGCAACGACGCCACCGGTTATTCGGCGTTTTTCACCGACGGCCGCAACCGTTTCCAGGACATAGAGTCGGTCTCCAACAGCCCCAACAACAACAACGGTCTCGGACCGCGGTTTAACTCCAATCAGTGCAGCTCTTGTCACGCCCAGCCCGCAATTGGCGGTTCTGGGGCTGCGATGAATCCGCAATTTGCTTTCGCCGGCACTCCGGTCGCGCCCAAGGACCAGACACCGTCTTTCATCACCGCTACCGGGCCCACTCGCGAAGCGCGCTTCCCGTTCTTCTACAACTCGAACGGTAGCCCAAATCTCAACAATCCCAATGGCGGAGTGGAGGACCTGTTCACCGTCTCCGGCCGCTCCGATGCTGGCAGCTGCAGCTTGCAGCAGCCAGGTTTCCAGCACGCCCTCCAAACCAACAACATCATCTTCCGCATTCCCACGCCCACCTTTGGCGCCGGGATGATCGAGAACCTGGATGACTCCACTCTGCTGACCAACCGGCAGGCTAATCTCAATAACAACTTTGGTATCTCCGGTACCTTCAACCACAACGGCAATGACGGCACCATCAGCCGTTTTGGTTGGAAGGCGCAAAACAAGTCGCTGCACATTTTCGCTGGCGAAGCCTATAACGTGGAGATGGGCATCAGCAACGAGCTGTTCACGCAGGATCGCCCACTCCCCGACGAAGATGGCAACGGGGGCAGCAATGGGGTAGGCCTTCCCGCCAACTGCCTGAACCTCACCGGAACGGGCTATCCCGAGGACACCTCGAATCCAACATCGACCCCGCAGGCCGCTGTTCTCGATGACGTTTCCGCGTTCGCCAATTTCATGCGTTTCCTGGCTCCCCCGCCACCCGGTGCGGTGGTGCTCAATGGAAACACAGTGCCCCAAACCTCGATCTCCAACGGGTCAGCGTTGTTCAGTTCGATCGGTTGTGCAACCTGTCACAATCCCTCGCCTGGCAACACGCAAGCCTCAAACTTCGTGTCTGCGTTGAGCAACCAGCCTGTCCCCGCGTTTTCCGATATTGAGATCCATCATATGGGAACGGGTCTGGCCGACAACGTTTCTCAAGGCGGGGCGGGCGGAGACCAGTTCCGCACGGCTCCCTTGTGGGGCCTCGGGCAACGAATTTTCCTGTTGCACGATGGCCGCACCACAAACCTGGTCCGAGCCATTCAGGCCCATGAATCCAATGGCAGCGAGGCCAGCCAGGTCGAGGCGAACTTTGACAACCTCAGTCCCAGCCAGCAGCAGGACCTGTTGAACTTCCTGCGCTCGCTGTAAACCGCTTCGAGACAATCGAGGAGAGAGAGCGCGCCAGATCGTTTTAAAGGTGGAGAAGGTGGCGCAGTCTGGTCGGCTGGGCCACCGATCCGCTCGAAATCTTGAGGGAAACATGCATCATCGAAGACTGAAAATCGCGGCGGGGGCTGCCGTGTGCCTGGCCGGGTTGGCTTGGGCGCAAAATACACCGCCGCAAAAACCTGCGCTCCACGATGGCGATTCCTCGAACACAACGAACGCACTAACCAAGGTGCCGACCGGTGTGATCTTGGTGAAGGGTGCGTGGTCCAGCGCCAGTGATTCCGTCACGCCCGTGCCGGAAGGAAGCCGCGTTACAAACGGGGTGTTCAGCGCTCCATATTTTGGCATCAGATACACTTTACCTGCGGGATGGACCAAGGGATACGACGGACCTCCTCCCTCCGATAGCGGCCGCTATGTCATCGCGCAGCTGCGGGTTCGAGACCCGCAAACGGCGGCCAAGGGCAGTGTCATGATCAGCGCGCAGGATATGTTCTTCACCCCCCTGCCCGCCAGCAATGCTTTCGAGCTCGTCAACTACATGAAGCAGAATCTAGCCGCGGATTACAGACAGGAAGAACCTCCCGCGCCCACTACCATCGCAGGGCATCCCTTCACGTTTTTCGCGTATTGGTCCCCTGTGGCCGAGCTTCACTGGTACGTGGTGACAACCGAAATTCGCTGCCACGCTGTTCAGATCGTGCTGACCAGCGGCGACACAAAACTGCTGGGAAGTTTACGTGCGGACCTCGACAAGATGACGCTGCCGCCAGAAGCCGACCCCACCACCGGCGCGGGCGGCGGCAACTTCCCGCTGTGCATCAAGGATTACGCGCGTACAGAAAATGTGCTGCATAAAGTGGATCCCATCTTCACCGAACCCAGAGGGAATCCGGTTCCGGTCCGCTTCATCGTCGACGGGAAAGGCAAGGTAAAACACATTCACCTTCTCAGCGCCTTTCCGGAACAGGCGACAGCTGTCACCGAAGCATTGCGGCAGTGGAGGTTCAAACCATACCTAAGAGACGGGCACCCAGTTGAAGTGGAAACTGGAATTACGTTCGGCGGAGCGATGCGCTCCGCCATGGGATCGTCTGCCCGATAAGCTATCGTGAATCAAACCCACTCGTAACACATCTCTCGGAGCAACTACGAGAAAGGAGAGCCTTGTGCAACACAAAGCCGGAGAACTGCCTTGACTCCATCGGCATCCCCATGGGATGCGATTGCACTTACAACCCTTGCGCGCGCCCGCCTGATGGGGGAGAACCCAACGCGGAAACTCCCGCCCTTACGAACATTTTATGGAACCCTTATTCGGAATTTCTGTGCCGTCGAATCTAATACGGTGAAAGCGAGACCGCAAAGAAGGTTTGCGACCGGAGAATCGGGTATGTGGATTGAAGAAGTGACTCCAGAATGCATTCGAGATCTGTTCCATAACTATGAACACGCACTCGAGGTGTCGGCCAAGGGGAGCGAGAGCGGCTCCCAAGTCGGAGCGGAACGGCCGACGAAGAACCCGGTGAGGGCTAGAGCGGGCGTGGGACGCGAGTCCGTGGAATCCCGCAAGTATTTTGCCCAGCCCGGTGAGGCCGAGTGGGGCTGCTGATTTGGCGTTCGTCACGTAAGGTGTCAAAACGTTCTGTGTAGTTGGCGCGCAATGATCGGTTCAATCCCGACCCTTCTCGGCAGGCTGAAACAAGCTCTGCGCGCGCAAGCAGACTTGATCGTGGTGCAGGTCACTTGCCGAGGTCCGAAGCACGAACGCGCTTCACCGAGACCGTCGATTGGAGCAGCTCTTTTTGATCGAGTTCTCCCTTCTTGTCTGTGTCCAGGGTGTCAAACTCCGCTTCCATGAATCTCATCCACTCCTGTTTGGAAATCTTACCGTTTTTGTCAGTGTCCATCAGGAGCAGCAACTCCTTCACATTCTGCTGGGCTAATGAATGTTTGGTTGGCTGCCTGGGAACAGCCGCTTTTTGTCCGAAGCTCACAATTGTCAGAATAATGATTGCGGCCGTCAAGAAGAGGAACACACCTTTGGGTCATTTGAGCCTCCTTCTAGAAGCGATACCGGTCACCGAACTCGGCTAAGCGGGATCTGTGTTTTGCTGCTTTGGGATTGGGTATGCAAGGCGGCCGGGTTGTAGCCGCAATTCCGATAGCGCCGGCACTCGCGCAGCAGAGCAACCAGAAAGCGAATGTAGAATCCGTTGCTTACGGCCATCAACACCGTCATTGGCAATTCCAACCATCGCCCCCTCCGCTGACGGGGTGCGTCCACCCGAGACTTGCCTTCCGACTGGATTGAAAACGAAACGGCGTGAATTTCGCATAAAGCGCCCATAAAAAGTCCGTAAAGCTGGTGTTGCCACGGGATTCAACGTTGAGTGATTTTGAGAGGTCGCCGCGGATACTGAAAAAGATGCGGCCAGAATTAGCAGGAGCCGGAAAGACATATTCCCCCGCGCCCACAAGACGACATGTTCGAGGTTTGATCCCTCAGTCTCTATCACTTGTCGCATCGAAACATCACCGACTGATGATCAACCTCCCATGCTGGTTTGACTCATCATTCTCTGTCCAATGGTTCAACCTTGGCGCCGTTCCCAGTCTGCCAACACATTGTCTTCAAGATCAAGTCCACTGTAGGCATTCACGATTTTGCAGGAACGTCTGACCTTGCCGGTTGAAGTGAAAACAGGAATAATGTTTCGGGCGGAGCAGGTATTCGCCTGCAACCCTCAGTCGTCGGTCGAATCAGCAAGCATGAAGAAATCAATGTACACTCAAGCCTGTTTCGCTGGAACCACTCGAAAGAGAATGGGTCGGGCTACGGTGGGGTTCGCCTCGCTTCGCTTGGCTGACGGAGTGGTATTTCAAATTTCCTTCCGGACGTCGTCACTGTCGACGTCACTCGCCAGCCTTTGGTAAGCTGTCGCTTCCGCTGATTGCCCTGTTGCCAGGGGATTTCTGGTGAAAGGTGACTTTTCTCCGGGTTTCGCAGGTAATAATCGAATGGCGTCCGGCTCCATCAGCGCGCAGGTATCGGCACCCGCCGTAGCCGTCTCGCAGCCGGTTTCTGCACCGCTTACCAACACCGCTATTTTTCTGGTCGTCACCGTGAATCCCGGTGAAGCAAGTCGCGCTCTGGTCCTTTCTCTCTGCGCCGCTCTCTCCGGGCTTCTGCGGGCGGTTGGGTTTCGCGTCCCCGAAGGCACTCTCTCCTGTGTTATGGGCTTCGGTTCCAAGGCCTGGGACCGCCTCTTCGGCTCGCCACGCCCGGCTGAACTTCATCCCTTCCAGGAAATTCGCTCCGGCCCGCGCCACGCTGTTTCCACGGCCGGAGACTTGATCTTTCACATTCGCGCCAAACGCATGGATCTCTGTTTCGAACTCGCCACGCAGATCATGGCTCGCCTCGAAGACGCCGTTACCACCGCCGACGAAGTCCAGGGCTTCCGCTACTTTGACGAACGCGATCTGCTGGGCTTTGTGGACGGCACCGAAAATCCGACCGGCGGCGCGGCGCTTGAGGCTTCTTCATTGGCGACGAAGATCCTGCCTTCGCCGGCGGAAGTTACGTCATCGTCCAAAAGTATCTGCACAATCTCGATGCCTGGAACAAGCTCCCCACCGAGGCTCAGGAAAAAATCATCGGCCGCACCAAAGTGGCGGATATTGAACTCGATGAGTCGGTCAAACCCACCTCGGCGCATAACGCCCTCACCGTGATCGAAGAAAACCGCAAGGAAATCAAAATCCTCCGCGACAACATGCCCTTCGGACGACCCGGCCATGGCGAGTTCGGAACTTATTTCATCGGCTACAGCCGCTCGCCCCGCACCATCGAACAAATGCTCGAAAACATGTTCATCGGCCGCCCGCCCGGCAATTACGATCGCATTCTTGACTTCAGCACCGCAGTCACTGGAAGTCTGTTCTTCATCCCCACCGCCGCGTTCCTCGACAGCGTCTCCCCGGATCAGCCGGCGCCGGCGGCATCCCTCAGCGCCAGTTCGGCTCCGGTTGAAACTTCCGCCGCTAGCGCGCTATCCAAGAATGGTTCACTCGGTATAGGTTCCCTGAGAGGAGAAAACTCCCATGAATAACCTGCATCGCGAGCTGGCTCCGATTTCTGAGGCGGCGTGGGCGCAAATCGAAGAAGAAACGTCGCGCACCATCAAGCGCTATCTGGCAGGTCGGCGTGTTGTGGATGTTCATGGCCCGGCTGGCTCCGGGTTCTCGGCCGTGAGTACCGGGCACGTGCGCACCATCGCGGCGCCCGCAGACGGCGTCAGCGCACGACAGCGCGAAGCCAGAGCTCTGGTCGAACTGCGCGTTCCCTTTGAGCTCGACCGCCAGATGATTGATGACGTCGAACGTGGTGCCAACGATTCCGATTGGCAGCCGGCAAAAGACGCCGCGCGCAAACTCGCCTTCGCCGAAGACCGCGTGATTTTCGAAGGTTACACCGCTGCCGGGATTGTTGGCGTCCGCCAGGGCACCAGCAATCCCCAAAAAGCTCTCCCCGCCGACGTACGCCACTACCCCGAAGCCTTTGCCGAAGCCCTAAACCAGCTCCGCCTGGTGGGTGTCAACGGCCCCTACTCCATTCTGCTCGGAGCCGACGCCTATACCGAGCTCGCCGAAACCAGCGATTTCGGGTATCCCGTCCTCCAGCACGTGAAACGCGTGGTCGAAGACAAGATCATCTGGGCGCCCGCGATTGACGGCGCATTCGTTGTCACGACCCGGGGCGGCGACTTCGGCCTCTACATCGGCGAGGACGTTTCCATCGGCTACTTGAGCCACACCGACACCCACGTTCGTCTCTATCTCGAGGAAACCTTTACTTTTCTTTATCTAACCTCCGAATCCGCCGTTGCCCTTGGCGCGGCCTCCAAGCCCCCCTCTTCGTAACACAGCCTGTCTCGTCAGCGAGACAAGCGGCTCAGGCGGAAGCGGCCAGCTCGGAAACCGACTGCAGTCGGAGATCAGGTCCAGAAGTCTGTGTTTGCGCTGCTCGGCCCGAGACAATATCCACCACATTGCGATCAAGTTCCGCCCAGCTTGCCAGTTGCTCGAGCGCGCGGGTGCGTGCTGCCCTGACCTCGCCGCGGGTACAGCTCAAATGAAGGGAGCACTCCTGATCGGAATAGCCTTCGAGCACGGACATAACAAAAACAAAGCGCTCGAAGGGCGGGAGCGCGATCATTCTGGTGATTTCTGACGGCTCGGCTCCGGCCTCGCCCGCGCTTCGATCCCATGACGGTCGCACATTTGCAGGCGTCACCCGCGGCCGGATCATGCGTACCGCATTCAAAATAATAGCCCGCCGCGCCCAGGATTCCGCCCAATCCTTAAAGACCTGATTCTCGCTCTGGGCGATGTGCAGGCCGCCGACAAAACACTGTTCCGCCATCGCCTCATCCCCGGTCAGCAGGAACGACAGCAGGTACAGCCCACTCATCTGGTTGTCGAAGATCCGGCAAAAATCAGCCTTGCTCGCATAGGGCCTGGACCTTTGATTTCTTGCTTTCCGTGCTCCGAACATCTTTGCCTCCATATACTAGGTAGTCGTTTGAGTGCGGAGGAAATCGACAAAAGAAACACCCTTTCACAGCGCGCATCGACATCTTCGGCCCAATTGCTTCAACACGTGTTTGGTGAGCACATCGCGACCGGAGAATTTCGCGCCTTCTCTCATCAGTTTGAGCAGCGTATTCTCGCCATCTCGACTGATCAGCGTCACATCGCTGAGATCGACGACCAGCTGGCGCCTCCCCAGCTGATTCTCGGCATCTACCCACGCCCGTTCCACTTCGGCTGTCCAAGGGTGAACCAGCGTTCCCTCCAGAACCAGCCTCCGACGGCTCTCTGTCTCCAAAATTGAGATCTTGAGCATCCCCAGTTCCATTTCTTCAAGGATGTTGGCAAGTCTTGGGCCATCGCGAGCTCTCGGTGGCATTTGTGCTAAATCGTTGATTTATCTAGGTAAAGAAGAATATGAGGTGCGTTCGCGTCGAGACATGTCGAAAAGTGTCGAAGCGGCTCCGACAGTTTGCGCGTGTCATGACAGCGAAGGTGAGACCAGCCAGCGCCACCCCAGCTTCAGGCAATGCTGCGCGGATCGATGCCGAGTTTTTTCATGCGCGAGATCAGCGTCGTGCGCTTAATGCCCATCCGGGTGGCAGCGCCCAGGGGACCGGCAACGCGCCCCCGGGCGTCTTTGAGGGCCCGCACAATCTCGTCACGTTCACCGGCTTGACGCGAGCCGGGAACAGGGGGGGCTGTTCCGTTGGTGTTGTTGCCAATCTCTGAAACTGGCAATTGCAGCGCCGGGCTGCGAGTCAGGATCACGGCGCGTTCGATGAAGTTTTCCAGCTCGCGAATGTTCCCCGGCCAATGCCATGCCGCTAACTTCTTCATGGCAACGGTGGGAATTGAGTCAATCTGCTTTTCCATGCGCCGGGCATATTTTTGAGTGAAATAGCGCACTAACAATGGAACATCTTCGGGACGTTCTCGGAGGGGTGGGATGCGAATGGGAAAGACGTTCAACCGGTAATAAAGATCGCTACGGAACTCGCGATTCTCAATCATTTTCTCTAGATCCCGGTTGGTAGCCGCCACCAGGCGAACGTTCACCTTCTTGGTGTGCGTGCTGCCCAGTCGCTCAAATTCCTGTTCTTGCAAAGCGCGCAACAGCTTGGGCTGGATTTCGATGGGAATATCTCCAATCTCGTCCAGAAACAAGGAACCCTGATGGGCCAGTTCCAGCCGGCCTATCTTCTGAGAGATGGCGCCCGTGAATGCGCCTCGTTCGTGACCAAAGAGCTCGCTCTCCAGCAGGCCGGTCGGAATGGCGGCGCAGTTCAGCTTTACGAAGGTTCGATCCTTGCGCTTGCTGCGATCGTGGATGGCGCGAGCGATGAGCTCCTTCCCCGTACCGGTTTCGCCCAGCAGCAGCACCGTGGAATCGCTGGGAGCAACGGTTTCAACCAGACCCAATACGTGACGCAGCGCGGAACTTTGCCCGACAATTCCCTCAAAGTCCATCTCGCCGCGGATTTCGTCTTCCAAATACAGTTTTTCTTGGGCCAGCCGGTCCGTCAGCTCGGCAATCTTGCTGTAGGCCAGCGAATTCTCCACACCGATCGCTACCTGATTGGCCACCTGAATCAGGAATGCAACGTCATCTTCGCCGAAGCCGTTCTCCTCTCGCCTGGCCGCCGCTAAGACACCCAGCAATCGATTTCTGCTGATCAGGGGAACATCACAAAACGAATTCAGGCCTTCCGCGAATGCCTTTTGGTACATCTCAGGTGCCAACTCGGCTGGATCTAGGCGGTTCACCACCATCGGCTTTCCACTCTTGAACGAATCGCCGGGCATGGTGCCCTCGATTGATACCAGGGCGCCTTCCCCGAAGATCCCGCGGCTGTCGGGATAGTCGAGCGCGTGCACGCGCAAGTGGGTGCCGGCGGCATCGGCCAGCATAACCGCAGCAGCATCACAATGCATCACTTGTCGAACGCTGGAGGAGGCGGCGAGTAGTAAATCGTGAAACTCCAGGTTCGACACCACCTGGTTGGTCAGATCGAGAATAATCTTGAGCCGCTCCTGGGCTCGTTGGGACAAAAAGAAATTCACCGCGGCGTCGATCGCCAGGCCAATCTGATCGGAAGCCAGACGGAGAAAACGGACTTCTTCGTCATCGTAGGCGTTGGGATAAAACCTGCCGAAGCTGAGTACCCCGAGGCGGCGCGCCCTTCTGACCAGCGGTAGTGTGCAAGTTGACGCAATACCCAGTTCTTGTAGGAAACTTCGGTATTCCTCGAATCTGTCTTCCTGGCTCCAATCATCGATCACCAGGGGCTGGCCGAGCTCGTGAACGTGCCCGAGAGGCGAGTCCTGAAGCGAACGAGCAGCCGCCGTTGCCTTTTCGATGCGCCGGCCGTTGACCTCGAGCACGCTCCAGCAGGTCGCATTTGTTGCTTTGTCAAAAGCCACCAGGTGCAAGTAGTCAAACGGGGTAACTTCGCGGAGTTCCTTTACCAGCAAGTCGCCGGCGCTACGGCAATCGGTGCAGGTCGCAATCGCATTGGCCGCGCGCAGCAAGGCCAAGTAACGCCCCTCCTCCACCTTTGGATAGAATGAAGCCGCTGTTACCATAAACCAGTCCCCACCAAATGGCTCTATTTACACGTCAGCGACCCGGGCGCAACCTCAGTATGGTCGGCCTGACAACTCGAGCAGTTGCCTCATGTGATGCCGCAACTCCCGGGAACGCTTCTTTAAGTGTCGAGAGATTCGTCATTTGTCGAAAATCGCAGCCCCTTCTCGAGGTGGTTCCCTATACGGCCATTTTCTGAACGGCCGGAAGGAGTTTTTTGGCGCCCCCGAGCAGGTCTCCCCAGCCAACCGAAAGGACCGCCCGGCTGACCTTTTTAAATTTAGTTAGTTAGTGCCCAGGGTACAGCAGAATCTCCTCACGCTCTTCTCTCGGAAGAAGCAGGAAAAGCGATGGAATGCATCCACCATCCAAGCTGGCATTGTCCAGTGCCGTAGCCGCAGTCCGCTTCGACGACAAAACAGTCTCCACTGTCAGTGATTTTGAAGCCGAATCTTGTTGCGTGAGTTGGAAGGTGTTGCCGTCTGCCCAGCCCGAACAACTGTCATGGTTCGTCAGCCTCTTGTCATCGCCTGCACCCCCCTCCCTCTCCCGGTGCTATTGGATGTCTGCCGAGCGATCCCCCTGGTAGTGCATGATGTGGTAGTAAGCTTCCCACCCGTCCCATAAAACCGGCGGTGCCAGCTGCGTCTGGGGGTCGTCCAGAAACTTCGAGAATACGTTCACCAACTCGCGCGTACGGTAGATGCCGGTGAGCCAATCTCCGCGATACCAGTGTTTCCACTTGCCGTATTCCGCCGCATCTTCCACCCGCTGAATTTCGTCGAAGGCCGCCAGTGCCTGATCGATGTCTTTGTGCGCCCGTCCCTTGTCCCCCTTTCCCGCCTCCTGGATAGCTCTTGATAGAAGGAACAGCATTCGGTTGCTCTCGCGATTGATGGCGATCATCGCCAGAACCTGCTCGCCGTAGAAATTCCGCCGCGCCTCCGGGATTTGCGGCTCGATGGCAAGGGCTTCGGTCCAGACCGCATCCCAACGCGGCTGCGCTTCGCCGCACTGTTGAATTTCTCTCGATACCGTTTGCTCGAGCCATTCTCTTCCGGTCGGTTGGTTGGGCCCGGTCGCCGGTCGACCATCGAGAATGCGGGCCGGCTCCCACTTCGGCGCCTGACTGGGCAGAGCATAGAGCGGAGAATCAATCATGTAGATCAGCAGCATTCGGCGCGCTTCGGTGTGATAGAGCTGGTCACCGTATTCGTGCGCCGGATCGCCAAGGTGCGCGGGCGCCTTGAAATAGTCTTGGTAAAGTTTTACCAGTTTGGGCGCATTCTCCGCCCCAAACTCGTCGGCTGACCACTGGCGATAGAACTCCCCGGCCTTATCCTCGCCCCCGGGAACTCCCCTCCACACTGCATTCATCACCGCCCGTATCGACATCGAAACTGGGCGAATGTCGCTGGTATTGACGAGAAAGTAGTTGGTCGCACCGGCTTTCACGTAGCGGCCAATCTCGGAAAAACTGCGCTCCACTGGAACCATCTCCGTCAGCTGGTTGGCGCGTCCGTTCATCATGGCCACATGATCGTAGATACCCTGCCCGGCTGAAACCGCGCCATGATCCTGCACATAACCGTAGCCGTCGTCGGCCCAAACAGTTGAGACTTCAGGCGGAATCTTCAGCGCGCCCTGCTGCACCAGTCTGGCTCCTTCCTGCCACAGGTTGGTCACGAACTTCGCATCAGGATGAACCGCACGCACAATCTCGATCTGGTCCGCAATCGCTTTGCTGATCAGCGCGCCCAGGGCGGTATAGTTGTCGCGAACGCTTGGATCCATGGATGCATAGGTCACGTCGGACAGTCCGCGCAGGCCAACCGTCCACAGGACTTCTTGACCCGGCAGATAGGAATGGACCGCGTTTTTCCACGCGTGCTCCAGAATTTCGGGGTGCTCAGTGTAGTTGTAGGGAACGTCTTTTGGCCATCGAGCCACGTTCAGACCGAGAGGAATCGCATGGTGCTGCGCGATGATCAGCCCGCGTCGGGCGGCAAGTTCGACTTGCGGCTCGTTGGGAAAAATCCAGGTGCCGGGTGCGACCATGTTGCCCTTTAGGCGCAGAATCGTTTCATAGATCCGATTCCACACCTCGGGAGAGATCCCGGTTTTGTCTTTTGCCTCTCCCGGCGCCCATCCCGTCAACAGATCCTCGTCGTTGATAAAGAATCCGCGATAGCGAAAGACCGGGGCCGGGTAGGTTTCAGGCAAAAGGTTGGCGGGTATCGCGATGGAAGCACGGTGGGCGGGCAGGTGGTCAGTCCAATAGTACAGAGGATCTATGCCCAGATATTTCTCCGAGAACTGATAGACGGCGTAGATCGTGCCTCGCAGGTCAGCGCCGGAAAGCACTACCACTTGGGTGGAGCTCGTTCGATTCCAGTTCACCGTCTGGCTGGAAATGGAAAACGATTCGGGAGCAGTCAGGCGCGGTGCATGGACACCGCTTGGGAAGTCGGGCGGCGCGGCGATCGCGATCGTGGTCCTGGCCGCATCTTCCGGCCGGTGAACGATCGGCGGCCGGGTTCCGAATACGGCTTCGAAATCCGCCGCCAGGTCGTCTGCGGCAAGTTGGACTGGCCCGGCTGCGTCGCGACGTATGAGAATCGTGACCGCGCCGTCGAGAACGATTGCCCCGCGCCTGGCGACGGTTTTAGGGTTGCCCCGCGAAGCCCGTCCCAGGGGTTGTGCAGCTGGTAGAGCAGCAATCGACCATGCGCCCGCCAACATGGCGATGGCCACAAGTTTCGTAGTCATTGTCGTGGCTGGATCTTACTCCATATCAGGGTGAAGCGCGGATCGCCATTCCGGCGGCCCGCATCAGGGTTCAGTGGCAGATTCGAGCCATCTGCCAGCGGTCTAGAAGATCAACTTGCCTCCGAACCACCATTGCCGCTGCCCACCGCTCCCCCCGAGGCTGGCGTTGGTGGTGACCAGAGTGGAGGTGACGGCGCCAAAGTTGGAGCCACTGATGTTGGTATTGGGGTTGTTGAAGTGTGGAGTGTTGGTCAGTCCGAAAGCACTGGCTTCAAACTGGAAGTTAAAGCGCTCTGTAATTCGGAAATTGCGCATCAGGCTCATATCCAGATTGAAATAGCCCGGCCCCCGCAGAATATTGCGGCCTGCGTTCCCGAAGTAGCCATCCAGCAAACCGGGAGTGGTTTCCGTAACCGGCTGAAAAGCGGACGTATCGAAATACAGGCAGGAAGTGTTTCCCACGGCACAACTGGAGGCCGGTTTGCCGTTCAGAATCTTGAGCGGCCCGATGAGGTTTGCCGTCTGCGTGTTTCCAGGCGCGTTCAGGAACGTGGCGCCTGCGCCTGAGTCCGTGATGGTGAAGGGAGTACCGCTCATCGCGCTCAGCACCCAATTCACTTGCCATCCTCCGGCCAGCGCCCCCGCAATCCCGGACAGCTCATATTTCTGCCCTCGACCGAAGGGAAGCGCGTAGAGTCCATAGGCTTCGAAGTTGTGCGTGCGGTCAAACCCGGCCAGCGCCTTGTTGCGCGGGATGTAGGCAGGATACGGCCAGAGGAGAAAACTGATTTCCTCATCATCCTCGTAGTCAATCGCCTTCGAGAAGGTATAGGCAAATCCAATCTGCGACGCTCCGAAGCGCCGGGTCAGATTTGCCTGCAAGGCGTCATAGTAGTTGTTGCCCAGAGGCGTCAACTGGTTGATATCGGGCCAGCCCGCGCAAGCCGCAGTCGGATTGGTTTCGGTCGGGCAGATATTGTTGGTGGTGTGGTTGAATTCGGCGTTGAGGATTCTGCCGTTCTGCCCGCCATTGGCCGGAGCCGGATTGATGTTCATATTGACCAGAGGACGGACAGCCCGGGCGCCAACGTAACCCACGTTGGCCACGAAGCCTCGAAAATCCTGCTCCACGACCAGGCTGAAGTCGTTGATGTATCCACGGCGAAAATTCAGTGGAATTGTCGTCGTACCCACTGCGTCAGGCAGCGGATAGGTTCCCGGTGTTGTTCCTCCGCTCAATGGGATGGCGGGGATTCCGATGGGAATGCCGGCATAAGGTCCTACCGCATTCAATCCGGTAAGGCTTGCCGCGGGCGCCGCTGGATTGGCATCGAAGCCCGAAAAATTCGATATGGTCACCGCGGGAAAGGCATTGCGCAAGAAGCGCCAGTTATTGGAATCCGCATTCATACCATAACCGGCGCGGATGACGGTCTTTTCAAACGGCCGGTAGGCAACTCCCAAACGCGGCAGGAACAGGCCGTGCCCGGTATCCACGCCGTTGTTGATCGGGATGCCGCTGCTGCCCCCACCCACCAGCACATTCATGGTGCTCGAATCAAGCACGCGAGCTCCGCCGATGTCGCTGTAGGCCATCGGGTAGTACTCCCAGCGCAATCCATAGTTCACGGTCAGTCTGGGCGTAACCTGATACTGATCCCGTAGGTACCATGCCCACTGCGACCAGCGGAGAGAATTCGGGTCCAGATTTTGCGTGGCCTTGCCGACTGCAGCGGGGAGCCCCAGCAGGAAATCGGCGTAAGAGTTGTACTGCGCCTTATTGGGCTGACCACTGAGTTCGGTGGCCGCCCCGGTAAAGCTGAAGCTGCCACGGGCCGTCTGGAAGGATCCACCCTGCGGCTGGAAGTGATTCAACTGCGTGTGATTGTATTCAATGCCAAACCTGAACTGGTGCCGTCGGTGGATCCAGGTGGTGTTGGCGTTGCCGATGTACTGGTTGTCGCGGAAGACAAAGGGGTTTCCCGTATTCGGGTTGCCCAGATTGGAGAACGAGTTGAAAAAGAATGCCGGGATGCCGCCCTGCAGCGGGTCCGGTCCGTTGGTGCCCGGAATGTGGAGCGTGTCCAGTCCAAAGTTGCTGGTGATATCCGGCGCTTCGGCGTTAATGCGCTGCCGCGTGTACCCGCCGTTCACGTCCAACAGCAGGTTGGGCGTAAAGGCATAAGTTCCGCCCAAGCCCACAACCTGAATTCTCGAATACGAATGCCCCAACTGCCCGCCGAGCGTGGCATTGCCCTCGGCCGGACCCAGCGCCGGAGGATCGAAGATATTGCTTTGCGAAAGCGAATAACGACCAAAAATGCTCGATCGACTGTTGGCCACGTAGTTCACTTTCCCGTCAAAATCGTCACGGTGAAAAAAGCCGGTCTTGGTAAGGAAATAGTTGTTCGAGATTCCCGATCCCAACGTGGCCGGCGAAGGCTGATTCGGCGCCGGAATCAGCTGTGCCATGGCGAGCGCTGCCGGATCCGCATCTGACAGACAAATCTCGTTTTGGACTCCGTGGCAGGAGATGATGGAGCGTCCCGTTCCATTGGCAGCCCCCGTGCGGGGGTCGTAGATGTTTACCGGATTCCCTTTCGAGTCGGTGATTCCACGAAAGTCGAAGAAGCCGGCGCTGTTGGCAGCGGCATAGGTGAGACCCCCGAATGGAACCGTCTGCGGATTGCCCCCGTTCGGAGCCTGGGACTGGCGGGTCGATTCCCAGTCTCCAAAGAAGAATAGCTTGTCCTTCTTGATCGGACCGCCCAAGGCGCCGCCAAACTGGTTGAACACATTCAGCGGCTTGCGCGTGTTTGGAGCCGAAAAGTAGTTAAGATTGATCAGCGCGTTGTCGGTATGCAGTTCATGCACATCCCCGTGAAACTGGTTGGTGCCTGACCTGATCTGAACGTTGACGATCGCGCCCCCGGCTTTGCCCTGCTCGGCATCGAACGAGTTGGTCACCACATTCGCGGTTTCAATTGCGTCGGTCGGCGGCACGTAAGCAATATTGTTGGGAAGCCACGGATAAGAGTCCTGCACACCGTCAATCAGCGTGTTGTTTCCCTGGGAAGACTGGCCGTTGACGTTGGACGTCATCGCGCGTTGCGGATTGCCGCCCGCCGAATTGTTCTCCATCGGCAGGCTCGCTCCCGGAATAATCTTGTAGAGAGCCTGAAAGCTTCTCCCCTCCGACGAAATCGCGGGCAGCGATTGAATCTGTGCTTCGCTCAGGTCAGTGCGCACATCGGACCGGTCGGTCTGCAAAAGCGGCGTTTCGGTCGTGACCGTCACGCTCTGGCTGGTTGCTCCTACCGAAAGTTGTGCGTTCACGCGAGCTATTTCGTTCACGTTGACGCGAACTCCAGGAGTGTCTTGCGTAGAGAAGCCTGCCGCCGCGATGGTCACTTTATAGGTACCGGGTAGCAGCGTAGTGAAACGGTAAATGCCGGCGGAATCCGTGATCGCTTCCTGGCTCACTCCGGTAGCGACCTCGACGGCCGTTACCTTGGCCCCAATCACCACCGCGCCGCTGGGATCGCTCACGCTGCCCGTCATCGATCCATAGAGCACTTGCGCCCCACTCTCTGGCACCGGTCCCAGGATGGAGATGGTGAAGAGCAAAACCAGAGCCAGCTTGTGATTTAGTTTGACTATCGAACTATAGATGGAGTCGTACCGTGACTTGTGTTCCGTCATGGGATAACCTCGCCTTTCTCGAGCGGACGAAGGTGCCTTGGGCAGGCAGCACTTCACCACGCGGTTGATCTACATCAATTCACCTGCCACTTCGAGCCAGAGCTTTGGCTCGTCCCTTGCTGCGTACACCCTGCCGTCTTTCCACCACCGGGCCGAAATGTTTTTGGAGGACCATGGCGACCGTTCCGCGCAAACGGGCGGTACTGGGACTGGCCTCAGCCGGCCGCACCCGGGGAGGCTTCCCGACCAGCACTGCGGCTCGAACTCCGGCTTCGATCACCGGGCCAATTCGGTCCCAAAAACGCGTAAACTCACCCACAAACACGATCTCTTCGGGAGCGACTCCGGCCACGATCATCCTCATCCCCCGGCCGATCGCTTCCCCCATGCGTTCAAGCGCCTTGAGCGCGAGCCCATCGCCGCTCTCCGCCAAAGAAAGCAGATGCCGGAATGTCAGGCCGCCGGCGGTGGCTCGGGATTCGTGGTAGTAGCGCACCGCGGCCCAGTTTGAGGCATAGACTTCCCAGCAGCCGCGTCCTCCACAGCCGCAGAGCGGACCACCGGGATCAAGTGGCACGTGGCCGAATTCGCCCGCCATGCCGTTGAATCCGCGCACCAGTTGCACGTTGCTGACCAGGGCAACACCGAGACCTTCAGAAACCGTGACTACCACGATGTCGCGCGTCCTCTCGCCGTATCCAAACCAAACCTCGGCGAGCGCGCAGGCGTTGGCGGCGTTCTCCAGCTCTACCCCGAGTCCGCTGGCTTTCTCGAGAGGTCCACGCAAGTCGAACTCGCCCCACTTCAGGTTCGGGGTGAACATGACGCGCTGCTGGTTGTCGTCGAATCGGCCCGGCACACTGACGCCAATTCCTTCAAAAACCAGGTCCGGGTAGGCGGAAATCATCTGCCCGATCTTTTCTGAAAACTGTACGGCTGCGGTGCTCGCATCTGCCGGAGTCGGAACCTCCTGCTGCGCGAGGAAACGCCCGTTGGGGTCAGAAATGGCGAAAGTGGTGATGGTGGGCCTCAGATCCACCACCACGATCGCGCGTCGATCGTTCAACTGAAGAAAGGTCGGACGGCGCCCGCGCGGCAAACGTCCCAAAGGCCCCGGAATCACCCATTTCTCACGAATCAGTTGTTCGATGATCAGCGAAACCGTGCTGCGCTGCAGGCCCGAAACCCGCGCCAGGTCAGCCCGGGAAATCGGCTGACGCCGGCGGATCAGGTTCAGCACGATGCCGCGATTGATGCCGCGCGCGGTTTCGCTGGTGGCCGCCTGAATTTCCCGGTATTGGGTGCGCAGCATCTTCATACCTACTTGAGGCGCAGCCCTCGTTGGGACTTCTCGCCGCTCTTTAATTTGCGATCCGAACTATATGAGCAGAATCCGACCGTGTCAAGATCCACTTACCGCGTGGAGTTGCTATCCACTTCTTGCTGACGAAGCTTGTCCACCCATTGCAAGAAGTACTTCATGTTGGGGGCATCGGTGTGCCCGCCATCGTGCTGGCGCCATGCCAGCCGCCCCTCCAGCAGTCCAGTGTTGACCGGCGGCATGTGGTCGGCGCTGTAATCGTTGATCGGACCGAGCCCCTTCGCTCCTAGCAGAGTCCATACCGGGGTGGCGGCCAGGGTCGCCATGAAACTGCCGCGATGGTCCAGCCAACGGGCATCGCCCTTCTCCGGGATACCGTAGCTGATGAAGGTGAGCCGAGGCGCACAGAGCGCGATCAGCTCATTCGAATCGACCGGGATGTCAGACGCATTCTTACTTCCGAAGGCCGCATCGGAAGCGCCGTACTTGATGAAGTTTCCCGCCATCCAGTAATATTCCCCGCCGGTCAAGCTCTCCACCGCTTCGCCGAAGTTGCGCCGCAGCAGAGTCGCGCCGCCCTTGCCGGAAGAGCCCACCAGGACATTCGCGAATCTCTGGTCGAATGCCATGGTGACCAGCGCCGCCTTGCCGTAGCGCGAGACCCCTTCGATGCCGACGTGTTTGGCATCCACTGCGGGATCGGTCTCAAGGTAGTCGAGAGCTCGCCCCGCTCCCCACGCCCAGGCGCGCAGTGCTCCCCAGTCGTCCGGCTTGCGCGGCTGGCCGTGGTTGACCAGACCGATCATGCCGCGCGTCAATCCCGCGCCGTTGTCGGCCTGAATGCTTCCCGGATCGAGCAGAGCAAAGCCCCAGCCGTCGGCGATCAGCTGCCAGGTATTGGGCGGGTCGCCATCGGCATTCATCTGCGGTAACTGGAATGGCCGCGGTGCCTCGGGTTCATACGCGGGATGCTCCTCAAATACTTCTTTCAGAGATGGATCCTGCTGAATGAGCAGCGTTTTCAGGGCTCGATTGATGCGCGCCAACTCCTCGGCCGAAGGCTGTCGGGGCGCGGGGAATTCCGCCGGCCCGAACATCATCAGGACGGGAACCGGCTGCCTGGCATTCGCCGGTGTAACCAAAATCATGCGGATGTTGACATCAATCTCGGGATAAGCGGAATTGTCTACGTGACCGACAACTTCCCTGGCGGTTACCGGATTGAAGCCCACGAACTCGTGATCCACGGCTTTCACCGCCCATGTCACGCTCGGTACCTTCTGCGGTACCCGTCCATAAACGCAGCACTCGAATCCTTCGCTGATTTCCGCGCGGCGCTTCTGCCAAAGCTCCGGGGTCGTGACTTTCTGACCATCCTGTAGGGTCAGGGCGTCGGGCAGGTTGGGAAACGGGTTGGCTTTGCTCTCATCATAGTTGGCATGATTCGGCGCCTTCTCATCGCCACTCGGCCCGGGACGCAAAGCGTGGATGCCGAGTTGCTGCATCATGTTCTGCTGGTCTTGTTCGGCGGTCATGGTCGGCGGAGCCGCAGAGGTTGACCGGGCGCCGTTCTGAGCCCAACTTCCGAGAGATGCCGAACCCACCAGAGCGAGGAACAGCAGCCGCCCGCAGGCCCGCGGAATTCGTTTTTGTTCGATCACAGTCAACCCCCAATCACCGATAACCAGCAACCAACCGGAATCAACCTATGGAACCACTTCCTGGAATTCTGGTCGCGCGGTTAGCCTAGTGGGAACATCGGTCTCAGTGCAAGGCAGAACTCATCATTCGATGCCCGAATAAGGCATCGAAACCTCAGAACCGGTTTCCCAACTTTCCTTGCGGGCGGTGTGCGAATATAGAATGTGCCCGCATGCCGAATCGAAAACGAGTCCTCACCTTCGTAATCCTTTTCTTGTTCGCCAGTCGATCGGCTCTGGATGTCCATGCCAATGACAGCCAACTGTGGGTCGGGTCGTGGGCCACGTCGCAGCAGTTGGTCGAACCAAACAATGCGCTCAGTCCCGGGGATCTCCGGGATGCGACCCTGCGCCAGATCGTTCACTTGTCCATCGGCGGCCATGAAGTTCGGGTGCGTCTTTCCAACCGCTTTGGATCCACGCCGCTCCTTGTGACCGCCCTCGGCATTGCGCGGGCGGTCTCTCCCGGCTCCAGCAAGATCGTGCCTTCCAGCGAGAAAGTAATGACGTTCTCGGGATCGCCGGAGATCACGATTCCGCCGCACGCCGACTACCTTTCCGATCCGGTTTCATTTCCCGCAGATGCTCTCTCTGATGTGGCGATCACGATCCATCTTGATGCCGCACCGGAGGACGAGACCGGACATCCCGGCTCGCGGGCGACATCCTACGTGAGCCACGGGAATTTAGTTTCCGCCCGGGAACTCGAGGGCGCGAAAACCGTAGACCATTGGTATTTCGTCGCAGGTATCGATGTAGCAGCAAGCCCGGGAACCGCCGCGATTGTGGCGCTCGGCGACTCGATTACCGACGGACACGGCTCCACGACCAATGGCAACGACCGCTGGACTGATGTCCTGGCGCGTCGACTGCAAGCACAACCGGGCGCTCCGAACCTCGCCGTGCTCAACCAGGGCATCGGAGGAAACCACCTGCTCACCGACGGCCTCGGACCAAATGCGCTATCCCGCATCAATCATGATGTGATCGCTCAGCCGGGCGTTCGATACCTGATCGTTTTTGAGGGAATCAACGACGTGGGTATGCTTGCCCGCAGTCCAAACCCCACCGAAAAGGATCACGACACGCTGGTTCAGCGGATGACGGCCGCGTACGAGCAGATCATCGTGCGTGCTCACACCAGCGGCATCAAGGTCATCGGCGCGACCTTAACTCCCTTTGTCGGGTCGGACTACTATCATCCCGGGCCCGCCAGCGAAGCGGACCGCCAGGCGGTGAATGAGTGGATCCGAAACCCCGCGCACTTCGACGCTGTGATCGACTTCGACAAGATCGCGCGTGACCCCGAGCATCCGGAGCGCTTCCTCCCCGCATTCGATTGTGGCGATCATCTTCATCCATCGCCCTCAGGCTACGCCACCATGGCTCAGGGCATACCTTTTAGCTTATTTGCGTCTCCGCGGGCCAAACCATAATCGCAGCTGCTCTGGATTCGCTGTCATCCATGGGCTCGCAGGCAGAACCAGTAGGTCCAAACAATCAGAAGCAGCTGCAAGGGCAACCTCAGGACGAGGTACCGGGGACCAAGGGAATGGCCCCCGAAGGGAACGCGTTGGAGGGCGGCATATACATTCGAGGGGAAGATCAGGATGAGGTAAAAGATAATCGTCCAACCCGCCAACGATGGATTGCCCATCGTCACCACGGCAACCGCGAACAACACCTCGAGGATGCCCGAAAGATAAATCACGGTTCGACGCGCGGGCACGAAAGCAGGCAACATCGCGGCCATCGAATCGGTTTTGAGGAAGTGGCCGATAGCAGCAAAGAGGAACACGGCGGAAACGCCCATGCGGCCGGCGATCGCCAAATGATCGAGACGAAGAAGAGTGGCAATCAGATAGGGAGCCACTAAGAGAACGACAATAATGACTATGTTCCGCATCTCTCCCAACCAAGCCCTGCTGGTCCACGCTAGAGTAGCACTCGGAAGGCCGCGGTTGTGCGGCTGACGATTTACAAATCCTGGAGGCATTCTGGTATGTCAAGCCATTTTCGACCGCGCCTCTGCCAGGTCGCTTGGACCGCTGTGGTGGCGCTCGTTGCATGCGTTTGTCCCTCCTTTGCGCAAGCGCGCCATCATGACCGTGCGGGCAAGATTTTCGGGGGCTACTTCGAAGAATGGGGCATCAATTACGCCGGTTACAACATCGCGGATTTGCAGAAGAATGGTGTGGCTGATGAATTGACACATTTGATCTACGCCTTCGGAAATGTAACCCCGACCTCTCCGGCAGCTTGTGCCCTTGCCGATCCGGTGGCCGCTTACCAGAATTCGAAGATTCCGAGTGTGAGCGGCAAGCCCTACAACGCTCCGCTTTATGGCAATTTCGGTGCGATCGAACAACTGAAACAGCTTCATCCCAATCTGAAAGTGCTGATTTCTTTGGGGGGACAAGCGGGCAACGTTACCGGCTTTGTCAGCGCCGCCGCCACTCCGGCTGGCCGGGCTGCTCTAGCCTCTTCCTGCATCAACTTATTCGTTAAGGGGAATATCGCCCCCGGGGTGACCGCTCCCGGCTTGTTCGACGGCTTCAACATCGATTGGGAGTTTCCCGGCGCCCTGGACAAGCAGAACTTCACCGCTCTGCTCAAGGAGTTTCGCACTCAGCTCAACGTTTTGGGGAAAACGACCGGGAAGAAATATGTCTTGACCTTCGATTCGCCAGCCAGCCCGAAGAAATACGTGAACATCGATCTCAAACGAGCGGCGGCGCAGGTGGATTTCCTCACCATCGACGGTTATGACTACGCTGGAACCTGGGACAAGCAGACCAATGAATCATCGTCACTCTATGACACCGACGCGGATCCTGTATATGCCGAAGCCCGCTACATTGACGCGACCGTGAGAGCCTACCTGCAGGCTGGCGTACCCCCGGCCAAGTACACCATGGGTTTGCCGTTGTACGGGGTGGGCTGGAAAGGCGTCGCCAATGAGAACCGTGGCTTGTACCAGGACGTAACCGGTCCTTCTCCAGTACTGTTAGCCGACGGCTCGGGAGACTGCCCCAATCCCGACAAGGCCAATGCTTCGCCCGGTTGCGACACGATATTGACGCCCGGTTTTTCCACTTACTCCACCATCAAGCGCCTCGCCAACAGGTACGGGTACACCCCCTGGTACGATTCAGGCAGAGTGGGAGCCACCCTGTACAGTTCCTCCACCGGCATCTTCTACACCTACGATGATGCGGCTGCGGTAGCAGCCAAAACCGCCTACATCAAAAAGAAGAAACTTGGGGGCGCCTACGTGTGGGCGTTGAACGATGATGATGCCAACGGCTCCCTGACCAAAGCGATTGCCGCCGGCTTGAAGTGAGTCGAGGGCGGCTTCCAGATCGAGGATTGTCCGGCTCGTCCTGCCCCCTGCTCGTCCCGATCACGTTCGTTCTCCGTAACACAATTGTGAAGAAGCGCCATTTTTCCGCCGGTTGATGAAACCAACCTGCTCGCCCTGTTTCGTGAGTCAACTATTTTCGGGGTGACGCCCGTGCTGGCGATCGAGAAACTCGCGAGGAGTATGGGCAGTTCGCCAAAAACTTTGGGTCCGGCGACAAGACTTCCCGCTAGCTCCGAACCAGGACTACCACTGATCTCGTGGCCACGGGGTAGCTCAAGGTTTGTAGAGGCTCACCCGACTCCGAAAAGTCGTTTGGGGTGGGCAACGCGGTGTCGACGACTCTAGTCCACTGTGACGCAGTACCTTCCTGGATGTGAAACTCCAAATCTTCCCAGTAGGCATTAATCATCGCATAGATGTCCTGGTCGTTCTGAGAGGCGCCGTGGAGGCAGAACGCCAGGCTGTGAGACTCAGGAGACAGGTCAGCCCCGGCGCCAGTCCCATACCAGGCGACATCTTCACGCCAAAACCGGCTGCGGCTTAGCGTCGGGTGGCTCTTGCGGAAGGCGATCATGCGCTTGAAGAAGCGAAAAATATCCTGATTCGACTGGAGCTGCGACCAGTCGAGCCATCCCGTCAGGTTGTCCTGGTTATAGGGATTGTTGTTGCCGAATTGGGTATTCAGGAATTCGTCTCCAGCTCGAAACATCGGGGTGCCGTTCGACAGCATAAGCAGGCAGAAGAAGTTCTTCACCTGCTTCCGGCGCAGCGCCAGCACGTCAGCAGGGGCGCCCGTATCTCCCTCATGTCCGCAGTTCCAGCTGTAGTTATCGTTCATTCCGTCCTGGTTATTTTCTCCGTTGGCCCAATTATGCTTTTCGTTGTAGGACACCAAATCGTAGAGAGTGAAACCGTCGTGCGAGGTCAGGTAGTTGACACTCTGATAGGCGTGATAGGCGTCATTGCGCTTGTCGGGGAAAAAGTCGTCGCTTCCGTAGATCCGGCGCATCAGATCGGGGACCATTCCCGCATCACCTTTCACAAAACGGCGCACATCATCGCGGAACCTTCCGTTCCACTGCAGCCATGTGATGCCGGGAAAGCCTGACCCAAGTTGGTACGCTCCTGTGTCCCAAGGCTCAGCGATCAGACGTAACGAGCCCAAATCCGGATCGGCGGCGATTTCGGCGAAAATCGGAGCGTGCCCCCAGTTCAGTGATCCGTCGGCATTGCGACTAAACACCGAGGCCAGATCGAAACGGAAGCCGTCAATGTGCATCTGCTTTTTCCAATAACGCAAGCTGTCCATGACCATCTTGCGCACGTGACCCCTGCCAAAATTCAGGGTGTTGCCTGTACCCGAGTAATTCGCATACGGTCTGGTCGGGTCGGAGGTCATCATGTAATAGCTTGAGGCGCCTAGCCCTTTGTAGCTGTAGATCGGACCTTTATGATCTCCTTCGCAGGTGTGGTTGTAGACCACATCCAGCACGATGCCGATACCCGCGTCATGAAACGCCTTGACCATTTGCTTGAATTCGCGGTTCTGACCATCGTTGCCGTTGCTGGCATATTGCCCGTGAGGGGAAAAGAAGTTCAGAGGCATGTAGCCCCAATAGTCGCTCTCTTGTGGATCGCGCTGGTAAATCGGCATCAACTCGACCACAGTGACGCCGAGATCTTTCAGATAGGGGATCTTGTCCACCAGGCCCGCATAAGTTCCGGCCCGAGACGGATCCACACCCGAGTTCGGGTGCTGCGTGAACCCTCTTACGTGCAGTTCGTAAATGATCGCATCGGCCTCGTGAAGCGGTGGTCGGGATTTCCCCCACTCAAACTCCGCTCTGTCGTCCGTCAGCACCCCGAGCGGCGCCCTTCCCGCATTCGATCCTTCCCGCATTGCCCGGGTGCGGTCAAACTCGGGCGGGAAGAAAACAGCTTTCGCATACGGGTCCAGCAGGACCTTCTGCGGATCGAAGCTGTGAAGGGCAGGCAAATCTTCTCCCGCCACCGAGTACGCATAGTAGCGGCACTCACCTATATCGGAGATTGGAATCCGGCAATGCCAGATACGGCCGGACTTATTTCGCAAGAAGTCGAAACGATAGACGAAGGCTGGGCTTACGAGTTCAGACGGAACATAAAACAACAAGGCCACGCTCTCAGCGTGCTCAGAATAGACGGCGAAGTTGAAAGCCCGCTCCTCTTCCATCCAAGTGGCGCCGAGCGGCAAGGGGCTGCCTTCGACCTGCTCCCAGGTTGCGGCTTTCGCCGGTTCGCCACTAAGGTTCGAGGTTCCGCGAGCAAGCGTTGAGCTTGGAACTGCTGTTGCATCCTTCATACTGCCTACCTTTGTTTGCTAAACTGCTGTTGTGACCGAACGCATAGCCCGGGAGTCGGGCTGGTACTCTGACGCCCCTCTGCGGTGCGCTGCTATTTTAGCGGACTCTTCAAGCTGCAAAATGTTTTGGGTGGAACGCGGCGAAACCACAGGATCACCTGCCCATCCGGCTGGCGTTGACCGAGGGACAGTTGCAGGCTTCACCATGGCTTCCGCACAATGCGCCCTTTTGCTGGCTACCCTGCCTCTCCGACGGCTGATGAGGAAAACGCGCTTCAAACCACCGTAGCGAACGCCGCCCAAAGCCACGGAAGGCCGCTCAGCCCCCACGCAATTCGGTATTCGTATGCAGGAAGCGCACAACGTGGGTTCGGGAGAAAATTCCCTCAACGTGGCCATTGGAAACCACCGGCAGTTGGTTGATATCATCGCGGGCCATCATCTGCAACGCCTGAATAGCGGGGGTTTCGGGTGAGACCGTGCGAACCTGGTTCAGTGGCAGCATTGCCGCCTGCACGCTGGTCTGTGGCCAGAGTTCGCGCGCCACCCTTCCGACCTCATGAGGAGTGATCAGGCCAACCATTTCCTGATTCTGAACCACGACGTAACCGCGAAGGCCGCTGCGCAACAGGTATTCGTCGACGAAGTCCTGCAAGTTCAGGTACGAATCAACCGTAGGACAATTGCGGTCCATGATTTCAGCGACGCGCCGGCCGCGGAGCGCGGAGGTCAATCCTGCCTGGGCGTAAGTGGTGCGGGCAGCGTCCAGCAAGAACCAGCCAATGAATGCCAGCCATAGGCCGCCGAAATTGGCATGTTCCGTGAAGAACTGAAACAGCCCCAGAAGAATAATCCCAAAGGCTACGGCCTGGCCGATTTGCGATGCCAGCCGCGTGGAGCGGTCAGCATTTCCGGTAATCCACCAGATTACGGCCCGCAGCACACGGCCGCCGTCCAAGGGGAAACCGGGAATCATATTGAAGGCTGCAAGGGCGATGTTGATGTAGCCCAGCCAAAGCAGGACTGCGGCCAGCGGCGTAGCCGGCTCCGTGCCAAACCGCCCTCCAGAAAGCCAAGCGAGCCCGATGAGAATAACCCCAATGGCAGCGCTCGTGATCGGGCCGACAATCGCAATCCAGAATTCAGATTTGGCGTCCGGGGCCTCGGACTCGATCTGCGATACTCCTCCCAGAGCGAAGAGTGTGATCTGCCGGACACGCAACCCATGAGCTTTCGCTAAAAGCGAATGTGCCAGCTCATGAAGCAAGAGCGTTAGAAAAAACAAGACACTTGTAAGAACAGCCGCAGACCACACCATCGGATTGCTCCAGCGCGGGTTCACTGTATGAAAGTGCTCGGCTAGAGAGAGTGCGATCAGCAGGGCAATGATGAACCAACTGTAATGAAGGCCTATCGATATGCCTGCGACTCGGCCCAGTTTGACCTGCGCTTGCACGGGTCAGACCTCCACGGCGGAACATCACGAAAGCACGCTGAAGATTCGACCGGGCATAATGCAGTGTCACCCCAACCGATCGACTAAATCGAGCCCTCGAAGTCCTCAGCTAACTTGTACTAACCCACATTTTCTGAGATCGTCAGCAACGAAGGCTGGGCCTGCGGCGAGATCGAGTGTAACACATTCACTCCCTTCAAGTTATGCGGAACATGATGCGTACGGCGAGGTCTCAGGTCGGCGCGGGTTCGCTCCCTGGGCTTCGGGGACGAATGCAGTCAGCCGACGGGTTCACGTCCCTCCAATATGTCAGGCGTCCCTGATGGCGACATTCATGTGGCCCCCTGTTTCAAGATTCCTGGTGCCGCGGACGGTAGCTTTGAGGTGAATCTATACTGGCGGGACTCCGATCCGCTGGATCCTCAACGAGCTTCACGGCACAAATACCGGCGCACCAAACTAGCGATCTCGCTCCTTCACCTGCCTTCCATCAATGACCTTTTCCGAGGATTAGCTTTTGGACTCGCCAGTTCAATAGTTCGCTCACATAGAGTTCATTTTCTGACGGGCAGGCAATTTGGTGAATCCAGCCAAACTGTTTGAGCTGTTTGCCGGATTCTCCGAGCACTCCCAGAACTCTTCCGTCAAGACTCAGCTTATAGATACGGCCGGGGTACGCATCAGAGCTGAACAGCACCTGGTTCGGCGGAGGCGTGATGCAGATTGCCCACGGCGAGCCCGGCGCCATCGTCTGAGATCCTTTGTCCGATAACACGGGCTTGTTTCCAATGGCCGGGCGGGCGTTTGCATCGAAAGGCACAGCAATGTTGATTTGCCGAAGGAATCTTCCCTCGCTGTCGAAGACCTGGATGCGGCGATTGCCGCGGTCGGCTACATACACGTGATCCTCCGCGTCGACGGCAATGCTGTGGGGAGTGCTGAACTGGCCAGGCTGATCTCCGGGCTCTCCCCACGACTTTATCCAATTGCCGTTCCTGTCAACTTTGGCGATCCGCGAATTGATATAGCCATCGCTGATATAGGTGTTACCGGCCCTATCCCATGCCACATCGGTTACCTGGCGGAACATCCCGTCGACGGGAGAAAGCGGCGGGTTCGGGTGCGGCAGCGGCCCGGTCCTCTGTTCTGAGGCCTCCTGTTTGCGTCCGAAAACCATGACGA
>Ga0123355_10001324_pt1 | contig 34505 bp, 22 predicted proteins | sample TergutEmb28metaG_3_FD_89872 | JGI IMG/M metagenome (GOLD analysis project Ga0123355, IMG submission 89872) | Embiratermes neotenicus P1 segment gut microbial communities from Petit-Saut dam, French Guiana - Emb289 P1 | ecosystem: Host-associated > Arthropoda: Insects > Digestive system > Gut ...
CCGTAATCAAGCGGTATGTCATGGATTTTTCGCGTATGTAGGGCGATGAGACCCGTTCTAGCGAAAAATCCAGGACATATTGCTTGATGGAGGCGGGTATTATGCATTAGCATGACTTGTAACAATTTTTAGATATAATGCAACCCAACTATCTATTCCCTCTTGATTAAAATGCATTTATATATTAAAATAGCAATATCCAAAAATAGCAATGTCCTAATTGTATTCCAATAAAATAATTTTATCAAGAGGTATGTTTAATGAACGTGTTAGTAATCAATGCCGGCAGCTCCTCACTAAAGTATCAGCTATTCAACATGGACACGGAAAAAATACTTGCAAAGGGCAACTGTGACAGAATCGGTCTGGATGGACATTTGAAGCACAAACCGGTTTCCAACGACAAACCCGTATTCGACAGTCCCATTCCTCTTCCCACACATGCAGAAGCAATAGCTGCAGTCATCGCAAAACTCACATCTGACGAATATGGCGTTATTGATTGCCTGTCAGAAATAAACGCAGTCGGTCACAGAGTAGTACATGGTGGTCGTAAATTTTCATCGAGTGTGCTAATAGACCAAGAAGTTATTGCAGCACTTGAAGATTGTATTAGACTAGCACCGTTGCATATTCCGGCCAATCTAATGGGTATAAATGCATGTCGCGAATCAATGCCCAATGTTCCCATGGTCGCTGTTTTTGATACTGCTTTCCATCACACAATTCCAGAAAGTGCATATGTTTATCCAATCCCATATAAATATTTTGAAGAAAACAATATACGTCGTTATGGTTTTCATGGCACATCACACCGTTATGTATCAGCACTTGCAATAAACGAACTCGGTGGCAATGCAGAAGGAACAAAAATCATCACATGTCATCTAGGTAACGGCGCATCCCTGGCAGCAATAAAGGACGGAATGTCAATCGATACAACAATGGGCGTGACACCACTTGAAGGTGTTCCAATGGGAACCCGTTCCGGTAGTGTTGATCCATCGATTGTTGATATTATTGCAGCAATTGAAAATTGCTCACTTAAAGACGCAATGGATGTTCTTAATAAGAAATCCGGTGTACTGGGTATTTATGGGAAATCATCAGATTTCCGTGATATAGAAACTGCAGCAGGTATTGATATTAGCAATGGTAATCCCAAACCCGATGCCGATGTTGATAAGAAGGCAGCACTTGCACTTGACGTATTTAGTTATCAAGTAGCAAAGTTTATCGGCTCATACATTGTATCCCTCGGTGGTCTTGATGCACTTGTCTTTACTGCTGGTATTGGCGAAAATTCTCCGTACATTCGCAGAGCAATATGTAGTAGATTAAATGGTATTGGCATTAAAATAAATGAAACCGTAAACGCAGTTAGAGTTAGTGAATTCCTTGATATCACAGGGGATGACTCGATTGCTAAAGTATTTACAATCCCAACTGACGAAGAACTCGTTATTGCCCGCGACACTATTGAAATTGTCGCACCCTAATTAACTAAAGGCACACAGAAATATTATCATGACATTATTTGAAAAATCACAAAAAATTCTTGAGCTTCCAAATATTTTGGAAATGCTTTCGGCAGAAGCAATAAGTATGACAGCAAAGGACGCAGCTACACAGCTGCGTCCACATGTCGATGCAGAAATTGTAAAATCAAATCTTGCTGAAACATCCGCTGCAAAACACATGATGGTTCTCAGACAAACTCCGCCGTTTTCCGGTGTAAAGGATGTTAGAGGATCTATTCAGCGCGCAAACATGGGCGGAATGTTAAATATTAGAGAATTACTCGATGTTGCCGAACTACTAAGAGCATCTGCTTCGTCCACATCATATTTTAACCGAAATAAAGATGGTGAAAAAACAGCAATCGACTATCTTTTCCTCGCATTATATTCAAACAAGCACTTAGAAAACAAAATTTCTACAGCCATAGTATCAGAAGATGAAATTTCCGATAATGCCAGTCGTGAACTTGCGGATATTCGTCGTCATATGCGTATCGCATCAGAAAAAGTGCGACAAACGCTAAATAAAATCGTAACATCTCCAACATATGCAAAGGCACTACAAGAACCAATAATAACAATGCGTAATGACAGGTATGTCGTGCCGGTCAAAGCAGAACATAAAGCAAGCTTACCCGGTCTTGTACATGATGTCTCCTCCTCGGGTGCAACACAGTTCATTGAACCAATGACAGTTGTAAACATAAATAATGAACTACGTGAACTGGCAGCGCGAGAAAAACAAGAAATTGAACGTATTCTTATGGAGTTATCTGCCGACGTGGCAGAACACGGCGAGAATATTATTACTGACTTTGAAATATTAGCTCAATTAGACTTAGTTTTTGCGAAAGCCAAGCTTTCATATAAGCTTGACGCAATTGAGCCGGAAATATCCGATGAAATGCGTGTGGTATTAAATCAGGCACGCCACCCCCTACTGCCAAAAAAAGAAACTGTTCCGATTAATATAAGGCTCGGCGGTGAATTTGATACATTAATCATCACCGGTCCAAATACAGGCGGAAAAACTGTTGCACTTAAAACTCTCGGATTAATGTGTACTATGACTCAATGTGGATTGCATATTCCTGTCAAAGACGGAAGCGTTGTCCCTATATTCAACGCTATTCTCGCTGATATTGGTGATGAACAGTCAATTGAGCAATCTCTTTCCACATTTTCATCACACATGACGAATATCGTTAGTATCCTTGAACATAGTGAACCCGGTTCATTATTGATGTTTGACGAACTAGGTGCAGGTACTGACCCGGTTGAGGGTGCTGCTCTCGCTATCTCTATCATTGAGCATGCTAGAAGACGAGGCTCACTAATCGCTGCAACAACACATTATGCAGAGCTTAAAAGTTATGCTGTAACAACCAACGGGATTGTCAATGCATCCTGTGAATTTGATATAGAAACACTCAGACCCACATATAAGCTAATTATAGGCATACCCGGAAAATCAAATGCCTTTGCTATTTCAAAGCGATTGGGGCTTTCTGATGATGTGATAAACGATGCACGTGAGAGGGTTAGCACTGAGAGTGTTTCATTTGAAGATGCTGTTTCTGATTTAGAAGAAACGCGTTTGCAGTTAGAAAACGAAAGAGATGAAGCAAAGAGGCTGCTCCGCGAGGCTGATATTAACAAGCAAAAATCAGACGAAATAAAAGCAAAGCTTGACAAAGAACGAGAGGATGCTGCAAACATTGCAAAACGCGAAGCTGCAAAAATATTAGAAGATGCACGAAGAACAGCAGAACATATTCTAAGCGAAGTACAAAAAATGCAGCAAAAAGCTGCAGATAATATAAATCAACAAGAGCTAAATGACGCAAAGGCAGACTTATTCCGTAGATTAAACGAAGCTGATAGTAAACTTGGTGAAACCGAGACTACGTTGGAGCCTTCTGCACCCTCTAGGAAAATCGTACCCGGTGATAGGGTAAAACTACGCAGCCTAGGAACGCTTGCAGATGTCATATCCATAAGCCCGGATGATGTTCTTTCTCTACAAGCCGGAATTATGAAAATAACAGCCAAGCTAAATGAGGTTGAGTTAGTAGAAGGTGGCATTCAAAATGAAGTGAAAAACCACATAAGAAAATCCGAAGCTACATTACGACAAATGAGCGTAAAGCCGGAGATTGACTTACGTGGCATGAACACAGATGAAGCATTACCACTTCTCGAACGATTCCTTGATAATGCTCGAATGGCGAAGCTAAACTCTGTAACGGTCATTCATGGCAAAGGAACAGGAGTTCTTCGCAAAGCAGTGCACAACAGCCTACGCCGGGAAAAACGCGGCATAAAGTCCTTCAGACTAGGTGTATACGGCGAAGGAGAAGACGGCGTCACCATTGTTGAGTTGAAGTAATAACAGCTAAACCGCCTACCTTTCTCTCTCCGCTAAAAATCTCTGCACCCGGGACTGGATAATACGTGCAGTGTCTTCCGCAGAGCGAGTTCCGGCAAAAAATGCCTGGACATCTTCATTAACAATATTTTGAACGGAATGCCCTGCTATGGAACTGAGTCCGATATTTGAGATAATGTCACGCAAAAGCTCTGCATCCGGTTCTGTCATTGGCACCACCTCTAAAGTACCGAACCCATAACGAGCTGTTATAGTAGGTCCAACACGGTCTAGCTCACGGGAAATCAATTGCTCAAACTGGTCGATACGCGAGGGAAAAGCAAATACGTCATGACCCAAATTACGCGGCAGTAAACTGAGTCGCACAAATTCCCAGGCAGCTTCTGTGTGGGGGCTGTTTGATCGGATGCCTACCGCTGTTCCATGTGATTCATGCACAATATGTGTCGGGGCATCATTTGAAGGGAAACCAAATGGGGTAATGCCACCGAGCCGCATCTGCAAAGCGCGAAAAGCCACCGTATCACTTATAAACTCAGAAGGAAGTAGAAGCTTTTCACCTTGAAACAACTCGCCAACAGGATCCCATTGACCGGAGAATCTTATCTCTTCCGGTATCCTTTCCCACCCTCGTTCCGGTAGAGTTATGACGAAATTTAGGACATTTATGAACGATTCACTGTCAAAGTCCGCCACTGCGGTCCGCTCACAAAAGAAGGTATCATCTGTAAACAGGAGCATTCCCAAGATTTCCAGGCGGTCTATTGCCTGACCCAATGGATAGTCGTATCCTGCTTCTCTCGCCTCTTCATAAAAAGCAATAAAATCTGCATAGTTCCAGCTTTCCGGAGCTTCAGGAAAGACAGATTGCATCCCCACAGCTGTCTGAATTGAAAAACTCGGAGCAATCTGCACCAGTTCTCCCCGGCTGTTTTCCCATGCAGAGAGAATATTAGGAAAGAAATCTTCACGATTTATATCTGGGTCAGCATCAATCATCTGATAAAGGTCAAGTATGAAAGGTCCCTCAGCAAGTGCTGCTGCAAGCTCGATTCCCCACCCGCCGAGCACAAAAATATCGGGACCTCTCCCTGCTATAAGTTCCGTGCGCAAGCGATCTCTGTCATCAAAGGAGTATTCTACGACCTCAATTTGATGTGTGTCACTTCGACGGTTAAACACTGTAGCTTGGTCTATCAAGGAGAACGAAATATGAATCCCGCCGAGTGTAATTACTTCACGCTCAATAACCGCATCTGATTCTGCTCTTGGAGTTAATAGAAACACGGTTACTTCTTCGCGCCTTAATGATGCGTTCCAACTCATATTCACAGTGGTTATTCGCCCATCCTCCCACAGTAAAAAGCTATTTCTATTTATTCTACCATGGTTAAGCGGCACACCAATCTCTAAAAAGTCAATCAGCAAGGTGAACGTTCCATCTGAGTTGCGATAACCTATAAGCTCCCCATCGTTGGCAATTAAATAAACATCGAATTCACTTGCCGCTGGTGCCGGAAAAGCTCCGTTTATGCTGTCGATATGACCTGTTCCAATTTCAGGGCCTTCTGTTATTGCAATATTTTCAAAATCTACTTCATAAAACATAATTATTTCTGTCGTTGGAAACTCTGTGACACCCTGAACAATAACCTGCCCGTCAGGCCTTCGATGGAACAGTCCTAATGAAAGTGTCTCATCTTCCACCTCATAAAAGTCCCCCGTTAACTCATTATTAAATATGAAAAATGATTGACCCCCGATACCCTCTGGAATCATCCCTTGCTCAAAACCGACAGGACGCCAAGAAGCCGATGCTATAGCATTTCCATCTAAATCAAAAGCTACATCAGAGATTCTAATTTGCCGCTCCTCATTATTTAGGCTCTCAATTCCAAATGCAGAAACTATTTCGCCATCAGGGGCGATTCTGCGATAGACATAAGAGTTGCTGATTTCAAAATCCCATAAACCATCAACAAGATAGTCCTCCCTCGTATGCGGCGGTAGTATCATATTATCTGTTGTAACAAGAGAAATGTAACCATCATCGTGTTTTTCAAATCCGAGAATATTGAAAAAGTCTACACTTTCATCTAACAGGGTACGATAAACTTCTTGCACATTAGTCCCATCTGCATTCATAGTGAGCAAATTAATATATGAGTTTAATGTGTCCTCATCCACTTCAAGCAAAAAGAGATGGAGCTGATTTTGGTGAATAATAAAGTAAGATTGCTTAAAGTTAATATCAATATCAACTTGGGATGACTGAACATCATAGTTGCGGACTGCGCTGAGCAGTTCGATGCTCTCGGCCATGTGCTGTCCGCCATCCACATAGCCCTCCTCACGACTATCATCATCGCAACCAATTAAGATGATTATAAGAAGTAATGTTATCAGAAGAATTGTGAGTTTTTTCATTGTTTTTCAGTCCCTTGTCATTCTGCGGGTCGTCGCAGAATGACGTTAATTTTTCATAGACTATTTAACATTATCGATGTTAAACTTTCCGTGACATATTATTCATCTTACCTACCAATAGCTGCCTGTAATACTTGGTTTGCAATTGGGGCTGCGACAGCGGCGCCTCCGCCGCCGTTTTCAACTACTACTACGAATGCCAGAGGATGGCCTGGATTTGTGATATATCCGGCAAACCAGGCGTGGGGGTCATGACCGCCGCCTACCTGTGCTGTACCGGTTTTTGCATATATTTGAAGCCCGGGAAAGTTTTGTCTATTTTGAATCTCAATAACTTCACTCAATTGCTGGGCAGTACTTCTGCTCAGTATTCTTTCTGTTCTGGGTGGAAGCAAAGATACCGGACCTGTTCTTTGCATATAATGTAAATCTATAGCATTTCCGTCATTTGCAATAGCACCCATTAAACGCAGCAAACTTGCAGGACAAACTGTATTTGTAAATTGACCAATACCTGACCATGCTAAATCTGCTGAATTACGAGGCGCAGCATCAAAGTTGCCACTGGCAGTCTGCATACCGCTAACAGCTGTCCTGCCTGCTATGCCAAGTCGTTCTGTGTATTGCAGCATGGTATTTCCGCCCATCTCGAGTGCCAGTTCACCAAATACAACATTGCATGATACTTGCATTCCACGAATAATACCAAGACTTCCATGATTCCCTGGACAAGTTACCCTCAGACCGCTTACATCAAAACCGCCATTACAGTACCAGGCACGATCAAAAACATTAGGTACCTGCTCAATAGCCGCTGCGGCTGTAATAACTTTAAAAACAGAACCCGGTACAAAAGCCGACTGAATTCCACGGTTAACAAAAACACCATCTTCAAACGTGTCAGGTGGATTGCTTGGGTCAAATGTAGGACCGGAAACCATAGCCAGTATTTCGCCAGTCTCATAATTTGCAACCATAACAACACCACGTCTTCCACCGAGTGCTCTCATAGCTTCAGCGCTTATTCTAGCATCAATGGTCAATTCTATTCGCCTACCGGGATCACCACCTCTATGATATGATCCTGTAATTAAGTTAAATCCCGTTAACTCACTGGCAAAAACGGTAAGTGCACCGGTACCTACCCTGCCTTCTCTATCACCTACAGCATGAAGTGTAGCGCGACGAACATCAGCATTATCGGCAAAAACCCGTCTACCGTCAACTACATCTGCAAGAGTAACACCGTTTCTATCTACTACAGTTCCTACATTAAGCATTCCTCCGTCGAATATAGTCCGGTTAAATGGTGCAGCAGCCCACTGTGCTCCATGCACAACATATCTAACTATATAAAATCCCATCCCAAGTAGGGCAACAATAACCAATAGCATTACTGAAAGAGATCTTTTTTGAACTTTTTTCATCGATCATTACCGCCTTCCCAAAACGAATCGTCTAAATTTTCCCAGAACTTCTCATCTGGGTCTCCCCATTCATAGGTTTGATTGACACCACTTTGGGGTTCTTGATTATCATCCCATGAAAGATCATAATTGCCTTCATCATTTTCACCGATATACTCTTCATCATACTCGTTTTTATATATTATTGAGCCACCACCACTAAATTTTGGACGCTTTGGTGCTTTAACAACAAAACTTGCATTCTGTCTTGTATCGGCAGCTTTAAAGAAGGCGAGCATTCCCCAACTGGCAACTAAACTCGTTCCCCCTCTTGACACAAACGGAAATGTAACGCCTGTGAATGGTAGTATATCCATTGAGCCAAGTACGTTTAACATCATTTGAAACACCATCATTGCAGACATTGCACAAGCCGCAATAACATAAAATGAGCTTCGTGCTTCATCGGCATAGCGCACTGTATAAACCGCATAGATTAATATGGCTATCACTGCAATCATTGCAACAATCAAGCCGAGTTCTTCACTTACCATTGCAAAGACTAAGTCAGAATCTGCAGCAAATATATTTTGAAACCAACCATTACCCGCACCTACACCAAATAGCCCTCCACTTGCTGCCGCAGTCATTGCACGTGTCTGCTGAAACCCTCCGGCAGTGTCAACATATTCCCATGCTCGTCCCCATGACGCAAAGCGTCCGATTATATGTGGTCTTGAGGTGAGCGCAATAAAACCTGCAAAGCCTGCACCGGCAACACTCAAGACGATTGTAGTAAAATCACCTGAGCGCAAAAAGGCAATAACAAGATAGGCAACAAAGAAAATCATCGCTGAGCCAAAGTCAACCATCAATGCAAGAAGCCCTAAGCATACTCCCATTAAGCCAACAAATGCAAATATATTTCTTCGTTTAAATAGGCGTTCTAGTGTCGCAGCGCCTGCAAATATTATCGCTATTTTTACAAATTCTACCGGTTGTACCGATATTCCGCCTATGACAATCCAACGTGTTGCTCCAAAGCGGTTAGTTCCAAGTACTAATGTAATTGCAAGCAAGAGTGGACCAATTATTGCGATTGGCCGACGGAATTTCTTAATTCTGTCGAGATCTCTCAAAAACCAGCCTATAGTGAAAAAGCCTATCACACCAAGAACTATAAACATTATTTGAGTCATAATGTCGGAAGGTACACTTGATGCTGTTACAGAAAGACCTATAGTTGTTAAGAAAAATCCGATTGTTTCTATTTCAAAGGCTACCCTCTTCAAGATACGCGTGATAATATAGCATGACCATGTAAGTATTATCAATGCTAAGAAGCTATATATAACTGCCGACGAAAATTGCTCATCAAGTGCAATATACAGTTGTAGAGCTAAGAACATTTGAAATAATGTCAGATATGCAATTGTTACACGCTGCTTATAGTATCGTCCGGGCTTTGTTCTGCTTACTGCTTGTTCATACTCATCAGTATTATCTGCGGCAATAAACGTTAACGGAATACCTCCCAGTTCAATGGTATCGCCTGAGTTAACAGGAACACCAATATCACCCTCAATTTTTTTTCCATTGACAATAACACCCGTTTTTGACTCAATGTCATAAACTTTCCAATTAGCTTTATCATCACGAATTAATGCAGCATGGTTTCGTGATATTGTTGGATAATCCGAAAAAACATCCGATGACTTAGCTCTGCCTATTATATTTTCCCATGAAAACATGTCAAGAATTGTACCATTGGGAAATTTGAGCTGACCCCACAGTTCACTTTCGCTTCTTTCTCTAAACAGTGAGTGAGAACAACGAACAAGAATTATTATTGCCAGTACAGGCAGAATAAACCGAATCATCATCGTTGCATATGATGACAAGCCTCCATCTAATCCTGCAGTAAATTCATTTATACGATATAATATATCACGTATAATATCCACTTTTTTACCTCTTGTTTATTATTAAAATATATTGAACTTATTCCATATATTTTATCGCATTATTAAGGACAGGTCAAGTGACCTGTCCTTATCGCATAATATATTATCTATTATTCTGCTTCTGTTAGATACTTGGATTCTTCTATGATTTTTTGTTGAATCGGCATTGGGGCTTCTTCATAGCGTGAAAACGCAATTGAGAATGAGCCTCTGCCTTGAGTCATTGAGCGTAAATCAATTGCATAGCTGGACATTTCGCCCATTGGCACTTCAGCTTCAACAACTTGCATTCCTTCAGCATTCATATTCATACCGAGCGGGCTTCCACGTCTTTTTGACAAATCGCTCATAATGTCGCCCATATAAGCATCAGGAATTGTTACTGATAATACCCCAATAGGTTCTAGCAATACAGGGTTTGCTTGAGGAACACCCTCTTTGAATGCTAGTTGTGCTGCAAGCTTAAATGCAAGCTCGTTAGAGTCTACGGAGTGATAAGAACCATCAACAAGTGTTGCTTTTAGGAACACAAGTGGGTAACCGGCAAGTACGCCACGTTGAATACTTTCACGAAGACCTTTTTCAACAGCCGGGAAGAAGTTTCTTGGTACACTTCCACCAAAGATTTTTTCTTCAAATGTCAAATCTTCTGTATCACCGGCTTCAAATTCGATAACAACATCACCGAATTGACCCGCGCCACCTGATTGTTTCTTATGTCTACCACGTACAGAAACTTTTTTACGGATTTTTTCACGATATGGTACACGTGCCGGGTTAAGTTCAACTTCAACACCGAATTTATCTTTTAGTTTTGCACATAGAACATCAAGTTGAATGTCACCTGCACCCGAAAGAACAAGTTGCCTCGTTTCAGGGTTATTTACAAATGTAAATGTTACATCCTCTTCACCAAGTCTGCCAAGACCTTGAGCTATTTTGTCTTCTTGTCCCTTTGTCTTTGGAGAAATAGCCATAGCATAACATGGAGGTGTAAAGTCAATTTTCTTTGCAGTAATTTTTGTCTTAGAATCACTCAAAGAATCATTTGTTTTTGTATCAGAAAGTTTAGATGCTGCAGCTAGGTCACCGCATATAACTTCTTTGGTTTCAATGTTCTTCTTGCCTTGCATTTTGAACATATTACCCATTTTTTCTGACGTACCTGTCCGAGTATTAACTAATTGCATGTCCGATGTGATTTTACCTGACAATACTTTAAACAAACTGAATTTGCCATACTGGTCAGATAATGTTTTATAGACAATAGCACAGGTCGTGCCGTTTGGATCGACTACCAGTTCTTCACCTTCTTCGGTAAATTCATTTCTGTCAAGTGGTGACGGGAAGAAATCCGCAATTGCATCAAGTAGTGGAATTGTTCCGAGACCTGTTGTTGCGCAGCCACAAAATACAGGGAAGAATGTAAGGTCTTTAAGACCAATTTTTACACCCTTGATAACTTCATCTGTTGTATATTCTTCGCCATATTTTTCCATGAGTTCTTCGCATGTTTCTGCGATACTCTCGTTAAAGATTTCATAATATGCCTCTAGTTCATCTGCCATACTGTCCGGCACAGGGATTTCTTTTTGTTTGCCACCTTCGAAACTATAAGCTTTACGATAAACTAGGTCATAAACTCCTTCGACTTTTCCTGAAGCGTTTTTAACAGGAACCGTTAATGGACATACGGATGTACCGTATTTATCTCTCAGTGCTTCTAAAACTGTATCAAAGTCACCGTTTTCTTCATCAACTTTTGATATATATGCTGCTCTTGGAAGCTTATTTGCAGATAAAACGCTCCATCCCTTCTCAAACCCAACACTAATACCGTCTTTCGCTGTACACATCACGATACCTGCATCGGCAACACGCAATGCTTCAAGTACTTCACCTGCAAAATCGAAAAATCCGGGCGTATCCAGAATATTCATTTTGCAGCCTTTGTGTTCAGTAAACATTGTTGCAAGGTATATGGTTATTTGACGCTTGATTTCTTCAGAGTCTGAATCGCCTACAGTATTACCGTCAGTTACTTTTCCGAGTCTGTCAGAAGAGCCTGTTAAGAAAAGCATACTCTCGGCAAGACTTGTCTTTCCGCTACTTCCGTGTCCGAGAAGTGCAATATTGCGAATTTTTTCTGTGGTATATGGCATATTTTTGTCCCCTTACGATATAAATTTGCAGTGGTAAAAATTATATACTATTAATGTATAGAATACAATAGTAAATTCAATGATTTGAGGTTTAGCGTCCCAAGTTTTAAAAGTTTTAAATTCATTATGTTAACAACTAACCCCTAGACCCTATTTTTTAAGTCTCACATAGCCGCAAACAATTAGCACTGTTGCAAGCATGCAAAGCATAAAAATAACAAGATTTCCGGGACTTGCCGATTGAAGCGCACCGGTCCAGCATATGTAAAACATAATGAGAACCCCTAAACCCGCTGATACAATTGAAAGTATTGACGCAAAAAACGCAGCTGCCCTAAGCAGTCTACCAGACGTTATCGCTTCAGCGAACGGATTTAGTCCCTCTCGTAATAATATAGCTGACATTCTTCCCGGTTTTTCTGAGTGTAAATCTGAAATGCTATATGAATTTTTTGCCGGAATGAATACGAAACTATCGAATGGAACTTTGAATTTTTGACCAACCATTGCTGGTGTGACATTAAAGTCGCGCATTGCAAAGTAAAGATCAATTCTCCACTTTAACATTGATATTAATGCACTCTGAACTGAAGGAAGTGGTTTATAGTCAACCGCAAACATCGCCACCAGTCTATTGTCCACAGCTGTATAAACAGCATTTTTCATATTTGTATCGTCAGGAACGCGGACATGATGCAAATTCATAAATGCAGCTGAACCTGTCGTCACTTTTTGACCTCTAATCGTTCCTGCAATACCACTTTCATGATACTCAAAATCATCTACTTCTATTGAACTCAACCCTTGTTGCTTGAGTACCTCAGTAAATAATCCGGTTAGTCCAGAACCTGATGACATTATTAGACTCGCTGTATATCTTATTGAGTGTTCCGGAGATGCTCCATCATACACCTTTACTCCACTTAGTTTTAACATTCCCGGTGGAAACAAATCGTCATCTGTTACACATACGCCATCTGTATAATGAATATCATCGGCACCACCCCATCCCGCTAATGCAACACCTGACTTCCTAGTTGATTTAACCATCGTAATAAATGGTATTGAAAATGCCAGCAATGCAGAAAATGGTGCCGCAGCGGCTAACAACGCTGACAATATATGCAGTGTGTAGATAAACATACCATCTCTAAAAATAATAATTAGAATTGTTAAAAGTAGAGAAGCAACTAGTAGTATTGGTGTAGCAACTCGATATGTAACTTCAGATATATCCGGTTGCATTAAGTTGTTATAAAAGCCATCTGTGCGATTATATACTTTTTTAAGTATAGTTTTGTCAATATCCTCGTTATACTCAGCTTGTACACCATATGGCTCGTTTGACCCAATTGCAGTTTTCAATGAGTCTGTTATTGCACGTAAGTTATACTTTTCTGCATGAGCAGCAAATGTTATTGATAGGGCTGATACCACACAAAAAGGCAATGGCAAGTGCAGTAGTTCCAGGTCTGATGCCATAGTAAATATCATAATAAATATTGGTGATAGTACCGAGAATGCACATGAGAATAATATCAGTGTTTCTGCATTTGGTTCACCTTTTTTCAGAAAATCAAAACCTCTGACTAAAACATCTGAGCAAAGCATCATTACAATTAGTAAGCAAATCGTAAGTATGCTGGCAGCAATATTCATATTGTGTCCAATGCCAAAAGGCAAAATCAGTCCGGCTTCAAAAGCAAAGGTCACAACCAGCATGAATATTGTTGTTACCGATGCTGGAATAACTCTAATAGATATCGAATTGCAAGCTCTCGCAAACTTTCGCACTGCATTCTTTAACGGTGGTTCCACAGGCAGATCTTCTTCGGTCAACACTTGCTCATTCTGATTTTCGAACATACTCATCGATGAATCCATGTTATGCTCGTGAGTGTGTGTTTTTGCACCTCTATTGAACAGATTCGCAAAACTCCACTTCGGTTTCATTTGTAGTTCTTCATCGTGGAAATGTTCATCATTAAATAGATTTGTCTCTTGGAATACTCTGGTTTCCTGATTTTGCAATGAGTCCATGTCTCGCTCTTTATAGGAATCCTCGCGAAATTGATCAAATAAAATTATCGGATTATCGTTATGGGCTGGTTCTTCTTGTAATTCTTGGCTTGAATTTACTTTTGTACTTGATTGTTCTATATTAATTGGGAAAACAGAGTCTTCAGAATTATCAACATCACTTGGTGGTGATTTCATAGGTATTGATGGCACTGTGTCCATAGTTGTCCCGAATAATGACACTGAATCATCAAGCCTTTGCACTCTCTCATCATCAGCAATGGGAGTAAGTATTATCGGCAACTCATCAGTCTCGTCGAAATCAGGCTCAAATATTGAGCTATCAACTGCCTGATTTACATCATATTCTGCACTTAAACTTGGAACACTTCCGGCACGTACATTATCACTTTGATTTAACTCATTATGCAAATCATTTATATCAAAACCACCAGCAGATGTTCGTGCTGTTGCATCAGCTATTGTTTTCGGCTCGTACTGTTCTTCTGCTTCTCTGAGTATCCTGTCCGCTTTTTCTTGTAGCACATCATGTGGAGTTTTTTTGTCACCGTTAATAAAAGCTGAACCTTTAACCTCAGCTAAAATAGACCCGAATGAAAAACCATCGTTTTCATCAGTCCCGCCGGAGAATTTGAATTCATCAGACATAACAGTACTATCCCTTCATAAAAAGCTTATTAACCTTTACGCTGTCTGACAGTTTCGTATAGAAGTACTGCTGCAGACACAGATGCGTTAAGCGATGAAAGATTTCCATTCATAGGAATATTTACCTTATGGTCACAGTTTTCGCTAATAAGACGGCTGATTCCTGTTCCTTCAGAACCGATTACAAATGCAGTAGCAGATTTAAAGTCAGACTCCCACAGAGACTTTTCACCATCCATGGTTGCTGCAGAAACCCAAACCCCGGCTTTTTTAAGTTCCTTAATTGCTGCCGTAAGATTTGACACACGCGCAATTGCCATATGGAATATCGCACCGCTTGATGCCTTCGCTACAGTAGCGTTAACCCCTGCACTCCTGCGCTTCGGGATAATAACACCATGTGCACCTGTTGCCTCACAAGTTCTTATTATTGCACCGAGATTATGCGGATCTGATATTTCATCACAAATAATAACAAGTGGCTCTTCACCTCGCTGCTTTGCGATAGCAAGTATATCGTCAATAGATACATATTGTGCATATGCAGCCATTGCAATGACACCTTGATGTGAGTTAGTGACACTCATAAAATCCAACTTACGCTTATCAGCATCAACAACAACTATACCTACAGCACGAGCCTTTGAGGCTATATGCTTAAGTGTTGAATCAACTTCACCCTTTAAGATGAAAATCTTATCAATATTTGCCCCAGAACGCAACGCCTCAATAACAGCATTACGCCCCTCAATTATACCCTCTCGCCTATCGTTTTCCAACTCAACGGACATATTTATAACGATTCCTTTCACTAAGCAAATCACAAAACAACTATAAAATCAGAAACTAACCCCTAAACCCTAGCCCCTAAACCCTAATCTACAGATAACTTTTAAGCTGCTCTACCATGTCTAGTTTTTCCCATGGAAAACCTTCATTTTCACGTCCAAAATGACCATATGCAGCAGTGGATTTGTAAATCGGTCTCAGCAGATCGAGCTTTTGAATAATCCTTGATGGTCTAAAATCAAAGTTTTCTTTTATAATATCAGCAATACGTTCATCAGAAAACACACCCGTACCTCTTGTGTCAATATGGACAGACACGGGTTGTGCAACTCCGATTGCATATGCAAGCTCAATTTGGCAAGCTTTTGCAAGACCTGCAGCTACAAGGTTTTTGGTTACATAGCGTGCCATATACGCTGCACTGCGGTCTACTTTTGAAGGATCTTTTCCAGAGAATGCACCGCCACCGTGACTTGCGTAACCACCATAAGTATCAACAATTATTTTACGTCCTGTTAAACCTGAGTCACCAACCGGACCTCCAATTACAAAACGCCCTGTAGGGTTTACATATATCTTCGTATCCTTGGTTATCAGATGTGCCGGAATTGTTGGCTTTATGACGCAATCAGTAATGGCTTCACGAAGTTTGTCAATTTCAATATCAGGGTCATGTTGAGTTGATACAACAATTGCAGGAACAGAAATTACATTGCGGTTTTCATCGTACTCTACAGTAACTTGACTTTTTCCATCAGGTCTAACAAATTTCAGTTCGCCACTTTTTCTTACATCAGCTAACTTTTTTGTGAGCGCATGAGAGAAAGCTAATGGCGCCGGCATGTACTCTGGTGTTTCATCACATGCAAAACCGAACATCATACCCTGATCTCCGGCACCTTTCTCGTCAGCATCATCATGCGCATTATTAACACCCATTGCTATATCCGGGCTTTGCTCATCAATTGTTGTCATTACTGCTGAACCTTTATAATCAAATCCAAGTTCCGGTTCAACATATCCAATTTCACGTACTGTGTCACGTACAACATTTGGTATATCTACATATGTACTTGTTGTTATTTCTCCCATTACAAGCACCATTCCCGTTGTGCATATAGTTTCACAAGCCACACGAGCAGTAATATCCCCTGCAAGTATCGCATCTAGTACTGCATCTGATATTTGATCACAAACTTTATCTGGATGCCCTTCTGTAACTGATTCTGATGTAAATATTCTGTTTGACATGCTAATTTTTCTCCTTCGATTGTATTCGTTATAGTCAATCAACTGTTTTGTTATTTAGTGTTTAGTATTAGCGGTGTTCTAATGGCACATAATCTTTATCGAGTGCAATTGCCTTATATGCCGGCCTAATTATTCTTCCTCCACCCCAAGCTTCTTCCAGTCTGTGTGCACACCACCCTGCCATTCTTGCAATTACAAAAAGTGGTGTGTATAATTCTTGCGGGATTCCCAACATTTCGTAAACAAGTCCGGAGTACATATCGACATTAGCGCAGATTTCAGCTTTTTTGATGCCTTTTCTTCTACCAAGTGCATATGGAGCAAGTCTCTCTACTGTTTCCAATAAATAAAACTCATCAGACATTCCTTTGTTACTTGCAAGATTACGTGCAAGTTCTTTTAACATTATTGATCTTGGATCAGAAATTGTGTATATAGCGTGTCCCATTCCATAAATCAGACCATCACCTGAAGCAGCTTCACCACTTAAAATTTTATCCAGATAGCGAGAAACTTCATCATCGTCTTTCCAGTCTTTGACATCTTTCTTAATATAGTCAAACATTTCAATGACTTTTTCATTTGCTCCACCATGTCGCGGACCCTTTAATGAGCCAATGGCTGCCGAAATGGCGGAATAAATATCCGTTCCTGATGAGGTAAGTACACGGCAAGAAAACGCAGAATTGTTTCCTCCACCATGTTCTGCGTGCAAAACCATGCATAAATCAAGAAGACGTGCTTCCTCTTTGGTAAATGAGTTATCATGACCTACTGAATGTAAGAAGTTCTCTGCCATTGAATATCCTGGCTGCGATCTGTGCAAATATAGCCCTTCTCCATCAAAATAATGACGCTTCGCAGCATATGCATGTGCAACAATAATTGGACAACATGCTAATAATTTCAATGCTTTTGTAAGCTCTCCCTCAATATCACGCTCATTGAGTTCAGGAGAGTCATCGTATGAATACAACGCCAAAATACTGCGTGATATCTTGTTCATTATATTTTTACTTGGCGCAGGGAGTATCATATTTTCTGTGAACCCGGGCGGGAGTTCGCGAAAATCCTCCAGCATTAGTCTAAATGCTTCCAGTTCCGGTTTACACGGAAGCTTACCTAGTATTAATAAATAAGCCGTCTCTTCAAAACCGGGACGATCATCTTTCAAAAAGCCGTCAACTATATCTGCAACATCGATGCCTCTATAGTACAGCCTACCTTCCATTGCAGTTTTTTCACCATCGCGCATATAGTAACCCTGAGTACTTCCGATGCTCGTAACACCCGCCATAACTCCGGTTCCATCATCATTTCGCAGTCCGCGCTTTACTCCATGTAACACAAGCTGTGATTTTTCAACTCTGATTTGTTCTAGCAGCGAATCTGCATGATTATGTATAAATTTAGTATATAGCTCTTGTTCAGCTGACATAGGTATAGATCTCTCCTCATCCCTTGTTCACGTGTATAAACCGTGTGTACACACATCGTTAATAATATCGCAAATCGGCGATTATGTCAAAAAATAATTCACATATTCGCGCAGACGTGATACACTCTCCATTACTAAACAAAACAGGAGTTCGGCGAAAAGGATAGTCATATATATGCAGACAATTGAAAATAAGAGTAGAAATGGACCTCTATTTATAGCTTTAGCTTCATTATGCTGGAGCTTTGGCGGATTATTTATCAGATTTATTCCCTGGAGTGCAATGAGTATCGTTGGTATTCGCGCATTTCTTGCCGCCATTGTATTTATCATCTACCGTCGTAATGTAAAGTTAGAGTTTACTCGTGGTAATGTGTTTACTGCATTATGCTTGTCCGCAACAACAATTTTATATGTTTATGCAAATCAGCTCACAACTGCGGCGGCTGCTATTTTATTACAGTTTACCGCTCCAATTTTCATAATACTGATATATCTTGTTTTCTATGGAAAGAAACCGTCATTGAGTGCAATTGTCGCTGTATTTATGACATTAGTTGGCATGATGCTATTCTTTGTTGAAAATTTGGAGTATGGAGCATTGCTTGGCAACATATTTGCTCTTCTCTCCGGATTGTCAATGGCTGGTGTCTATGTGTGTAATAAGAGACCGGATACTAATCCAGAAAATGCTCTGTTTTTGGGTTTTCTTATTAATTCAATTATCGGCTTGCCTTTTGCGATTACCGGAGTAACCGCCGATATTGGACCTTGGGTAGCTGTTTTCTTCCTCGGTGTTGTTCAAGTCGGGTTTGCATATATCTTCTTTTCAAAAGGAATAAAGAAAACATCAGCATTACTCGCCTGCCTAACATCCACAGTTGAGCCGATTCTCAACCCAATTTGGGTCATGCTTGCCGGGCTTTGGGGATTTTTACCCGTAACAGAGATTCCGGGAATATTTGCACTAATCGGCGGTATCGTAATTATATTGACAGTTGTCGGCTATAATATGTATATTGAGCGAACCTCTAAAAATGCCTCAGGTGCTGACTAGTTGTTATCCCAATTCGTTATCTCCTGCATATCGTAAACATTTGTGTAGCCATTCTCTACAAGAATGCTTGCAGCGATTGCACTGCGCCTCCCTGCCCTGCAGAATACAATAATAATTGCATCTTTATCGGGGAGTTCTGATAGTCTTGATTCTAACTCAGTGTATGGAATATGAATTGAACCTTCTATATGATGCGTGTCAAACTCATCCTGATTTCTTACATCTAACAAAATTGCCGAATCATTACCCTCGTAGAGTTTGCTTGCCTCCGCACCTGATATTACAGTACTCACTAAAGCATTGTTCAGAGGCTCGGAGGGACTGTCACTTTCTGTCAAGGCGTTACTCTCTGCCCCCGTACATCCACTTAACATAGTGATGCTCATCAAAATTAATGTAATTATAATAATATATTTTTTTAACATAACCCTCCACCACAAAGCATAATATTTCCAATGAGTATATCACATCATAAAATTACAATCTACTTTTCCAAAAGCGTTAAGTGGCGGAGAAGATAAATTGTAAAGGAGAACAGCGTGACCAAAAACACATCAACTCTTAACCTCCGTATGACCATCTATTGTGCTTTTTTTACAGCACTTATTATTGTAGGTGGTTTTATAAGTATTCCTATTCCTATTAGCCCTGTTCCTATCGTATTAGCTGACTTTTTCATAATGTTAACCGGATTATTTTTAGGACTCAAACATGGTCTTATCAGCACATCATTGTACATTGCCCTAGGTACAATAGGTCTACCTGTTTTTGCCGGAGGTAGAGGTGGACTTATAGTTTTTTTCGGACCTACAGGCGGCTTCTTATTTGGATATCTAGCTATGGTTGTATTTATTGGCTTTATTTCCGACAAAATGAAGCCAAAGATTTCCTCATTTTTAATCGCATTGATTGGTGGAAATATACTACTCTATTTAATTGGTGTACCTTGGCTTAGAATAGTTACGAACATAAGTTGGTCGGCAGCCATAGCCACAGGCTTCATTCCCTTTGCTCCCGGTGCTATCTTCAAAATAATCGCGGCTATTGCCATTGGACATACATATTTTATTAAACTCAAGAGAGCGCCAATTTCTTCATCGCATCGTGGCGATGATGTTGTTAGCTAGCCACTGATTAAGGCTCTTATAAGGCAGGCTATTGGTTACGGATTTTGATTTCTCCGGATATGAGTGTTTTCATTTCACCATTTGATGTTTGCACGATTAGGTGACCATGTTCGTCAATATCTATTGCTCTTGCCATATAGCTTTCTTCCCCTTGAATGACAGTGATTTCTTTGTTCAAAACAAATAATCGTGCTTTGTATTGTTCAAATATCTGTGTTTCGCTTGGTTTTTCCAAATGAAGCACATTTTTTATTATTTCAGCAACTAATTGATCTCTTTTAATGGGTACTTTACCATCAGCGTAAAGTGAAGTTGCTATTTCACCAAGCTCGTCCGGGAAATCATTTTGCCTTGTACTAACGTTAATCCCAATACCAAGTACGAATATATTTGCACCTTGGTTCTCAGATTCTGTAATTACTTCAGTTAAAATGCCACATATTTTTTTCCCATTCAAAAAAATATCATTAACCCATTTTATTTGGGGATTGAGATTAGATAGCCTTTCTATTACTTTGCACACACATACAGCTGCGTAAGCTGTTATTACCGTCGGATTACTAAATCCTAACTTATCAGGATATAATATAATACTCATATAAATCCCGGTGCCTCGGGGAGAAAAAAACTTCTTACCCTGTCGTCCCTTACCGGCTGTCTGGCAATCTGAAAGTATGACAGTTCCGTGTGGTGCACCTTCAATTGCCTGTTTTTTTGCTTCTATATTGGTAGAATCTATTTCTCGAAACACATGAACTTTACATGTGCTTTTTGAGTCAGTAGAGTTCATAAATGACTTTATGCCCTCCTCTGTAAGTGTATCGCTTTCGTAATCGTGCATATAATATGACTACTCCTCTCTTCGTGATTTAGTCAGAACTCGCCTAGGATTTTTGGGATGTAAATTTGTATAATATGGCAAATAGTTCGTATAATTTAGCATTCTTAACAATTAATTTACACATATTTCGGGAATTTAGTTAATTTCACTATTGTTTTTACTCATTTTATGTTATAATTTCACGTTCAGGGCAAACTCACATAATGTTTTTATAATATTTTTATTGCGCAATAAAAAATAGTTTTTATACCATTGGCAAGACCCCACTTCAAACGTCAAAGGTATTAGGTGGTGGGTACAATAAAGCATTTTTTATACCGCAAGATTTTCGAAAGGAATTGTCATTAATATGGATTTAGAAAAATTAAAAAAGATAATTGAAATGTTAGAAGATTCATCGCTTCATAAACTGCAACTCAAAGATGGAGACGAGGAGCTACTTTTAGAAAAGGAATCGACCTCCCATGAAATAACATCTATAGTATCTCCGATTCAACACAGTGTACCAGTTTCTCCGCATATTATCCATGATAATTTTGCTTCGACATCGCCCTCCACAACAAATGAAGAAACAAAAATTGAAGAAACTCCAAAAGCTTCTGATTACACAGTAGTTGTTTCGCCATTAGTAGGTATTTACTATGAGGCCAGTGCTCCGGAACAACCAGCATTTGTTGAAGTTGGAAGTCAGGTTAAAGTTGGGGATACCCTTTGTATTATCGAGGCAATGAAAGTACTAAATGAAATAAAGGCATCGGTTGCGGGTGAAGTAAAAGCCATTCATGTAAAAAATGGTGATATCCTATCCTATAATCAAACTCTTATTGAAATAGGAGAATGAGTATGTTAAAAAAAATATTAATTGCAAATCGTGGAGAAATTGCAGTTAGAATTATTCGAGCATGCAAGGAGCTAGGCATAGAAAGTGTTGCAATTTACTCAACCGCTGAACACGATGCCCTACACGTTCAATTAGCAGATGAAGCTATTTGTGTTGGTGAACCAAGAGCAGTTGATAGTTATTTGAATATGCAAAATATACTAAGTGCCGCCTGTAATACAGGTTGTGATGCTGTTCACCCGGGATATGGTTTTCTTTCAGAAAACAGTAAATTTGCGCGCTTGGTAAACCAATGTCGACTTACTTTTATCGGTCCCGATCCGGAAATAATTGATTTAATGGGCAATAAAGCCTCAGCACGTGCCACGATGATTAAACATAATGTGCCTGTCGTACCGGGAAGCGATTCTGTAATCACCTCCATAACCGACGGTCTCAAGTGGGCAAAGGAAGTAGGATATCCTGTTCTTATAAAAGCATCAAGTGGCGGCGGCGGAAAAGGCATGCGCATTGCATATAATCCTAAAGAACTTGAAACGGCTTACAAGCTTGCAACCGCCGAAGCAAAAGCCAACTTTGGTGATGATAGCGTTTATCTGGAAAAATTCATTGAGAATCCAAAGCATATTGAAATTCAAGTAATGGGTGACCATCATCAAAATTATGTTCATTTTTATGAGCGCGATTGCTCTGTGCAACGAAATTATCAAAAAGTTATTGAAGAGGCACCCTGTGCAGTATTGCGCGAAGATGTGCGACAAAATATGATTGATGCTGCGATTAATGCTGTTGCCGCGCTCAACTATACAAATGCCGGTACAATCGAATTTATTTTAGACCAAGACCAAAATTATTACTTTATTGAGATGAATACCAGAATTCAAGTTGAACATCCTATAAGTGAAATGATTACAGGTGTGGACTTGATTAAAGAGCAAATACGTGTTGCCTCAGGATTCCCGCTATCCGTTAGGCAAGAAGATATACATAGAAATGGCTACGCAATGGAATGCCGCATTAATGCCGAAAATGCGTTTAACGGCTTTCAACCTTCTTCAGGAAAAGTTGAAACACTCATTTTACCCGGCGGTTTCGGCGTAAGGGTTGACACATATCTTTATCAGGGAGCGAATGTCCCACCCTTTTACGATTCAATGGTAGGAAAATTAATTGTTCACGGAAACAACCGTGAAGAGTGCATTTATAAAATGCGACGCGCATTGGAAGAGTTTATCGTTGAGGGTATTACGACTAACATCGATTTTCACTATTATCTTTTGCATAATTCTAATTTTGTAAATGGAGAATTTGATGTTGGATTTATTGGTCGAGTGTTAATGGAGTTAGAGAAGTATGAATAAATTCATACTTCTCAATGTACCAATTGCTCCCTCTGCGGGGAACCGCAAATTGATGCACAAAATGACCATCCTTATTTCATGGTTATTATGTGATTATATGCAGCGAAAAGGATGGTCATAACTATGAATAAAGTATTTAATGAACAAAGAAAAAAAATGAAACGCTTTTCCGGCACAAAAGAGTCAAAGCGGTCACATGTAGTTGCAAATACTCCCGATGGACTTTATGAAAAATGTGGAAGCTGTCACGAAAATGTGCTCATGGAAGATTTGCAGCAGAACTTATATGTGTGCTTCCATTGTGGCGATCATGGACGATTATCTGCTGCAGAACGTTTAAAACAAATTGCTGATGATGGGACGTTTGAAGAAACATTTGCTTCTGATATAAGCAATAATCCGCTGTCAATACCGGGCTATTCTGAAAAACTAGCACAAAATAGACGAAAAAACAATATGAACGAAGCTGTCGTTACCGGCACCTGCCAAATTAACGGACATGAATATGCTATTGCTGTAATGGATAGTTATTTTCTGATGGGAAGCATGGGAGTCGTTGTTGGTGAAAAAATCACAGCCTTAGTTGAAATGGCAACAGAAAAAAAATTGCCACTATTGATTTTCTCGACTTCCGGCGGTGCCAGAATGCAGGAAGGAATTTTGTCATTGATGCAGATGGCAAAAACGAGCGCAGCAATTGGGCGTCATCACAATGCAGGATTATTATATATTTCTGTGCTAACACATCCGACAACCGGAGGCGTTAGCGCCAGTTTTGCAAATCTCGGTGATATTATCATCGCTGAACCCAATGCTCTAATCGGATTTGCAGGTCCTCGTGTAATTAAACAAACCATCAACCAAAATCTACCCGAAGACTTTCAACGTTCAGAATTTTTACTTGAAAAAGGTTTTGTAGATCAAGTTGTAAAACGCGAACATTTAAAAGATGTATTGACAAAGCTATCAAAACTCCATCGAATTAGTGAAAGGAATGGTCATACGGATGAGCCTTAAAAATACTGAACTACTGATTGAGCAACTTAAACAGCAACTGGAAACTTTGGATGAGTCGGGAGATAAAAATAACACATTAAAAAGTGAGTTGACGCAGTTAATTGAAAACGCGCAACAAGAAGCATTTAACCAATTGGAACCTGAAGATAAGGTTTATCTCGCACGTCACCCACTTCGACCCAATGCTAAATCGTATATTGACACGTTATTTGACGACTTCATAGAAATGCACGGTGATAGAAACTATGGTGATGATAAATCAATTGTAGGCGGAATCGGGCTGCTCCAAGGTATACCGGTAACTGTCATTGGGCAAGTAAAAGGCAAAACATTAGAAGAAAATATGGAGCGCAACTTTGGTATGCCTCACCCGGAAGGCTACCGAAAAGTGCTACGTTTGGCTAAACAAGCTGAGAAATTCGGTCGTCCTATTATTACATTTATTGACACCCCGGGTGCCTATCCTGGAATTGGTGCAGAAGAGCGCGGTCAAGCCGAGGCAATCGCCGCATGCTTAATGACATTCATGGAGTTGAGAGTTCCAATTATAGCAATCGTGGTTGGTGAAGGTGGAAGTGGCGGTGCATTGGCGATTGGTATAGCCGATAAAATTATGATGCTCGAACACAGTATCTACTCGGTATTATCACCGGAAGGATTTGCAAGCATTTTGTGGAAAGATGCCGGAAGAGCAAAAGAAGCAGCTAAACTAATGAAGTTAACTGCACAAGATTTACATCAATTTGGAATTGTAGACATTTTGATTGAGGAACCGGTTGGCGGAATTCATACACAGGTCGATTTTGTGATGAAGCAATTGAAAGAAGTGTTATTCAGAGAGCTAATGATACTTATTGACAAGGATGCAAATATGCTCCTAGATCAGCGTTACAAAAAATTTAGAAACATGGCAACTCCAGAAGCTGTATAGCTTAGTGGGTGTTGCTGCGAAACACTAAAACTGAATGAATCGTCATCCCGGGCTTGACCGAGACTGCTGAAAAAGTCCCATTTGTCATCCCGGGCTTGACCTGGGATCTATTACAAAGCTTGATTCTATCAGATTGCGGCTCCCTGAATCAAGTTCAGGACAGGCTCCGGCCGCAATGACAATAGGTAAAAATATGCACTTTGTCAGCAACCTCGGCTTGACCCGGGATATATTGCAAAGCTTGATTCTATCAGATTGCGGCTCCCTGAATCAAGTTCAGGACAGGCTCCGGCCGCAATGACGAATGTTCGATTCTGCACTTTATTTAACCGTACCCATAATTTCAACAAATTGGTCAAATAGGTAGTTTGAATCTCGAGGTTCTGGGTAAGCTTCCGGGTGATATTGAACTGAAAACGCAGGATATTTCTTATGTTTTAGTCCTTCAATGCTACCATCCTCAATAGCATATTGTGTTACTTCTAAATCAGTTCCCTCCAGTGAGTCCACGTCTACATGAAAGCCATGGTTTTGAAACGTTTTCAATGTTTTTCCTGTCGCAATATCTCTAACAAGCATTTTATCATCACGGTGTCCGAACTTCATTTTTGTAGTTTGGGCACCGTTAGCTATAGCAAATAATTGATGCCCTAAACAGACACCAAACAATGGATATTTCGTTTGTAGCTCTCGTATAACCGGTAAAAGCTCAGGCAAATCCAGCGGATCCCCCGGTCCACTACTAAAAACAACTCCATCAGGCTCATATGTCTCAATTTCATCAATCGAAGTGTTATATGGGAGAACAACCACTTCACAGTTCCTCGCTATAAGTTCGTTAACAATCCCCTTTTTTGCTGTAAATGCGACAACAGCAACCCTAAATTTTTTATTATCAACTGAAACCATGTATGCTTTTTTGGGAGAAACTTGTTTTACATGGTTTGTTACATGTGGTGCTGAAGTAAGCTTTACCATTGCGAGATCATCCGGCATATCAACATCAACAATGATTCCATACATAACGCCATCTTCACGAATTTTTGTTGCAAGTGCATCTGCATCAACACCATATAAACCGGGTATATTTTTTTCCTTTAGTAGTCCATTCAGTGATTTCGATGGATGCCAATTTAATAGTACATCACTGAATTTATTTACAATCAATGCTGATGCACCATTTAGCGCATCATAATCATTTTGGTTAATTCCATCATCATTTTTGTCATTGTGAGTCATCACAACAATTTGATTATAATAATCTGTATCTGTCAATACATCATTGTATCCCGTTTTTGCTGTCTGAAAAACCACCTCGCAAATGACTTCCGTGTCTGAACCGAAAGCATTTCCAAAAATCACCGTTCCATCAGCCAAAATCAATTTGCGATTATAACTCATCACTACACGCTCCTCTCTTTTCTAGACCACTAGTCCTTGACAAAGAGATAATGACACATTTCTTCCACCGTAATTTCGTCTATCTTATCTGGAAAGTCATCAACCATCGAACAAATCGATAATTTATAACCCTCGATAGGAAGTTGCCTAAAGTGAGGACTGGTTTTCCGGTTAATATCGGTCACTGAAATGCCTGAACATGATATGTCAAAGCAAAATGAATCTAATGGAATCGACATTCCAAGCCCAAGCCATTTCATATAACTCTCTTTAAGTGTCCATAATGAATAGAAGTAATCAAGGCGATTATTAATATTTTGAGCAAATAAATCTTCGTACTCACGCTTACAAAAATAGTGTTTTGCAAGATCTAAATCAATGTCTTTTACTTGCTCTATGTCGACTCCTACCTCATGTTCGCTAAAGGCACAGACTACAAAATCGCCTGCGTGGGAAACGTTGAAATGTACAGGAGAATCCTTGATATACGGTTTCCCCTCATCTCCCTTTAGTATCTCGATTTCATCATTTGCAAATGAATACTGCTGACACAATACATGACGAAACATTAATTCTCCATATAAAGTGCGCAAAGCATCTTTCTTAAACATAAACCGTTGACATTTTTCTCTGTTCTCGTCTGAGATGACTTGAAGCAAGCCATTGAAAATATCATCGCTTAATGAAGAGTCTATTTTAGCTACGTAAATATGGTTTTTACACATATCGTCTTGACATTCTCCAAACAGATAAAAGGAAAAATAGAATCGCTGTCCCTGCTAAGACAAGCACACTATCCAACATCGTAAACTGACGTCCGTTAATCACATAAATAACTCCCATTGACTCCTGGAACTCCTGCAAATACTCAGCCGGAATGTGTGAAAACGCATCCTCAGCAATTCCATCGATAAACAATTGTCTAAATAATACTGTCGTATGGGATTGAGGAAAAAAGCGAATGAGGGTTTGAATAGGTCCCGGTAAATCTCCTATCGGCACATAAATTCCCATCAAAAATCCAATTAAGGTGCCTAAAATGGTAGATATTGCCCCAAACGCTTGATTTGTCTTAATATACATAGTGAAAAAGAAAATCATAAACGAATTAAGCAGTACACTAAGGACTAAAATACCCATAGCTTTAGTCATATTCAATAAAGACATCACATGATTGCCCATAATTGCATTATATGAAGTCAAAACTACAAGAATAATTATACTCATGACGGTTCCCACAAAAAACGCACCGAGAGCGTATCCAGCTACAATTCTATATCTTTGAACCGGTGTTGAGTAAAAATCCTTATATAAATGATGCACTTTATCATTGACCATAACAACAAAGGCGCCTTTGGTTGTTGTTACAGTCGTTACACCCAGAATTCCTGCAAAAATCCAGTTGTTAACAACCTCATTTACTTCTTCAAAGCTACCACCATAATAACTAGTAATTGTATTACCTAAAAACAAAACAAACAGAGCTATAATCAAAAGTACGGATAATAAGGAGAAAAACACCCCTAATTTATCTCTAAAATATAGTAAAACATTTCTCATCGCTAGTGTTGTCATATTTATAACCATTCCTTTCACGAAGCTTTACACAAAACAACCATGAATTTGAATGGTTATTTCGTGCATCAAATTGCGGTTCCCTATAGGGGAAACAATTGGCACATTCTTTCGTAAGTTTGAATTTATTCAAACTTTATTATCATCCCTGCCTGTTATATCCAGAAAAACATCATCCATGGTCCCATTGATGATTTCAACATTGGTAATCTCATCTTTGATTATATTAGCAAATGGAATGGCATCCATAGTTGAATCAAATTTTACTTCGATGACTTCACCGCTTTGAACAAAGTCAATTTGGTATTCTGTAAGTGCTTCTACAAAGGAATCCATACATTTTGGTACAAATTTTAGTAAGTCGTGGCAATACTTCTGCTTCAATTCCAAAGGAGTTCCTTTTGCCAATATCTCACCATGCCCAATAATTGTGATAAAATCTGACTGTTCAGCTTCTTCCATATAGTGAGTTGTCAAGAAAACGGTTACTCCATTTTCTTTTTGCAGAGTTCTAATTGTTGACCAAATATCTTTTCGAGTTTGAGAGTCAAGCCCTGTCGTGGGTTCATCTAAAAACAAAATTTTAGGTGTATTAATGAGTGCTCTTGCTATATCAGCCCTCCTCCTTTGTCCACCGGATAATTTTTCATAAGGTCTATGAAGAAATTCTCCTAATTGAGCAATTTCGGTGACAGCTTCAATGCGTTCTTTCAACTTCTGTTTTGAAAATTTATAAAATCTCCCTCTGATTTTCAAATTTTCATGAACAGTTAGCATAGAGTCTAGTAAACTTCGCTGAAAAACGATTCCGATTGATTTTCGTATTTCAAAATCATTTTTTCCCAACTCATGACCGTCAATAATGACTTTCCCGGCATCGGGTTCTAGCAGGGTGCAGAGTATATCAATTGTTGTTGATTTCCCCGCACCATTTTTTCCCAAAAACGAAAACATTGTTCCCTTTTCTACATAGAAATCAATTCCCCTGACGGCCTTGACTTCTTTTCCTTGCACAGTGTAACTCTTGGCAAGTGATTTTACTTCAATAATCTTCTCCACATTCATCTCCAAATCTCATTTTTCATACTGATCACTGATAGAAAACGTTGATATATTTGTGAGATTATTTTTCGTCAGTCAAGGCAAAAATCCGAAGGAATGTCTGTGGCCTTTCAAGGATTTTTAACGATGAATGGCGGAAAATAGCTCGCAAAAATTCAATGGTTTCTATTGGTGATTAGTATTAAGTCTCTCGATGGTTTGATCTTGGTCTTCACATAAGTTGTCTATGATCTTGACAAATTCAGCCATCATTTTTTCTATTGTTTCCTTCTTAAACAAGTCACTACAGAACTTGAGTGTCACAGTATGTTCGCCACCATTTTCTACAATTTTGCAAACCAGGTCAAACTTAGCTTCTTCGTCTGTAAATGTAATTTCTTCAGGTTGGAAATATAATCCATCTATCACCACTTCATCCAACATGTAACTATCTTCTTCGTAAAATATATATTGAACATCATACAAAGGTGTTCTGGATTTGTCTTGATACGCCTGTGGCTCATATAATGATGCAAGAGATTCAAATGGATAATCTTGATTTTCATAAGCCATCAAACAGTTTTCTTTTACTTCAGCTAAAAACTTACTAACTGATTTTTCTTTTTCCGGCATGCCACTCATAAGCAATCGATTTATAAATACTCCCTGCATTTCTTCAGTGTCCTTATGTGTTCGACCTGAGATTGGCGTTCCTACCACAACACTTTGATCGCTATAGTTACTTAGTAAAATCATTGTCACTGACAACCATGTCATGAATTCAGTTAAGCCAGCTTTTTGACCGATTTCAACAACTTTGTTACTGAGCATTTTATCGAGTTTTTTTACAACCACGTCTCCATTGAATTTTTTCTTTTCCGGTCTTGGATAGTCTTCCGGTAGTTTCAATTTCGGAACACCATTTTTAAAATGATTCATCCAATAGTTTTTCTGATCGTCAAGTTGTCTATTTAATGTCCACTCACTGTAGTCCTTATATTGTAACTTTGGTGGTGTAAGCTCACCACCTGTGTACAAACTGACAAACTCACTTAAAAACAACTCTCCAGATATTCCGTCAGTAATAATATGATGACTATCCAAAAAGAGTATATAATTCTCTTCTCCGGTTTTGATAACTTTTGTTCTCATTAAAGGAGCTTTTTCTAAATCAAAAGGACGTACAAAGTCACGAGCAAACTTGTCAAATTCCTCTTCGTCATAACACTCCTCGTAAGTCATATCCATTTCTACCCGATCATGAATTTTTGCAACAGTTTCATTCCCAATCAAATGGAAGCTTGTTCGAAAGATTTCATGACGATTTAGTAATGTTTCAAAAACCATTTCTGCTTTTTCTACATCAAAGTTTCCACGCACTTTCAATGCGCTAGGAGTATTGTTTGTCATATCTATTGTATTGTAATCCCATAAATGAGCCGTTAGGAAATATAATTTTTGTGACGGAGATATTGGATAGTATTCTTTTACATCGGCTACCGGTATTGGTTCATAGCTGCCCTCTAGATCCTCTAGAGCCAAACAGATGCCCTCTACTGTCACCCCAAGGAAGATATCTTTGATGCCTAATCTCACACCCGTTGCCTGCTCGATTTGGTTCACGAGCAAGGTTGCTCGCAATGAGTTGCCACCAAGTTCAAAGAAGCTTTCCTTGATGCCGATTGGGTTGATTTTGAACATTTCCTCAAAAACGGCTACAACCGCTTTTTCAATCGGTGTTATTGGCGCAACATATACTTTTGTTGTTGTAAGCTCTATTTTAGGCAGAGCTCGTTTATTTAGCTTGCCGTTACTTGTCACTGGAAAATGATCAATTCTCATAAAGTGCACAGGAATCATATAGTCGGGCAAATTGCTCCGCAGTTCAAATCTTATCTGATCTACATCAAGTTCATTTTCACTTTGAACATAAGCACATAACGCCTGTTCTCCATGGTCATCTGTTTGCACGATAACCACGGCATCGGAAATGCTCGGAAGATTGCGTAAGTTGCTCGCAATCTCGCCCAGTTCAATTCTAAGACCTCGTATTTTAACCTGTTCGTCGATTCTTCCGAGATATTCAATGTTGCCATCGGGCAGCCATCTTGTCGCGTCACCAGTTCTGTACAGCTTACCCGTTCCAAAGGGGTTGTCGATAAATTTTTCATCAGTCAATTCGGCATTGTTCAAATATCCCTTTGTCACCCCGGCTCCTGCAATACAAAGCTCGCCAACCATGCCAATGCCACAGAGCGCAACTCCGTTCAAGATATACGCCTGGTAATTGCCGATGGGCTTGCCAATTGAGCTGATTCTTTCGTTTTCTCTCAGCAGATAGTGAGTAGCATCGACACTTGTTTCTGTCGGTCCATATGTATTTACCAGCTCTGCATCCTTGTTATATGCTCCGACTAATTGATAAAACATGTTAACATCATTGGTGCTGATTGCCTCACCGCCTGCAAAAACATAGCGCAAACTTTTTAGCATATTGCCGTATTTCAGAGGATCCATTGCCACTTGTGCCAGAAATACTTTTAACATCGACGGTGCAATCTGCATTTCTGTCAATTGGTGTGCCTCAATGACTTCACACATTTTAACAGAATCTTTTTCATCGCCAGGTGTCAATAAGTGACCACTTGACCCAACCAAACTCCACCTGAAAATCTCAACAATTGACGCGTCAAAGGTGTATGTTGTTTTTTGCAATACTCGCTCGTTCATTGGATAATATTTTTGCAAATAACTGATGAGGTTAACCGTCCCCTTGTGCAAACACATTACACCCTTAGGTTGACCGGTTGTTCCTGATGTGTACAGTAAGCACAAATCGTCTTCGGTAGTATTTACTATTGGCAAATTTTCAACATTTCCATCGTATACAGACGAATCTGCCAAATCGATTATCGGTAAATTCATGTCAACATCCACTTGGTATGTCAACATCGCTTTTGCTTGCGAGTCTTTTAGCATATAATCCAGTCTTTCGGGTGGGCACTCCGTATCAACTGGCATATACGCGCCACCAGATTTGATGATTGCATAAATTCCAATGACAAGCTCCATGCTACGCTCTGTCATAAGCGCAACATAGTCGCCTGGCTTAACTCCCATGTCCCTGAGTGTCTTTGCTATGGCATTAGATTTTGCATTTAGCTCGCCATAGGTCATGTGCTTATCTTCGAAGGTCATGGCTATTTTGTCAGGAGCTTTCGCCGCTTGTTCCTCAAAAAGCTCTATGACAGTCTTATCATTTGGATAATCCATCTCTGTTGCATTAAAATTCTTCAGAATTCTACTCTTCTCATCTTCTAACGCAAGTTCGATATCACCTATCAGGCTTGATTGTTTCTCACTTAGTTGACCCAGCAAATAGGCAAGTCTGTCAATAATCAAATTTACGGTTTCTTCTTTGAATAAATCCGTGCAATATTCGAACGCCACTTCATATCCACCGTCCGATTCTGTCATCAGCAGAGATAAATCGAACTTTGCTATGGGATCATCATCTATGTTTTCAAAGGTCTCAAATTGGATGCCGTTGACTGTTGTACGATTTTGTTCCATGTTCTCACCCAAAGTAAACATCACATCGAACAACGGATTTCTCGACATATCACGTGGTAAATTTAAGGCTTCTACCAACTCTTCAAATGGATAGTCTTGGTTTTCATATGCTTGTAAGCTGAATTCTTTGATTTCCTCTATGAACCCAGCTAGAGTCTTATTTCTCTCGGGCTTGCCTCTCATTACCAAGGTGTTAACAAACATGCCAACCATGTTTTCTGTGTCTCTGTGGGTTCTGCCTGATATCGGTGTCCCCACTACCACATCTTCCTGATTGCTGTACTTGCTCAAAACAATCATAAATGATGACAACAACACCATGTATTCCGTCGAACCTGTTCGTTGAGCCAGGTTCAACACGTGGTCACGCAGACTTTTATCCAGATTTCTTATAATGGCAGCACCTTCAAAGCTTTGAAGCGTAGGTCGTGGATAATCTGTCGGCAACTCAAGAACAGGAATCTCATCTTCAAACTGCTCCAGCCAATACGATTTTTGTGTATTTAAATCACGTCCGAGCATCCACTGTGTGTAGTCTTTGTATTGCACACGTACTTTCGGTAACTCTTCTCCTGCGTATAACGACAAGAAATCAGACATCAAGATTTCTGTTGATATTCCATCTGAGATTATATGATGCATATCCAGAAGTAATACATGCTCATCTTCTTCCACTGTAACAAGTTCTGCTCTAATTAGCGGTGCCTTGCTTAAATCGAATGGGCGAACAAATGCTTCCATTGCTTGACCGATATTTGTCGCTTCGGCTAATTCCTTATGAACAACATTTAACTCTAAATCATCATGGACATATTGAACCGGCTCTGATCCCATAAGGCCAAAGCTTGTTCTAAGAGCCTCATGCCTTTCGATGAGTTTGTTAAATGCGATCTCTGCCCTGTCAACATCTAACTTGCCTTTGATTGTCAATGCAGTAGGCATGTTGTATGCGGTGCCTGTATCTTCAATTTGATTGAGAACAAACAATCTCTTTTGAGCAGATGACATAGGATAGTACTCTTTTTCGTCAGCTTGAGGAATCGGCTCATAGCTACCCTCAAGACCTTCTAAAGCTAAACAAATACCCTCTACCGTTACTCCCTGGAAGATGTCTTTGATTCCCAATCTCACGCCCAAGGCTTGTTCGATCTGATTAACTAGCAATGTCGCCTTCAGCGAGTTGCCACCTAAGTCAAAGAAACTATCCTTAATACCTACCTGCTCAAGACCAAACATTTCTTCAAAAATACCGACTACTGCTTCTTGGCTCTCTGTGGTAGGAGCCACATATTCTCTTACATTGGTTATTCCTATCTCAGGTAAGGCTCTCATATTCAACTTACCACTACTTGTCACAGGAAATTCTGTCACTCTCAGAAAATGACTTGGTACCATGTAATCAGGTAGATGATTACGCAGCTGAATCTTGATTTGCTCTACATCAAGATTACCTACATTCGTTGCAACACCACCTGACTCAGTACCATCTAATTCAGTACCGTTTGCAGCAGCTATGTCTAGTTTAGCATCGTCAGTATCAGTACTGTCAACACCAGTACTACCTATACTGCCTATTTCAGCACCGCCCAAGTCAAGTCCTTCTTCAGTTTGCACATATGCACATAATACTTTATCGCCGACTTCACTTGTTTGAACTATCGCTACTGCATCCGTGATACCTTCGAGTCTGCGTAAACTACTCTCTA
>Ga0123355_10001325_pt1 | contig 34472 bp, 28 predicted proteins | sample TergutEmb28metaG_3_FD_89872 | JGI IMG/M metagenome (GOLD analysis project Ga0123355, IMG submission 89872) | Embiratermes neotenicus P1 segment gut microbial communities from Petit-Saut dam, French Guiana - Emb289 P1 | ecosystem: Host-associated > Arthropoda: Insects > Digestive system > Gut ...
ACTGACCATTGTATGAAAGTGCCGTAGACGGCTTGATAAGGCTCGAACCCCGTAACAAAGGAAACAACAGAGGATACAAAGTCTATCAACCTAAAAAACACGGGTGTGTTGCCGTGTGCCACATCCGGGTTGTAAGCCAAAACACCAATAAGCATAAACACAAAGGCCACACCAACCACGGCCGCGGCGGATATAAGTGTGTGTTTGTTTATAAAAACAAGGCGCAGCAAGCCCAGCACAAAAAACACCCGGATGAACATAACAAAAGGCACAAGAACAAACACCGTGCCGCTTATTACGCCCGCAGCAAGACTCCATGCCAAAAACGTGCCCACCGTAAGCAAAAACAATGTGTCCATACCGGTGGGCCTCCTTCTTCCGGTTGCGTCGTCCGCGTTCTTGTACGACACCCAGTCATATGAGGGCGGCCGGGGCACCCTGTCTTTTGAAAACGAAAACAGCGTGTTCCTCACGGTCTTTCTTGCCTGGGGAGTCTTGTTGTTCGAAGGCACCTCAAAAAGCGTGTCGTCCCTAAACAAAGGCATAATGTCATCCCGTGCAGATTCATTTTTCTTATCATCATTTCCCACAAGCATCCCCCTCCTATAGTTTGGTCTTAAAATCTATACAATGCACACCCATTTCATTAAGGCGCGCTATCTTTGTCAAGTCATCCCCCGCAGGGTTGTTAAAGTAAAAAATTATCACATTATTGCCAAAAAGGCACAGGGACTGGGCGGCCGCCAAAACCTGGTCATTTATATTTTGTGTCAAGACGATAAGGTTTTCCGCGTCCACCTGCATTTTGGCATAATTAGCAAAATACGTGCCAAAGTCCTCAAAATTGCCAAAGGTTATCCCAGAAGCGACAGTAAACAAATACTCAAAATTGCCGGTAATGCCCGGGCTTTGCTGGTCATCACTGCCCATATAATGCAAGGAGCAAAGCTGCTGCCGGCGCAAACAATAAGCCAGGGTAGATACACAACCCTCCATAACGGCATCCTCCAAGGCCAATGCTGCCTCGGCATCGCCTGGCACCAGCGAATTATCCACCACCACTGCCGTAGAATTGCGCCGGGTGTGCTGATAATTTTTGCTTATAAGCTCATTTTTCTTTGCGCTGGCCTTCCAGTGTATTTTTTTGTAGCCGTCTGTGGGCTGATATTTGCGCAGGTCAGATATTACCGCATAATCCTCCTGAGCCATAAGATTCTTCACATTTTCCATGCCGCTTTCGGCGGTAGAAAGAGGCAGTGGCGACATATCCAACACCCGGGGCCGCACCATAAGAGTCAGGGTTTTGTCGTGCTTTTGCTCAAACCTAAACAGCCCCAAAAAATCATACATCACAATATTGAGCACACCAATCTCGTAATTACCCCTGTATCTGGCAGAGACATTAAAAACAATCTCGTGGCTTTTGTATGGCAATATGGCAAAATACTGATCCACAAAATCCGTCACAACAGCAAAAGAATTGGCCCTAAACCGCACACGCACCGACGCGCAGGGCAAAAAGCTGTTGTTGCGCACATTAAACACATATTGCACCATCTCGTTCTTGATGATATTGTTTTGGGTTAGCTGCTCTTCCACGGTAAACTGTCGGCGTGACACCAGCGTAAGGGCCAAAGACACCAATGGCAGGGCCAAAACCGCATAAAAAGCCATGTATGTAATGCCGTCCTCATGCAAATATATCAACAGCCCCAAAACTACCACAACAGCCAGGTATGTTAAGCGATTTTTTAGCATCTTTCCTCCATTTGTAACGGGCAGTGGTTTTCGTAGGTATGGCGCATTCCACTGTCCGGTTATTTGCCACTGCGAGAAGCCCTATTGCTGGATATATGTATATTCCACGCTCGAGGCAGTCCGGTAAGGGTGATACGTCATCTGGATTGCTTCACTCTCTGACTATCCGCAAATCCAAATATCCTTGGGTTCGCAATGACGAATAGCGGCGTACTCGCGTTGTCGCAGGGGGCGGCATTTTGCCGCCCGATTTCGGGGCGATTGCCGTTATCCCCCTACATTATCGTAGGGGCGACCTGTGGTCGTCCACTTTACTACAACGGCGCACGCACGGCCTTTAGGCAATCCTCCACAACGTCCCTGCTACTAAGTCGCTTTAACCGCGCCTCCTGTTTAAGCACCAGACGATGCTCCATCACAGGCACGGCCATTTTTATTACGTCATCTGGTATAACATAATCACGCTGATTATACAACGCCCAGGCCTGGCTGGCCCGATACAGACACAAAGACGCCCGAGGACTGGCCCCCAGGGTTACGTTGTCACTTTCCCGGGTGGCCCGGGCAATATTAACTATATATGTATTTATTTTCTCATCCACATGTATTTTTGTTACCATTTCCTGGGCCTGTACAAGCTGGGCGGCATCCGCCGCGGGTTGCAGGCTTTTAAGGGGGTTGTCCTCCTTAAAGCGGGTAAGCATACGGCTTTCCTCCGCGGCACCCGGATATCCCAAAGATATACGCATAAAGAAGCGATCCAACTGGGCTTCTGGCAGGGGATATGTACCCAGATATTCGATGGGGTTTTGGGTGGCAAAAACAATAAAGGGCCGTGGCACCATATATGTTTTGCCGTCCACCGTCACCTGGTTTTCCTCCATAACCTCCAGCAGGCTGGACTGGGTCTTTGGCGATGTGCGGTTTATCTCGTCCGCCAGGATAATTTGGGACATTATGGCCCCCTGGTGATATTCAAATTCCCCGGTTTTTTGGTTATACATAGAAAAGCCCGTAATGTCTGAGGGCAAAATATCCGGCGTAAATTGTATGCGCCGAAAAGAGCAATCAAAAGACTTTGCCATGGCGGCCACAAGGCTGGTTTTGCCCACCCCTGGCATGTCCTCTATCAGCACATGGCCCGCGCACAAAAAGGAGCACAGTGCCAGCTCAATGGCCTCCCGCTTGCCAATAATCACCCGCTCTACATTCTCGATAACACTGTTTAGCATGTTGTTTACTTGTTCTGACATGGACATTCTCCTTCTCTAAAGTATTTAAATGACAGCGCACCAACAGGGATAAAATATATACACCAAAACGCCAATATCGCTGTGCCGACAAGGTCTGCGCCCTGCATATCGGCAAATACACCTAATATGGGCATAACAAAGCATGTCACCGCAAAGACCCCGTGTATCATTAGCAGATATTTTAACGCCTTATCCGCTTTCGATTTTACATCTATGGTCATGCCCGCAAAAAACGTAGACAAAGACATTAGGCCGTACCCAAGAAGATTAAGGTTAAAAAACCACCCGAAAGCCGAGTAATCAAGCAGTGCCGCCGCCTGTTCGGTTAAGTTTTCGTTTCGCAATGTGGTTATCTGTGTAAAATACACCAGCAAAATAAACACCGCATACATACCAGCAAACATCATGGACACATTGCCCGCGGTTTTGGTTTCAGGCTTTCCCTTGGCTGCAAAAGCGCACACCATGGGCACAAAGCTGTAGGCAATAAACATACTGGCTAAATAGCTGCCAAACGTAAAGCCAAACAACAGACACACAGCAAAGCCGGCCACCGCGCAGACGTTAATGATAGAGCTGTATATTCCGATTTTTCTGTTCACTATCAAATCCTCCTCGCTTCGCCCATCAGCTATTGTCATCCCGAACTTGATCCGGGATCCCTCGCAGCATTGCAATGCGTCATCGTAGGGGCGACCTGTGGTCGCCCGGTATATCCCGCCGCCCAGCTTTGGCAATAACCATGCAAAACAAAGATGCTACGCCGAATGTCGTGCCTATGACAAACACCATACCCGATTCTATTGGCATAATAGTTTTAGTCATAGTGTTTTGTGGATTATTAACATCAACCAACATCACGCTTGAAGAAGTTGGCCAGACGCGTCCGCATCTCATAATATCTGTAAAACGAGGTCTGTGACAACTCTCATAAGGCACTACGTAAAGTTGACCACTAACTTCAATTTCGATCATAGGGAACATTGAGCGAATATGGTCACCGTAGCCCTGCACCTCAACAAAATTACGCCTTATGTAGGCATCTCTTGCCATAAGAGGTGCAGCAAATACTATGATGATCACCGCCAAAACCCCAAATATAATAGCCCGCCCCTTAGCCGCTGCAAAATCCGCCGTCCAAGGTGTGCGTGATAATGGTTCAACAGGTTGCCATGTCATATTAATATACACCTCCGTGACCTTGTGGATGGCGATGGAACACCACCCCTACGATATTTCGTTCCGATGACCAGGCCAATATATTGTCATCCCGGACTTGATCCGGGATCCCCCGTAAAATTGCGGGGCGGGGCCCGTAATGACGTACTTTGTGCTGGCGTTACTACTTTGTGCGATGAAGCCAAAAGAGGACGAGGTTATATAAAGAAATTATGCCGAATACCGCTGCTATGACAAATACTATGTGTGTAGTCATTGTCAATGCCGCCCTGGCATCTATAGCTGCAAAAATGTAATAGGGGTAGGTGCAACAACACCATATTTGCAGTAATGGAAAAGCATTGGCATCCCACGGTAGCCATACTGGATAATATGCATCCCAGGCCAGCCAAAGCACAAGGGTGGCCAGTAGTAGGACGAGCCCAAAAACTGCAAAGCAGACTGCCCGCTTCCCCGCCGTACCGGGATTGGCCGACCAGGGTTCATGTCTGAGAACTTCTATGGCACCATACATATCCCACACCTCCGTAATATGCTCTTGTTTTGTAGACGGACTGCCGTCCACTCCTCATGGTATTCGCCACGTAATGATGTGCTTCGTAGGGGCGACCTGTAGTCGCCTGGCTAAATGCCTACATCCCCAACTTCTCAAGGGCATATTCCGCACGCCTCACGCTCTCCTTTTTACCCAACACAACCAGCAAATCACTGGCCCCGCCGGGGGTGGCGGGCTTGCCGGATAGGGCACAGCGCATGGGCCACAGCACTTGGCTGCTCTTTAAACCCGCTTCTGCCGCAAATTCCGTCATCAGTTTATATAAATTTTCGCCTGTCCACAAGTCTTCCGGGTGAGCCGCCAGCACCGGTGCTATCTTAGCCAAAACATCCGCGGCCACATCGGCATCGCTTTTGGATTTTTTGTGCACAAACAGCTCTGTGTCATATTCCGGCAGGGTGTCGATAAAATCCAGGGCCTCCGATATTTCATCCAGGGCCGATATGCGGCTTTGCACCAGTTTTGCCAAAGTCATCGGGTCACAGCCGGGCCTTTTTACGGCTTTGGTCACATGGTCTGCCGCCAGGGCATAAAATCTATCAAAATCCATGGCTTTAAGATACTCTCCGTTAACCCACCGCAATTTATTAATATCAAAAGCCGATGGGGACTTGCTTATGCCTTCTATGCTAAAAATTTCGCAAAGCTCCGCCAGGGTGTAAATCTCCCGGTTGTCCGGCGGGCTCCAGCCCAACAGAGCAATATAATTTACAATGGCCTCGGGCAAAAACCCCTGGGCCAGCAAATCTTCAAAAGACGCATCGCCTCGGCGTTTTGACAGCTTGCCGCCGGTTTGGTTAAGTATCAGCGGCAGATGCACATATGTGGGTATATCCCAACCCAACGCCTGATACAGCAGGTTGTATTTTGGCGTGCTGCTTAAATATTCACTGCCCCGCATAACATGGCTGATGGCCATAAGATGGTCGTCAATGACATTAGCAAAATTATATGTGGGCATCCCATCGGATTTTATTAGCACTTGATCTTCAAGCTCGGCATTGTCTACGGTAATTTCGCCGTAAACCTCGTCCCTAAAGGTGGTTGTGCCGGGGGGTATAAGCTGGCGCACAACATAAGGCACGCCTGCCGTCAGGTTTTTTTCGACTATATCATGAGCCAAGTCAGCACAACGGCGGTCATAACCATCCAAACCCTCCAGCCGCTCTTTATCGCAAAAACAATAATACGCGCTGCCCCGGCGGATAAGCTCTTTTGCATGGTCCATATATCCGCTTTTACGCTGGCTTTGCACATATGGACCATAATCGCCGCCCATATGGGGGCCTTCGTCAAAGGTAATGCCCGCAATATCCAACGTCTCGTAAATTTTGTCCAATGCATCATCCACAAGACGTCCCTGGTCGGTGTCTTCTATGCGCAACACAAGGGTGCCGCCCATTTTGCGGGCCAGCAGGTATTTAAACAAGGCCGTGCGCAGGTTGCCCAAATGCATATATCCTGTGGGTGATGGTGCAAAGCGTGTTCTCATAAAATCATTCCTCTCTTGCGTTATTTGGGCGACCACAGGTCGCCCCTACGCTATCGTGAAGGCCGTATCATGCGTCATCGTAGGGGCGGCATTTTGCCGCCCGGCATATCCCACCGCCACCCGGCTTTGGCGACAACCCCGCAATACAACGATGCCGCGGCAAATAACCCGGCTATGATAAATATCATGCCGCTGGTCGGAAAAAAGCGTGGCAAGATGATGACATTTTGTGGGTCATTGACATCGACCAACATTCCCACAAAGAGATAAGCCGAACCGCCGGGAAATGCAGCATGAGCACCACGAAAAATTTGATCGGAAAGACGGAATGTGTAGGTCTGGCCGTCTACCCAGTAATTAACATGATTTCTAGAAGACCACACTAAGCCATAGGTGTGCTCAAAGCGGGTGTTGCCTATCACGACTAATGACAGCAAAACCACTGCCAAAACCCCAAATATAATAGCCCTGCCCTTAGCCGCCGCAAAATCAGCAGTCCAAGGCGTGCGCGATAATGGTTCAACAGGTCGCCACGTCATAAATATACACCTCCGTGGTTTTGCGGGCGGATATGGAATACGCCCCTACGATACTTACTGCGGAATCGCGGGTCGGGGCCAGCAATGACGTAATTCTCTGTTTGGGCGGGCGAATTGCCATCTGCCATTACGCGCCAAAATCCGTGCAGCACCGCATAATCAACACCTCTACCCCCAGCACATCACCTATTCCGCCGCTTTTTATGGCATAATCCGTCTCCAGACAGGCTTCCAGGGCGTCTATCATGGCCTTTTGGGGGAAGTTACGCCCGGTGGCCACAAATTCCTGCACAGCAAAGGGGTGCAGGGCCAGCTTGGATGCTATGTCTTTTTGATTCATGTTAGGCGCTAGGGCGGCGCATTGCAGACTGTATCTAAATTGGCGGGCTATCATGGACAGCACCATAAGGGGGCTTTCTTTTAAGGCAATAAGGTTGCCGTACAGGGCAAACGACCTGGCCGCGTCGCGATCGCAAATGGCTTTCATTAGGTCAAAAATCTTGGCTTCAAGGGATTTTGTACACAGGGTATCCACATGGGCGGCGGTAATTTCGGCATCAACACCGGCGTGGGCCACAAGTTTTTCCATTTCGTTGTACAGCAACTGCATATCTCCCGAAACCGTGCGCAACAGATGCATCGCCGTGCTGCGAGCCATCTTTTTGCCACGGGCCCCGCAAAACTTCACCGCCCAGTCGGCCAAATCCGCCTCCCGCGGCGTTTTGGCTTCCATGGCCAGGCCATGTTCGGCTATGCGCTTATACAGCCGCCCGCGCTTGTCTACTTCGGCCTCAACAAACAGCATAATTGTGCTGTCGGGTATGTCCTTGATAAAGTCCGCCAGGGCTGTTGCATCCTCACTGCGCCCGGTGGCAAACAAGCCGGAGCCCGTAACCACTACCAGGCGATGCTCCGCCAAAAAAGGCAGAGTTTCGGCGGCATCCATAATGGCGGCGGCGGGGATTTTTCCATCAAAGACCTCCATGTTCATATCTCGGGCATCTTCGGCCAGCACCGCCGACACAAGGCTACGCCGCCAGTGGCTGGTAAGATAGGGTTCTTCGCCAAAAAACAGGTACGCCTGGGCGAAGCTCTTATTTTTTATATGATTGTTTAATTCTTTCATAGCGACTCAACCTCTTGTGAGCATTATAGCAGATTGTAACGACCGGCGCAACTTATTGTCCCGCCATGGTACGAATTTCCATGCTTTGGCCGCTGGTGCGCACCAATATTGCACCTCTTTCGGCGGTGACGTGATATGTTACGCCGTGGTCGTAAAGTCGGCGGGTGACAGAGGGATGCGGATGGTGAAACATATTGTTGCGCCCGGCAGAAATTATGGCTTTTTGGGGATTAACCGCCTCTAAAAAAGCCTGGGTTGTGGATGTGCGCGAGCCATGGTGGGCCACCTGGAGAATATCTGCCGATAAATTGCCCCTGGTTGCTAAATAACTTTCCGCGGCGGCCTCAATATCTCCGGTAAATAATATGGAATGGCCGCCGTGTACCATGCGCAACACCATGGAAGAGTCATTTTCGCCTGACGCAAGCCGGGCGCCATAAGGAAACAGCACATACAGCCGGGCATCGTAAAATTCTATTACATCCCCGGCGGTGACATAGGTGACAGTCGCGCCGGATAATTCTGCCGCGTAAAGTAGCATGTCATACATATAATAATCCGGCTGGCTGTTGGCCCTGGCTAATATCAAATGGTCTATGCGTCCGGCAAACAGGGCTTCGGCTATGCCAAGGGAGTGGTCGCGGTGGTTGTGGGTGACAATGGCCGTAGCTTGGCCTATGCCGCGATAATTCAAATAAGGCATCACCACAAAACTACCCATATTTTCGCCAACATCGCGGCCAAAAACACCGCCGCCGTCAATAATAAGCCCGCTGCGGCCGCGGGAAATTACGGCGGATTCGCCTTGACCAACGTATAGGAAAGTAGTGTTGATGTAAGGGCTTGCGGCGCCGATAATAAACGAAGTGACAAAAGCCAAGACAAATCCCGCAAAAATGTAGGGGCGGCATTTTGACGCCCAAGTATGGCCTGTGTTAAAAGTGTGTATGAAAAATACAATGGCGGCGGTCATCATAACCATAGCAAATAAGCCCGGCCGCCCAGTGAGGATTGTTGAGAAAGGCAGACGCAGGGAGGTGTTTATCACAAAGTTATAAACAGTCAGCAAAATCCATATGGGAAAACCCAGGATGGTAGCCGCAAACATGCCAATGCCGCCGAAAATGCCCACGATAGCCATAAGAAAACCCAGAACAATAACAAAAAACACACTGGGCATAAGCAGAAAGTTAACCGGGGGCGACAGGGGCGAAAATTCAAAGAAGATATAGCTGTTGACGGGTATGTATGCCATATTGGCGGCTATGGTGCCTGCCAGATATTTTTTTACATACCAGTTTTCTAAAAACGGCCGCGAACGTGGCCAGCGGGCCGCCAGCATGTCCAATGCCTTTTGGGTGGGCGTTGTGGCAAAAACAAGGGCGGCCACCACGGAGAACGAATAGATAAAACCGGGGTCGAAAAGAAACAGAGGCTGATATAGCAGCAGAATTATGGCCGCAATGGACATGGATGTAGGGGTGTCGTTTTCGTAGCCCAACAGGCCGGAGGCTATAAGAGCAATGCCCATGATAGATGCCCGTACCGTAGCCACGCCGGCACCGGTAAGTATGGCAAAAGCAATGATAAAAAGTATGGTGATGAGGGAGCGTTTTTTAAGACCCATGCCGAAAAATTTTAGGCTGCGCTCCACAAAAGCCACCAGCACCGCCACATGCAGGCCGGATACCACCAAAATATGGAACATACCAACGGCACGATAGGCATCTCGCACATCACTGTCCAAACCGCTTCTATCGCCGACAATCATGGCTTTCATTATGCCGGCCATTTCCGGTGGCAGCACCTGGTCAAAAACATCTGCCAGATGCATACCAAAATTGCGTATATGTAGGGATAATGTAAGATTTACCTCATAAGCACGCACGCTTTCGGCAAAAATTTTATAATCTATGCCCCGGCTGCGCAAAAACTGAAATTCGTTAAAACCACCGGGGTTGCGCACACCATCCAAGGGCAGCAAGTATCCCGACACTACAACACGCTGGCCCAGTGCGGCTTCTTCACCTTCGGGCAAAAAGGCCATAACACCCACCGCAGCATAATGCACATCAGCCGCTGGGCCTATGCGGAAAGTGGAGGTATGCAGGGCCACCCGCTGGCGGCCTGTGCGGGTTAGGGATATATCCTGCACAACACCCTCTATGCGGACAAAACCATGGCGTTCGGCTACTTCTTCCAATGTCGCATCACGTGGTGCCAGAGCGGACACAACAAAAAACGCCCCCAATAGTGCAAAGGCAGGAAAAATAAGGGCGATTTTGCGTTTATATGCGAAAAAATAGGTAATTGCCAAGGCGCAGACAAGCAGGGCGAAAATTAGCAAATGCTCATACAAGCTAAAATACCGCCCAAAGACGATGCCGCCCACAAGAAAAACGACAGCCCCAACCATTGGTCTTGCCATAGCCACCTCCGGGTCCGATGGAATCAGTTTGCTGGTAGTTGAAGAGAATGTTTATAATATACCAAATGCTAAACATATCAGCAAAATAAGCACCAAAACACCCCATACTTATCAATCAATTCAAATTGGCATTCTGCATATCCGCATGGTTCTTCCAGTGCAGACCAAATCATAGCTCCATCTTTAAGAACATTATATGCCTTTTGTATTGCTGCCTCCTGCCCTTTTTCAAAATGAAAGCAAAATTCCATTGTCATGCTGAAAGCTTTATTTTTGCTCCACTCAGTAAATGCTATTATCTGCCCAAACGCTTCCATTTCGGCATGTGCGACGCTATTATCGGGATTTCGGTGGTCACACAATATTTTACCGTCAAATGCTTCCTGATAAAATTTTATGGCTTCATCACAATTTGTAATATAGAGTTGAAACATAACTCTTTTTAACATTGCAGTTCCTCCGCAAACTTTTAAACACTGGCAGCAGGTGCGCGCCATAAAGGACACAGCCAGTATACCACCAAAATATGAACAATACAATAACTACCAACTGGCTATGCTGCCATCACACCTGGATTCCGTACCGCCGCACAGCACGCCGGTTTTTGGGTCGCGCCATATAATTTGTCCGCGGCCAAAGCTGCCGGATTCCGGGGGGATTTGGATGCGGTGACCAAGGTCTATAAGTTCTTGGGCGACATGTATCGGGAAAGAATGTTCCACGTGGAACATTTTGTCGGATATCCACTGCCAGCGCGGTGCATCCAGGGCGGCCTGGGGGTTGTGGCCAAAGTCCAATGTGTTCATGATAACTTGCAGATGACCCTGGGGCTGCATATAACCGCCCATTACACCAAAGGGGCCGATGGCGGTGCTGTTTTTGGTGAGAAAACCCGGGATGATGGTGTGATAGCTGCGTTTGCCGCCGGCCAGCGCGTTGGCATGGGCAGGGTTAAGGCTAAAGTCCGCGCCGCGGTTTTGCAGGGCAATGCCTGTTCCGGGGACAACAATGCCGGAGCCAAAGCCCATGTAATTGCTTTGGATAAAGGACACCATATTGCCGTGGCCGTCAGCGGTGGCTAGGTATACCGTGCCGCCGGTGCTTGGGCTTATAGGGGTGGGCTCCAAGGCGGTTGCGCCTATCCTACCGCGCAACATAGCGGCGTATTCTTCACTTAAAAACTTTTTGGTGGGAATTTTCATATGGTCTGGATCGGTGATAAATTCTTTGCCGGCGGTAAAGGCCAGTTTCATGGCCTCGAAAGCCTTGTGATATGTAGCGGGGCTGTCCTTTTCGGTGAAATTATAGTCTTTTAGGATGTTTAGCGCGATAAGCGCAACCAAGCCCTGGCCGTTGGGGGGCAGCTCCCACACATCGTATCCGCGGTAATTGACGGATATGGGGCTGACCCATTGGGGCTGGAAACTTTCCAGGTCTGATTTGGTCAAAAATCCACCTGTTTTGGCAGAATACGAGGCAATTTCATCAGCCAAGCGGCCGCGGTAAAAACTTTCCGCGCCGGTTTCGCCTATTTCTGACAAGGTGTTTGCGTGGTGGGAAGATGACCATATTTCGCCAGCCTGTGGCGTGCGGTCGTCTGGGGCAAACACATCAAACCACGGGGCAAATTCCGGCCCGTTAAGGCGTTTGTATGCGGCATATGCCCGTTGCCAGCCCTTGGCCACTGTTGGTGCAATGGGATGGCCGTTTTTTGCGTAATTTATGGCGGGGGCCAGGCATTGGGCCAGTGTCAGCGCACCAAAGCGGGCGGAAAGGGCCGCCCAGGCCGCAGGGGCACCGGGGACAGTTACGGGTGTCCAGCCCATTTTTGGCATATCACCATGACCCAGGGCGCGTACCGCATCTATATTGATGCTTTGGGGCGCCGGGCCGGAGCTGTTAAGACCAAACATTTCGTTTTTCATCCACACAATGGCAAAGGCGTCGCCGCCAATGCCGTTGGATGTGGGTTCTACCACCGTAAGACAGGCCGCGGTGGCAATGGCAGCATCTACAGCGTTGCCGCCTGCCTGCAACATGGCCAGTCCGGCTTGGGCTGCCAGGGGGTGGGATGTAGCCACCATGCCATTTTGGGCATAGTGTGGCACGCGGGTTGTGGGATAAGGGTTGTGGGTCGGGTTGAAATTCATAGGGGTTCTCCTTTCGCGCGTGTAGTAAATGCCGCCGCTACAGTAATTTTAGGTGAATTATAGGGGATCTTTTGGGTGGTGTTGCGGAAAATTCATATGCAGACAGCACCAAAATTTCTGCGGCGGCAAAATGGGTTTGGTTGTGACAGTGCAATTGGGCAAGGGGCTGGCCTTTTTCGGTGTATTCGCCGGGCTTGACATGAAAAATTATGCCATTAGTAAGCATATTGGCAGCTATGCCGCATTTTTCACCATCCATTGCGCTAACATAGCCCGATTGAGGCGAAAGCACACAGTGAGCCGGAGTTTTGCCGGACAGACTTGCATTGCGCACATAATCCACATCGCCCCCTTGGGCTGCCACCATCTCCAGAAATTTATTGTAGGCCGCGCCGGTGGTGATGGCGGCTTTTGCCAGGGCTTTGCATTCCTCAATGCTGCCTTTATCACCAAGAAACAACATATGCGCCGATAATTCTATAGAAAGCTCCACCAAATCTGGGTCGCCATGACCTTTTAACACTTCTATGGTCTCGGCAACTTCTACCCATTTACCCACACAACGGCCAAGTGGTGCATCCATTGCGGACACCATGGCGGCCATATTTTTGCCGCAGTCGCGACCAATTTCTATCATTATCTTGGCTAATTGGCGTGCTTGGGCCGGGGTTTTCATAAACGCGCCGGAGCCTGCCTTAACGTCCAGCAAAATAGAATCGGCGCCGGAGGCAATTTTCTTGCTCATAATACTGGCGGCGATGAGGGGCATACTGTCCACGGTGGCGGTGGCATCTCGCAGAGCATATATTTTTTTGTCGGCGGGAGCCAGAGTGGTACTTTGCCCGGCTATGCAAATGCCTATTTTGTTGACTTGGCGGATAAAGTCCGGCGGTGTGATATTCGTGGAGAAGCCGGGTATGGACTCCAGCTTATCAATAGTACCACCAGTGTGGCCCAAAGAGCGGCCGGACATTTTTGCCACGGCAAGACCCGCGGCGGCAACCATTGGGCCGACAATAAGGGTGAGCTTATCCCCTACGCCGCCGGTAGAGTGTTTGTCTACTACGGGCAGGCCGATGGCGGAAAGGTTGGCGATTTCGCCGGAATTTGCCATAGCCATGGTTAGGGCGGCGGTTTCCCGGCGATTAAGACCGTTTAGACAAATGGCCATCAAAAGGGCGGCCATGGGGCCGTCGCCTATTGTGCCGTGGGTGTAGCCGTCCACGGCAAAGGCTATTTCGGCGGCTGTCAGTGCGCGGCCCTGCTTCTTTTTGTTGATGATGTCAAAAATACGCATACACACCTCGAAGCCTGTCTTTCAGGATTTTTTTTCGCTAAATCTATGGGGCAACAGGTCGTTTAGACTAAATTTACGCCACTTGTCGGCACTTTCTGCCACAATTACAATAAAATCTTCACCACAAAACTCTGCCAGGGCCTGCCTGCACACACCGCAGGGAAAGCAGCTGTCTATCAAAGCATCACCGGGGCCGCCCACAACAGCAATGGCGGTGAAGCTTGTAATGCCCTGGGATACGGCCTTAAAAATGGCGGTGCGTTCGGCACAGCAGGTGGCGGTGTGGCCGCTTATTTCTATATTGCAGCCGGTGAAAGTGTCACCGTTTTGTGCGAGCAGGGCTGCGCCCACCTTGAAGCCGGAATACGGAGAATAAGAGCTCCGGCGGGCGGCGATGGCTTCTTCTATTAGCGTTTTAAGTATCGACGCGTCCATGGCAAATTCTCCTTTTCTACTCTAAATATAGTTTTTTAAGCTTGGTTATGTCTTCTTTGGTTATGCCCAGGGCTTGCTCTATATATGTTTCAAAGCTGCCGTACTCTGCATTAATAGCGGCAAAGGCGGCGGCCAGGTATTCTGGCTTAACATTATACAAAATAACCATGGCGGCCAGTTGTTCGTCATTTAGACCTTTTGCCCGGTAGCCTTCCATGGCGGCGGCATTGGCCTCTTTGCGCTCCTCGTTGGTTTTTAAATAGTCCGCATAAATATCCTCGTCAACAACACCCAGTATGCGCAAAAGCAGGGCGGCGGCAAAGCCGGTTCTGTCTTTGCCGTGGGCGCAATGAAACAGGATGGCACCGGTTTCGTTTGCCAGGCAGGCCCGAACAAAGTCCCTATAGCCCTTTATAGCGGAAGAGAGCGTTATATATCCATGGTAAAATGCCAGCATTTCGTCGTCCATGCGATGGGGGACCAGTCCGTCAAGCCATTCGTTGGGGCCCAGGGCGCGTCTGCTGTGGTTGTCCGCCATTACGTCTATGTTAAGATATACCACACTGTCAACTGCATCTGTTGGGGTTATTTCTGTCTCCCATGGTCTGCGGAGGTCTATAATTTGCGCCAGGCCGTGGTTTTTTAGGCGTGCGATGTCTTCGGTGGTCAGCTCCGTGGGCACACCGCTGCGCAATAGTCTGCCCATGCGCAGTTTTTTGCCGCATGTGGTGGTGTGGCCGCCAAGGTCTCTGAAATTTATCAGCTTGCTCATCAATAGGCACCTCCCTGTAATTAACAGTATAAGCTCTTGGCGCATAATAATCAAGTAAAAGCGGACGGCAAAACCGGCTTGCAAATATAGTGAAAATGTTTTATAATTAGTCCCAAAGAAAACTGACGGAGGGCCGGTATGGAGATTATTAAGGTGCAGGAAACCATAAATAGTGTTGTGACAAATATAGAAACAGTGATTTTAGGCAAGGCCGGAGAGATAAAACTGGTGTTGGCGGCGTTGTTGGCTGGCGGCCATGTGCTGTTGGAAGATGTGCCGGGTACAGGCAAGACAGTATTGGCAAAGTCTTTGGCCAGGTCATTTGACTGTGATTTTTCCCGGGTGCAGTTTACACCGGACTTATTGCCGTCAGAACTTACAGGCATTAATTTTTTCAGCCCAAAGACGGGGGATTTTACCTTTAGGGAAGGCAGCCTTTTCAGCAATATAATACTGGCGGACGAGATAAACCGAGCCACACCACGCACCCAGTCGGGCTTGCTGGAATCTATGGAAGAGCGGCAGATTACTGTGGACGGCACAACGTATCAACTGCCCGCGCCATATTTTGTCATTGCCACCCAAAACCCAGTGGAAACCCAAGGCACTTTCCCATTGCCCGAAGCACAAATGGACAGGTTTTTGCTGCAGCTTAATTTGGGTTATCCCATAAAAGAAGACAGCGTGGAGATTTTGAAACGCTTTGTGTCGGGCGAGCCCCTGAAAGAAATTAAGGCAGTGTGCAGCAGCCAGACGCTGCTGGAGCTGCAAAAAGCCGTAAAAGACGTGTATATTCACGAAGACATATATAAATATATAGTAGACCTGGCCCAAGGCACCCGCACCCACGAGGGCGTGGCACTTGGTATATCCACCCGCGGCATATTGGCCCTGGCAAAGATGGCCCAGGCATATTGTGCCATAAACGGCCGGGGTTTTGTGACGCCACAAGATGTGCTGTACCTTGTGCCATATGTGTTCCCCCATCGTATTGTGCTAAAAGGCGGCGTACGCAACCGCCAGTCGGCGGTACTGTCTATGCTGGATGAAATTATCGCAAACACCACGGCGCCGGTGGAAGACTGGAAAAGCGCGGACCCAAAGATGGATAGGGTTAAAGAGCGGAAGCTGCAACCGCTGTAATTTTGCAATGAAATGAGGATGCCGTAATGGTTATTGTTTTTATGGGTCTGGTTGTTTTTGGACTGGTTTTGTTGCAGGGTTATGTGTACCGCAAATTGTGGGACAAAGGCCTGTCTCTTAACATTCGCTTTTCTTCCAAGGAGGCCTTTGAAGGAGACAATTTGTTTTTGTACGAAGATTTAACCAACAACAAAATTTTGCCCCTGCCCTGGGTTTTTGTCAAATTTAATTTGTCCAGGCATTTGGTATTTGAGGAACAGCAAGAGCAAAGCTGGGATTATCATTATCAAAGTGACTTGTTCAGCATATCCATGTACCAAACCATAAGGCGCAAGCTGCCCTTTGTGTGCAGCCGGCGTGGGTTTTATCGTTTGCGCAACATCAGCCTTACATGCAACAACCTGCTGCATACCCAGCGTTTTAACGGCAATGCGGAGTGTTTTTCGGAGCTGATGGTTTTCCCAAAGATGTTGGATAATTACGAGGAGCTTAGCGTATTGTACAAAACCCTGGACGCCACCATATTGTCCAACAGTCTAATAAACCCAGATCCTTTTGAATTTAAGGGCATAAGGGAATACCAACCCACAGACCCATTGCGGGACATAAATTTTAAAGCATCGGCGGTAGCGCAGCATCTTATGGTAAATATCCATGCGCCGACAAATGCCAAACGGCTGGAAATTGTGCTTAATTTAGAGCCGTACAGGGCTTATCCCCATTTTGATTTGTATGAACAAGCCATACGTCTGGCGGCTACCGTTGCTGGACGATATATTGACCAAGACGTAAAAGTAGGGTTTTACACCAATGGCCGGGACGTCATGAGAGGCAAAGACATACGCGTACACGGCGGCAACAGCCCCGCCCATCATTATTCTATATTGCAGGCCATGGCCCTTATTGGGCTGGGCTTTCCCGCCAGTCCCATTGCTGATTATCTAGACAATATACAGGACGACGGCGCGGTGTATCTAATTATTTCCACATATCATGAGCCGGATTTTGTTGCCGCCATAGAAAGCATGGAAAACCGGGGGCTTGCGACCATGGTTGTGTTGCCCATAGAAGAGGGCATGAAAGTTGATATGGCGGAAACAAATAAGGTGAATGTGTGGACGGCGATGTGAAATGTTGCCGCCTTTAAACGGCACGGCACATAAGGAGGTACGTCGTGGAAAGACGAAAATTTTTGATGGATGTGCTGGCCAATGGGACAATTTTTATTGTGCTTTTCAATATTTTGGCCCTGACATATATTATGGGCTATACAAGCGATTATGTGCCCTGGTGGTTTTTGCTGCTGGCCGTCCCTTTTGCTTTCCTTATGTTTTTGCGCAGGCATGTGCGCATTATGCCGCTCTTTCTTAGCATACATGTCATATTTCTTGTCCTGCCTGTTATCATCTTTAGCACCCTCTACGCCATTGTTGCCGTCACGGCCTTTGCCGCAATAAGTGTGGGCTATTCCATACATGCGCGGCTAAAAGAAGAGCTAAAACTGCGCGGCGTATGGATTGTATTGTTTATGGCGGCTTTGGCCACTGTGTTTTTTATTGTGGATGGCTTAATTAGGCATGTTGCGGGCATGAACGTCCTCGTCATCATATCCTCCATCGTTGTCCTTTGCGCCGCGGTTTTGTATATACATCTAGAAAATGTGGATTTTAGTATGCGCATATTAAGTGACCGTTACAAAAAGCCCGTTGGCAATGTTTTGTCCTCAAACAACAGGATAATTACCGGTTTTTTGATAATACTTTCCGCCTTTGGCATATTATCCGTCGTTTTCCCTGCCCAGACCGTTTTTACAGCCCTTACCAGGGCCGCGGTTTTTATAATAACCCTGCCCATAGCTTTGCTGGTAGCCCTAACAGATTTTTTGGGATCGAACCCAGACCCAATTCATGAAGGCACACCATTACTTATGCCCGAAGACGGTTATGGCTATGGAGGGTATATGGAAGAAGCAGAGCCGGATAACTTCCTTGAAATAATGAACGCCGTATACGATGCTCTGGTTTGGGTTGTGTTGGTTGCTGTGGTAATAGGTGCCATCGCAGGTGTCATCTATATTGTAATAAAGCTGCACAAAGTTTTTGGCAAAAAGCATGACGACGAAAACAAGGAATCCCTTATGCCCGACGACACCATAGGCAAGCTTAAATTTGCTTTGGGAGACCTGGCGGCCTTTTTGCCCCGGCGCAAACCAAAGGTAAAGCATCCCGTGCGCAGGGCATATATCAAGAAAGTAAACAGACACATAAAACAAGGCACGGTTGTTTTGTCCAGCCACACCACAGAAGTAATAGCGGACAACATACGCCCCAACGAAGACATTGACCAACTGACAGAAACATATGAAGAGGCGCGGTACGGCAAAATGTAGGGGCGACCTGTGGTCGTCCGGTTAAGCAAAACGAGGTATCCCAATATGACCAAAAAAAAGAAAAAAACCAATAGGGCACTTGTGGTTGCCGTCCTTGCCGTGATAGGCTTTGGGGCAGTTTTTGCCTATTTTGTTTATGACTATTATCTATACTGGCGTGACGGCCAAATTGCCCAGGAAAATACCAAAATAGTGCGAGACATCTTTCAGGATCAAATAGCTGATGTGCGTGATTTTATCGCAACACTGCCGGCGCTTATGCCCGATGATGGCATGACCCACACAAATGGACAGCTACCTTTTAGTACAGCTGCCCTTAGGGAAGCCCGAGAGCGCGTAGGCAACTCGGATATTGTGGCATATATTTACATTCCCGGCACAAATGTAAGCAATGTTGTGGTGCAGGGGCGGGACAATAATTTTTACCTGCGCCGGGATATGTTCGGCAATCATAATGTTAATGGCTCGTTGTTTTTGGATTATCGCAACACGCTGGATTTTGCCGACCCTAATACCATTATATACGGCCATAATATGCGCAACGGCACCATGTTTCACGACCTGCGGTTTTTCCTGCGCGATCCACACTTTGCCCAAGACAACCGACATATCATAGTCATCACCGACCATCAAATTCTTTTTTACGAGGTTGCCTCTGTTTTTTCCACCCATATCTCCTTTGATTATATCCAGGTGCATTTTGACAGTCTAGAGGAGTTTGGAGAGCTGGTGGCGGAGATAATGCGGCGTAATGCCGTTTATACAGGTGTTGATATGGATGCCGAGGACAGGATGTTGGTGCTTTCTACCTGTACGGAAGTAAGCGGCGACAACAGAATTGTGGTGGTGGGCAGACTGGCGTGGACTATTGAGTTTGATGAGCAATAAAAGCTGCTTTATGTTGACGCATTACTTCGGGCGCGATAGCTGGTGGATGCACAAGTGCCGCCGTCCTCGCAATGACGACAACTCTGACTTGCTATCACGAGACCAGCAATAAGCACATAGACCAAAGTAGCGTGATATACTATACTTCCGATTACATGCGACAAAAGATTCAAAACCGCGAGTAATTTAATATCACCAAGAAGGAAACCACGCGAGGCGAGGCTATGCAATTGATCAAATGAGAAAAGACAAATATAAAAGCACAACAAAGGGGTTGCTCTCTGGAAGTAAACAAAGAGCAACCCCTTCTATTGACTTTTTAAAAACACGTAAGCTACGGTGCCCCTTGCGGCCACCTGATCCTTTGTAGGGGCGGCATTTTGCCGCCTGCCTTAATGTCGCAAAGGGTCACGGCATACGAACCACTTTTATGGTCTCATCCGACAAGGTAGAAACTTCACCTGTTCTTCTGCTGATAAAACTGCTGCGCACTCGAAGACGCGCGTAAAGAGCATCTCTTGAAAGTCCAACATAATGGTACACATAGATAAATCCCCCGCCATGCCTGGAGGTTCTCGTGATTTGACGATCTATGACCCTCACCGCTCCTTGGTGCCGGTTGTTACTGTGTATATGAAAGAATGTCATAATGTCCATTATATCTCGGACGGATCTCGTGTTAAGCATCATTCTTCTTGCGATTCGCGGGGTTCCGTCAGAATCAAAACTAACCGCCCTGTCCTTGTAAACGATCTGGCGTGATGTGTTTATGATCGACTGTGTAAAATGGGGTCCTTCAACAGGGCTTACAGACATCAACGTTTGGTATACGACAATAAAAGCATAATAATACTTGCTTTCACCTGCAAAATTGGCTGTCCGATCCGGTCCCTCTTGAAGTGTCTGTCTTGCACTTTCGCGGGAATCCGCAGATGTTTGCGGCTGGTCCCACCTCTCCTGACCTGGGCTACTATAGCGTGTGCTGATTAAGTTGTCAGGCATACGGATGTCAAACCCTTCGCCACTGACGTTGGGCTTGCGAAAACTAGGAACATCAAACATGTTTGCCCTGCTGGGCTGCATTAACAGATCTCGTGCCAAATGGATTATTTGGTCATCGGTCAACTCTATATTTATTATAAGTCTGCTTCCAACGGCGTGGGCAATTAGAAATAATGCCAACAATGACATAGAGATAAATACAATTGATTTCTTTTTCATATTCACCTCTGCACGCTCAAAATCACCATGTTTCCCCTATTTTTTCGCAATTTCCACAGCTTTTGCCACCACATTTTCCACGGTAAAGCCAAAAAGTTTCAATAAATCCGCATAATTCCCCGATGCTCCATAGCCGTCCATGGCAATTATGCAGCCGTTAAGACCGATGTACCGCTCCCAACCAAAGGAGGACGCGGCCTCCACAGCTAGACGGGCAGTGACGGCACCGGGCAGCACGTTTTCTTTATATTCAGGGCTTTGCTCTTCAAAAATCTCCCAGCTGGGCATGCTTACCACACGGGCGTCAATGCCTTTTTCGGCCAGCAGGGCATGGGCATTGTAAATAAGCTCCACCTCGCTACCTGTGGCCATAAGGATGATGTCCGGGGTGGCTTTTTTGCTGTCTTTAAGGATATATGCGCCCTTAAGGGCATTCTTGCCGGTTTCGGCCAGCAGAGGAGTGTTTTGGCGGGTAAGCACAATGGCAGTGGGGCTGTTTTTGCGGGTAAGGGCCGCCAGCCAGGCCGCCGCTGTTTCCTTGGTATCGCATGGACGGATGACGGTGAAATTAGGGATGCTGCGCAGGGCCGCCAGCTGCTCGATAGGTTGGTGGGTGGGGCCGTCTTCACCCACGCCGATGGAATCATGTGTGAAGATATTTATCACCGGCAGACCCATTAGGGCAGACAGGCGCAGGGCTGGCTTTGCATAGTCACTAAACACGAAAAAGCCAGCCACATATGGGCGCAAGCCGCCGTGAACCATCATGCCGTTGGCAATGGCGCTCATGGCGTGTTCCCGCACGCCAAAATGTAGGTTTGCGCCGGTGGGATTTTCCGGAGAATAGCTACCGCGGCCGGCCATAATGGTTTTGGTGGATGGGGCAAGGTCGGCAGAGCCGCCGAAAAGACTGGGCACCACTTGGGCTACTTTGTTAAGTACTTTTTCGGAGGATATGCGGGTGGCCAAATTGCCTTCGTATGTCCAAAAATCTTCGTCGTTAAGCAGGTCGGGCAAATCACCATTGTACCACTGCTCCATTTTGGCAAAGTCCGCCGGGTGGGCGGCTTTGTAGCCATCCAGCATAGCGCTCCATGCTGCTTCTTTTTTGGCACCGGCTTCGATAATCTCTGCCATATGCTTTTGCACTTCCGCGGGCACATGGAAGAACTCATCGGGATTAAAGCCCAGATTTACCTTGGTGGCCGCTAATTCTGCGTCTCCCAGGGGTTCGCCATGGGCGGATGCCTTGCCGACTTTGTTAGGTGAGCCAAAGCCTATTTGGGTTTTAATTTCTATGATAGATGGCTTGTCGGTTACGGCCTTGGCAGCCTCGATTGCGGCGGCTATGGCGGCCAGATCATTGCCGTCCTCCACCAACTGCACATGCCAATGATAGGCCTCGTAGCGCTTTAGCACGTCCTCGCTAAAGGAAATTTTGGTGTCGCCCTCTATGGTTATGTTGTTGGAATCGTACAGCAAAATAAGTTTGCCCAGCTGTAATGTGCCGGCCAGGGAACAAGCCTCGGCGGCCACGCCTTCTTGTAGGCAGCCATCGCCGCATATAGCGTAGGTATAGTGGCCTACAACAGGAAAACCAGGTTTGTTGAATGTGTTGGCTAAGTAATTTTCTGCCCAAGCCATACCCACGGCATTAGCAATGCCCTGACCCAATGGTCCGGTGGTTATTTCTACCCCAGCGGTGTGGCCGTATTCCGGATGGCCCGGTGTGGCAGAGTTAGTTTTGCGGAAAGCCCGCAGATCGTCCAGGGTCAGACCGTAGCCAAAAAGGTGCAACATAGAATACATCAAAGCCGAGCCATGCCCGGCGGACAGTACAAATCTGTCCCTATTGGGCCACGCTGGGTTTTTGGGATTATGGGCCATATGTCCAGCCCACAGTTGATATGCCATAGGTGCCGCCCCCAAGGGCAAGCCGGGATGGCCGGAATTTGCCGCCTGTATGGCGTCTGCCGAAAGCATCCGCAATGTGTTAACAGAAAGATTGCTGATATTTGACATTTGATAACCTCCTAATTTTGTTCCGCATCATCAGTATTATAGCACACGACAAAGCCATTGTCGATTGTATATTCTCTTGCGAACACGGAGCGTTAACGCTCCGTGGGTCTTACGCCGCGTAACGCGGCGTTTCTGCACGCGGCGTTTACGAAGCGTGGGAAATGACGTTGCGTCAACGCAACGTCGTAGCGGAAAATTTACATTCCTACCAGGTTAATCGCCATAGGCAAAAAACCTATTGCAAAACCTAACAGGCCACCAAGAAGTGCTATCCACCGCAATTGCTTGCCCACAACGGACAACACCAGCTTTTCGGCCTCTTTGGTGTCCAGTGCGTTTATTTTCTCCTCCACAATTTCTGCAATGTTCATGGGCCCCACAATGTATTCGGCAGCCTTTTGGGCCAAAATTGCAGTAAGCTTGCGGGCTGCCGCGCCTATGTGGGTTTTGCAGTCCGGCAGGGCGGTAAAAATTTGACTGGGGGCAATGGCGAGCAGGTTGCTTGCTGTTCTTTGAGCCAAATTTGCTTGATTTATCTGCTCTCTAAGCCAGGAAAAAGCCGCGGCCACATGCTCTTTTTTCAAGCTATTTTGCCCAAAATTAATCATAATTTCAAGCCATTTTTCTCTCAATTCTTTTTCGCCAAATTCATCTACAAATACGCACAGTTTCTCTAACAGTATAGCTTGGCTTTCCTCATTATCCAAATATTCCAGCAGACCTTCTGCTATGCTGTTGTATATCTTGTCAGAATTAACAAAAAGACTCATCAGACCTGTGGCATTTTCCTTGACAATTTTGGCCACTACTTGGCGCAGGGCGGCATCCGCGCGAGGGTCGGCCAAAAGGCCGCGCACCGCCGGGCCAAGACGGTGTATATTATTGGCCGCAGCTGATTTTATAATAGCTGCAGCTTTGCTGGGCACATGGTTTTTTATCAAAAAATCCATGGTTTGCCGGGCAAAATCCTCGCTTTGCAGATGTATCACGGCTTTGTCTGCGGCCAAAGATATTATGTTGTGCAGTTCTTTGTTGTGTAACAGCCAATTAAAAGCCCTTTCCATATCATCCTGCCGCAGCCAACCCGCCGCCATTTCTCCCACTGTTTTGTGGCTTGCGGCGGTTTTCTCCACAAAATCCTCCGCCATGGCGGCAACGGTGTCCACTATTTTGGAATTTGCTGCCGCATCCATCAATGTTTCACGAGTAAGCACATTGGCCCCAAAGGTTTCGCCGATTTTGTGGGCCAGTTGGCGGCGTTCTTTGGGGATAAGTCCGGGTGTAAAGGGCAGGCGCAGGCCAAAAAGCCGCTTTTCAGTGTGTGGGCGAAAAAGCATGGCAATGGCCAGCAGATTGGTGGAATAGCCAATAGCTGCGCCGAGTACTGGGATTATTAGCATTGATAAAAATTCCATTATCCCCCCACCCGCTGCAATATTTCGTCATGGTTTATGCGGTATGATAGGGTCATAAGACTGTCGGTAAGGCGCACATTTTCCACGGTAATGTGGGCCGGTACCTTTATGTCGCTGTTAGAGAAATTCCATATGCCTTTAATGTTTGATGCCGCCAGGGTTTTGGCAATGCCCGGGGCAGCACTGGCAGGTGTGGTCAAGACAACTATATCCACGTGGTTTGCTGCCAAAAAACTTTCAAGGTTGGTAGCAGCAAACACTTCCACTCCGCTTACTTTTGTGCCAATAATAGCGGGATTTGTGTCAAACAAAGCCACAAAATTAAAACCACGCTTGGCAAAATTAGGGTAATTTACCAGGGTTTGACCAAAATTGCCAGCCCCAATAAGTGCCAAATTATATACCTTGTCCAGCCCTAATATGCTTTTAATCTCGTTGTACAGCAGTTCTACATTATAGCCATAACCCTGCTGGCCAAAAGAGCCAAAATTGTTTAAGTCCTGCCGTATTTGGCTGGCGGTGATGCCCATGCGGTCGGATAGCTCTTTAGACGATATACGGGCGATGTCTTTGTCCAAAAGATCCCCTAAATACCTGTAATATCTGGGCAGACGCTTTATGACGGCTATGGATATTTTGTCGCTCATAACTCTCCCTCCTGTCATGTGTTCGATTGTTTGTTAAATATTATACCAAGTTGTCCGGGTTTTTGTCAAAGGTTTTTGTGGGCGACCGAGGATGGACGCCCCTACTTGATTTTGCCGCGGCATTGCTGTATACTAATTTCTGGTGATATTTTTATGATTATTTCTTGCAGGGACATACAAAAATCCTTTGGGGCCGACGTGGTCCTTAAAAACGTGTCCTTTGGTGTGGACGAAAAAGAAAAAGCGGCCCTTGTGGGTGTAAACGGCGCGGGCAAAACCACGCTGTTTAAAATTATTTTGGGCCAGCTGGCCGCTGATGGCGGCGAAATCTCCATCAAAAAAGGCGCGCAAATAGGCTATTTGGCCCAAAATATGGACTTAAACATCACAAATACCATATACGAAGAATTGCTGTCGGTTTTTGACCATTTGGCGGCCATGGAAGAAGAAATACGAACCATGGAGGGCCAGATGGCGGGGCTTGATGACACCGAGCTTGCCCGCCTTATGGAAAGATACGCAAAACTGACACATGAGTTTGAAAGCCGTCGGGGTTACGAATATAAAAGCCGCGTGCGTGGCGTGGCTTCTGGTTTGGGCTTTAGCGAGACAGAGCATGCTCTGGCCATAGGTCAGCTTTCCGGCGGGCAAAAAACCCGGGTGTCTTTGGGCAAGCTGCTGCTACGAGAGCCCGACCTGCTGTTGCTGGACGAGCCCACAAACCACCTGGACATTGCGGCCATAACCTGGCTGGAGGATTATTTTTTACGGGAATATGAGAAGGCTGTGGTTATCATAAGTCACGACCGCTATTTTTTGGACAAAGTTGCCAAAAAGGTGATAGAAATTGAGCACGGCACGGCCAAAACATACGGCGGCAATTACAGCTACTTTGTGGACAAAAAAGCGGCGGATTTTGAAATTGCCATGCACCAGTACGTAAGCCAGCAAAAAGAGATAAAGCGGCAGGAGGAAAGCATTGCACTGCTACGGTCTTTTAACCGCGAAAAATCCGTGCGCCGGGCCAGAAGCAAAGAAAAACAGCTGGCCAAAATAGAGCGTGTGGACAAACCCCAAAACGCCCCGGAAAATATGCGCCTGGCCCTGACACCCCGCATATCCAGCGGCAACGATGTGCTAACCATACGCGGCGGCAAAAAGACCTTTGGGGATTTTGTGCTGTTTAGCGGCGTAAACATGGAGATAAAAAAAGGCGAAAAAGTGGCCCTGATAGGGGAAAACGGCGTGGGCAAGACGACACTGTTTAATATGATACGCTATGGAGACCCCGCGGCGGTGCTGGGCACCAATGTGCGCATAGGATATTATGACCAGGAACTTAAATTTTCCGACATGGCAAAGACTATTTTCCAGGAAATTTCCGACACATATCCCCGCATGAAAAATTTGGAGATACGTAATGCCCTGGCGGCCTTTCTCTTTATGGGGGACGATATTTTAAAACCTCTGTCGGCCTTGTCAGGCGGCGAGAAAGGGCGCGTAGCCCTGTGCAAACTGATGCTGTCCGATGTAAATTTTTTGATGCTGGATGAACCCACAAACCACCTTGACCTATTTTCGAAAGAAATACTGGAAAATGCCCTGATAAGTTACGAAGGCACGGCCCTATATATCAGTCACGACCGCTACTTCATCAACAACACCGCGGAGAAAATATATGAACTACAACCGGGCGGCAGCGGACTGTTTTTGGGTAATTACGATTATTATGTAGACAAAAAGGCGGAAATGCAAGGAAACGGTGAGGTGGCAAGGGCTGAAAAAAACGCCAGCGGAGCCAAAGAGGAATGGCTGGAGAAAAAAGAAGAGGCCGCGCGGGCGCGTAAGCATAAGGCGCGCATAGAGCGGCTGGAGGCGGATATAGAAAAAACCGAGGCAGCTATTTTTGCGGCGGATGAAGAGCTGGCTCGGGATGAGGTGGCTACCGATGCCGTGCGCGCCCAAGAGGTGTACTTAATGCGAGCCGGGTTTGAGGAGAAACTCGGGGTGTTGCTGGAGGAGTGGGAAGCGGTTAGTGCAGGGGAGTAGGTTGACCCGTGTGAGAAGTAACGATGGATGATTATGGCTTTTCGGGGACGCACATTGTGCGTCCCCATATTTTGGAACTTTTTGTATGGATAGGCGTGTGGTTTGCTATTGCAGACAGGCAATTATTATTGTATAATTGTGATATTCTTGAATTATTTTCCACATAAAGTGTCCGCGTGCCTTAGATGTTACATGTTTCGGTGCTTTTTGGTGGGAACGGCGAGAGGGAAGGAGGCACAAAAAACCTGCTAAATTTGTCCGACAAAGGGCTTGCTGGCGATGTAGGCACCAGCAGCCCAAAACCAGTGAAACGAAAGGAGATTTTGTATGAAGACGAAATTGCTTCCAGGTAATAACAAAGGCATGTTTAAGTTTATGAGAAAATCACTCGTGTGCTTGCTGGCTTTTGTAATTGCAATTGGCCCGCTGTCAGCTGTGACTCTGGCTGAAGAGTATAATCCGGCGGCCACTGTTCTTTCTGCGGAAAGACAGGAAATTTTTGAAGAAATACAGTTAGAACAGCTTAACCACGGCCTTGTTGGCTTTGAGGGCGCAAATGCCCTGCCAAATGATGATACACCCGTAAGCGTGTTTGTGTTCTTTAATCACGGCCCGGCGGCTGTGCAGGTTGTAGAAGCACAGGTAGCAGGCCGCCGCATGGCTCAGTCTATGGCGGAGCAAATTGTAGAATACGAGCACGCAACATTCCAGCAAGAGCTGGCCGGTCTTTTTGCCATTACACCTTTTGGCATGGACGACAGAACTTATTCGGTGGATTTTGAATATCGCCATGCTTTAAACGGCGTAGCCATGACCCTTCCCGCCAATATGGTGGAAGCGGTGCTGGATATTTCCGTTGTTAGAGCAATTTATCCTGTTGCGTATGTAGAGGCACCCGAACCTGTGATTTTTCCTGTGGCAACGGATGCCGCAAGAGACCCACAAGGTATGCAGCAGGGGCGTCACAGAATGAATGTTCCTGAATTGCACAGCAGAGGATATACTGGCGAAGGTGTGCTTATAGCCGTAATAGACTCAGGTATCGACTGGATGCACCCGGCGTTTAGAGGCAGCTTCCCCACCGCCCAGTATATGTATGAAAGAGGGCTGGAGCTTGACCAAAGCGAACTTATTAACTTTGGCACTGCCGCTGACCCCGACTGGCGTTTTGTAGGCCGCGACTTTATCCGCTTGTGGCCAGGCCAAGCTTGGCGCGGCAACCCAACAACCAGACCAGCGGGCCAGCCCGGCCATGATCCCATGGAAGCTGCACCGTTTAACTTCCCGGGTAATGCGCAAGCGGCCGCCGCAGGCTGGACAAGCCACGGTACACACGTATCCGGCACCATTGTTGGTCGTGATGTTGCGGCCCATGGCAACACAGATAATAACTACGACGTATCCATCCTGGGCGTAGCTCCCGGCGCACTGGCCATACATTACCGCGCACTGTGGGGCAGCACGCCAAATACTGTTATCACTGCCGCTTTTGAGCGTGCCGTGCTTGACGGTGCAGATGTTGTTAATATGTCCCTTGGCGGCGGCGTGGCAAGTGCCGTTGATGTACAGGGCATAGCCATAAACAATTTAATGCTGGCTGACCCTTATCTTGTATTTGTAATTTCTGCCGGCAACAACGGCCCTAATTACCGTACAAGCGGCAACCCAAGTGGTGCTACCATGGCTATCAGCGTTTCTGCTTTAAAAGAACCCCAAGACTTTGGTCTTGAAATGCGTTGGCCAAGCCCAACAGGTGTTGGCCGCACATCTTTCATGCTTCCTAATGTGGCATGGTATCTTGACCAGCTTCCAAATGGCAATTACATATTTGACATTGACAGCATAACCACCAGAGCAGATGGCACAATGACCGTATTTGCCATGCCTGTTACCCCTGGCAGCCCTGTTGGCGCGGGCCAAAACGCAACCACCGCACCGCCTGTTGGTGCCGGAACCGCCAACGACTTTGCAGAGCTTGAAAGAATACACGGCAGAGAAGCACTGGAAGGCCATTTTGTGCTTGTGCGCCGCGGCTATACTTTCTCTGACATCACCTTACACGCCAACAGGCTTGGTCTTGGCGGCGTTATACAAATTAACACCATCCAGCAACCACCTGCCGCCGGCGGCGTTAGTGGTGCCTTGATGTTAAGTATGTTCTATACCGAAGGTTTTGAGCTTGCGCAATGGCTTAATCTTAACCAAGACCCGGCAGACCGTTGGGGTACAATTTGGTTCTCTGATACCCTTGGAGAGCTTGGCGACCTTCATTTGCAAGGCTTTTCTTCTCGCGGCCCGGTACTTGGCAGCTTAGAAATTACCCCGGACGTTGGCGCACATGGCGTACACGTTTGGTCTTCTATGCCAAGATGGAGCCTGGATCTACCTTGGCAAACCGATACAGTGCCATGGCAAGAGCATTGGAGAAATGACGACAACTGGATTACCGCGTATTGGTTTATGAGCGGCACATCTATGTCCGGACCTCACGTTGCCGGCGGCGTTGCCCTTATGGTACAGTATAGCCGCGAAAACGGCGGCCAGTGGGAAAGCACAGAAATTAAAGCCCGTATTGTAAACACCGCTATACCTGTTACATACCAAAGCGATATTATACCGGAGCATACACCCGTACGCGGCGTATTTAACGGCTCCAGACAAATGGACGTTTGGGCAGCTGTACAAGCCACCACCGTTGTTTCTGTTGAATATTCAAGAGTAACAACAATACCCGGTCGTTCCTTTGGCGCACAGCCACTTGTCACCACAACAAAAGGCTCCTTCAGTTTTGGTGGCCTTGGTGATGGTCAATCCAACAGCCTTACGGCAATTATCAACAGCCAAGAAGGCGGCGTATACACAATTACTCACGAATTTATTCTTGATGGCAGATTGTCTCAAGAGGGCGCGACCCTTGCACTTAGCAGAAATTCTGTTACAGTTGCACCGGGTGCTTCCGAGACCTTTGTAGCAACCCTTACAATGCCTGCTGTGGCTGTACCTGCAGGACATTACGAAGGTTATATAACAGTAACCAAAGGCGAAGCTGTTGTGGCAAGGCTTCCGTTTGCCGCCGTGGGTATCACCGTATCCCCGCCGGTATTTGACGGCAGCGTATTCCTTTACAGCTCTGTTGTATCCGGCGATTCCCTGTTCCCGGTCGGCAACGCTATCAGCCCATTGGCCAGCCAGCTTGGCATCTTCTTTACGCCAAATGACGGTTTCTACTTTGATATGTTCCTTTACAGAGTAGACGGCGAAGACCTTATCCCTGTAGGCCCCGGCGGCGATAATTGGCTGGGCTCACGCCAGGCTCCATTGATAGGCCACAGAGACGGCTCTAACATAGGCGGCCCAATGCGCGGCCAACAGCACCGCGCCATGATATTGGATATATATCCTCTTGGCCTGGCAGAAGGCGAATATACCCTTCGTCTGGATGTTCACCGCTCAACCTGGACGGGCTACACAATTATCAACGACAACTGGATTCAAGCAGAAACCATATATCTCCCATTCTGGGTAGACAACACCCCGCCTGTTCTGCAAGACCTTGACATCCAAGGCATTAACCTTGGCAATATCAATCTGCTTGACTTTGACGGCGAAACCGTAACGGTAATGCCAACTGACAGAACAGACAATGAAATAGTAATCACCGGTAATGTATTTGACGCATGGACAGACGAAATGATGGGCGAAGATGTCTTTGGCATCTGGCGTAATGCGGAAGCCGGCATGGACAACGTAGCTGTATTTGTCCTTTTGGGCGAAAACACACCAGCCAACCGCCCTGTACGTGCAGAACTGGATGAAGACGGCAACTTTGCTGTCACCATCGAGGTAGACGAAGAAGCGGATACCTTCGACATAACAATTTGGGCTGTTGACGGCTGGTCTGTGCTGCCTAATGTGGATGGTTTCCTCCATGCAGGCGGCCCTGGGCTTCACCCCAATTGGGCTTCCCAAGCTGGTGTTATGGCTGTGCTTAGAACCCTTAACCACAGAGACCACTTTGCTCTTCCATTCGGTCTTATTGGTGCCGATGCGGCCCTCAATACCGACTTGCATCAAGGCAGATGGTACTGGCAAAGTGCCGCAATTGGTGCCAGAATGGGCGAACATGTTTGGAGCGGTCTTAATGTAACCGAATTTAACGTGAGCATCGTTGAAGAATTCCCAACCTTCACACTTAACATCTTTAACAACGGCCATTCCAATAACGCATCACTGGCTACTCTGGGTGTTATCCGCATGTGGACACAGCTTAACGGCCAAAACGCCCTTGTGCCTTATGCCGGATTAGAAATAACAGCAGAATTCCCCAATGGTCAATGTGCTATGCATGTTATAAACATTAACCGCCCATGGAACAACCAAGGTTTTGTAAACTTTATTGATGCAGACAAAACCGTTAACTGGCAGCGCATATACCTTACAGCCACCCTTTTTGGCCAAACCGTAGATGCTGTCCTTATAAACGACTTGTATGTTACAAGAACCCTGGGTTTCCAAGCCTTTAACAACGGTAACGACAACCACGCAGGTCTTGCGGGCACCATCCGTATATGGACGCAAATAAACGGCGTAAACACCCTTATCCCATATGCAGATATTACAGTAACGGCCACCCATCTTAACGGAGAATGTGCCATGGAATTTGTGCGCATTAACCGCCCGTGGAACAACCAGGCTTATGTTAATTTGTTTGATGTAACCAAAACCGATGCCGACTGGCAATATATCAACTTTGCCGTGGAACTTAACGGCCAGGTTGCGGAACTTCTGCTTATTAACAACCTGTACTAGTGTGCGGCTTGTCGTAACACCATTTATTAAGTAACACGACCCGCCTTGCGACCAAGGGATTTTAAAAATCTGGTTGCAAGGCGGGTTTTATACTTCGGGCTATTGCTTGACTGCCATTTCCGTGATATAATTGTGGCATAATTGGCCTTGGCCTGGAATGGAGCAAATTATGAGGTATATAGAGGATTTTAAAGAAGGGGAAAACATCGTCGCCCACTATTTATGCAAGAAAAAGGACGTGATGAAGACCAAAAGCGGCAAAAACTATATGTCTATGATATTGGCGGACAGGACAGGTACGGCCGTGGCTAAGGCCTGGACGCTGAATAACGATATACAAAGCTTTGATGCCGGAGATTTTATCAAGATAGAAGCCACGGTGGTGACGTATCTGGACGAGATGCAGCTTAATGTGCGCAAAATACGCAAAAGCCAGACGGGAGAGTATTTGCCCGCGGATTATATACCTACCACCGACCAAGACGTGGGGGCAATATATGCCGCCGTGTGCGGCCTGATAGATTCTTTGGAAAATCCTCACTTAAAAGAGATGATGACTAATATTTTTGTGGATGACAAAGAAATAAGCGGGGCGTTTTTGCGCCATTCTGCTGCAAAAAATATGCACCACAGCTATATGGGCGGCCTGTGCGAACATACCCTTAATGTGGCGCAAATATGCGAATTTTTAGCCCCGCGATATAAATTTGTAAACCGGGATGTTTTAATATCCGCGGCACTTTTGCACGACATCGGCAAAATTTATGAGCTTTCGGATTTTCCCGAAAACGACTATACAGACACCGGCCAGCTTTTGGGCCACATCACCATCACCAGCGAGCTTATAGCCGCCCGGGCCGCGGCTGTGTCGGGTTTTCCGCCTGTGCTGAAAAACCTGTTGCAGCATTGCATACTGTCCCACCACGGCAGACACGAATATGGCTCACCCATATTACCAAAAACCATAGAAGCCATGATTTTAAGCTATGCGGATATTACCGACGCCCATATCAAGATGTTTGAGGAAGCTCTGGAAAAAGGACCGGCTCAGGCGGATTGGGCGGGATATAACCGGGTGTTGGCGCGGGATATACGTAAGTCTAATTTTTAGGTTATGATATTTCGCAAACCGTCCCCCGCGCCACACAATGGCGGCAATGGACAAAAGACGGGTTGGCATGGCCTTCCCCAGTTTTAAGCATATTGCGCATATCTGCCAACACAGCATAAAGCTCCCTGCGGCGTTTTGTGCTGTTTTTTATTACAAACATGGCGTTTTGGTAGCGCAAATATCCCCGCTTTGGCCTTTTGCCCATAGCGTCCTCTATAATAACAAAATAGGCCACCAACTGCATTATATCGCCATGGCGGGGTTGGCCTGCCACTCGGCCGCTTTTAAGCTCCATAGGTGCCGGGCGGCCTGTTATGCGGCTTCTAAAGATAAAATCCGGCTTGCCACGCAAATCATGTCTTGTGGAGCGCAATAGTTTGCCTCCCTTTGCATCGCCATAAATAAGGCGATGCAGACGGGGTCTGTCTCGTAGAGTTACTTCTTTTATGCCGCGCATATTCACGTCATCACCCCACAAAGCAGCAATATGTACAAAAATATACCTGTCACAACTGCTATGCGCAGTAGCCGCAAGGCCAGCCTAAATCGGCGGCGGCGTTCAAAACGGGCATGAAAAACCAGCCCCTTTTGTAAGGGGCTGTCGGTTGTGGGCGTTATGCCTATTTCATCCATATGTATTTTTTTTCGCCGCCTAAGTTCTGCCATGCCGTACTTGTGCTCGTAATACCATTGGTAATTGCAGTACAGATAGCGGTTTACCTCACTGGCGGAAATGGTCTGGTCGTTCTTCATCGCGCTCGCTCCGCATACGACGCCGCGTTACGCGGCGTAGAACCCACGCTTCGTAAACGAAGCGTGAAAATCACGGAGCGTAAACGCTCCGTAGCATCATCTTAACATCTCACAGCCCGCCGCTTAAAGCCCAATCGGCCCTTGTCCGCCGCTGTTTGTATAGCTTTTGCAGCAGGCAAGCCAATTGCGACCTTTGCTGCCTCTTTATGTAGCGGCAGATAGGACACACCCACCGCTGCTATAAAATCACTTATAACCCGTTGCAAATGTGGGGTTTCGCCACTTATGCGGGTCGTGGCCATATCCAGCAGAGTTGCCATCTTATCTCGGCAAAAATAGTCATCCCGACGCCAGCCTAAAAGCCATTGATATGCCGATCACCCCGCCGAGCGATAAAGCTCTTCGCCATGCTCAAGCCAGCTGTCGGCCACATCCATGGCGCATGAGGCCTCGGACAAAGTAACAGCCACCACATAGTCCGACAGCATAGGGAAATACGCCGCTTTCATCCAACGGTCAAAATCTGCCGGTGTCATGGTATCCGGGTCGGCTATCATTCCGGCAAAATACATTACATCATAATTGCCGGTGGCGTACAGCTCCTCTGCAAGGACATGGTTTATGCCAATGCGCTTAAACAGCGGCTTCATGGCCCCGGTGGCCACGCCAAACAGCGGCTCTTTAGCGCCCCTGCCCATATACTGCTTTTTTGTTCTTTCGCTGGCAAGGCCCTCCAGCTCCCGCATAACTTCTTGCGCCGTCATTAGTCTATTCTCACTCTCCCATTGGTTGTTCTAAGGGTGGCGCCATCCGTGTCGGCGTCTACATTAACAAGTGTCACGCCGCCGTTTGTGGTACGGGCGGTAAGGTGGCCGCCTATATATGAATTCTCTAAAATAACACCGCCATTGGTTGTGCGTAATACAAGATCGCCGGATACATCCAGCCCTTCCGCATCAACTCTGCCGTTGGTGCTGCGCAACTCCGCACTGCCTGCCCCAAAAAGATGGGCCGTCATAGCACCATTGGTGGTTCTTGCG
>Ga0123355_10001326_pt1 | contig 34453 bp, 20 predicted proteins | sample TergutEmb28metaG_3_FD_89872 | JGI IMG/M metagenome (GOLD analysis project Ga0123355, IMG submission 89872) | Embiratermes neotenicus P1 segment gut microbial communities from Petit-Saut dam, French Guiana - Emb289 P1 | ecosystem: Host-associated > Arthropoda: Insects > Digestive system > Gut ...
ATTATGACCACATACCCCATATTGACCCTGCAAAGTTTGACCCGGAAGCAGACTATTTCCATATTACCTCCAACAATACAATCGCCGGCACAAGAATGATCGACAACTGGCCGGACACAGGCAATGTGCCCTTGGTTTGCGATATGTCTTCCAACATCCTTTCGGAGGTATATGACACCAACAAATTCGGCCTCATTTATGCCGGCGCACAAAAAAACATGGGCCCATCCGGCGTTACTATTGTAATTATCCGCGATGACTTGCTGGCTCGCACCCCAGATGACATACCAACAATGCTGCAATATACCACACATGTTGAGGCACCAAATATGATGTACAACACACCGCCAACATACGGCGTGTACCTTGCGGGCCTTGTTTTCCAATGGGTTAAAGACATGGGCGGCGTGGCGGCCATGCAAAAAATAAACGAAGAAAAAGCCAAGCTTGTGTATGACACTATTGATGGCTCATCCCTGTACAAAGGCCATGTTGCTATAAAAGACCGCTCTCTTATGAACATCACATTCGCCACGGGCTGTAAAGACCTTGACGACAAGTTTGTAAAGGAAGCAGGAAAAGTCGGCATGGTAAACTTGCAAGGATACAGAACCGTGGGTGGCATGAGAGTAAGTATGTACAATGCCATGCCTATAGAGGGCGCAAAAGCCTTGGTAGAATTTATGAAGAAATTTGAGATGGAAAATAAGTAAAATAAACTTGGGGGCGCACATGTGTTGTGCGCCCATCAACTTTGTACGCAACATCAGAGGAGCATGTTATGCAAGAATTGATTATTAAGAATGCGAAAACCGCGCAATACAGGGATGTTGATTTAAACACAATCTTTGACCCGGAAAGCAAGCGTGAACAATCCTTTGCTTTTCAAATCGGAGATGTTGTCTCGCCTTATTCAAGCGGAGTAGGCAAACTGGCTGTCAGCTTCTATACCTTGATGCCAGGCAAAAGCAATTACCCTTACCATCAACATACAGGCATAGAGGAAGTTTTCTATATAATCTCCGGCGCCGGTACCCTTAAAACACCAAAAGGCGATATTATCGTTTCCGAAGGCGATGTCATTGTTATGCCACCAAATGAGAACGGCGCACATAAGCTGACCAACCATTCCGACAAGCCACTTGTGTATCTTGATATTGATACGGTTGATACCCATGAAGTTGTGCTTTATCCTGATGCAAACAAAATTAGGGTCATGGCAGGAAAGCTTCATAAATCTTTCAAAATCGAATCCGAAGTAAATTATCTTGAGGGAGAGTGTTAAGCAAAATGCACAAAATTCTCGCACTTAACAAAATTGCCGCCATTGGCACAGACCAACTGCCAGCGGACAAATTTACCGTTGTGTCCGAAGAAGCCAACCCAACCGGCATTATGCTCAGAAGTGCCGACATGCATTCTATGGAATTATCCCCCACCCTTCTTGGCGTGGCCCGCGCCGGTGCCGGCGTAAACAACATACCCTTGGACAAATGCGCCGACCAAGGCATCGTCGTCTTTAACACCCCCGGCGCCAATGCCAATGCTGTTAAAGAGCTATGTATTTTCGGCCTTTTGGCGGCATCCCGCAAGGTTGTCCAGGGCATAAATTGGGTACAAGGTCTGGCCGGGCAAGAAGGCGTGGCCAAAACCGTAGAGAAGGGCAAAAGTGACTTTGTGGGCCCGGAAATTACCGGCAAAACCCTGGGCATTGTGGGTCTTGGCGCCATAGGCATCTTGGTGGCCAACGCCGCCGTGGCCTTAGGAATGAAGGTTGTGGGCTATCACCCTCGCCTTTCCGTGGCCAATGCCCTTACCATGGACCCGCGCATAGAAGCCACCGACGATTTAGAATATATGCTGTCTGTCAGCGATTATGTTTCCCTACACCAGCCCTTAAAGCCCGAAACCAAGCATATGTTTAATGACGAGCTTTTTGCAAAATGCAAAGACGGCGTGCGTCTGCTTAACTTTGCTCGGGCCGAACTTGTTTGCACCAACAGCCTTAAAAAAGCCATAGTCAGCGGCAAAATAGCCAGCTATGTTATTGATTTTCCCGACGAAAATGTCCTGGGCATCGACAATATCATCACCATACCCCATCTGGGCGCATCCACCCCGGAAAGCGAGGACAACTGCGCATATATGGCCGCCGTCCAGCTTAGGGACTACATCCTTACCGGCAATATCGTAAATTCTGTAAATTATCCGGACTGCCAGTTAAATTACACCGGCAAGACCCGCATTTGCGTGCTGTCTAAGGATGCTTGTGTTGACCAGCTTACAAAAGCTGTATCCGCCCTGGGCAAAATTATGGGCATGGTAGCCAAAGAACACAAGGGCTATGCATATGCCATCTTTGATATTGATGGTTCAGTCGCTGATATTTCCAGCATCGAGAAAGTTGACAAAGTAGTTAAGGTTAGAGTTATTTAGCCAAAGGAGGCACATTATGGCAATTGTCAGACCCTTTAAGGGCATCAGGCCACGGCCGGATTCGGCCAGTGCCATCGCCGCCCTGCCATATGATGTTATGAATTCCCTAGAGGCTCGGGAGATGGTAAAGGGCAACCCTCTGTCCTTTTTGCACATAGACCGGCCAGAGCTTAACTTCCCTGTAGGCCATGATATGTATTCCTACGAGGTATATCACATGGCCCGCACGGTGTTTAACAAAATGCGGGACGATGGGCATTTTATACAGGATGAAAAGCCCGTGTACTATATATATCAGCAAACCATGGATGGGCGCAAGCAGACGGGCCTGGTGGCCCGAACGTCTATTGATGATTATGCCAACAATGTCATCAAAAAACACGAACTTACCCGCAAAGAAAAGGAACAGGACAGAGTGCGCCATGTAGACGCCATGAACGCCAACACCGGCCCTATTTTCTTGACATACAGAAACAAAGCCGATATTTCTTTCATCATGCAGAATTGGGCAGCCAAACACCAGCCTGTTTACGATTTTGTGACAGACCTGGGTGTCGGCCACACCGTTTGGATTATTGACTGCCCCGGGACTATTGACGAAATAACCAATGCCTTTGCCAGTATTGATTCGCTATACATAGCCGACGGCCACCACAGAAACGCATCCGCCGTAAAGGTAGGAGAGTTGCGCCGTGCACAAAACCCAGGATATACCATGGATGATGCCTTTAATTACTATCTATCCGTTATTTTTCCGGATAACGAGCTTGGCATAATGGACTATAACCGCGTGGTAAAAGACCTGGGCGGTCTTTCGGCGGCAGAATTTATCGCCAAAATTAAAGATAAATTTGATGTAGAAGAGCATGGCGGCGGCCAATATAAGCCGGAGAAGCGCCATATGTTCGGCATGTATCTGGATTGCAAATGGTACAAACTTACCGCCAAGCCCGAATTTATCAACGAAAACGACCCTGTAGGCTGCCTGGATGTGTCCATACTACAATCCCTGCTGCTAACCCCCGTGCTAGGCATAGCAGACCCACGGGTTGATGCCAGAATTGACTTTGTAGGCGGCTTGCGCGGCCTTGGCGAGCTGGAAAGGCGTGTAAACAGTGGTAACATGACCGTGGCCTTTTCCATGTTCCCCACGTCTATGGATGAGCTTATGTCCATTTCTGACGCGAACGAACTTATGCCGCCTAAATCCACCTGGTTTGAGCCTAAGCTTCTAAGCGGGCTGTTTATCCACGAATTGCGATAGTTGCGCAAAAATAGCAGGCGGATAGCCATCCGCCCGTATACACAAAGCCGCTTGTCTTATCAAGCGGCTTTTTTATATGATTATTCTATATACGCATATTTTTTTGTTAATTTCTAATTGCTTATCGCTTGCTTTGCCGCCGTCAGCGCATCCCCCACCCTAGCCGCATCTTTTATGCCCGCCTGGGCCATATTCGGCCGCCCGCCGCCGCCGCCGCCCGCCGCTTGGGCCGCCGCTTTTACCAAATTGCCGCAGTGTACACCGGCTTTTATTGCATCATCGGTGGCGCGGGCCAATATGCTGCCACTGTCACCGGAAATACCCGCCAACAGCACTATGCCGCCACCTAGCTTGTCCATTAATATATCAGACAGGTTGCGCAGAGCGTCAATTTCCGTATTTTGTAACACAGCAGAAACCAAAGTGTGGCCGCCAATTTCTTCCTTGCCCGCCAAAATCTCATCCACGGCAGAGTTCGCATCCGCTTGACGCATTTTGGCCAGTTGCCGCTCGGCCTCCTTGGCAGCATTTATCAGCTGCTCCACACGGCTTATCACATTGGCCGCGGGGGTCTTTAAAAATGCCGCAATTTCACCCAACTTTGCCTCGATGCTCTGATAATGAGCCAGAGCCGCACCGCCAACAACGGCCTCAATGCGTCGAACCCCGGCAGAAATACCACTTTCGGATAATATTTTAAAGGAGCCTATTTGTGCTGTGCCAGTTAGGTGAGTACCGCCGCAAAGCTCGACGGCTTGACCGCCAATGTCCACTACCCTCACGGTGTCGCCATATTTTTCGCCAAACAGGGCCACGGCCCCCATGGCTTTGGCTTCCCCAGGCGTTTTTTCGGTTATATCCACAGACAAATTGGCCAAAATTGCATCGTTTACGGTATTTTCAATACGAGCCAGCTCTTCCGCCGTAATGGCCGCAAAATGGGCAAAGTCAAAGCGCAGACGGTCGTGTGCCACCAAAGAGCCTGCTTGCTGCACATGGTTTCCCAGCACCTGGCGCAAAATATGGTGTAACAAATGCGTGGCAGTATGATGGCGGGCAATGTCAAGGCGCCTGGCAGCATCAATGCTTATGCTGGCTGTCTGACCAACTTCAATGCTTCCTGTCATCTTGCCTATATGGGCAAATTGTCCGTTGCCAGCTTTCATGCAATCCGTAACACGCACCTCGCCAGTTGCGGTTTTGATAGTAGCAAAATCCGCCTTTTGGCCGCCGCTTTCGGCATACACCGGGGTTTTGTCCAACAGCACGGCCACATCATCCCCACTTTGCGCCGCAATATATAGTATTTTTGCGTCTTCCACCGCATGGCAACAATATCCAACAAACTCCGCCGCAGGTACATCTATGCCATCAAAAACAGATCCTGCATTACCCATAAAACCAGCATCTTCCCTGGCGGCACGGGCGCGGCTGCGCTGTTTTTCCATTTCTTCCTTAAAGCCCGCCTCATCTACCGCCAGGCCTTCTTCTTCCAAAATCTCCCGGGTAAGCTCCAATGGGAAGCCATAAGTATCATGCAATTTAAAAGCATCTGCTCCAGCAAGTACATTTTGCCCCGCCGTTGTCAACTCATCCACACATCGGCGTAGCTGCTCCATACCAGAGTCCAAAGTCTCATAAAATCGCTGTTCTTCTTGTTCTATCAGCCTGTGGATATAATCACGCTTTTCCGCCAGCTCCGGATATGCACCCTTAAAATTCTCGATAACTACATCTGCTAGTTTAGTTAAAAACAGGCCCTTTGCCCCCAAAAGTTTACCATGGCGGGCGGCACGACGCAGCAAACGGCGTAGCACATAACCCCGCCCTTCGTTGCTGGGCATTACGCCGTCAGATATCATAAATGTGACGGAGCGAGCGTGGTCGGTAATGATACGTATAGAGGTGTCCATCTTTTCGGCGGCACCGTATGTCGCCCCAAAAAGATTACAAACCGCGTCACGCACAGCCTTCATGGTGTCCACATCAAAAAGAGAACCCACATCCTGCATCACCATAGCCATGCGGTCCAGCCCCATACCTGTGTCGATATTTGTTGTCTCCAGTTTGGAATAGCTACCGTCCTCCCCTTTGTTAAATTGGGTGAACACCAGGTTCCAAACCTCTATATATCTGTCCTCATCCGCAGTGACACTGGCCATAAAATCATCCCCGCCATATTGCGGCCCACGGTCATAATAAATCTCGCTGCACGGACCGCAAGGGCCAAGGGACAGCTCCCAAAAATTATCTTCCTTGCCCATGCGAAAAATACGATCCGCCGGCACGCCAACCTCTTTGTGCCATATGTCAAAGGCCTCGTCATCCTCTAAATATACGGATACATACAGTTTATCCATCGGTATTTTAAGCACATCTGTCATAAATTCCCAAGCCCAGGCAATGGCTTCTTTTTTAAAATAATCACCAAAACTGAAATTGCCCAGCATCTCAAAAAAAGTACCGTGGCGTGATGTTTTGCCCACCACCTCAATATCCCCGGTGCGCATACATTTTTGGCAGGTGGTCATACGCTTGGCGGGCGGCGTAGCCTGGCCGGTAAAATACGGCTTTAGCGGTGCCATGCCCGCATTTATCAGCAGCAGGCTTTTGTCATGCTCCGGCACCAAAGAAAAGCTGGGCAGCCGCAAATGCCCCTTGCCTTCAAAAAACGCCAAATATCTGTTGCGTATCTCATTTAACCCAAGTTTTTCCATATGTTCCTCCAAAATTTCCGATTTTTGTTTATTATAGTACGCCGCAGTTCATGCGTCAATAGGCATGGCAAAAGCCAATCACCCTTCATCATTGCGCCGGTCAAAATATTCTATATATTTCAGCCCCGCATTTAGCGGGCTGTCCGCAAACAAATGCCTAAAAACATCCACAAAATAGTCATCCGTCATGCTGGCGATAAAGTCCGCTACGGCATCGTTATAATTGCTTTCGGTTTCATATACATACCTTTTCTCGGGGTGCCTGTAGATATCCCCTAAAATCCTATTGTTAAGATAATGCTGAAAAATAGGCGAGGCATGGTTTTTGTCCCTAACATCTTGCAAAAACCGCCCATACAGCCGCTCCATCATGGGCTGTATAACTTCAAAGTACACATCGGCAATTTCTGGGTTTTGGTAAATAGACTCATTATTATCCTTACGCATACTGCGCAGAGCCGCAAGAGTTTGCGGGCTCATGGCTATATATGGCTGCCCCAGGCTGTGTTTGATGATGTCAATTTGTATGTTATTGATAATATCGGCATTTTTTGTTCCCAAAATATTTTCGGGATAATCGTCCAAATCCAGCAGCCTTACCTTGCGGGCGTCTTGGCGGTCTTTGCCTATATAGGCTATAATATCGCAAATGCGTACCAGGCAGCCCTCAAGAGTGCTGGGCCGCAACAGGTGCTTTATTTCCGGCAATGTATAGCATTTTTCCACAAGTTGATTAAGCTCGTCAAAAGTGTCCATTGGCCGCGGCACATATTTTTCAAATTCATCCTCGCCACAGTGGCACAATATGCCATTTAGGGTTTGCAGGGCCAAATTGCTTCTGGTAATCTTTTGCAAAACCCTGACGCTGTGTACATTGTGATGAAAATACCGCCCTGTGTTTTGGTGATACAGCTCATTTAAAAAATCCTCGCCCTTGTGACCAAAGGGAGTGTGGCCCACATCGTGGCCTATGGCAATTGCTTCTATTAAATCCAAATTAAGCCCTAAAATTCTGCCCAAATTACGGGCGATCCTGGACACCAGCTGCATATGCAAAGAGCGCCGGGTTATGTCGTCGTTTCTGTACAAAGAAAAAACCTGGGTTTTGTCGGTGCCCCTATTATACAAAGGATTGTTAATTATCTTATCCACATCCACAGCAAAAGCGGTGCGCAGGGCATCGTCATCGTGTATGCTGTCAAATTCTCGGCGAGCATCCTCGCTTTTGCAGGCATTTTCCGATAGTCCTTCTTCCCATTTTTCCTTAATTCCGTTTAATATCAAAATTTCTTCGCTGGTAAATTGGTATCCCATTACGTCTCACCTCGCACCTTTTGGCTTCTTTGTGCAAATTATACCATAAGTTGCGCAAAGCATCAATAGACCTGTTCCAAAAATTGATCCAACATGGGCTTCGGAACAGGTCTGGTGCTTATATTGCAGAAAACACAAAACTCATATGTTATTCGTCGCTTGTGGTATGCAGTCTCGTAACAGAAAGTTTCCCACGTATAATTTCCAAGCTCTCCGGCAGACGCAGAATAACCGCCAGAGAGTTTTCCGCATGCGCATGGGATGTCTGGTGCATAAAGGCATGAACCAAACTGACACAGCGTTGCCCGGCCTGGGCCGTAACGCGCTCTGTGCGGACTATTTCGGCACCGTTTTTAAACACCATCTCCACAGTGACGGCCTGACGCCTAAGGTTTTCCGCTTCTATATCCAATTCTATCTTAAATTTTCCACGGTGCGGCAGCAAAATAAGGGTGTCTTTCCCTTTGTGTATCAGGCGTGCGCCATCTTCGCAGCATTTTACCTCTTTAAGACGCAGTATTTCCTTTGCGCGCCACGGACACTTTGTTAAGACCGAGAAAACCGACGTGCAGTGGCGAGATGGAGGTGGCGGAGGAGGTGGCGGAGGTGGCGGTGGCGGACAAGGGGATGGGCAGGGAGGGCCTGTTACTAAAGCCAGTTTGTTTTTGAGTACAATTTGCATATCTGTAATTTGCTGAATAAGAAAAGAAGCACTCCTGTTTACCTCCAAAATCATTTGCAGGGTCTTGTCGGTGCACCCCTTTGCTTTGGCGCAGTCAATAACATATTGTATTTTCTTGCTTTCTGCTTCTATTATATGACTTAACGCCATTTCTTCGGCAGCAATAGATGCTATTATGGCCGCAATAGCCTGGTCACGTGTCATAATAGTTTTCGGATCCGGAAAGCTAGGCATAGACATTTTGTTGTTCTCCTTTCGGTGTTTTATATTAGACCTCTTGCGAAATTGTGTGAGTTATTTTCGCAACAGGTCTAATGCCTTTGATATATTCTATGCCGAGCCCGAGAACCTGTTTACCATCTTGCTTTAAACAGGTTATAAGTGATGCCCTTACAAAATGTATGTAAAATATAAAACAATTTGTTTGCTATTTGTAGCATAATGCCTCCTGCCTAATATTTCGGCAAATTAACTGTACAGTCGTGAAATATCGCGAATATAGCACAAATACACGGTTACGGCGGTATTAAAGTTATGTTACAGTTTGGATAAAAAGCAGCAAAGACTTTGACAATGTCTTGTCATTCTGATATAATTTCATTTAACGGGCTGTAGTGTCGGCAATATATGGTGCAAACCTTACATTGTCATATTAGGCCCCTTTCAATTTATCAGGGCATAGTTTTATGCCAACAAAATACATATTCGCATCAAGAACCTATTTTTTGCGCCATGTACTTTTGCTTTGTGAAAGTGGCACACTGCAAAAGCAGCACATTATAACCGCGATAAATCGGACCGAGGTGTGATTTTGTATTTTGTGGCAAAAAACATGCCCAAATATTCTGCAAAAAAGAGGAGGGTAACTATTTATGCGTATTACACGCAAAACAAAAGCGGCCAAAAGGCCGCTACTTAGACGACGTTTGGTGGCACTTTTTGTCATGATGACAATGTTAATGTCCTATGCAACCACTGTGTTTGCGGCCATGGACAACAGTGCTGGCCCAGATGGCGAACCGGAACTGGGCATTGTGGTGATTTTTAACCCCAATGGCGGCCAAACGATATATGGCCATGAAACGCGCACCACACGAACCGGCGACGCCAACAGCGGAACAATTGGTGCAGGCTATATGCCGGAGCCCCCAACACATCCCGGAGTTTACAGATTTGTCGGCTGGACCATGGTGCAGAACAGCATTGCCACTGCCGACAGGTTTACCGGTTCTACCGTGGTTAACGCACCAGGTATCACCGTATTTGCCTTATGGGGTCATCAGGTGACATTCCATGGCGGCGGCGGCGCGCTTAACATCATCAACAGCCCCGGTTCTTTGGTGGGTTGTCATGGGCCGCGTCTTATAGTATCTGGGCAGTCCATAGGCTCAACCCCCGGCGTATTTGTACCCAATGCACCAAACCATCCCGGTCACACTTTTGCAGGCTGGTTTATAGACAATGACCCTGCACGGCCATTTACAGCTGCCACAGTTGTTAACGGCGATTTGGAAGTACATGCCCGCTGGGAAGAGATACCAAGACATACAGTGACCTTTGACGTACAAGGAGGCCAACTGTCAACAGAATTGGCGCCTCCCGCACCTGCTACGGTGAGGCATCCGCACTCTCTTACCCGTACGGCCGTACAAGGCAGAAGCGTTGAGCATTCGTCCAGAAATCCATATTTCCTTAACCAGGGTATTGGCTGGCCGCGCTCCGCACCGGAAGTACTACCCGCCGGCCCAACCGCCGGTATGACGCTGGAAGGCTGGTGGACACAGCCAAATGGCTGGAATGGCACAGGAGATCGCTGGGCGCCCGCTGGTGTGCTTAATCTTGCAAACGAATCTGTGCTGCCACAGCCCGGTGGCGCAGCAACCACCGTGGTTACAGAGGATATTACCGTTTTTGCCAATTGGGTGTATCGTGTTACATTCCATCCAAACGTTGGTTATATGAATCTTGGCCATGCCAATTCCCTATACGATGCGGGCTTTCCAAATCCCCGTGTTGCCGATGTCAATCGCAACCACTTCCGCGACCTAACAGTACAGGGCGGCACCATTAACGCCAATGGTCAGTTGTATAACCGTAATTCCAACACCGCGCAGCCTGTGGGCATGCCCGCCGATAATATTATGATAAGGCCCGGCTTTATATTTATGGGCTGGTGGAATATGCAACTGAACCCAAGCGTAGCCATGGGCAACGAACCGCCGGAAGCCCAGGAATTTTTAGGCACCACCCCTGTAAATACCAGCAAAACGGTGTATGCCCGCTGGATACCCCGCACCCATGTAACAATTACCTTTGATACCAACAACGGGCAATGGGTGGCAGACGACACAGACGACCGCTATGTAAACCTGCCGTCAGGTGCATATATTAACAACTACGGCCCTGCATCCATGCCGGCAATGCCGTTGGTGCCGCCGGCTCCGGGTTATATGTTTGCCGGATGGTTTGTATGTCCCGATGGTACCGGCGACCGTTTTACCCCGTCAACACAGGTTCCCGATGACATAACCGTATACGCCCGCTGGCTGCCGTATATCACCCTGGCGGTGTGTACCAACGGCGGAACATCAAATCTTATACGCTATCGTAACTTCCCCGTGGGTGTTACTTTGTATGATATGAATCTTATATGGCGCGACCATCACGGCCCGCCAACAACCACCGGAGCCCAATTAAACCTGTACGATCTCGTATGGATGGGCAATAGCGGCGTTACCACTAGGCCAGGACATCACTTAAACGCGCCACAAGTATGGAACACCGCAGCCGATGGCAATGGTGACTTGTTTACCAGATTGATGCCCATCACACAAGATATGGCCGTAAACGGCGTGTTTACCATTTATGCCCAATGGGCCATAACCGTAATATTTAACGACAACCGCAGCAGCATTGGGGCGGGCACCAATGAAGATGACAATATTTTAGGCAGAAACGCCGCAGGTGTAAATACCGCTGCTCATCGCACCCAGGTTTTGCTTGGCAGATCATTTGAAAACAACCACCTGCACCCCAATACGCACCCAAGCACGCACCCGGCTTCGCCTAATTTCCCAATGATAGGCAGAATGGTAAGCCCGCAGGACACCATACTTGACCTAACCTTTTCCAGTGCCAGCATTAACACATTTGTGCGCGGCTGGAACACCCAACCCGACGGACTTGGCGAATGGTTCTATCACGACACCATTATAACCTCCGGGCCTCTCACTCTTTATGGTATATGGTCAGAAACCCTGGCCTTCCACCCGGGTGTGGCACCACCATCCGCCATACCATACGGTCACAGATTATCACCCATAACCCCATTTACCCCCGGCCCTCTTGCCGAAGGCCATTTTGCAAATGTGGATGAAAGATTTGGCGGCACAGATCCACAATGGCCAGGGTTTACCTTTGTCGGGTGGAGTGATCAACTTAACGGCGGCGTAGGCAGCCAAGATATAATTCCGGGTATGCCCAGAACCTTCCCATTCACCATATACGCCCAATGGCATGCGCTTTTATGGTTTGACGCTACCGGCGGAATGATAACACCGGATGTGGGGCCTGCTGTTCCAGAAATGCTGTCAAGTGCCAGGGTTTTTGTTCCTCTTGCCGGTGCAATTGTTAACACCCCGGCACGCCAAAACTGGCAATTTGCGGAATGGAACACCAACAGGTGGGGCCTGAGAGACGACGACGGCCTTGTGTACAATACCGGCACCGTTGTCACCGTTACCCGCGACAACAGAGATGCACCAATAAACGGCGAAAGGTTGTTTGCCCAATGGGCCGCCAATATCAGGTTTGATGAAGGCGATGCTTTGGTTGCCGGTGGTGTTGGTACCCTTGTTGGCTATATACACGACATACCGGAGCTTGGTAATGTTGTAGACCATAACATGGGCTTGATGCCTGTTCCGACTCATCGTCCCGGCTATACCTTCACCGGCTGGGAAGTGTGGGATTATTCAGCCAATGGCGGAGCCGGCGGTTATGTGCCTTTCACTCAAAATACCGTAATTACAGACAATATGCGCTTTGTTACCGGTGCCGGCGGCGGAAGATATATTCATGTTATAGCCCGATATACCGACAGCATCCACACACTGACCATACAAAACGAATCTAATGACCCATTAGACCCATTCCCTGCAACTCCACTGCCAACAGGTCAAACCGCACCAACAAGCCAGATACCCTTTAACCAATCCGTAACACTTGCACCGGGAACCAAAACGGGCTGGACCTTCCTTGGCTGGAGGTTGCTGGCAGACCCGGCGGGTGTGGCAACCATAACAGGAACACAGTTGCCTCATGCATTTAACATGCCGGATGCTAACAGAACCTATGTAGCAGTGTGGAGCAGGAATGTTCACACACTGACCATAACAAACGAATCTAATGACACATTAGACCCATTCCCTGCATCTCCGACATGGGTAACAACCCAAACAGCGTCAGGTCAAGTGCCGTTCGACCAATCTGTAACACTTGCACCGGGATCTGTTGCAGGCTGGACCTTCCTTGGCTGGAGATTGCCGGCAGACCCGGCAGGTGTGGCAACCATAACGGTGCCTCCTGCTCATCAGTTCTACATGCCGGATGCAAACAAGGCCTATGTGGCAGTGTGGAGCAGAAATGTTCATACACTAACCATACAAAACCACCCGGCAGGTGTGGTCTTATCCACCACCACACCACCGCCATTACAAACCACATCAGGCTCACGCCCATTTGACCAAAGCATTACTCTAGAACCAGGCTATGCCCCCGGCTGGACTTTCCTTGGCTGGGTACGTGTAAACCATGGCGACACCTTTACACCACCCACAACAATAGCCGGACTGCTGCCCGCCAATCATCAATTTAATATGCCCGATGCAAATGTAACCTTTGTAGCCATATGGGGCAATGATGATGACGAGATAGGCATACCAAACAGCTTTACACTAACAATAAGCAACCACCCAACCACTGTTACTCCAACAGACCAAACCTTGTCCGGTTCGCGCCTGTTTGGTCAAGACATAGTGCTGGAGGAAGGCACGGTGACGGGTTGGACATTTGTGGGCTGGAGACTCTACGGCACCAACGACGCACCTGTGTTAGACCGCGCCTTCACCATGCCTGCCAACAACGTACATTATGTGGCCGTATGGGAGGTAAATACTCACACACTGACCATAACAAACGACCCGGCAGCCCATAACTTCCCGGCCACTCAAACACCAACCGGCCCAAGAGATTTTGGCGCAAACATAACATTGGTACCCGGTGCGGTGGAGGGCTGGACATTTATAGGCTGGAGACTGCACGGCACCAACAATACACCTGTGCTTAACCGCACCTTCACCATGCCGGACAATGATGTACATTATGTGGCCGTATGGCGCCTTACCACAACTGATGATGGCACCACACAGAACGGCCCAACAACAGGCTTTCCTGAAACAACCGGACCAGTGGAAAGACCAGAGCGAGAGCCTGAACCAGAACCGGAGCCGGAGCCTGTTGTGAAAGAGCATCACGCCTATATCATCGGCTTTGAAGATGGCTATGTGCGCCCAAGGGCACACGTAACCAGAGCCCAAGTGGCCACCATCTTCTTCCGCTTGATATCTGATGCGGACAGGGAACACTATTGGATGCAAACCAATCCATTCCCGGATGTGGTGCTGGAAAACTGGTTTAACAATGCCGTGTCCACCACAACCAACGCAGATATGTTTACCGGCATGCCGGATGGCACCTTCCAACCAAATCGCGCTATCACTAGGGCAGAATTGACCGCAGTGGTGGTACGCTTTATGGGCGTAACCCACAATGGCACAACACCAATGTTTAACGACATAGCAGGCCATTGGGCAGAGAGATATATCAACATTGCCGCCCACCACGGCTGGGTGTTTGGTTACGAAGGTCTTAACGGACGCTTCCTGCCAGACCAGCCCATAACCCGCGCAGAAACAGCCGCCATCATAAATCGTATGCTTGGCCGCCTGCCGGAAACCCCGGCCGACCTGCTGCCAAACGACATGCGCATTTGGCCGGACAACATGAACACAAACACATGGTATTACCTATATATCCAAGAGGCCACCAATTCTCACTACTATGTAAGAAAAGCGGACGGCATCCACGAAACATGGGTACAAATGCTTGTGCCGGAGCGCCCCTGGGTGCTTCTGGAAAGACCGGAATCCGTGCCACAAGACATCTTTCGTGTAATGAACTAAACCCATAACCGCAACAAAAACACCGCCCTTGCCAATCGCGCATGGGCGGTGTTTGATTTTGTATTGTTTTCGCATCCATAATATTGATACGCGTCACTTGGAAGGTTGGCAAAGCCAGCATGGACAAGAACACAAAAAAATAAGCCGCCCCGGCAAGGAATGGCTTATTTTTCACTCATAACTAAATATTATGGGTCTGGCTATAACCGCCAAACAACTTGTGGGAGTGGGTGTTCACGCATCCACTCTTTTGCATTATGCACTCTTGTTATTATAACCAAAGAGCTTTTGTGCCTGTTTAGCTCAAATTATTCGCCATCTTCCTCCACACCGGCGGCCTGTATCATACCGGAGTTTTCTATGAAGGCATTAAGTTTGTCTACCAGTGCATCGCAATCTTCCGGGCCCATACCATGGACCTGACAAGCCTCGGCCAGAGACTCATACTGGGCAGCCCGTCAGCCCACGCAATGCATACCGTGCTGCATTAATATCATGGCGGTTCCTCTATCCACAGCCAAGATGTCTGTAATAAGCATGTCCTTTGTTATTTTTTTCAAAGCAATTCCTCCTATGTCATTAAAAAATAATTACCGTATTATGCCAAGTCTGGGCCAATACACAAAGGCAGCCCGGCCCAGGATATTATCCCGCGGCAAAAAAGTATTGCGCCAGGTGCGGCTATCGTGGGAATCATTTCGGTTGTCGCCCAGGACAAAAAAGCTACCCTCTGGCACATGGAAAGTCTGGTCAGACCCCACAGCAGGCCCTAACAAAAACTCATCATTCAGCGGTTCAGACGATCCATCTATAAAAACCTGGCCGTCTATAATATCCACTGTTTCTCCCGGCATACCTATTATGCGCTTTACGTAAAGGATGGATTCATCATCGGGAAAGCGAAAAATTACCACATCATAACGCTGGGGTTCGCCAAAAACATATGACAACCGCCAAGCCACCAAGCGGTCTTGCTCAGCAATGGTGGGGCGCATAGAACCCGTGGGCACCACCGCATTTACTATCACAAAATTACGTATAAGCAGGGCGGCGGCAACAGCCAACCCCAGCATAATTATCCAAGATAATGCCTCTTTACCCGCACCTTTTTTCTGTTGTTCTTCCATTTGTTCTTCCATATCTCCCCCATATTTTCCGACATCTTTATTCATTATAACAAAAACATGCAACCAAGGCAATAGTAAAAAATACGGCTGTGGACTTCCGGGCCAAGCGCCATATTGCAGTGCAATATCGTAGGGGCGGCTGCCCCGGTTGCCCACAAACAACAAGCTACTAAACATCTCTAAAAAAGCCATGCATTGCCTATCCGTGTCAAGCTCCGCATCTACGCCAATAGGTAAAATTGCGCACCTCATGCCATGCCCAAAGTCACCGGCATAAACCACAGGGGATATTATGACTTTTCCCAAAACACTCAAGGCAACGAAGTAAATCATCCAGCACATTGGTGGAATAATACCCGAGAATCAACCTCGCCACATTGCCCATAAGCTCACTTTGGGCGATACCCCACATTGCTAAATCTTCGGGCTTTCCGCAAACTTAGCAAATGCTTTTTGTTTGGGGTCATATTTATTTTATTTCCACCCTATAAAAGTTGCATCAGACTTCGCTATTATCACCTTGCCGCTCTCCGAAATAATCACTTGCAATTTCTTTTGCATCAGGGACATTAGGAAAACACACATTTACAGTTTCATAAATGTGCTTACAGATAACATCTATCCACTTTCTTAGAGCATGCGTTTTAAAAGCCACTTCAGTATCAACAAAAGTTGCAAAAAACGCAGCAGTGACTTGAAAAAAGGAATGTGCTGCATGTTCTGCGGGACTATGCAATCCCCACTCAGAGCGCCCAGCAGATATGATGTTTTGCTCCGTTCCTGAGTTCGCCAGTCTTTTCAATGTTCCTTGCGGTGACGCATGAACAACTTTGCACGAAAACCTGTATTGTTTTTGCCAAAATTCTTTTTGGCCTTCCGGAAAATTGATGGATTTGAATATTTTTGTAAATGTTACGTCATCATTTCTGTTTTTGAAACAAGTTGCACCTTTAGCCCACTCTACACCTGTTTGAAATTCCCACACATTATCATCGGATTGATTAATAAATGCTAATGCAACATCATCGTCATTTTCTTTAATAAAAATTGCGAAGACGCTCAGCTCGAACAGAGTGCGCCAACGTGCAAATGCTCCATCAGCATAGCCATTTTTTAGCAAACAGATTATTTCTGAAAAAAACTTGGCAAGCTCGCCCATGTATGCTTTGCAATGCAAATTGTTTAAAGCCAAGACTTTTGCCCTCATTGTGTTCTTTATAATACTTGTCTTTAAAGCCATCAACACATTCAATCGTCATTAAGTACATGGAATCAAGAGCGGCAAACCCTCTCCACCATTTTTGCCTTAATCGCCCTAGGAATTCATAATCAAGATTATTTTGAAACAAAATTCGCTCATACATTATTTCTTCCATCAATGCTACGTTCTTGCTTGTCAATTCATCAAAAAGCTGTCTTTGTTCATCAATCATCGTCTATTGCCCCCATTCTGGTACCTCTCCATCAATGCCGTCACACAATGAACCATGTCAATTGTGCTATTATGCAGCAATCTGTTTGTTTGCACCATCCTCCACTTCCCACAAATAATTATACAAAAGCCCAGCCCAAATTTCAACCCGGACATAAAAAATCAGGCCTACGCGGCCTGATTTTTTATGTTGCCCCAAACTACATTGTTTCCATTGCGCCAATGCCGCCGGGCATCATCATCATGATGAACAAAAGCATCATCATGGAGTTGTCGCCCCTAAAAAGTGATCCGCCATCCATCATCATCATAAGCATAAGCAGCATCGGAAAGTTGTTTTGTGGCCCTGGTGGTCTATGATGCATTCTAACACCTCACATTTTTCATCGTTCCTTTAATTCTATTACGCCCGCCCGTGAAAAATGACTAAAGCACAAAGTTTTTGCTCGTCCATGACAAAATTTGTCCTATATATTGACCCACGCCCCACAAATGGGCTATACTGATGTAAATTCGATGGGGTGATGAACATGAAAAGTCAAGATTTCGGCGCAGAGGTGACAGTAGTGCGTACCGTCTTTTTACGCAAAGTAAATGTGGCCGCGGCGGCCTTTTTGATATTCCTAAGCATACAGGGCCTTGTAACCACGCTGTTTTCATCACCAACCACAGCCGAACTTGCCGTCGGCATAGCCCTCATCCCGGCCGCCCTGGTCTACGGTTTTGCCGCCTTAAACAGCTATATGTCCAAAATTTTTGTTTACGAGCGTGGTTTAATTATAAAAAGCCTTCTAAGCAAGAAGGCCTTGGGGGACGCGGACATAAAGCGCGTGGGTTTTTATCGGGCCAATATGCGTAAAATGCAAATAACCATAGTACACAAAACCGGCAAGCCCATCACAATAAACACCGCAAAATATCAGAATTACGAACCTGTTGTGGAATACCTAAAGAAATTTAAGCAGGGGCCAACCCCCGCAGTCGTCCTCGGGCGGCAAAATGCCGCCCCTACAGTTGCACGCGATACCCAATATAATATCCAGCCCGGCGAAAACCCAAATGCAAAGCCGCACCAAGATTAAGATAATCATTTCTGTCCACCATAAACAGCACTTCCTTGTGGCCATCGGCCAACACCTGCTTCGCGGCGGCACCAATCAGGGCCACCTTGTCCTCTATACCATCGGCCACCACACAATAAATCTCATAACCACGGCGCACAAGTGCATAGCCGGTTATTTCGCCATCACAAAACACCCCAAAAATACCCCAACCCGCCAGATGTTTGCGCAATCTTTCGCTGTGCCAACACATATCCGGGTTTTTTGCATCGTGCAAGGCGGCAAAAACGGCAAAGTTCCCCTCGTCAATGGCCACAGCCTCTTTGGTGACTACGTCAATCAAATCCTCACGGGCTAACCGTAGTTCTATATAATCCTTGGCCACCTCCGCCCCAATGCTTTTCAAAAAATCAATGGGCGCAAGGGTGTTAAGAAAGCCAAAATCCACCGCAAAACCGGGATATTCGGCCCTAACCTGCCGCCAAACCCCTTCGGCGTCTTTCTCCGTTATATCGTCAATCTGTACGCGGTTTTCCTCCGCATCCACCAAGACCCGCAGGCCTGCAATATTAACAATCGGCATTATTTTTGTACCTCACATTCTTTTCGATTCTCTCAAGGGAATTAGCTATTCTGTCTATGGGCTGTCTTCCTTTGTTTATCTGTATGTCGCTTACCCAGTGATAATTGCTCAAATTCATGGCCAAAGAATCGGCGTCACTATCTAGTTTTCCATCGGGTTTCCTCCATTCATATGAATAAGTGATATGCACATCGTTATCTCGATACAGCACATAACTTCCAAGTTTTGCGAAATAAATCTTTCGGCTTTGTTGTGGGGCAAGGTCAAATTGCGATCGCATAAATAGTTCAAGTTTCTTCTGAAATCTTTGCGCCCGTTCCAAGCTTACTTTTTCCGATTTCTGACCAACTGCACGCACAAAGTCACTGTCAAAAGTTATAGATACTTTGCCGGCATGACGAGTACCTTGATTTGTTATAGTGAAGTAAAGTGTTTTGTTGTCGAAGTTTGCATCGAATGCAATGATAACTAACGCTCGCTCTGACTGCTCTCTTTGGTAGATCATTTCAGCCAGTGCTGCCTTAGACGTTTTATTGGCCCGAAAGGCCGCAATTATAGCACACAGTGTTAAAATCGCGACCAAACCCGCCACAATCGAAGAAATCGCCGTCCAGTCTATCGTACATAAATCAAAGTGCATATTTTCCCCATTTCTTAGCCATAGAGACTACATCGAGCTGGATTCGCTTAGTGAACGAAATAAATTTAGTAAATCCAGCTAATGCCCTCACTTCTTGCGCTTACCAAAAATACCCTTCTTGCCGTCGTCAATATTTTCGTCATCTTCGGCAGCAAACTGACGTAGCAGCTCCTTTTGGGCGTCGGTAAGGCTGCGCGGCACAACCACCTTAAAAGTGACGACCATATCCCCCACCCTATTGGGCGCGTTAACATGGGGCACACCCTTGCCACGCAGGGTTATCACACTTTCCGGCTGGGTGCCGGCGGCCAATTTATGAACCTCCTGGCTATGGGGCGTTGGTATGTTAATTTCGCCGCCCAAGGCTGCGCGAGCAAAAGATATTTCTTTATCCATATACAGATTATTGCCCCGGCGGCCATACAGCCTGCTGGGCGACACCAACACCCGCACAAAAAGGTCGCCTTTGGGCGCACCCACGTCACCCGCCTCGCCCTGGCCGGTGTAGCGTATACTTTGGCCATTGTCTATGCCCTTGGGCACCTTCACCGATATCTTCTTGCGTTTGGCCGCCTTGCCGCTGCCGTGGCAGCCGCCGCACGGGTCTTTAATAACCCTGCCGGCCCCCTGGCATGTGCGGCATGTACCTGTGGTCTCCATATACCCCAGGGGCGTTTGCACCGTCTGGCGCACCTGGCCACTGCCCTTGCACGCCCGACAATTATCCGCCGTGGTACCCGGCTTTGCACCGCTGCCCTTACAGGTGTCGCAGGTGTCTTTTATATTAAATTCCAGCTCCCGTTCCACACCAAAAATAGCTTCCTCGAAGCTGATTTGCATATTTATCTCCACATCATTGCCGGGCACGGGGCCGCGCTTGCGCCGTCTGCCGCCGCCAAAGCCGCCCAGGTCGTTGATTATATCCGAAAAATCAAAGCCGCCAAAGCCTCCGAAACCGCCAAAGCCCTCAAAGCCGCCGCCAAAGCCAGCATCACCGGCACTGTGGCCAAATTGATCATACTTGGCCCGCTTGTCGGCATCGCTCAGCACCGTATATGCCTCGTTTATTTCCTTAAACTTAGCCTCCGCCGTGGCATCACCGGGGTTAGAATCCGGGTGATACTTCTTCACCATGCCCCGGTACGCCTTTTTTATCTCGTCTTCCCCGGCACCCTTTTTTATCCCCAAAACCTCGTAATAATCCTGTTTCGCCATTTATGTTTAGTCCCCTTTTTCGTCCAATTCCAAATATGTTGATTGACCAATATCACAGCAGTCCGTGATGTTTTCTCGAACTTCACTTGGTGCTCTGTTAAGTAGACGCCGTGTTGCCACATCCACCAATTCAAGCACACCACTTTGTTTATAGAACGCATTTAGCCCAGAGTACTCAAAGAAAGCTTCTCCAGCCCTATTCCTAACGGGCGTAGTTAAAAACTGCAAAACTACTAACAGTACCGCAACATAGTTTTTGTTTGTCTGTTTCCTTTCTAGCCTTCCAATTCTTTGCTCCAGCGAGATGGTGTAATCAGTGACTTGAAGTGAAAATTCTTTTGCCTCTTTTCCCACTTCCTCCACAACCAACGCTTCGCTGTCTACTGTCAAATTGCCATTGTCATCACCGTCAAAAATATAGTCATTAAAATTAATTAGCGATATTGCGGCATTCAAAACAGGAGTAAGTCGGCCGATATCAGAGAAAATCGGCCGCTTTAACGACAACATCGCCTTTTGTAAGCTGGCAATACTTGCAGAATAATTCTGATATCTGACACTTATTGGTTCTATGAATTTATTGCGGTAGTCCGCTTGCTCTTTGAATGATGCTACCATCTTCAAAGTGGGCGAATCTATGGTGTACTTCCACAATGAATTTTCAATCATAGTCTGATGCAACGAACTATTGACAATCGCTTGAACTTGATACATTAGCCCTTGCCTTGTCATCGCTGTAGGCAGATCAGATTTTAAAAGCATATTTTGTATGCCTTGGAAGCGTTTCGTAGCCTCTACTGCTACCGCAAAGTTGCTTTGAATCATTTTAAATCCCCCGCTTTACCATCCCTTGTCTTTTGGCAATTTTACTCGACATTTTCGGTCATATTACCTTTTTTAAGCTTTCGGCAACAACACAAAACGTGGAAATATCACACTTTCCACGTTTTGTGCATTTTTGTTATTCTTCGTCAACCTCTTGGTAATCCCCTTCCACAGTGCCATCCTGGCCCATGTCCTCCGGCTGGCCTTCCCCTTGCTGCTCTGCCGCGGCCTGGTATATCCTACCGGCCACCTCTTGCATCAACTCCATCAGGGCGGCAATGTCCGCTTGCAGGGTTTGGGCATCTTCCTGTGTCATGGTATCTATATTCATGCTGTCGTTGGTAGATTTTAGTTTGCCAAGTGCCGCCTCTAAGGCCGCCGCATCTTCGCCTGTTATGGTCTCTTCGTTATCTTTCAGCAGTTTTTCCGTTTGGAAAATGGCACTATCAGCCTCGTTTTTCACATCAACAACTTCTTTGCGCACGCGGTCTGCTTCTTCAAATTGCTTGGCCTCGTCCACGGCTTTTTGTATGTCATCGTCGCTCATTTTGGATGAGGCGGTGATGGTTATTTTCTGCTCTTTGCCGGTACCCATGTCCTTGGCAGATACGTTTACAATGCCGTTGGCGTCAATGTCAAAGGATACTTCTATTTTCGGGACACCGCGCGGGGCGGGCAATATGCCGTCCAGGCGGAATTCGCCCAATTTTTTGTTGTCCCGGGCAAATTGACGTTCGCCCTGTACCACCACAATATCCACGGCGGTTTGATTATCAGCCGCTGTAGAGAATACCTGCTTGGCATTGGCCGGTATGGCTGTATTGCGATCCACCAAGCGGGTGGCCACGCCGCCAAGGGTTTCTATGGCCAGGGAAAGAGGTGTTACGTCCACCAAAATAAGGTCTTTAAGAGCCTCGTCACCGGAAAGCTTGCCACCCTGTATAGCAGCACCAACGGCCACACATTCATCGGGATTGATGCCCTTAAAGGGTTCGTGACCGGTAATACGCTGCACAGCGTCTTGTATGGCTGGTATGCGGGTGGATCCACCCACCAACAACACCTTGCCCAATTGTGCCGCGGATATGCCGGCGTCTTTAAGGGCCACATTTACAGGCTCTATGGTTTTTTCCACCAAATCTGCAGTTAGCTCGTTAAGCTTAGCCCGTGTAAGGCGCATGTCCATATGCTTTGGCCCGTCCTGGTTGGCGGTAATAAAAGGTATATTTATATCCGTCTGAGTTACGGTAGAAAGCTCTTTTTTGGCCTTTTCCGCCGCTTCTTTTACCCGTTGCATAGCCAGCTTGTCTTTAGCCAGGTCGATCCCTTCCACATTTTTGAACTCTTTTACCAGGTGCTCAATAATGCGCTCATCAAAATCATCGCCGCCAAGGCGATTTACGCCGTTGGTAGACAATACCTCCACCACGCCATCACCAATATCAATGACAGACACGTCAAAAGTGCCGCCGCCAAGGTCAAACACCAGTATTTTCTGCTCTTTTTCGTTGTCCAGGCCATAGGCAAGGGCGGCAGATGTGGGCTCGTTTATAATACGCTTTACATCAAAACCCGCTATTTTACCGGCGTCTACCGTAGCTTGACGCTCATCATCGCCAAAATATGCCGGCACAGTGATAACCGCCTCGGTAACAGGGCCGCCAAGATATGCCTCGGCATCGGCCTTTAGCTTCTGCAAAATCATTGCGGAAATTTCCTGCGGCGTGTACGCCTTGTCGTCTATGGTGATTTTCTGTTTTGTACCCATAAGGCGTTTTATGCTCATAACTGTATTGTCCGGGTTTGTAATGGCTTGGCGCTTGGCGGCTTCGCCTACCAGGCGTTCACCGGTTTTGGTAAAGCCCACAATAGACGGCGTTGTGCGGCCGCCTTCACTGTTTGCAATAACCACAGGCTTGCCGCCTTCCATTACCGATACACATGAATTTGTGGTTCCCAGATCAATTCCTATAATTTTTGCCATATTTTCTATTCCTCCTGTTTAAATGAATTGGTTCGACTGTGACGGAGCGTTTACGCTCCGTGGTTTTTCACGCTTTGTTTACAAAGCGTAGGTTTTCACGTTGCGTGAACGCAACGTTGTCGCTGAAACGCGCGAACACCCCGTCAATTTGTGTAAGCTTAATCAATTAGCCACGACCACCATAGAGTGTCGTATGACGGTATCTCCGTGCATATATCCCGCCTGCAACTCCTCCACCACCTGGTTTTTGTCAAGACCTTCGTCTTGTATATGGGATACGGCGGCATGATATCTTATGTCAAATTGTTGTCCGACGGCATCAATTTTCGCAACACCCAAACCACCTAACACAGTAGTCAGCTGGTTTTGTATCATCAGCACACCGGCGGCAAAACCATCGGCGGCATCCACATTTTGCAGGGCCCGCTCCAAATTATCCACAACAGGCAACAGCGCAACAATCGCCTCCCGTAGGCCTTTGTTATACATCTGGCCCATTTCTTTTGCGGTGCGGTTGCGATAATTTTCAAATTCCGCCGCTTGCTGCTTTATTTTATCCAAATACAGGGCATTAAGTTCTGTAATTGCTGTCAGCTCATCGCAACCCCCAGCTTCTTCACCCACATTCTCTTCCGCCACTTCTCCATATAATTCCTTGTCGTCCATTTGCGCCTTCCTTTCTACCTATCAATTTCGCTTAAAGTCAAATTTTTAACAATAGCCCCCAGCACCGTCATCACTTGAGAATAATCCATCCTGGTGGGGCCTATAATTGCAATGTTGCCGGAAAAATGCTCATTTATGCGGATTTTCGCTTTGATAACCGAACAGTCCCGCAGCATGGTATTTTCATTTTCGCCGCCAATAATCACCGTAATTTGCTCCGAATTATCCGCCAACAATGTCAGCAAGCTCTCTTTTTCTTCCAGCGTGCCCACAACCGCCCTGGCTTTGCCCAGGTCGGCAAATTCGGGAAAATCCAATATATTCTTCATGCCGCTGGTGTATACCTGCACATTGTCGGCAGAGGCCAAAGCTGCATAAACCGCATCCATCAGGGGCGACACCAAGCGGACGTCAAAACCAATCTCCGCAAAACGATGGCGGGCCATACCCGTAAAAAGCTCACACAAATCATCGGCGCTGGCCCCCTTAAACAGGTTTGTAAGCTCCACAGACATCCGTCCGGCCACTCCGTGGTTTGGTGCCTGGTGCACAATCACCATCTGGTTTTTCACGGCTTTAAGGTCTGTAATAAGCATCATGGCCATAGCATAGTCATCCACCGGCACAAGCTGTATATGCTGTATTTTATGCCGCCTTACCAAAGGCTCGGCGGCCACAGCCGTATAGCTGGTGACGTGGCTGACAGCTCTGGCCACATCCCGCATCATTTGGTCAATGCGGTTTACATCCATGGCAATTGCCCTCTTTAAGTACTCTCTATGATCCTTATTTAAGGGCTTTTTAGGCATTACCCGGTCTACATACAGACGATATCCTTTATCCGACGGCACCCGTCCGGAAGACGAATGGGGTTGCAATATATAACCCATATCCTCCAAATCGCTCATTTCATTACGAATAGTGGCCGACGACACGCCCAGGTCATACCTTTTGGCAATGGTGCGGGAGCCAATAGGCTCTGCCGAAGCAATATAATCGCTGACAATGGCTTCGAGGATTTTAGTTTTTCTGCGGTTAAGCATACAATCACACCCCTTGCAGGCGGCACTGTGCCGGTTTGTTGTTAGCACTCGTACCAAGTGAGTGCTAACCGAGAATAATATACCATGGCAGGGATTATTTGTCAAGAGTTTTTTTAACAATATTGCCGCGGCATAGACAGCCCATTTGCGGCCCATTTGCGGCCCATTTTTTGGTTGCTTTTTATTATTTATTTTCTGTTGACATATCACCAAATAAGGTATATACTTGAAAATAGTAGCACAATATTACCCATGGATGCGAGCATCTGCCAAAGCGGATGTGTGTTTTTGTGGTTTAAAGGTGTTGCGCTACAAGGTAGAGGTCTCAGGTGCTTTGGATTAGGAATCCAGCCAGCCATTGCGGTCTTTGCCGGTGCCAAAAACTGGTGTTGTTGGGTCGATTGACGACCACATAGTCCGGATTTTGGCGGGTTAAGAAAGCCGGATATCGGCACCTTTGCTGTGGATTACATAAAGGCTTTTGTGCAGTTGGCGGTCTGATTTTTTTGACGCAGGGCAGGCATAATTATGGTTTATTACAGCCAGATTGTGGTTAAATGCTGTGTGTTTATAGAAAAAGGTTGTTAATTGCGATGTAATGTGCGGGCAAAAATGAAAAATCATATCGACAGGACGGCGGAGCACCGTTAAAATTTTTCGCCGGGTTGCCTTGTAAAATTAAGGAAGGTTATGCTGCGATCTTTTTACAGATACAGCAAATTATTATCCTAGGGCAACCCGTGGTAAATTGAGATGGTATGTGCTGGTATTGTTATATCATGATTTTTTGTTAAAAAATTATCCATACCCTTGGCGCGAAATTTGCGGCGGCATCGCCGGGTTTTTGCAAGCTTCGTTTGGGTTACGTTCTTTGACAACAGACTGGTAACGAAACAATGTCGATACAACTTCTCTTAGCCCTGCGGTTTGCTTGCGGCAAGCCCTTGTGCTCGACAGAGTGTTCGGCTTTTGCGCAACGAATTTTTGCTAGCAGACAAATTTCAGTGATATTTGCAAAATTTTATTCTGCCTACCCTACCAAGCAAAAATGAAGGATTCAGATTGCGTTTCACGCAATCATATTGCGCAAATAGTTTCGTTACAGGCTTAGTTGAGGTAGGTTTGTTACCAAACGTTTGGTACAAACACACCCCGACAAAGCAATAGATTTGGTATTTTATAGCCGGTTTTTTTTCAAAGATGCCCGGTTGTAAAATACAAAAAAGAGCAGGATAAAAAGACTTCCGATATCCTTAGGCCTGTCCGTAAACCCGTTTTACACAGTACAGTTTACGAGCAGACCTCATGCAAGACAGCAACATGCAGTTTGCACCACAAGCTTGATGCCCATTTGCATTCAAGACAATATTTAAATGAAAGAGAAACACACAACAAAGTCCTTGTGTTGCTTTTATGCAATATAAACGCCATTGATAGGCGAATATTGAAAAACTGCACAGGGCGAAAAATAGCACCAAATGTAAGTTAAAAATACGGAACGTAGAAAGGAGGCTGTTTCTGATAGTGGGACATATCACTAAGAAGCAGTTTGCGAGAGTTGTCAGCGTGCTTTTGGCAATGCTGATGATCTTCGGTAGCGTTCCGGTGGACCTGTACGCAGGGACTATTGGAAGCGTTATTGAAGATTCTGCGCCAGAGTATGAGGATACATACGCCGCTGACCTTGTGCATTACGAGGAAGAGACGGAGTATGACCCTTATGCTGACGCAGTATATTATGAATATGAGTATGACTACGATGAGAGCATAATCCAGTGGCATTCTTTTAGCGGCTATGTTATGTCGGAAGACTATGACACGCCATTGTATGGTGCTGCCGTTTCTCTTTACTTTGAAGGCCACTTGCACGCACGTGTATTTACGGATTATCAAGGCCGTTTTTATTTAGAGGCCAGACCGTTTAATCTTGATAATTTAGACGGATGGGCTTTGACGGCTGGTTATGAAGGATTTTATGCAGAATATGCTTGGTTGGAAGAATATATTGACGAAGTATTTGCAATTGCGGACGGAATCATCCCTGTAACCATCAATTTCTATCTGGAGGAGATTGTCGAAGTTGATTGGGACGGTTCTCTTGTTATAAGCGGTATTGTTGCTTCTTATGAAAGCACATTGCCCATTGCAGGCGCGAATGTACGTCTTTTAGGTTCTGAGGGCGAAGTTTTTACCGCCCAAACCGATGCATATGGCGTGTATGAGATATTTATCGTATCAGATGACGCATATGACCCTATTGATCTTGGCTCATTGTTGTTAGGCGCCACAATCATGGCATCTCATGCTGGTTATCGTACACAAATCGTTGATATGGACGATTATATCGGATATATTGACGCATATGGCGGTCTTGCCGTTAATTTTGAGCTTGTGCCGGCCCCGTATATACCGGCGGGCATGGCTTTGGCCCACGGCACCGTAACATTGGGATACGGCGAAATTGTTGAGGGCGCGCGAGTTGTGTTTATGCCCAACGACATATTTGCCGACGAAGATGATTTTATCATCGCATACACAGATGCAGACGGCAGATACAGCATACTTTTACCGGCATCAGAGGCCGAGGAGTTTGCTGCATGGGCTACATATTATATTGAAGAAACAACCGCTGTACTTGACGCTTTTGGCAATATGCTGTTTGATGAATACGGCGAAATAATAACAGAAACCACAACATTGTTTGCTACAAGCGGCATGGTGGAGCTTGTTATTGCCGCCGGTGAAGCTGCGGAGCTTGATTTTGAACTTGAATGGGTTCACGCAAGAGCCACATCGACACCTATAGGCATATATACCTGGGCTGACCTTAATGCATTCTTTAGCGGTTTTATGGGCACCAATTTTGATAATTTTTATCTTGGTGACAACATCACTGTGCCAGCGGGCAATGCACGCAGCGGACGTGGTTATGTTGGCGGCTTTCCGTTTTTGGGTACCTTTGACGGTCGCGGCCATTCTATAACCGACCTTCGCCTTAGACCATTAACCGCCGACGAACGCACAGCAGCTCTTACCATGGGCGGATTTGATGTCAATGATTTTGGCTTTATCCGCGTATTAGGTGACGGCGCAGTTATCGAAAATATTAACTTTGTTAATGCGCATTACACTGAGGCCGCAGGTTTTGCCGCCTGGAACACCGCAACGGGCAATATTGGTCTTGTTGCAGGTCGTGTTGCTCCGGGGGCCACTGCCACCATCCGTAATGTTGACGTAATAACCACCGGCACCGCAGAAGGTACAAGATCCCAGATAAGCATAACCGGCACACGCACCGTAACCAATAAGAGAATTGGCGGCGTGGTTGGTCATACCGGTCTCGGTTCTGTACTTAATATCATTAATACCAATGTTAACTATACCTTAAACTTTGCTTCCACCGGGCCTATTCCGTCCGTAGGCGGCATGATTGGTTTTGCCAGCGGTGTTGTTAACATAAGCAGCGGCAGCAACGACCCTGCTGTGCGCAATACAGTTGTTATGGCCCAATTGGGCGGTGCCGTGCGCCAAAATATTGGCGGTGTTATCGGTGTTGCCACAGGGGCGCTTGATATCCGCAACCTTAACGTATCCGGTGCCATCACGGGCGCTCTTAACGCGGGCGGCGTGGTTGGCAACAGCTTGTTTGCGGGTGCGGGATCTGTGCATATCACTAATGTGGACAGAGTAGCCGGAAATATAACCGGCGGCGGCGGCGACGCTACCGGCGTTGGTGGTATATTTGGTAATGTGGCGGCAGCTGTCATTACAAACAGCCATCGTTTGGCTGGTATAGCCGCATCCCCCAACAATTTGGGCGGTTTGGTAGGTCGTGCAATCGGCACTGTAGAGATTCATAATTCTCACAACCACGGCACGTTTAGCAATACCGGCGCAAACCAGCCTCGCGGCGTTGGCGGTATTGTCGGACGCGTTACCGCAACAGGTAATGTCACCATAAACGGCTCAATAAACCATTCGTCTATAAACACCGCATTTAACGCCGGTAATTACGGCGGTATTGTGGGCAGAACCCAAGGACGTCTTACCATACACAATGCACAAAACCTTGCCGCGTACATAAGAGGTAACAACGACGGCGGCACAGGCACTGCTCTTCGTTTCGGCGCAGGCGGTATCGTGGGACGCGCAAACAACTCTGTTATCCGCATATACGACACCACCAACAATGCCAGAATCGATGGTCGTCCACGTGATGGCGGTATCGGCGGCATTATTGGTTTTGCCGATGGCGGCGGCTCCACCACCCTTACCCGCGTAACAAACACCGGCGTAGTGCACGCGCAAGAGCGTATGCGCCATCGTGCGGGCGGCTTGGCGGGCTGGATGCGCAACCCCATAACCATTGAGGGTAGCACAAACACCGGTAATCTTACCAATGCACAGGGCACCGGTACAGGCAGAAACCAGCAATTTGGCGGCCTTATAGCACGTGCTGACCACAACACCGTTATAAACAACAGCCAAAACTACGGCGATATTATTACTGATACCGGCCGTACTCCACGCGGTTTGGGTGGCCTTATAGGCGAACACCGCGGCCGTCTTACCATAACAAACTCCTATAACAGAGGAGACCTTGGTTCGACCATCACATCCGGCCAAGCCACAAACACCCCCATAGGCTGGGGCGGTATTGTCGGCCGTTCTGATATGGGCGGCACAGGTGCTGCAAACCGTGTTGTGACAATGACCAACGTAACAAACTTCGGCAGAGTAGGTGCTGCAACAGGCAACGTGCCACGTAACGTGGGCGGAATCATCGGACGTACGGTAAACCGTACACGCGCCAATTATACCCTTAACAATGTTGTAAACCATGGCGCAATACGCGGCAATACAACCGTCGGCGGCATAATTGGTCTTAATGACACACCAAATGTCACCATCAATAATTCCGCAAACCACGGTACTGTTTCATCTGCTGTGGTTGCTTCCAGCCTTGGCGGCATTGTTGCACGCAGCACCAGAGCCAACCTTATAATACGCAACACCTTTAACACAGGCAGTGTTACACCCGGCGGAACAGGCAATGCCGCTCTGGGTCAAGCCTATGGCGGTCTTGTTGGTATGATAACCGCCGGTGTTGTTATAATCGAACGCAGCTTTAACGCCGGCAGCATTACCGGTACCAACCAAAACACAGGCGGTATTGTCGGCCGTTCTAACGGCAGAAGACAACTTACCATTCGTGACGTATACAACATAGGTACGGTTACGATGCCAAGAGGCACAAGTGCCACCAACCTGCGCTCGGGCAATGGTATATTAGGCCACAGAGGCGGCGGCCCGGTGAGAATGTACAACGTATTTAACGCTGGCAGAACTCAAGGACGCCCAATCTATGGTCAGGCAACCATTGCACCCGGTGCAAACGGCGGCAATATTGGCACATATATGCGTTTTGAAAACGTATTTTTCGATACCACCGTCCACACTGGCATTATGCAAAGACAACATCTGAGAGGCACTCTCCAAGGTGTTCCCACAGACCTTCTTACCAGAGGTATTTTGCCGGGTATTGACGGGCTAAACTGGCTTAGCGGCACAGCCCCATTGACCGAAGGCGAAACCGTACTTAACACCTATCCGTATCTGTACTGGCAAACCAACGCACCCGGCACACCTATAGGAAATAGGGTGCTGGAAACCCGTTTTGTCTTTGCTATTACGGATATTAACAACAACGCTGTTATGGACCTGCCCGGAGCCGGAAGCAGAACCACGTATTTTGCTATGATACCGGACAGACTGGAAGGATCAAGATTTTTCCTTCCATATGCAGGGGCTGCCCAGCATATGACACCCATACCTACGGCACATGCAACTGTCACATTTACCAGAACAGGCCCTATGTCCCTTGGCGCGATAAGCGATAACTGGGTTGTAGGCTTTGATGATTCTGACAGGTCTGCCGTAGCCATAAGGGCTGTTGATGAAATTAACAACGTACCCATAACTCATGCGCGCTTTACCGTTAACGGCGTGCCTGTGGCTGCTACGGAAACTTTTGGCGGCATAATTCTGATAGAAATTGATGACATAGGGGCGGTTCCGCAGTTTCTCGGAATAACAGCCTTTGGCTATCACCCTATCGAAAATCGTCTGCTTACCATGGAGGAAATTGTCACACCGGCGCTTCTCATAGAAATTCCTATGCAAAGAGCACCCATAGACAATATTCGTGTTGTACTTCGCGATGATTACCCCGATGCTCCTGTCAACAACAGGGTGCTGGCATCAACTGCGGCTACAGCAGGTCAAAACTCCAGGCTGCGCCACGACAGAACCACCCCGGCATATCCTAATTATGTTCCTGTACAGGGCGGAAACACTGCCAACAGACACTTCTTCCTGCCGACGGTATATCTGTTTGACACAATGCAGCCGGCCGCTGATTGGTTTTTGTATCGCCCGGACGGAACATTTGTGCTTACATATCAGGACTTTTTAAGAAACGCAGCCGGCACAGAGCTTACCGGTTCCGGCACAGCAGCCGACCCATGGGTTGTCAACATATACCTTGAAGACGTTGGCGTCGACAGGCGGGTTCTTAGGGTTATTGAAATACAACCTGTCGATGACGCCGAAGGTTATGCAATAGTAACCATACCCCACGGCGGCGGCACACATGTGCAGGTAGAAACGCGCAACCCCGAAGGTTTTGCCGGACCTGCCCCGGTGGTAGCCACAGTAGGCACCGCCAACCTTTGGAACATAGATTTTGGCACCGTGGATACACAAGTTAGGGTTCATGCTGCCGGCTACAGATCCAGTGAGTGGCTGTACATAGAAGATCAGCTGGATGTTAACGAAGAAACAGGCGTTGTGGCAAACACCTTCCCGGTTGTTTTGGACAGAGAGATTCGCTTCACCATCCAAGTGTACGAAGATTTTGTTTTGGAGCGGGACGAATATGGTCAACCGACAAATACGTATCGCAGACCTATACCGGGAGCAACTCTTTTCCTTGCGGAAGACTGGCTTGGCGGTTTATACCAAGCCATCGCACCTACCGGACCAGGCCTTTTTACCAATGTGCGTGCCATCGAAGGTGAAGAAATTATCGTTTCTGTGTCAGGCTTCGCTTCTGAGCATCACACGGTGGACTGGTTAGCTGACGTAGTAGAGGGCGCAGAAACCCACCCGGATAGACCAACAGGTCAACCCGCGCCTGGTTTTACAACCACATCCCCACGTGATGCGTGGTCTTCTTTCAACATAGTGTTGGAAAGAGAAGCCGGAAACTATCTTACCGGTTTTGTGCGTAGCACGGCAGCAGGTAATCCTGTTATTCCTTATGCGCAGGTCACACTGATTACCGTAGGTGGCTATGCAAGAACAACCCAGGCTTCGGCCGGCGGATTCTTTGAATTTGCCAATCTGCCTTCGGGCGACTTCGCGTTGTATGCCAGCCATCCTCAGTTCCAAACCAATGTGCCTATCCCGCTGACATTTGTAGGCGAAGGTATGCACAGAAATATCTATCTTGATCCAGGCACAACCAACCAGCATTTGCTGTATGTTCGTGTTATGGACAGAGCAACCCCGGCAAATCCCATAGTTGCCAGCAGCGTGCTTTACGGAATCCTTGGACTGGAACCCGTAAACCTTGATGAAGGCTTGTGGTCTGTAAACCTTAACAGCCGTGCTGCCGGACTTATAACAGCATCTGCAACAGGATTTGTCACCGGCACAACCCTTGCATCGGAACATGATGAAGGTTGGCCAAATCACGTATTTGCGGTTATATCCCTAGCCAGAGTTGTACCGGACTTTAGAGTGTATGTGGTGGATGACCAAGGCGTCCCATTGTCTACGGCAGAATTGACGATGACAACGGAAACCGTCACAGATTTACCCATAACACGCGACCCGGCACCACCATTCGGCAGATTTACAGTGACTACCGACGAAACTGCGGTATTTACAGCAAGCGCGCCGGGCTTTGGGCCGATAACCGAAGCAATAACCAATGCCCACATTGCTGCGGGATTCATGACAATCCAGCTTACGCAACGTGTGCCCGTCCCAATGACGGTAAGAGTTGTTTATGATTCTACAGGCGAACCCATTCCACACGCTACCTTGCAACGGAGACCTCACGGCTCTACCGTTCACAGCGATGTGTTGGGCAATGACACAGGCGTGTTTACTGTAAATCTGACAGTAGGCGACAGACTGGTAGGTGGCGCAACAGGCTTAAATCCTGTGCCACACGACCCTGTTACGTCGGCAGACCTGGCAGCAGGAGTAATCACCATTCGCCTTACCGAACGTGTACCTTTTGATAACTTTATTGTAAGAGTGATAGACCCTAACGGAGATCTTATTCCCCATGCGCAGCTAAGCGCATCCCGTAACAGCGTTACCCCTGTACCCGGCATGACCATAACCCCGGGCACCGGCACTAACGCAGGTAGATTTGTCGCAGATGGCGTAGAGCTTGGCGATACATTTAACGCAACGGCAGTGGGATTTGACCCGAACACAGGTGCTGTTACCATTGAAAACTTTAACCCCACAACCGGCGCGGGCACCCTAAACATAACCCTGCAACCGGTAGTTGATCCGATAGAAGTAACAGTAGAAGTGCGCGCCCTAAACGGCGGCGGCATTATTACAACTGCAAGCCTTACCCACAATGGCCAGCCGGTCTTAACCGGAGCCAATGGGGTGTTCACTCTTGAACTTACAGGCGCAAATGTAATGCCTCCTCCTGATGTTCTTGTTGCAAGTGCTCTGGGCTTTGACACTTCCGCCGAGCGTGCCATAGTATACACCGACCTTGTCAGTCAACTCATCGTTATCTATCTTGATGCCGGCATCGACACGCCTCCGGTAACAGTAACCGTAGAAGTGCGCGAAGGCACGGCAACGGGACCATTGATCACTTCCGCGCAGCTTTTGCACGGAAATGTCCAGGTGCCTGGCAATGACACAGGCGTATTCACCCTCCAGCTTACCGGAGCAAACATTGGCAACAGGCTTAACGCATCCGCATCCGGCTTTGGTGGCAACCACCACTATATAGTCGATGGCGATATCGTTAATGGCCACACCATTGTAATTGTTCTTCAGCGCGGTGACTACACCCTCACCATCACCAACACCCCCGCCACTCTCACCCACAACAACCAAATCCTTACCGCCGGTACGGACACCTTGGTTGTCGGCAGTGCCAATGCCGTGCAGTTTGGC
>Ga0123355_10001327_pt1 | contig 34425 bp, 25 predicted proteins | sample TergutEmb28metaG_3_FD_89872 | JGI IMG/M metagenome (GOLD analysis project Ga0123355, IMG submission 89872) | Embiratermes neotenicus P1 segment gut microbial communities from Petit-Saut dam, French Guiana - Emb289 P1 | ecosystem: Host-associated > Arthropoda: Insects > Digestive system > Gut ...
AGTAATTTGACGCAATACGAGGAAGCGACGACGACGCGTACCCAAAGGTACGCTAGGAGTTGTTGATTGCAAGCAATCAACTTGCTGACGAAGTAGTGCGGAAAAATTACAAGTTACATTGGACGGTTTTTAGCTTATGTGACTATAGCTTGTGGCTGTAGAAAAGAAGTGCACAGGTGAAAAATCGCCCCGGAATATTTCGGGGGCGATTTTTATCACGAAAATATCTCTCGGTGGGTCATAACCAGCTCATAAGCGAATATGAGTAGCCGCGCTAACTGAATCGCGCCTTCTTCCGGCATGTAAAAGTATATGGGCGGCTGGGCGTCATTCCAAAATTCGAAGGGGTAGCAAACAATGTCGCCAACAATGTCCACCCCGTGTACATATTCAAATGAAACCACCGGGCCGGCAAGGGTCCCAAGGGGGCCGTCGATGTATGGCAGAATTATCTCGTTGCGGGCGATCTCAATTGTGACTCGAATACCGTCCGGGGTCAGTATCCCGCCGCCTTCAATAAATTCGCCATGTAGGCCGTATACATCAAAGTTTCCGCCCGCGGCAAAAATATGGCGTCTTGGCCAGTCGGAACGCGGGTCAAAAACCACATGATGCCCGCCTAAGCCTCTAACAAGGAAAGACCCCATATCTTCCACTACATGTGGCGTAAGCGGCATGGCATCGTCCCATGTGGCATAATGGTCGTTAAAATCGATTAGGCTAAACCGCGGGCAATAACCACCACGCGTATCTTCCTGAATAAGCATACGGTGGTGGACACCATGGCTATCGGTAAAGGTTATCCCCATGCGTGGGGCATGATGCGGATGCAGCGTTGCGTTTACCATTATCAGGCTGTAGGGCGCAACCCATCCGGCATGGTCCAGCTCATGTCGTACATAAAAAGTCATTTCATCGTCTGTTTCGGTAAAGCCAAGGGCCACAATTCGTAAATCCGTAATTTCCTCTTCTGGCCATATTAGCATGGTGTGGTATTGTAGGCCGCTGTGCCCCCACCAACGTTCCGCAAACGGGATGGGGTTTTCCAAATCGCCATGTTCTGTGAAGGTTATGCCCCATCTGGCACCGAAATTATCCAGGAATGCCGTGTCAACTTCGTGCCATTCCCGCATGTTGATTGGCGGGGTTGGTTGGCGCAAATTGTCGCCAACGTAGTGTGCGCCGCAGTGGCATAGCGCGGCTTGTGCAATGCCGGTTTCATCTTCCAATTCGTCGGACTCATCTTCCCAGCCATCCCATCCGTCAAAAATACCGCCCCAGCTAGGTGTACACACATACCTTGCCCCCACATCTGCAAACAGCGGAACACCTGACGATATAAATTCCAAAGTGTCGTTGTCGATTATGGCGAACCGTGCTATTTCCGCATCTCCATCACTATCGGTAGCCCTAAAGATTGCCAGCTCGTTATCTTCTATCTCAAATATCGTGTGCGGTGCGCCCGGGATAAAAAAGCTGCTTATTAAGGCATTGGCAATGGAAGCAGTGCCGTCGGCGTATAACGTTACGGAAGTCATGCGTTCTAGCCGCTCTTGGCCGGTCATGTTTTCCAGCACAAATACGCGCTCGCCTTCGTTGCGAATGCGGTCTATAAATGGATTGACGTACACTTCCATTGAATTTTCCGGTGCTTCACTGCTACGCCCTGCACCTATGGAAAAAATAACACCGGCCGCAACCAATATAATAATAGTGCTTGCCATACCGCCCAGAAGTGTATACTTTTTGTTCATCATTATGGCCGTCAGCCGTTCACGCATGGCTCTTTTTTCTGTACACATGGTTGTTGACAACACGGGTAAAGGAATTTTTTCGTCTGCCGCGGCTTCGATCAACGTGTCGCCGTAGTTTTGGCGATTGGTTGCGTCCATGTTTCGGATAACCGCTTCGTCGCAAGCAAGCTCGCAGACACGGTCTATTTCCCAGCGGGCAAGCCACACAAGTGGGTTAAACCAGTGTACGGCACAAGCTACAAGGGATAGCCATTTTACAAGAATATCAAGCCGCCGCATGTGGGTTAGCTCGTGGGTGAAGATACAGTATAGCTGCTGGTCGGTAAAGTCGCGGTTTGGTAGGACTATCAGCGGTCGAAAGATGCCGATTAGCATTGGCGTTTGAGCCTGGGTACTTCTGATGATTTTTGGTTTTGGGGAAAGTTTTGTCAGCATGTTTATTTCGTTATCCTGCGCGGGGATATACCCGCGGTGTATCTTTTTAGTGAAACGAACGTACCCGACTAAACTGATAAACGAAACCAACACCACCACAAATGGGTAGATAAACATAAAAGCGGTGCTTAGCCTGACGAAAAGTGACGGGGCGATTGGATCCCCGGCAGCCGCCGTGGAAGCTGCGGGTGGGAAGCCTCCCATATAAATGCCCTGTATTGGTGCGCTTTCACCCACGGGGACAGTGGGCGTAGCGAATGCTTCCCGCCCCGCTTCACTTACTGTCACTAATGCGGGGCTTTCCCAACCGAAATCCGCATTGTACACAATTCCCGTATGCGCAAAATAACGTGAATACTCTGTTGTAGAAATTATATTGCGCTCCACCACATTGTAAATAGATACGATATTTGTTGCGGTGTCCTCCGGTATAACAATTATTCTTGAGATGGGGATGAGCAGTGCCAAAATAACCGCAAGCCAAAAATAATACTGCATAAACTTTGGCAGACGCTGGCGTACAATTGGTTTTGCCGCCAGCAACAACAGGACAAGCAAGCCGCCGGTAATTGACATAATTACAACCGCACGAATTAACCCGCTTAGGAAGGTCGGAATCATCGGTTATCGCTCCCCTCTATTATATTGGGGGCCTGCCCCCGCCGCCCCGCTGACCCAGGACGGAAAATGTTTGCTATGCTAACTATCTTTTTCAAAGCTCACCTGCACTTTCTTCGGGAAACGGCGGAGTTACCTTGAAAAAATCTCTAAGTTCGCTAATATCGCTCTCGTCCAATTGACCGCTGCGGCATAGGGCGGCTACTAATTTTTTCGCGCTGCCATCAAAAAGTTTGTCTATGAAAGTCCGGCCTTCAGACTCTGTAAATTCTTCTTGGGTAATGTTAGGGCTGTACATAGTCACGTATTTTTCCTGGGCAGTTATAATGCCCTTATCGCGCAGGCGTAATACAAGGGTTTGGATGGTGGATTTTTTCCAATCTGTTTTTTCTTCCAATTCGGCACGTATTTCGCCAAATGGCATTGGACGGGCTTCCCGCCAGAGGATGCGCATAATTTCTAATTCTGAGTCAGTTATTTTTGTCATAAATGCCTCCTGGTTTACGATGGTGGCTTAGTGTATTACATGCGTAAACCATTTGTCAATAAAAAAATTGTAGCAAGATTTTTTATCGCAGTCATGTTATAGCTTCTTAATGCTTTTATAGTTCCAAGTTGCGCAACATGGATGTTTTGTAAGAGCCAAATTGTTCATTGGTCATTCCCATAACTCATCTTATGTATCAACTCACCCCCCAAAAACGACAATTCACCCCCGCGATAATCCGCAGGGTGTTTTTTGTAGTATAGTAATTTCATACTATTCTCAATTAGGAAGTTATATTTTGCTACTACTCATAAACGTTCACAGCTTACAGATTGCGCTGCGCGCAATTACTGTCGCCGCTCACATTCGCAGCGTGACGCAAAATCTAACAAATTATTTGAGAATAGTATCAGTTGGTGACTCACAGTCACCAACTGATACTATTCGGAGGTGCCACATGGAAAAACCCAAATACAACCTATGGCAAAACAGCGGCTACATGATTGCCGCCGCGTGGAAGCGGCATAAACCCGTGTTATGGCTGTGCATAATAACGGCGGCGTTATCCGTGGCCGCAAGCACCCTGGGTATTTTTATTGCGCCAAGCATCATATACGCAGTGGAAACCGCCGCTCCAATTGGTAGGCTGGTGTTCATTATCCTGGCCTTTGCGGGAGCGTTGCTTATGGTTGGCGCGGCAGAAGCATATGTTGCGACAAACATACTTTTTGGCCGTGTTGTGGTTAGGTCGGTAATCACTTCCCGCATACATGAAAAAATATGTAAAACATCCTACCCGAACATAGAGAATCAAGATGTTAGAAAAAAGATGGAAAAGGCCGCCATAGCCACCCAAAGTAATAGCGAGGCCGCCGAGGCCATATGGACAACTCTAACGGATTTACTTAAAAATATCGCAGGCTTTGTTATCTATTTGTTGCTTATGTCTTCGTTACCAATATGGATTTTTGCCCTTATTTTGGGTACAACCATACTTGGGTTTTTCGTAAACAGGTATGTAAACGGCTGGGGCTTTAGGCACCGAGACGAAGAAGCCCAGTACACCCGCAAAATGCGATATATAATTAGAAGTTCGTCGGACCACACATTGGCAAAAGACGTACGCATATTTGGCATGAAAGATTGGCTGAACGATGTTTTTGACAGCGGCCTTAGGGCGTATAGAGGATTTATAGCCAGGCGCGAAAAGGTTTACATCTGGGGCAACATAGTTGATACAATCTTGTCGTTTGCCCGTAACGGAATTGCGTATTTTTACCTGATTCACTTGGTTGTAACCGACAATCTATCGGCGTCAACGTTTGTGTTAACGTTTGCGGTAATTGGCGGTTTTACAACTTGGGTTGGCGGCATTCTTACAGGTTTTGAAACCCTGCATAAACAAAGTCTGGATATAACCGCCGTGCGTGAGTTTATAGAATATCACGAGCCTTTTAAGTTTACCGATGGTACTCCACTGGCTGCAAACTCAAAATCGGTTTATGAAATAGAACTACGTAATGTGAGTTTTTGCTACCCCGGCGCGGAAAGAAACTCTCTGGAAAATATAACCCTAAAAATAAAACCCGGCGAAAAACTTGCCGTCGTAGGCCTAAACGGCGCGGGAAAAACTACGCTAGTCAAGCTTATTTGCGGTTTTTATGACCCGACAAAGGGCGAAGTCCTTCTAAACGGACAGGATATAAGGCAGTATAACCGCCACGACTACTACGCACATTTTTCTGCCGTGTTTCAAGATTTTTCGATTATTGCAACCACCATTGGCGAAAACGTGACCCAAACCGACATGAATGTGGATGAAAATAAAATGAAAGAATGCATCGAAAAAGCCGGGTTAACAGAAAAAGTAAACAGCCTGCCAAATAAATTTGACACCCATGTTACCAAACTCGTTTACGAAGACGGTATCGAGCTATCCGGCGGAGAAACCCAGCGGCTTATGCTGGCGCGGGCGTTGTACAAAAACGCACCCGTTATCATCCTGGACGAACCAACCGCCGCCCTTGACCCAATTGCGGAAAGTGATATTTATAATAAATACAACGAAATGGCGGGAGGCCGGACATCGGTTTATATTTCCCATAGGCTGGCGTCTACAAAATTTTGCGACAGGGTGATATTTATTGACGACGGCAGCATTACAGAGGAAGGCACCCATGATGAGTTGCTTCGCCTAGGCGGGAAGTATTCCGAACTGTACGAAATTCAAAGCCATTATTATAGGGAGAACCCAGCTATAGTATCTCATCCGGTGTAAATGCGCAGTAGACTTGCGAGAAAATTAGCCCAAAGCCCGAAGAGGAGGTCTTATAATGAAACTCAACAACTTCAAAAGCGCATTCAAAATAACCATGCGCGGCTACAAAATATGGTGGCGTCGCCACCCATTAATGATAATATCAATGGCCTTGCACGCCACCGTTGCCGCCCTTACGCCATACGTTGGCATATACATTTCTGCTCAACTAATAAACGAAATTGCCGGTAACCGTGACCCGTATCGCCTGCGTTTTCTTGTTCTTGCCGCATTAATTTCCGCCGCGGTGCTCGCGCTTTTAAACGCCGTACTGCTGCGCTGGAAAAACTACCAAAGCGGCGAACGATGGTTTTCTCCTGAGAAAATATATATAGAAAAACTGCTGGAGATGGATTTTCAAAACATTGATTCTTCCGAAACACATGACCGCCTATCCCAAATAAGGCAGTCGTCCAACTGGAATTCCTGGGGGCTTATGCGGCTGATTGTTGAATTCGAAGGCTTTGTAAAATCGTTTTTTACAATTGGTGGCGCAGTTGTGCTAACGGTGTCGCTATTCACCCTACGCATCCCGGAATATGCCGGCAGGATAACAATTTTAAACAGTCCGCTTTTTACCCTTGCAATTATTTTGCTTATGATTATAGTAACGTTGTTGTCGCCAATGTTGGCGGTAAAAGCCCAGTCATATTGGGCAAAGTTTGGCGACTATGCGCGCGAAGGCAACCGCTTTTTTGTCTTTTTCGGGTTTATGGGGTACGACTGCAAACGGGCTTTAGATATACGTATGTACAATCAATTTGAAATTTGCGACAGCTATTATCGCGAACGAAGCAAATCGATCAACTTTGGCCCGGAGTGTATAATTGCACGCTGGGCACGAGGTCCAATGGGATTGCTTTCGGCGGCGTCTGCCGCGGTGTCTCATGTGTTTACCGCAATAATTTATATTTTTGTATGCCTAAAAGCATGGGGCGGTGCTTTTGGTGTTGGCTCAATTATGCAGTACATTGGCGCAATAACTGCATTGTCTGGCGGGATTTCGTCCATGGTCACATATTTTGGTACAATGCTAAACAACGCCCCCTATCTGGAAGCTGTTTTTGAATTGCTAGACACCCCAAACGACATGTACCAAGGCAGTCTTACCACGGAAAAACGCAGCGACGGCAAGTACGAAATTGAATTCCGCAACGTAAGCTTCAAATACCCCGGCACGGATGACTATGCCCTGCGAAATGTTTCGCTAAAATTTAATGTAGGCCAGCGTTTGGCCGTTGTTGGGCAAAACGGAAGTGGCAAAACTACTTTTATAAAGCTGCTTTGCCGCCTGTACGACCCCACCGAGGGGGAGATTCTGCTAAATGGTTTTGATATTAGAAAATACGACTATCAACAGTACATGGCCATATTCTCCGTTGTGTTTCAGGACTTTAAGCTGCTGTCGTTCAGTCTTGGACAAAATATTGCGGCGTCCGCAAGTTATGATGCCGACAAAGCTATAGATTGTTTGAATAGAGCAGGTTTTGGGGACAAATTGCAATTAGAAACCAACTTGTACAAAGACTTCGATGATAAAGGCGTGGACATATCTGGTGGCGAAGCCCAAAAAATTGCCATGGCAAGGGCGTTGTACATGGACGCGCCGTTCCTAATCCTGGATGAACCCACTGCCGCCCTTGACCCAATTGCAGAGTTTGAAGTATACAGCAAAATGAACGAAATGGCAGGTAACAAAACGGCGGTGTTTATATCCCATAGGTTGTCGTCATGCCGTTTTTGTAATGACATAGCCGTGTTTCACGAGGGGCGGTTGGTACAGCGTGACGGGCACGATGCGCTGGTAGCGGATGAAAGTGGAAAGTACCATGAATTGTGGAATGCACAAGCGCAGTATTATGTATAGTCACAGGGATGTAAAGCTGTCCAATTATTCCGCACTACTTCGTTACATTGGACGATTTTGCGTTCCTGCGACTATAAATGAGTAAAAAAATTAGGCGAAAAGCCCCCGCCCCTACATTGGTGAAATGTAGGGGCGGGGGCTTCTCGCCCGGTATTGGGTCTACTTCATCGCGGCAGGTTTATCCGGCTTTGTACTAATATCCACCTGCGCCCGAGCCTTGCAGGACTTCTCAAACGCAGTCATAATTTCAAGCACATGGAATGTCAAATCCACACCGGCGCGTGGCTTTTCTTTGCTTGTTATAGCTTTCGCCATGTCTACAAGGCCCAGGCCGCGGCAGTTTTCTGCGTGCCCAAACATAAGCGGAATTTCCATAAACTCTTTTTGCTCGGGACGATACAACGTAATTGGTCCGCCAAAATAGTTGGGGTCAGGTACGGTAAGCGTACCTTCGGTACCGTAAATTTCGATTATAGGTAAATTGTTGGCATGAATATCAAAGGACACAATAAGCGAACCAACCGCACCGCTTGCAAATGCCATTTGCCCGGTAACAAGGGTTTGAACTTCTACATCTATAACTGTGCCGTTTTTAGGCTGGCTGGTTATGAGGCGTTTGTCAAAAGCGCGTCTTGTCATGCCGCTTACAGATTCTACCGCACCAAGCAGGTTTACGAGGGCGGTTACATAGTACGGCCCCATGTCAAGCATTGGGCCACCACCAAATTGGTAGTAAAACGCAGGGTCTGGGTGCCAAGATTCATGACCCCTGCAAGCCCAAAAAGCCGTTGCGGCAATGGGTTTACCTATAAACCCATCGTCAATTAGTTTACGGCAAGTTTGTATGCCTGCCCCCAAGAATGTATCAGGTGCGCCGCCAAGCAAAACGCCCTTTTTCTCCGCGGCTTCGCGGGTTTTAATGCCCTCTTCAAGGGTTGCGCCAAGGGGTTTTTCGGCATAAACATGCTTGCCGGCGGCAATTGCCGCCATGTTTACGTCAAAATGTTCGTATGGGCGGGTTAGGTTTAGCACAATGTCAACTTGGTCATCTGCAAAAAGCTCGTGCATATCTTTGTATTTTTTGGGGATGTTGTATTTTTGTACGGCATTTTCGGCGCGCTCGTCTATCAGGTCGCATACGCCGGCGATTTCTACTATGTCTTTAAACATGTTTGTTAAATTTGTTAGGTAGATGCCGGAAATATCGCCGCATCCTACTATACCTATTTTGATTTTTTTCATAATGCCCTCCTAGTACATCTTCGCAGTATTCTCGAAGCGTTCGGTTGTTAAGTTATTCGCCTTTGCAAAAGCCTTACCTTCTGCCGCCCAAAGCATTCCGCGGCGCATCATTTCCTGTGCGGTTGGGGAATTGTCAAAAACATCGTCATGATGCCCAAGAGATGTATAGAACACGCGGCCAAGGCCCCAATTTTTTGTCCATACAACAGGCATGTCCACCGGTTTGTTCGAAATGTGATAATAAGGAATATCCGGGTGCGGGAACCTGGTTGTTGCCAGTACTTCCACCGCCGGGTCTATGTGCAGATAGTAATGTTCGCTACATACCGGGAAGTCGGAGAGCCCTTCGGTAAGAGGGTTAGAATTGGATGTAATGTTTACGATATAATCTACACCATCGCCGCCCGGGTGGCTTACCCACTGCCCGCCGGTTATAAATTGCCACTGCGTATCGTTACGGAACGAGTCGCACATGCCGCCGTGGCAACCGGCAATACCAACACCTGCGGCTATTGCTTTTGCTAGGTTTTCCGTGCATTCCCCTTCGATTTCGTCCATTGTCCAACAGGCAACAAGCAAATCCAATTCCATTAGTGCATCAAGGTCTTTCAGACAGTCCAGGCTGTCTGAAATTGTAGCCTGAAAACCTTCTTTTTCCAAAATTCCCGCAAAACGTTTTGATACCAAAACAGGCTCGTGACCGTCCCAGCCGCCCTGGAAAATTAGAGCTTTTTTCATAATGTACCTCCTTGGGTTATTTGGGTTCACTGTAGCACATCTCTTGGAAAATGTCATGCTAAATTAGAAATTTTCAGTTGGTGACTCTCAGTCACCAACTGAAAACTGCTTTACATCCACCCCCGGGTAAAAATGCCGCAAAATTTCCCTATAGCAAAGCCCTCTGTCCACCAACGCCCTAACTCCGTTTTGGCTCATGCCAACACCATGGCCGTTGCCACCACCAAAAAGCGTTACCGCCACTAAATTGCCATTTGCGTCTGTCTCCGCCTCCATTGTAAAAAACGCGCTTGGCAATAATGTCAAATTTGTCACATAGCTACCGTCATGCCGCGTAACTTTGGAAGGGCTTAGTAAAGTACGGATGTTAAACTCCGTTTGCACACGTACGGTTGCGTCCGTACCGGTAAAAATTAGTTCCATTATATTGCCGCCTTGGCCGCGTCTAACCACCTCTAAATTCGTCAACTGCCCTATGGTTCGTACTGGTTCATTTGTGGGCTCACCCGCCGCACAAAGCACTTGCACCATAAACATGTTGGCGGCTTGCCTTGCGCCAATGTTGGCGTCAATGTTTGTGGTAATCTCTTGCGCTGTTAAACGAGTTTGCCAGCGAAACCACGGGAACTGCCTGTCAAAACCCGGCACATAATTGCTACGGAAAAACATTGCGGCATAATGTTCTATGCTTAAATCGCCGGGAGTAAAATTGGGGGCATACAACTGTGGCATAGAGCGTAAATGCTTTTGGGTTTCGCTTGGGAACAAACTGCCCCGTGCCCAAACTTCTCCAGAATTAGCCGTTGTCCCGCCCGATGTTGAAAAATAATTTGCAATAACAAGTTGACCGTCAACCTTTAGCACCAGCCCACGGGTTGCGTTAACGGCGGCAACGGAAATATCCGTCTCGGGAATATTATTGTAAACCTGGCTTATAACAGAATCGTCAACGTGCGCGCCAAAGGCACGGAAAGCATTTTGATATATCTGGTGCAGGGCAAAACTGCGGGCTGTAATCGCTTGCACCTTTGCCGCTTCTAACCCATGTGCGGTTGGCATTTCGCTTGGCACAACGGCGAACAGATATTCTTCAATGCATAGCTCGTTTACGATTAAAAAACCCCCTGTGGACTCCGGAGAAGAAGGGCTGCCATAGGCAGGATCTGCCGAAGACGAAACTTCTGAGCCATTGTAGCGGGAAATTTCCAGCACCCCACGATACAGCGGACTTTGCCCCCCCGGCCAGTTGCGCCTTAGCCCCACAATTTCCAGGCGGCCGGTCTCCATGCAATCCGGATAGATATACAGGCGAATTCCGCCCCATAAATCAGAAGGCGGTGTAAAATGTTGCCCTGCCGCAAAATTTTCTTCCCGCCCATTAGTGGTTTGTACTGTAAAAGGTACATTGGCAGTAATTGTCACATTATCATGCACGAGCCCCGCAAAGTTGCATGTTCCAATAGCGACACGAATATTTGTAGGGGATATGTCGCGAGTAATAACTGCCGCGCCAATCCTTCCGCTAATCAAATGGAAGTCTGCAATGTTTGCCCCAACCAATAAATCTTGCGTACCACTAATTGTTACACCGCAGTTTCCGCCTTCCACGTCATTTCCGGCCCGAACCAAATCACCACAAGCTCTGTACACCACAAAAGACGGGCAAAGAGGAATACTCCCCCATTCCATCAAATCAATTGCGTGGCTGCGCACACGCTCTATTGTGCCGGTAATGGTTGCTTCGGCAGGGGTTGCCATAATTATCTCGTGCCCGTTAATTTGCAAATTTGCAATTACTACCCCGTCATCTAACGGGTCTAGCCCTGCTTTATATACGTAATTGCGAAACACTCCACCCACAAAAATCGTAACCCCAAAGGCATCGCTATGGATTATTTTTATGTTTTTTAGCGTAGGCGTGAAATCGGTTATACCCAAAACCGCAAGAATGTTTTTATCACGGCGCAAAACACGAATTTCCTGGTCAAAAAAACCTGCAAGGTTTATAGTTTTGCCGCCAAATGTGCCGGCGTTGGTGTAAATTGCCCCATCCCGTTGGCCTAACAGCACAATGTTCGAAGCTTGTACCCCAAAATTATCTGACTGCGTTTGCACCAACTGTATAAACATTTCCACCCACAATGCATAGGAAATATAAATATCCCTGTTTTCTTCCGTTAGGTAAATAAGTTTACCCGCCGGGTTAATGCGCTGCATAATCTCTTGAGCTTGAGAGAGGGTCAACATTTTTTCGCCTTCATACTCCATTACAAAACCTATACCATTTAACATTTGCGCGGCCACATGAGCGGGAACCGGCTGGTCGTCACCAATTACAGCCAAAAAATCGCCAAAGTAAAACTCTTCATTTCCTGCGTAATTAATAGGCATAAGCGGGTCTGTCTCAACAATGCCTGTCCAATCTGTAATAAGCACAGGCAATCTGCCACCTAGTTCTTCGTCATTGCTGCAGGCAGAAAGAATGAGCAAAAGCCCTATAAATAGTAAAAGTTTCATAATCATCAACTCCTGCCTAAAGTATATGTGCCTCTGGGCAAAATTTAGAACTCCACGTGAATCTAATTTGGGGCTTCGCCCCAAAACCCCACCCGCTTTTTGAAAAAAGCGGGACAAAAACCTTAATATTGTGCTCAGGCTGATACAAGCACAAACTCTGAAACGCACGTACGTGCGTTTCGAAATTAAAGTTTGGTCAAACTTTTACAAAAGTTTGCAGGGTGTGGGATAGAGCCCCACGGTTTGTGTAACAATTAGATTCACGTGTTTAGAACTCAATTATACCTTGCACTCCATCCAGTTATTGGCTATAATTAGCTAAAAGGAGGTCATTCTCTATGAAACTAGTAATGGCAATTATCCACGACGAAGATGCTTTCCACATCATGGATCACTTAGGCTCTAGGGGTTTTAGTGTAACAAAACTGGCAACAACCGGCGGTTTTTTGCGCTCTGGCAATACCACCCTTATTTGCGGCGTTACAGAGGAACGCATTCCGGAATTAATTGAAGTAATAGAGCAACGCTGTAAAAGCCGCAAGCAAATTACTTCTGTAAACGCCATGAATGTAAACGCAAACGAAAGTTTTGCCCCCTATCCGGTAGAGGTAACAGTGGGCGGCGCAACCATATTTGTTATGGGTGTGGAAGAGTTTAAAAAGGTATAAACGGGTGGCTCACGCTCAAGTATTAATTGGGGACGAGGATGCTGTACTTTCCCGTGCCTATTTTTTAGCCAAAGCCGCTAATTGCCTGACACATGAATCAACTCCGTGCGGAATTTGCGCATCTTGTAAATTGTTTGACGCAAACAACCATCCGGATGTTTTTTTCGTGTCAAAATCAAAGCAAACCGGCATAGGTGTAGACGATGTTCGCGACCAAATTATTACGCCAATGTCTACTAAACCCTTCGCCCACCGCTATAAAATTTTTATCATAAATAAAGCCGATACCCTAACCCACGCCGCGCAGAGTGCCTTGCTAAAAACAATCGAGGAACCTGCGCCTTATGGTCTTTTTTTGTTTCTTGCACCACATGTTCACAATTTTTTGCCAACGGTTTTGTCTCGTTGCTATATACACAAGCTTGGGGCAGGTAAACACGACAACCACAATCCCGAGCTTGAAGCCTTGGCAACCGAGATGGCAGATGCCAAGTTTGATGTTTTGGGGGCATTCAAACACTATCGAAAATTTGAGCCTTACAAAGAATCGAAAGAAACCTTGCAAAAACTACTTGATTTGATATATCATGCATATGGCAAAAAAATTTCTATTAATAAACATCAACCAAGGCAAGAATGGTTAAATGCCATATCGGCAATATCCCGAACAAAAAATATACTTTCCCAAAATGGGAATATGCAACTTGCGCTGGAGTTAATGTTAATACAAATGAGCAGCCAAGCCGCTTCCCCGTCCTGACCCGCGCAGCGGCAGGGCTTGGGGCAGAGCCCCATTGCAATAAAGCGGCAGAGCTGCTTCCCGAAGGAAGCGTAGCGGGGATTTATTATAAGGACAGTGAGCGTCGCGAACGCTTCCCGTCCTGGCCCGCGCAGCAGCAGGGCTTGGGGCAGAGCCCCATTGCAATAGAAAGGACAGTTCATGATAATCGCAGGAGTACGTTTTAAAGAAGCAGGGAGAATTTACTACTTTGACATAGACAAAATAAACGAGAGTGAGCTTGTCCAAGGTACCCCCGTAATAGTGGAAACAGGCCGTGGCATAGAATACGGTATTATAGCAATGGAGCGGCGCGAAGTTGAGCCGCAAAGCATGCACCAGCCAATTCGCAAAATATTACGTATTGCCACATCCCAAGACATAGAGCAAGAAGAAGAAAATCGGCAGCGTGAAGCAGAGGCACGCGCTGTTTGTATGGGAAAAATTGAGGAACACAAGCTTGACATGCATCTGGTAGATGTGGAGTTGACATTTGACCTAAGCAAAATCATATTTTTCTTCACATCAGACGGGCGGGTAGACTTTCGCGAGCTTGTAAAAGATCTTGCCGGCACCTTCCGTATGCGAATTGAGCTGCGCCAAATAGGAGTGCGAGACGAAGCGAAAATGCTAAACGGCATGGGAATTTGCGGCCGTACCCTTTGTTGCGCAACTTTTTTGGACGAGTTTCAACCGGTGTCAATAAAATCCGCAAAAGACCAAGGCCTAAGCCTTAACCCTACAAAAATTTCTGGCATATGCGGCAAGTTAATGTGCTGCCTTAAATATGAAGAAGAAACATACGCTGAACTGAACCAAGGTATGCCAAGCGTTGGCGACAAAGTGCGCACCCCTGACGGTGACGGCATGGTGCTGTCTATAAATGTACTCCGTCAATTGGTAAGGGTAGCCGTGCAGGTAAAAAACCAAGACGATACTAAAGCCGACAACTACGAAGCAAAAGATATCACTGTATTAGTAAAAAATCACCAATGCGAACGCGGCTGCGGTTGCGGCAAGTGTTGCGAAAGATAGATGTAGACGTCACCCCTACCCCGAAGGAAGCGTAGCAAGGGTTTGCTATAAGGGCAGTGAATACAGCGAATGCTTACTGTCCTGTTCTGCGGAGCGGGGAGACTTGGCAGACCCCGGCAAAGCTGGCGACGCAAAGCGTCAGGCAGCCCGGCCAACAGGCGAAGCTTGTGAGAGGGGGCTGAACCCATTTTGATTAGAGATAGGAGATAACCAGTGGATTCCCTAAAAATGATAAAAGACCTTGCCTTGGCCTTCGGTCCATCAGGCTTTGAAGATGACGTGTTAGAGGTCGCAAAAAAATATGTCCCCGCAGGCTATAAAACCCGCAGGGATAGTATGCTTAACTTTTACATGGAAAATGCTTCAGCAAAACACGATCCAAACCTACCCACAGTCCTAATCGATGCCCATTCCGACGAAATTGGTCTTATGGTGCAAGCCGTAAAACCGGACGGTACTCTAGTTTTCACAACTCTAGGCGGTTGGGTTCCCGCATCCCTTTACGCACAAAAAATGATAGTAAAAAACCAAATTGGTGAATATATACCAGGCGTAATTGTAGCAGTTATGCCGCATTTCGGCGGAAATGCCAATACCAATCCGTCAATCGAAACCATGACATTAGACGTTGGCGCATCCTCTAAACAAGAGGTGATTGAAAAATACAAAATAAACCTGGGCAGTCCAATTGTGCCCGCATCAAACTTCGACCACCGGGACGATATCATGATTGCGAAGGCCTTCGACTGCCGCATAGGTTGTGCCGCAGTAATAGAAGTTCTCGACAAGCTAAAAGATTTTGATGCTAACGTAAATATTGCAGGCCTTCTTTCTGCCCAAGAAGAAATAGGAACCCGCGGCATACGAGTGGCCGTAAACCAAATCAAACCCCAGGTTGCCATCTGTTTCGAAGGCACCCCTGCCGACGATACCCTAGTCCCGCCCCATATGATACAAACGGCACTGGGCAAAGGTCCTATGCTGCGCCACATAGACCGTGCAATGATAACCAACCCCCGCTTTATCCGCATGGCACTTGACATTGCAAGCGATAAAAACATTCCCGTACAAGAGTCTGTACGCACAGGCGGTGGCACTAATGGCGCAGTTACTCACACCGCAAACGAAGGTATTCCTACTATTATAATAGGTTGTCCGGTGCGTTACGCACACAGCCATAATTCAATTGCGTCCATAAGCGACTACAACAATTCTGTTAGTTTGGCTGTAGAAATTGTAAAACAGCTTGACGCAAAAACAATATCAGAATTTTAATACAATAAAACTAATGCAATTAAACTTTCGCTGTGATATACTGACAGACGGCTAAATTTAAAAGATTTAAAAGATAATGGAGAGTGCCTAACTATGGGAACAAAAACGGAAACAAAATTTACCAGCACCGTAGAACAACTGGGCCCAACACAATTAAAAATAACCATAACAATAGGTCCAGAACGTTTTCGCGAAGCCTTACATGAAGTATATATAAAGAACAAGGGTTATTTTAATTTACAAGGCTTTCGCAAAGGCAAAGCCCCCCGCAAAATGATAGAACAAGCCTACGGTCGCGAAGTTTTTTACGAAGAAGCGTTTAACATTGTGCTACCCGACGCTTATGAAGCCGCTTTGGATGAGCATAGCATTGAGCCCACATATCGCCCAGAGATTGAACCGGGCCCCGCAAGCGAAAACGACGGCGCAATTTTTTACGCTACAGTGGACACACGTCCCACCGCAGAAATCGATGGCTATCACGGTTTAACATATCCAAAAGGCGATACCGAACCTACCGAGGATGAAATTCAGCAAGCTCTCAAAAACGAGCAGGAAAAATCCGCTACCCAAGTAAGCGTAAGCCGCCCTGCCGAGATGGGCGACGTTCTTACAATTAACTTCAAAGGCTATATAGACGGCGAATTGTTCGAGGGCGGCGAGGGTTACGACCATGAGTTGACCCTTGGCTCAAAACAGTTTATCGACACCTTTGAAGAGCAACTCGTAGGCCACGATGTAGGCGCAGATGTTACCGTTAATGTAACCTTCCCCGAAGAGTATCATCACGAAAAATACGCAAGCAAGCCCGCCACTTTCGAAGTAGAAATTCTGGACATACAAGGCAAAGTTCTGCCCGAAATTAACGACGAGTTTGCAGAAAACGTATCCGAATTTGACACACTACAAGAATATCGCGACAGTCTTGTGGGAATAATCCGTAAGAACAAAGAAGCTAAATTAGAAAATGTAAAGCGAACCCATGTACTGAAGCAACTGGTTGAAAAGGCTGTTATGGACGTTCCTGAGTCCATGTACCTTGCCCGCATAGATGATATGATGGACGAATTTGCCCGTAATATCCAAATGCAAGGCATGAATGTGGAGACGTATTTGCGCTTCACCCAACAAACACCGGAAGGACTGCGTATGGCATGGCGTCCCCAAGCAGAAGCAGAAGTCAAAAATATGCTGGTGCTGACCGCCATTGCAGAGAAAGAAGCTATAACCGTAAGCGACGAAGAAGTTAGCACCCGTCTGGGCGAAATAACTCAAAAAGAAGGCGACGAACTAAAAGATATAATCGACAACATGCACCCAACCCGCCGCAAGGAATTTGAGCGGTCTATCCGTTGCGAAAAGGCATTGCAATTTGTAATAGATAATGCAATCGCCACAGATGAGCCAATGCCTGAAATATCACTGGAAGACTAGGAGGACATGTAATGGCCAATTTAGTACCATATGTAATCGAACAAACAAGCCGCGGGGAGCGTTCTTACGACATTTACTCGCGTCTTTTAAAAGACCGTATAATTTTCTTAGGTGACGAGGTAAGCGACGTTAGCGCGAGCCTGATTGTTGCGCAATTACTTTTTTTAGAATCCGAAGACCCGGACAAAGATATTAGCCTATACATTAACAGCCCCGGTGGTTCCATAACCAGTGGCATGGCTATTTACGATACAATGAACCATGTAAAATGCGATGTATCCACCATTTGTGTAGGCATGGCGGCAAGCATGGGTGCGTTTTTACTCTCCGGCGGTGCAAAAGGCAAACGCTATGCCCTGCCAAATGCAGAAATTATGATACATCAGCCATCAGGCGGCGCACGCGGCCAGGCAACAGACATCCAAATTCAAGCCGAGCGCATCCTTCAAATGAAGAGAAAGCTTAACCAAATTATGGCGGAAAACACCGGGCAACCGATAGAAAAAGTTACTGCAGATTCTGACCGTGACAATTTTATGACCAGCGAAGAAGCCCTTGCATACGGGTTGATAGACAAAATAATTACCAGATCCGAAAGGGGAGAAACTAATGCCTAAAAGACCCGAAGGGCGCGACGCAGTAAGATGTTCTTTCTGCGGTGGCACCCGTGAGAATGTTGGCGTACTCGTGTCCGGGCCAAGTGGTGTTTTTATCTGCGGTGATTGTGTAGACAGATGTTATGGGATTTTGGAGACAGGGGATGGCGCTAGCAGCGGTCAGCGTTATAATAATGCAGAATCTTTAAACCTGCCCAAGCCGCAGGAAATTAGAGCCTTCCTAGATGACCATGTTATAGGTCAAGACCAGGCAAAAAAAGCTCTTAGTGTTGCGGTGTATAATCACTATAAGCGTATATCCATGTACCATATGGACGCGAATATAGAAATTCAAAAAAGCAATGTGCTTTTAATCGGTCCAACAGGTGTGGGGAAAACTCATCTGGCGCAAACGCTGGCTAAATTTTTGCAGGTTCCTATTGCAATTGCGGACGCCACAAGCTTAACCGAAGCCGGTTATGTTGGTGAGGACGTGGAAAATATTTTACTAAGGCTTATTCAAGCCGCTGACTTTGACATTGACCGTGCCGAACGTGGCATAATTTATATAGATGAAATTGATAAAGTATCCCGCCGTGGCGACAATCCTTCCATCACCCGTGACGTAAGCGGCGAGGGCGTTCAGCAGGCTTTGTTAAAAATTCTTGAGGGCACAGTTGCCGCTGTACCGCCACAAGGCGGACGCAAGCACCCCCATCAAGATTTTATTCAAATTGACACGTCTAATATACTTTTCATATGTGGCGGTGCGTTTAGCGGCCTCGATAAAGTTATAGAGCAACGTTTGAATAAAAAAGTTATCGGCTTTGGTGCAGAAGTTAAAACCAAGGTGGAGAAGCGAGGCGACGAAATTCTGCAAGCCGTTGAGCCAATGGATTTGCATAAATATGGCCTTATCCCAGAACTTATCGGCCGTTTGCCGGTTATCGTTACCCTGGACAATTTGGATGAAGATGCTTTGCTAAGCATTCTCACACAGCCGCAGAACGCAATTACCAAGCAATATCAATTCTTGATGGAACTTGACAATGTGTATTTAGACTTTGATGACGACGCCCTGCGTGCTATTGCACAAAAAGCCCTTGCTCGTGAAACCGGTGCAAGAGGGCTTAGGGCCATTGTGGAAAGTATTCTGATGGATATTATGTATAGCATCCCGTCGGATGACACAGTGGAGCGTTGTATAATAACAAAGGAAACCGTAGAACAAGGTTTGCCACCGGATATTGTGCATAATGAAAATAGATTGCCGATATATCGTAAGCCGCCACCAAGAAGTAAACCCAGACGTAGGGCTTCTGTGGGGTAATTACGAAATTAAAAAGCCGCCCCAAATTTGGCAATTTGCCGGATTTGGGGCGGCTTTTTACATACAGTTGCTCAGGAGGTATGGTCATAGGAATGTAAAGCTGTCCAATTATTGCGCAGCAATTTTTGTGCACTACTTCGTCGGCTCCTCCTTGCGTGCCTTTGTGCACGCGTCGTCGTCACTTTCTCGTACTGCGTCAAATTACTTTGTTCTATTGGACGGTTTTGGTTCATATGACTATATACCTTACCTCGAGAACCTCGCCATTAAATTTTCAACCGTAGCATTTACATACTCGTAGTACCCTAGTGCCATTAGCTCATTCCCATAAGCCTCAAACTCGTTCCAGGTAAGCGGGCGGACACCTGTAATAAACCTGGCAGTTTCAATTCTGGTGTGGTTTATAAGCACCATACGTAAATCACTCATTCTCTCTTGAACATCTTCCTGGAATATAGGGGGCGGCATATTTCGCGTCATGAAAGGTGTCATGTGGGACCAAACCATATACATACCCCGCTGTCCCCTAACATCAAAATCAAGCCGGTCAAAAAAGCGTTGCTCTATCCTGTTTAGCGGGCCGCCGGTTGTATTTATCCAACCGATATGGGCATTGTACTCTGCCCAGTTTTGGAACATGGCATTGGGGGAAATATCCTCGTGGAATACATCCATACTGCCATGGGCCGTATCGCGAATATTATGCGGGTCGTTGTTCAAATTTATAACGCCGTCTTCAACAGAGCCCCAAAAAAAACCATAGTCCAAAATGCCAAAGGTGTCTTCCCCCCAGTTGTAGCGCGGCCCCATTGCGGCTCGGTGGGCGAAGCCCGTGCGTCTGTCATTGGGGTTGCCGCGGTAGTACATCATATCTAAAAAGCGCATTGCTGCTTCAATTTCCAGCGGGGTGGCAACATCTGTTACAAAAAACAGGTGAGAATTCCAAACATCGGTTGCGGCGGATGTTACCATGCGGTTTGGGTTTATAGGGCTTGCCATGGGTCCAACAATGTTGTAATATCGCCAGCTTTCTTCGGCAATAGGGGCCATGTTCCAGTTTACGGCTATGGCGTTGTGGTCTGCGCCAATGCGGGCCATAACCCGGGAAGGTTCAAGAGTAAAAAAATCCGGGCAAATTAGGCCTTCGGCGTACAGAATATGGGCAAATTGCAAATATTCGAAAAACGCGTGGTGGGTTTGCATAGCAACAACTTCGCCTAACTGCTGTGGCGCGGCATGGTTGCTGCCGGGGATAAAGCCGCCGCCATAAACCGCCACAAGGTCGGTATGGTTTTGGGAATGGTTTCCCAAAAACCCAAAGGCATTAAGTAGCATTGGGAAAGGAGAGTTTGTAACACTGCCGCCCAGTGGGACGTTGTTTTCGCCAAGGTTGTTTGGGTCTATGTCCCGTACAAGGCGCAAAAATTCAAGCAATTCGTCTGTGTTTTGCGGCACGCGGGAGCCGGCGCCCATGGTATCGGCAAAGCCTACCGCGTAAGCCACCCGAGAATCCAAAAACCAGTGCATAAAACCTGTGCCAGTTGCATAGGTTAGAGGGCTGCTTAATACGGGTGCAGAAAACATATGCCCGGACAAGGTTTTTAACGCATTTACCTGTTCCCCTGCCTGCGTTAAGTAATGTGAAAGATTTGGCATAAGGTCCGAATCAAAAAAATAACCTTCCAGCGGAATAAAAACTCGCTCGGTTTCACCAAACTGAGTGCGCTGTGCGTCCGAAAAACCGCGATGGGTAGCCAGTATAACAGACGGATAATTCCCATCTGCCATTAGCAATGGAAGCTGCGCGGCGAAATCCTCTTCCGGTATCCACTGTATGTCCCAGTTGATATTCATATAGCGATATGCCCACTCTTGCAACCACATGCGGGTACCAGGCTGTATATTATCCGGGTTGTAGGCCATAAGCGCGGGAATTGTAACGGTTTCATGGAAGCGAAAAACCCTGTTTGCCAGGCCTTTCGGCTCTTGCTGCAACTGCGCCGTTGCGCCTGTGTGCGGAACTGCACTTTGCTGTTGGTTAAGACCTTGGTCGTCCGACGGTTGGTTTTGTCTTCTGGAACATGCGGCTAAAAGCAGCACTAACAAAACTAAGGTGAACAACATAAAAATACGCTTCATAAGTTTCTCCTTCATTTACGGTATATACATATGGATTGTAATTGTGACTTACCTTGCAATAAAAAGCAATCCCAAATATGAAAACAGCATGTGAATCTAATTTACAGGTCTTACCATTCATTCTCCGTGATCTCTGTGTCTCTGTGAGGTATTTCATAAAAAATTTTCTCACAGAGGCACAGGGTCCACAGAGGAATTGAAGTCGTTTTGTTGTCTCTGTATGGTATAGTGTTTCAAGAATGGGGGTATCGTTGTGTAATTTGTCAAATTAGATTCACGTGTGGAAACAGCATGTGAATCTAATTCTACAAACATAAATCGAACACATTGAAAATTCGCATATATGAGTCTTACAGGTATAATGAAACAATCGTGAAAATATGGAATTGCTGCATTGTGACTCTGCTTGCAGCGATGAATGTTCGTACGCTGTTCATTAAATTAGATTCATGTGTGAAAACAGTTAGTTACCCACAGCAACCTTCGCTGCCGCATATATTCGGAAATGAGTGCTTTCGAGGTTGCCATCAAAGAAATGTTACAGAAATATGTCAGAATGTAGTTTTTTATCCTGCTTACTCTCTAACTTCTGCCAATACCGCACACTACCATTAAGACTCACCTTGTCCCAAACTGTAGACTGTTACATTCATGTTACAGTAGCATATGTGACAGTTGTGCATTCTGCATATAAATTATCCCCAAATAAAATATTGTCCACCAAACAAAATGGTAATTAAATCGTAGACAAACAAAATATAATATGATATAGTTCGCAGAACTCAAATCGCAATGTCGAATTACATACGCAAACGGAGCGTGGAATCGACTTGACACCCGAAAGGAGAAACAAACATGAAAAAGCTTTTAGTAATTGCACTTTTGCTAGTAGTAGCTGTGTTTGCATTTACAGCGTGCAACAGAGACACTAACGAGAACGGCACAGGTCAAGAAGCACCTCCGCCGGATCAACCAGAACCACCAGCTCCACCAGAGCCACCAGCTCCACCGGAGTACGAACCAGCACCACAAGAAGTTGACGCACGTGACGAGATTATTGCACGCGCACAGTCAATGTCACCGGTACCAGGCAGCTACATTATTAACGCTACAATAACCCGCCCGGACTCTAACCAACTTAGTGCGGCATGGTCTAACCCGGCCCCTAACTCACAAGCACGTATGCTTATGCTTATGGACGGTACAATGGCTCGTAACCCAGCCAACGAATTCTTCCCTAACCCACTTGTTATGGTAGACGGCGCATGGCCAGAAATTTACGACTGCCCCGAAACCGGTAACAGAACCTATACATTTACCATCTACACCGACCATGTATGGTCTGATGGCAGACCAATTACTGTTAACGACTTTGCTGGCGGTGTTGCTTTCGAACTAAGCTATCAATGGACATCTGTAATTCCATCTAACTTTGCTCGTTTGCATACAGCATATCGCGGCCCATGGATTGCAGGCGAAATCGATGTTCTTCCAAGCGTGCGCATTTACGACGAAAGAACATTCTCTATGACAGTATACGAGCAATATCTTCCTAACTTGTGGGAAGCTGCTACAAACATGAACATTGGCCCTATACCTCTTCATATGTATGGTGTTGAAGCTCATGACAATGGCGACGGCGTATTCCTAACCGCACTAGGCGGCGGCGAATTAACCGTTGAAGACCTACGCGCAAGAATTTACGGTACAGGCGACGCACTTAGACAATATCTTCTTAATGAAGATGGCGAATATATCTACGACGCTGATGGCAACAGAAGTTATGTTGAAATCGGTGACGGTTTAAGATATACCAACCCTGTTGTATCCGGTCCTTATATGTTTGAAAGCGTAGACGTTGGTAACGGCGTTTTAACCGTAGTTGCTAACCCTCATTTCATGGGTACATGGGATGGTTATCGCCCACGTATCGAGCGTGTTATCTGGCGTATGACCCCGGGCGCACTTATGATGGACGCCTTAGCAGCAGGTCAAGCGCATATTGCAGAAAACATTAGCGGCGGCGCACAACTTGAAACCGGTCTTGATATTCTTGTTGGCAACGGCACCCATAACTTTATTAACTTCCCTCAATTGGGTCAATTATTTACACAGTTCCACACAGACGTAGGCCCAACACAATTTGTTGAAGTACGTCAAGCGTTATCACACTTGCAAGACCGTGATGGTATGAACGAAACCGTAGGCCGTGGCTTTACATCTGTTGCGCATGGTCCATGGGCAGAAGCATGGTGGTGGCACCAAGAAGCTATTGCTCGCGGTTTGTACGACCGTATAACATTCTACTCCTTAGATATTGCCCGCGCTATAGAACTTCTTGAAGCAGGCGGCTGGGTATACAATGCAGACGGCGATCCGTTTGTACAAGGCGAAGGTGTTCGTCACAAATTGGTAGACGAATGGGAGTGGGGTCTTGATGAAGACGGCGAAATTCTAAGAATTTACAGCGAAGGCGGCACCATGATTCGCAGCAACAAAGTTTACACAGGCAACCAAGTTCTTATGCCTCTTATCATCAACTGGATGGTTCGCGCAGTAGATTACGAATTCCGTGATGCTCTTGAACTAACATTCTTCGACAACGTTGCTGCAGTAGGTGGCCTTGTTATCCAAGAACGTAATGACCAATGGAGCCAAGCTCTTTCTGGTGGTTACAGATTCCCAGGCGGTCGTTTCGAAATGCATACACTAGGTATTACATTCGGAACAACTTGGGCACCATGGATGAACTCAAGCCTTGATGCTATCCCTGCACAAAACTGGGGTCAAGCAGACAGTCCTGAATGGCGCGCGCTTGCAAACAACATCCTAACAAGCGACATTTCAACAACCGAAGGTCGCGACGCTTTCATCGAAGCTTATATTCAATATATGGTATATCGTACCTACAACGCATTTACAGTACCTTTCAACTCTGCAGTTGTGCATGACTTTATACCTGTAGAACTTGGCAACTGGTACAACACCGCTGTTTGGGGCTTTGCACCATCAGTAATAAGAGCTTACTGGCGTTAATTTGCAATTTTTTATAAAGCATTAATATAATCACACGTAAAAGGGCGGCTACAAGCCGCCCTGTGTGTATAGCGTGGTTCCCCGTAAATAAGGTCGGTCTACAGCCGCCCTTATTTGCACATAACCACGTTACATAGGGCAGTGCCGGTTTAATCCAATTTTTTCGCTGCCCAAAATTTAGGAGGTTTCTATCATGGCAAAATACCTTTTAAGGCGTATCCTATACATCATATTGGTATTGTTTATTGTATCGTTTGTTATCTTTATGCTTTTCCGCACTATGCCCGGAGACCCGGTGGACATGTTCCTACCGCCGGAAATGGCAGCAGGTATGGAGGCCGCAGAATTTGCTATTCAGCGGCAGGAAATTATAGACACAATGAGACTTGATGAGCCCCATGTTGTTCAGTATTTTTACTGGCTTGCCGCGGTGTTCCAAGGCAATTTCGGTCAGTCTATGGAAACACGCCTACCCGTTATAGACCATATTAGGCAACCAATGACTAATACAATAGTTTTTAATATAATAAACATGATACTTGTTTTCTCTATAACAATTCCCGTTGGTATTTATTGCGCAATTAAGCGAGGCAAAACTTTCGATAATGTAGCTCTTGTGGGTTCTATGTTTGGCATAAGCACCCCTACATTTTTGGTTGGCCTTATTCTTATTGTAACCTTTGTAGTTTTGTTGCCGGGCAATTTCTTCCCCATGTTTGGGATGGCGTCGGTTATGCCGCCCGATAGTGGTACCTTAGCTTGGTATCTGGACAGGCTAAGGCATATGGCTCTTCCGCTAACCGCAACATTGCTTGTAAGCCTTGCAGCACTTATGCGTTTTACCAGAAGTGCTATGATAGACACCTTAAACATGGATTTTGTGCGCACTGCCCGTTCCAAAGGCCTTCCAGAAAAAACAGTTATATATATCCATGCGTTCCGTAACGCATTAATCCCTATTATAACGGTTATGGCTGGTTGGTTTATAATGATATTCAGTGGTACTATGGCTATAGAACTTACTTTCCAATGGCAGGGCATGGGCGTAATTATGCTTAATGCACTAAACCTACGTGATATAGGCGTACTTATGACAATGAACGTATTCTATGCACTTATCGCCTTTACAGTTATTTTGCTGTTGGATATTGCGTATGTAATTGCAGACCCGCGTATACGTTTACAATAGGAGGGTATTGATATGTTTATAAAATCTTGGTTTGGTTCACTACTGGGCATGTTGTTTGGTGAACGTGTAAGCAAAGTCTCTATAATGGAAGAAGAACAAGTTCAAAGCCCAATGAAGACTATAATTAAAGAGTTCTTCCGTCGCAAGCTTACAATTATCGGGCTTATTGGCTTCTTTACATTGTTTCTTGCAAGTACAATTATTCCGTTTTTCTTTCCCATAGACCTTAGGGAGACAGACAGCGGTCAGGTAAACCAACCACCGTCTTTAAACATGATGCGGATACCACGCAGTATAAGAGGCAGTATTTACCAGCTTGCTTCTGGTACTGGCTATGGTGTAGGTGTGGCTTCCAACGATGAAATACATGTATGGGGAACGGTTAGTATCATTGCAGAACCTATACTTAACCCACCGCAGCCCGGTAGGCCGATACGTGAAATATCTGCGGCATCATATCATGCCATTGCTGTAACGGAAGATGGACATATCTATTCCTGGGGCAACGAAAACCCGACTTTTGCTATACACGATGTACCTCCTGCAATACAGGGTAATGTTAGAACAGCCGTTGCCGGAATGCGTATGACAGTAGCCATAACCGATGATGGCAGAGCACATGCATGGGGCGGCGTAGAAGCGAACCGCAGACAACTTGCCGCTGTTGGCAGGGTAAACAACAGCGACCGCACCCCAATACAAGTAGAATCTAACGAGCGTACCTTTGGTGTGCTTACAGACTGCGGACATGTGTATATTCTTTTACAAATTGAAGGCGATTTAAGCCATGTACCGGAAGCAGCCCAAGGTAATATTAGAGACTTCGCCATGTCGGACAGCAACGCTGCCGCTGTGCTAAACGACGGCACAATTGTGGTATGGGGTTCGCCTATAAACGAAGCACTTTTTGTTGTGCCTGATGCAATCCAGGGCAATGTAGCAAGCATAGGCGCGGGACGCGGCCATTTTACGGTACTACTTAATGATGGATCCGTAGCTTCTTGGGGTTACGAAAGCAATGGTCGTCTTAACGCGCCAACAGTAAACAACGCAGTAGCTATTGCCGTAAACGGCGATCACAACTATGTGATGCTTGCCGATGGCACTATCCAAACCTGGGGCTTGCGCGGTTTCCCATTTGGTACAGATCACTGGGGACGTTGCGTATTTACCCGCCTATGGAATGGCGGCAGGTACTCGCTGCTTATTGGTATGGTAGCCGTTTTTGTTCAAGGTGCGATTGGTTTAACAGCCGGCGGCCTTGCAGGTTATTTTGGTGGCAAAATAGATACACTTATCATGCGTTTTGCAGAGGCTATGGGTTCTATACCATTTCTTCCTCTTGCAGTTATTCTACAATTCAGGTTTAGGCATGTATTTGGTCCGGTAGGGGGTATGGTCTTCCTAATGTTTGTTTTGGGGGCCTTAACATGGCCTGGGCTAATGCGTTTGGTTCGGGCGCAAATTATGCAGGTTAAAGAAGCTGAGTATGTGCTTGCGGCTCGCGCACTTGGGGTCGGACAGCTAAAAATAATATTTAGGCATATTATGCCAAACGTAGCTTCTGCCGCTATTGTACTCCTTACTCTTGCGCTGGCCTCATCTATGCTTACGGAATCGATGCTTTCCTTTATAGGTTTTGGCGTAAGCGAACCTACCCCAACATGGGGTAATATGCTTACAGGTGCTAATAGCTCTACTGTGCTACGTGACCAATGGTGGCGTTGGATATTCCCGGCTATAGCGTTGGTAGTAACCGCAACAAGTATAAATCTTATCGGGGACGGCCTTCGTGAAGCTACCGACCCTAAAGCTCAAGGGAGGTAAACGGCCATGGACACAAAAACAAACCCGCATGACCAATATTCATCTCTTATTAAAGGGAACGAAAAACCCCTGCTTGAACTAAATAATTTGCACACATATTTTACAACCCGCCGTGGCGTTATAAAAGCTGTAAACGGGGTATCATATACTGTGGAAAAAGGCAAAACCCTGGGTATTGTAGGGGAAAGCGGTAGTGGAAAATCGGTTTCCGCTATGAGTATCCTTGGCCTTTTAGACGGTAACGGCAAAGTAGTGGACGGCAATATCATGTTCAAAGACCGCGACGTTACCCACTTAACCCCAAAAGAGCTTGCAAAAATCAGGGGTAACGAAATTTCTGTTATCTTCCAGGAACCTATGACAAGCCTTAACCCTATTTTCTCCGTAAGGCGTCAAATTGGCGAGTCTTTTCAAGTGCACCAGGGCATGGGCAAAAGACAGGCCTATGCCGAGGCCGTTAAAATGCTTGCGGACGTAAAAATTCCCGACCCTGAACAGGTGGCAAAACGTTATCCATTTATGCTCTCCGGCGGTATGCGTCAGCGCGTTATGATAGCCATGGCACTTGCCTGTAAGCCCGACCTGCTTATTGCAGACGAGCCCACAACCGCGCTGGACGTTACAATTCAAGCCCAAATTCTTAGGCTTATGAACGACCTAAAGCGTGAAAAAGGCACAGCCATAATGTTTATAACCCATGACCTTGGCGTTATAAATGAAATGGCAGACTTTGTTGCGGTTATGTACTGCGGTCAAGTTGTAGAGCAAGCACCAGTGCGTACAATTTTTGATAAGTCCGCCTATTCTCACCCATATACAGAGGGGCTTTTGACATCTATACCCCGTTTGGACACCCCTGTTGGTACAAAGCTTGATGTTATACAAGGTTCTGTTCCCCATCCGCTAGATTTGCCCGTGGGGTGTAAATTTTCTACGCGCTGCAAATACGCTACAGAAAAATGCAAAACGGAAGAACCTGAATTATTAGAAGTAGCCGAAGATCAATTGGTTAGATGCTTTTATCCTGAAGAGGGGGCAAGAAAACAATGACAGACAAAAAGCCTATTATAAGCATACGAAATTTGAAACAGTACTTTCCCATTCGTGGCAGGCGTAATATGTTTGTGCGCGCAAATGACGGTGTTACTGTAGATATTTATGAAAATGAGACCCTGGGCATTGTAGGCGAATCCGGTTGCGGTAAGTCTACCCTTGGGCGTGTTTTAATTCAGCTATACAACCAAACCGACGGCGAAACCATTTACTATGGCCAAAACATAGATGACATGGTACCCCGTTACGTTCTTGATATCTATAATCGCTTAGAGAAAAAATGCAGCGAAACAAGGGCCTTGCTGGTAGAAGCCGAGAAAGCTAACGACGAGTACCAGCTTGTAAAAAAAGAATACCAAGCAGATAAGGAAAAAACACAGTCCCGTTATTTTGCTAAACGTAATGAGCGCAACGATGCCCGTAAAAAAGCCAATAGTGAATATCTTGCTGTAGTAAGGCTTATCGGTGGTTTTTATGTTGCCGACAAAAGCGATTACCCAAGCATTACCCAAGCATTGCAGCAGCATTTTTACGCGGCAAGGGCTGTATTTATGCTGAATCAAAAAATAAAAAAAATCACCGTGGAATCAGAGGAAATTAAACATAAGATAGACAATAAACTATCTGGTGGCAACCAGGCAAAGTATAACAGCTTGATGGACAAAGTAAAACAAATGTCTGGTCAGGAAATGGATGTGTTAATGGCCGAAAAAGCCAAAACCCAAGCCGCAATTGACAAAATTCGTGAAAAATATAAAGACGACGAAGAGTTTCAAAACTACGAAACCATGCGCGACAGCGGAATAGACCTTGCGCGCCTTACCTATGACGAAATGCGCTACCTGCGTAAAGATTTGCAGCTTATTTTCCAAGACCCGTATTCGTCTTTAAACCCAAGGTTAACGGTTGGGCAAATTATTTCCGAAGGGGCTATTACCCACAAACAATTTGTAAAAAACAACGAGCGTATGCAAGACTATACCATGAAAATTATGGAAGACTGTGGCCTTGCCCCATATATGATACATCGTTACCCTCATCAGTTTTCTGGCGGGCAGCGTCAGCGTATTGGTATTGCTCGTGCCTTAAGTACTAAACCTAAGTTTGTAGTTTGTGACGAGGCAGTTTCTGCCCTTGACGTAAGTATCCAATCGCAAATTATTAACCTGCTAAAAGAACTAAAAGAAAAAGAAAACCTCACATACATGTTTATTTCACATGACTTATCGGTGGTTAAGTATATTTCTGACCGTATTGCCGTTATGTACTTGGGTGTAATTGTAGAACTTTGCTCGTCTGAAGAGTTGTTTGCCAACCCATTGCACCCATATACCCGCGCCTTGCTGTCTGCAATACCAACCACAGACGCAAACAGGGACAAAGAAACAGAGATTATAGAAGGCGATATCCCAAGCCCTATTAACCCACCACCTGGGTGCAAGTTTAACACCCGCTGCAGAGATTGCATGGAGATTTGCTTGTCTGTTGTGCCGGAATGGCGCGAACAAGCCCCCGGTCATTTTGTGGCCTGTCATAAGTATGACGATTAGTGGGAGCACGTCCTAATTTAAATTGGATATCTGCCTGAGTCAAGTATAGGGCGTTAAGAATCTGTGTAAAATAAAATGATGTGCAATTATCGCACACTTGATTTAAATAAATACCCATGTAATTTAATTAGGCATCCCGGGTTTAAGAAGGGGCAGTGCGTCTAAACGCGTATTTCCCATCCAGCTCCGGGGTTTCTTAATACCAATATCACGTTAAAACCTGCGCCTGATTGTGAAAATTTCCCGCAAATACAATGAAGAGCCAACGACGCGTGCCCAAAGGCACGCCAGGAGGTGATGAAGCAGTAGTTGCGAGAAAATTTTTGCAAGCGAGTGACGGTTTTAATGTGATATTGGTATAAGCATTGCAGGAGGTGTTCTATGTTTTTAGGTAAGTTTAAACGTCCACGTATGACCAGCACGGAAGCTAAAGCCATAATAGAAAAATCTAAATCAGAAGCTCCGCTGGAATTGGAAAAAGGCGATTTAAAAGCTATGCTTCTTGCGGCAATTATCGTTTTTGTACCTTTTATTGCGGCTTTTGCAGGAGCATTGGGGCTTTTGCATTGGTTTATATTTAACGTTTGGGCAAGGTGATGTTTTATGCGTTTAAAGTGGTATTTATTTCGTTCTAAAATAGCATTGTTTTTTTCACGTAATAAAAAATTTGGGACAATTGCGGGCTGGGCTGCCCTAGTGGGTATTGTTGCGGTAATATTTGCAGTGCCAATTACCATGAGCATCCGTAACCCCGATATACAATTGCCGCAGTTTCACGGCACACCCCAGGCGTTAATTGACTTTAGGCAAGAATGGTCCCTTGCCGCAATGCAGCTTAGGCGGGAACGAGGGCGGCTAAACGACTTTGTAATGATGGTTAACCACATACAAGAAAATTACCCTTTTACCGAATTGACAGAACAACGCTATGGCGTTGACTACTTGGAACTTGCCATAATTGTTTTTAATGAGCTGGCGTATGTTGCGCGTTACGAAACAACACCCGGCTTTTTTAATAACTTTTTGCGAGAGGAATTTCTATCACATCTGGGAAGTTTTGGCGGACTAGCCCTAGCAGGCCACCCGACCGGCATGCCACCATGGATAACACAGCCATATTTTTTTGGATATTACGACTGGCAATTTACCGAAGACAGGCTTGACCTTCCTATTCGCGAGAATATAATTGCGCAAATGCTTAGCACCAGTGCCATGCATTTGCGAATAAATTCGTTTGTACCTAGGGGATATATGCCAGGTAACCGCAACCCATTTTGGTATTTTTGCTTCGACAATGATAAAGAATATTTGACTAATTTGAACTTTGACGGCATTGAAGATTTAGTTATTGATATACGCGGACTAAGCAACGGTTTTAGGGGTTATTTTTTACCCCTTATTTTGGAACCCAATTTGCAAAGTCCTGTTAGTACGCGGTTTTACGCCTTCCACGCAAACGAAGATTTTGCCAACAATGTAAGCAGTAGATATAGGGATTGGTATGGGGCGACGAAACCGACAAGTGCCACAGGTTTTGGATTTAATTTGCCGGAAGTTGTTACCCTTGGTTTTCCTGTTGATGTAGCGGCCACACCAACCGCTGGCATGGACTTTGATGGCCGTATTTGGCTTTTAACAGACTCCGCTAATTTTACCGGGCCAAATTTTGCATATTTGCAGAAAGCACGTGATGCCGGGTTTACAATTGTGTATGAAGAATCAGAAAATATCACAAACTGGGATACGTCATTTTTCCGTTTGCCCCATAGTGGGATTTCTGTAAGGTTTAACCCGCTTTATTTTACGGACGCAGCGGGGCGTGGGTTTGAGGCCGCGGGCGCGTTTTACGATTATCGGTTGGAGGATGTCACTAAGTTGGCAATCCTGTCATCCTAAGCTTGCGAAGGATCTAACAAATATTAGTTGGGGTCTTCACATTCCCTGAGAATGACAAATCTCTAGTCATTATCGCAAGCTCTTAAGTTAATGACATTGATGTACCAATGGACTATCTAATAGGAGGTAAAGGATGAAAAAATTACTTATTTGCCTGACGACTACAGGATTTATTTTACTTACTGCCGCATGCGGAACCACCGAGCCGGAATATCTGTCGACGCCAGCACTAGAGCCGGACATAGCTTACACCCCGGCGGAAGCACCAGAACCACCGTCATCGCTACCAACTCAACCGACACCAACACCGCCGTCGCTTCCCGGTCCTTTGCAGGGCGAAGAAGAAGAACTTGTCTGCCAGATACCGGTTCCGCCACAGCCGCTTGCGCTTCCCATAGTACAGCACACAATATCCGCCGGACGAGGGGTTTCCACCGCTATAACAGATGATGGCACCCTGTGGATGTGGGGCATGTATCACGGGGTTACAAGGCGAGCATTTGCTGAATGGGTGCTGCAAGCGTACAACGAAGGCATTGTATCCATTTATAACTATTATGATGTGCAACAAGGTCTTATGAGCAATGTGTTAACCCCTCTTGATGAAGGAGTCCCATTTACCCCGGGCGGTGATATTAGGTATCTGGGTGGTATTAGTACTTATCTATCTGCTTACGGCCGGCCAAATGACTGGTATCGTATTAGTGACCTTACAATTATAAGTGAGAGCGGTAACGAAATTAACTTCCCGCATTTTGCTGAAATACACTCGGAAGAACAAGCTTGGCGTTTAAGCCCGTGGCAAGTTGCAGAAAATGCTGTCTCTGCCAGAGCTAATTTATTATGGCCCGGCAGCGCAAGTATGATTAACGAATACGGCAAACTTGTGTTTTTTGGTGGTGGGGATCAATACCACGACCAATGGTTTCGCCCTGAAAACATTTATATAGAAAATGTAGTGGATTACGCAGCCTTTACTCATCTTTTTTCGCACCCCACAGGCAGGTACATGAATTTTCATTTTGGTTTGTTGTTTTATGACGGTAGTTTTCAAATGTTAACGCAATCAGGGTCAACACTCAATTTTTTTGACGCAAATCTAATTTCTATAGCCTTGGATTTTTCTCAGACGTTTCTTTTGGCGTATGACGGGCAGCTTTTGGTATTGCCCGGCTTAACTGCCGTCGAGACCCACGAAGCTGAAGTAATTATGGACAATGTTGCCCAAATTGCGACAAGTGACAACCACAGGCTGGCATTAACAAACGACGGCAGGGTATATGCCTGGGGCAGAAACGTAAACGGCCAGGTAGGCGACGGCAGCAGGCAAAACCGGGATTATCCCACTTTTATAATAGATAATATGGTTGCAATATCTGCCGGAGACGAGCACAGCATGGCTATAGACGCAAACGGCGTACTATGGGGCTGGGGTCTTAATATACAGGGGCAGGTTGGCTATGGCGGTGCTTTGCAGCATTTTACACCAGTGCAAGTGATGGAAGATGTTGTAGCTGTATCTGCCGGGCTTGACCATACCCTTGCGCTAACAAGCGATGGTACTTTGTGGGCATTTGGCAATAATGAACAAGGGCAGCTTGGTGATGGTACACTTGAAGCGCGCCGCGCACCTGTGCCGATTAAAACCGGGGTGCGGTTGCCGTAGCAGCGGAAGGATTGGAATATAGGGAGCATATGTACTGATACACCTTAAAGTTCATCTGCTGTGAAGGGTTTAAATAACACTAAACCAACTGTAGAAACGGAGTGCTTACAATGAAGATTGACCCTAGGGGCATGCTCTTGACCGAGCAAGTTGATGTTGCATGGCTGAAAAAAATAGAACCGCAATATTTCAAAGATTTTATCAAGTTTGACATTTTACTTGAAGAAAGCAAGGTGTTTGTTGGGATGCAAATTCATTCCCATACTAACGGTCTGCTTGGAGGCTCGCCAGAAACTCGTGAAAAACTCTATGGAGGCAACCTGTTTTACGAACCCATAAAGATTGTATGGGAATCCGGGTTAAATCTATTTCATAATAACAAGCTAGGCGCAACCCATAGCGACTTGCGGCTTATTGAAGATAAAGCAACAATTGGGCTACTGGATGCTGTTTTGCAAAAGTGGGTGAAGTTATGAATAAGCAAAGTTGGCAGGATTTTATTAAAGCTGATTTAACTTCTGATGCGGATTATAGTTGGGATGTGCGTCCCTTTGTTTCACATATGTCCGATGTATGGGGAGAAGCGAACAGGGTAATTCAGTATTTTGATGAATGGCGAAGTGAAGATACTAGAGAAAACTATGAGAAATTTCTGCAACAAGTAAATCTTTTTCATGATGTGTGCGCAAATATTTACGCCAACAGTACTGTTTTTGAAGAAGGTAAATTTGAACTGAAGCTGGCGCAGTGGGAATTATATGACTATTGTTTATGGGACAACACCTTCGATAATAACAGCAAAAGCGTTATGCGTTGGTTTGATGAATGGGCGCATCAAGCCAATTATGTAGAGTAAGAAACTGCGGTCAATAATGGGATGTGCAAGTAGCGTGCAAATGGCGTGATATACAAGGAACCGCCGACGCAGCATACTCGAAGAAAGTCTGCAAGGAGGCGGTGACGCAGTAGATTGCGCCA